>Ga0105248_10007497_pt1 | contig 11969 bp, 10 predicted proteins | sample KBSS34metaG_FD_81524 | JGI IMG/M metagenome (GOLD analysis project Ga0105248, IMG submission 81524) | Switchgrass rhizosphere microbial communities from Kellogg Biological Station, Michigan, USA - KBS S3-4 metaG | ecosystem: Host-associated > Plants > Roots > Rhizosphere > Soil | place...
AACGTCGCGTTCGTTCTGCTGTTGCCCCACCAGCTGGGGTTCTTCTATGCGGACGGCACGTTCGCGCGCGCGTCGAAGGCCGTGTGGTGGGCGATGATCGCGATCGGCCTCGGCTTGCTCGTGCTCCTCACGACGGCGCCGTTCTGGTCGCTGTTCGGCGACGCGCGGTTCACGTGGTTCCCGAACATCGGCTACTACCCGAAGAGCCTGCTCGGGACCGACGTGGAGCGTGTCTCCAATGCATACCCGCCAACCGTGTGCTTCTTGCTCGGCGGGATCTGGACGATCGGCGCGGTGATGCTGCTGCGGCCGGCGCTCCAGCGATGGCTGCAGGGCCGCCGCCCGTGGAAGGCGACGATCGCCGTGAACGGGGTGATCATGACGCTGTTCCTGTGGCACATGACCGCGTTCCTGTGCGCGGTGCTCGTGCTGTGGCCGCTCGGCCTTGCGCGTGAGCACGACAGCACCGCCGCCTGGTGGCTCCAACGGCCGCTGATCATCGGGGTCTCCGCGGTGTTCCTCGTCGGGCTGATCGCGATCTTCGGTCGCTTCGAACGGCCGCGCTCGCGCGTGGGCTGACCCGGCCCACACGGGTTCCGGCGGTGGTGTTACCGTCGTTCAACCGTGCGACGACGCGAGCAGGAACGTGGCACCACCAAGGAAGGGTGGCGCGCGCTCGCACTGGCGGCGGCCGGTCTGCTCGCGATGGCGATCGTGGGCGCGGCGCCGGGCTCGCCCTACCAGCCGCTGCTGACCCCGAACGGGCAGCCGACCGGCCCATTGACGGCGATCGCCGAGCGTCTCGGTCTCGCGAGCATCCCCGGCGACCCGATCCTGCTGGTCGCGGTCGCCGTGTCCACCTTCGCCGTCATCGGTTTCCTCGTCTTGCTGCGCTCGGCCTTCCGCGGTGGGGTGGGACTCGCGCCCGTGGCGCTGCTCGTCGTCGGGGCGCACGCCCTGCTGCTCGAACTGCCGCTGCTGTATTCGCGCGACGTCTACTCCTACGCCTACTACGGGCGGATCGCCGGCGTGTACGGCGGCAACCCCTACGTGCAGACACCGCTGGACTACCCGACCGACGCCCTGTGGCGGTTCGTCGGCCCGATCTGGGTCAACACCCGGGCGGTCTACGGGCCGGCGTGGTCGGCGCTGTCGAGCGGGCTGTCCACGTGGTTCGCGGCGCGGCCGTCTGCGCAGGTCGACGCGTATCGGATGCTCGCGTTGCTCGCGAGCCTCACGACGTGCGCGTTGATCGTGTGGACGGTGCGGCGCCTGTGGCCGGAGCGGACCGCCTTCGCGTTGGTCGCGTTCGGCGCCAACCCGGTCGTCGTCTACTACTCGGTCGCGAGCGGGCACAACGACGTGCTGGTCGCCCTGACGATCGCCGCGGCGTTCGCCTGCGTCGTCTCGCACCGCGAGATGCCGGCCGTCGCGTTGCTCACCGTCGGCGCCTTGGTCAAGGCGACGGCCGGCCTGCCGCTGATCCTGTTGCTCGTGTGGTGCATCGCCCGCCGTCCCCCGGAACAGCGCTGGCGTCCCGCGATCACCCACGTGGGTCTCGCGCTCGCGATCGCGCTCGCCTTCTCGCTGCCGTTCTTCCAACTGCAGGATCCGACGCTCGGGATGCTCGCGCTCGCCGCCCACTCGGGGTGGCTGTCGCCGGCCGCGGTCGGCTCCCACGTCGTCGACATCCTTACGTTCCACACCCTCGGCTGGGTGGTGCGTGTCGTGATCGGGATCGTGCTGCTGCGCTGGATCTGGCGGCTGGCGGTCGCCGTTTGGCGACGAACGACCGGCACCGACGTCGCCGGGGCGCCCGTGATGAGCCCACGCGAGCAGGCCGCAACGTGGGGGTGGGTCTTGATGCTGCTGATGCTCCTCGGACCCGTGCTGATGCCGTGGTACGTCACGTGGGCGCTGCCGCTGGCGTGGGTGTTGCCGCGCCCGGCGCGAACCACGCTCGTCGCCGTGAGCGCGATCCTCGGGGTCACCCTCTGGTCGACGGAGGCGATGCGCTACCCGGGCGCGTTCCGGCTGAACGTCTTCGTCGGGAACTGGATCGCCGTGCCGATCATCGTCGGCCTGTTGATCTGGCTCCTGCGCGATCTCCGATCACGCATCGAGGGCGGCGGCTTGTTCGAGGACGAGGCCGGGCTGACGGTGCCGGCGCTGCTCGAGCAGCCGCCCCACGAGGAGCGCGTAGCCCAGCCCGCCTGACAGCGCGCAGGCCAGCCCCGACCAGCCGGGCGAGCCGAGCGGCGCGCCCAGGCGCTCGAGTGCGAACGCGGTGAGCGCGAGGATCGGCGCCGCGAACGCCGGTGCGGCCGCCACCCCGGAGGCGACGTCACCGAGCGCGAACCACGACCACCCGAGGCCCAGGACGAGCAGCAACAGGAACGTTCGCCACGTTCCCGCCAAGATCTTGCGCGCCGCGACCGGCGCGAGCTCGTCGGGCAGCGGGGCCAGTGCGGTCGGTGTTCCCTCGCTGGAGGCGACGTTCGGATCCCAGCGTGTGAGTCCGGGCGTCGCGAGGTCCGCCGGATCGCGGATCTCTTCGCCAACCACGAAGGTGAGGTGCGGCCCCGGCGGGATCTGCGCGAGCGACCACGCCGAGGCGTTGTCATACGTCGGGTCGCCGATCACGCTCGCGTGGCCGGCGGCGAGGTCGCTCGGCGACCCGAGGAACACCCGCACGTCGTTGACGCGGTCCGGCGGCACCGTCGCGCGGGCGACGTTGGCCGTGTGCGTCAACAGGAACAACGCCTCGTCGGGGTCGTGTGAGTTCGCCACGTAGACGAGCGGCGTGCCGGGGTCGGAGCGATCGACCGCGATCCGCGCGGCGAGGTTCATGTGGTCGACCTCGTAGGAGGACATGTACGGGAAACTGTCGCGCCAGTCGCGGGCCGCTGGCGCGACGATCAGGGCGACGAGCACGATGCCGATCGGCCAGGCGAGCCACCAGCGCCCGAGGGCCTCCCCGAGCAACACGAGGCCGAACGCGGCCAACAGCGGCAGGCAGAACGCGAACATCAGCACACGGTCCGGCGGATACCACCCGGTCGTCGCGCCGAGCGCGAGGCCGGCCGCGCTCACGAGCGCCCACGACAACAGGAACCGGCGCGCGAACCCATGTGCGCGGAACGCCCCCGTGAGCGCCAGCGCCGTCGTCAGGAACGGGGAGTAGCGCCGCCAGTTGTCGAGGTAGCGGTCCAGGTACGACCGGCGGAGCGCCTCGAGCTGTCCCGTATGCCGAAGGAATGCGTCGCCCGAGGTCTCGCCGGCGACGCGAGTCGGTCCGATCTGTGCGGCCACGAGCCCGGCGCCGAAGATCGCGAACGCGCCGCCGAGGGCGGTGACGACGCGTCCGGCGTCGGTGCGCCAGCCGAACCGGCCCTCGTGCAGCGCCGCCCACAGGCCGGTGGCGCCGAGCACGATCGCGCCGACGACGAAGAACCCCGGGTGCGTCAGTGCGCCCCCGCCGAGGACGAGCGCGGCAACGAGCGCGGCGCGGCGGGTTCGACGGGCGAGGGCCGCGGCCGCCGCCAGGAACGCGGCGGTGAACACGAGGTTCGACACGTACCCGCCCCCGAGGAAGGTCGCCCACGCGCCGGCGAGCACACCCGCGGCGAGCCAGCCGCCAGGCGGAAGGGTTCGCCCGCGCCCCCGCGCCAGCGCGGCCGCCGCGAGTCCGATCGCCGGCCCGAGTGCGTATTGCAGCCCGGCGAGCGCGCCGACCACGCCTTGGCCGAGGACGCCCTGGAGCGTTCCGATCAGCGCCGGAGCGCCCGGCCGTTCGCTCGCCATCGAGATCCCACCGAACTCGGCGACGCGGGTCCACCACAGGTAGACGGGGACGTCGGGCCCGACGGGGAACGGGTACGCGTGCCGCAGGGTCGGCCACAGGAACACCCGCACCAACACCGCGCCGAGGATCGCGATCAGCACCAGGTCGACGCCCGTGCGAACGTTTCGGGATCGCGCGCGCCGGTTGGCGATCGACGTGGTGGCCACGGTCGGCGACCGTACCACCCCCCTCGACGGCCCCTTCGACGGCCCCTTCGGCGCCCCGCGGGCTTCCGCAGACCCGCTGCTACCATCGCGCCCATGCTCGATCGCGACCTCGTGTCGGAGGTATTGGCTGCCGCTCGCCGGAAAGGCGGCGATGTCGCGGAGGTCTTCGTCGAGGAGCGATCGTCCACCTCGGTTCGGCTCGATGACGGCCGCGTCGAGGAGCTCACGACCGGGCTGGATCGCGGCGCGGGCGTCCGGGTCTTCCAGGGAACGACCTACGGCTACGCGTACGCGAACCGCTTGGATCGCGACGCGCTGCTCGAGGCCGCGGCGGCCGCGAGCGCCGCGCTCGCCGGCGATGCGCCCGGCTCGGTGGTTGATCTGACCGAGCGAACCGGGCCGGGGACGAACCACGCGGAGCGCGCGGCGAGCGACGTCGACGCGGCGACCAAGGTCGGCTGGCTCCGCACCGTCGACGAGGCCGCGCGCGGCGTCAGCTCCGAGGTCGTCCAGGTCACCGGGATCTACTTCGACTCGATGCAGCGGCGACTGATCGCCACGAGCGACGGCCGCTGGGTGCGCGAGGACCGCCCGCGGATCCGCGTGGTCGCGCAGGTCGTTGCCAAGCGTGGCGACGTGATCCAGACGGGCTGGCAGGGCCCCGCTGCGTGCGCGGGCGTCGAGTTCCTCGACGCCCACCCGCCCGAGGAGACGGGCCGGCGCGCTGCCGAGCGGGCGGTCGCGATGCTTGACTCGATCCCGGCGCCGGCGGGCGAGATGGCGGTCGTCGTTGCCGACGGCTGCGGCGGCGTGCTGTTCCACGAGGCCGTGGGTCATCCGCTCGAGGCCGACGCCGTCGACAAGGAGGCCTCGGTCTACCGCGGGCGGATCGGGGAGCGCTGCTCGAGCGAGCTGATCAACGGCGTCGACGACGCGACGATCGCCAACGGCTGGGGCTCTTACGACTTCGACGATGAGGGCACCCCTGCGGCGCGCACGGTGCTGTTCACCGACGGCGTGCTCCAGGGGTTCCTCCAGGACCGGATGCGCGCGGCGCGGATGGGCGCGGCGGCGACCGGCAACGCGCGGCGCGAGTCCTACGCCTACCCGCCGATCGTCCGGATGACGAACACGAACATCCTGCCGGGCGACACCGACCCCGACGCGATCGTGCGGGACACCGAGGCCGGCATCTACGTGACCGGTCTCGGCGGCGGGCAGACCAACCCGGCGAGTGGCGACTTCGTGTTCGGCGTGTCGGAGGGCTACCTCATCGAGAAGGGCGAGGTCACCACGCCGGTGCGAGGCGCGAACCTGATCGGACGCGCGATCGATGTGATGCGCTCGGTCGACGCCGTCGGATCGGACTTCGAGACGTGGGAAGGCGTGTGCGGCAAGGACGGCCAGGGTGCCCCGGTCGGGAGCGGCTCGCCGACGCTTCGCATCGGGAAGATCACCGTCGGGGGCACCGGTGTCTGAGCTCCACGACCTCGTGCAGGCCGCGCTCGGCGCGGCGACCGACGGCGAGCAGGTCGAGGCCTACGCCGAGGAAGAACGCCGGACCGAGGTGAGCGCGCTCCGGGGCGAGGTCGAGGGGATGACCTTCGCGGAGTCGCGCGGCGTGGGCGTCCGCGTGATCCGCGACGAACGGCTCGGCTACGCATGGGCCGCCGATCCGACCGAGGACGAGGTGCGCGCAGCGGTCTCGGCCGCCCGGGAGAACGCAGCGCTCGCCGAGCCCGACCCGTCCAACGTGCTGCCCGATGCCACCGCGGTCGGGCCGATGCCCGAGCTCTACCGTGCTGAGAGCGCCGCGATCCCGGCCGACGACAAGGTTCGGACGGCGCTCGATCTCGAGCGATACAGCGTCTCGCGCGACCCCCGCGTCACGAAGGTCGACCTCGCGCAGGTGGGCGACGAGGTCTCGCGTGTCGCGATCGCGTCGACCACCGGCGTGGATCTGACGTATGAGCGGACCGACGCGTGGGTCGTGGCGGTCACGTTGGCCGTCGAGGGCGACGACACGCAGACCGGGTTCTCGTTCACCATCGCGCGCGGCCTCGATCAGCTGGCGTGGGAGCCGATCGCCGACGAAGCCGTCGACCGAGCGGTCCAGATGCTCGGCGCCGCCAAGCCGGAGACCGCGAAGGTCCCGGTGATCCTCGACCCGTTCGCCGCCTCCAGCTTCTTGGGCGTGCTCGCGGGCGCGCTGAACGCCGACAACGTGTTGAAGGGTCGGTCGTTGTTCGCCGACATGGTCGGTCAGGAGGTCGGCGCGCCCGCGTTCACCTTGATCGACGATGGCCGCCGCGCCGACGGACCGGGCGCGTGCCCGTTCGACGGCGAAGGAGTGCCGAGCGGCCGGACGGAGCTGTTCCGTGGCGGCGTCCTCAACGGGTTCCTGCACTCCACCTATACGGCGCGTCGCGCCGCCGCCGGCCAGCGCTCGACCGGGAACGCGAAGCGCGGCGGCTACAAGAGCGCGCCCGGCGTCGGGACGTCGAACTTCTTCGTAGACGCGGGGGACCGGTCCGTCGACGCGCTTCGCACCGATGCGGCCGGCGGCGTGCTGATCATGGACGTGAGCGGCGTGCACTCGGGCGCGAACCCGATCAGCGGCGAGTTCAGCGTCGGCGCGACCGGCCGGCGGATCGACGCCGGCGGTGGGCTCGGTGAGCCGCTGCGCGAGATGACGATCGCCTCGACGCTGCCGGAGATGTTGCAAGGTGTGCGCGCCGTCGGCAGCGACCTCCGGTTCTTCTCCAGCGTGGGGACGCCGTCGATCCTGATCGGCGAGATGACCCTCGCCGGCGTGTAGCGCCCGGATCATCCCCGTCGCTACGTGACGGTCACGGGGATCTCGTGCAGCCCGGTCGCGCCGCTCGGGAACGGGGGCGCGACCGCGGACGTCTGGACGACCCCGTCGCCATCGGTCGCCCGGACCGTGACGGCGTGGTCGCCGGTGGTCGCCTGCCACGGGTAGCGCCACTGTCGCCACGTGTCGATCGTGTCTTCGGCGCCGAGCGTCGCAGGCGCCCATGCGCCGTTGTCGATCTGGATCTCGACCGCTGAGATCCCGCGGTGCTGTGCCCACGCGATGCCCGCGACCATCACGGGTCCCGCCGGCACCGTCGCGCCGCGCTTCGGCACGTCGATCCTCGACTCGGTCTTGATCAAGACGTGCTCCGCCCACCCGCGCTCGACCCAGTAGGCGGAGTAGGCCTCATACGTCGTTGCCTCGATGTCGGTGATCCATTTGCAGGCGGACTCGTACCCGTAGAGCCCGGGGATCACCATCCGAACCGGGAACCCGTGTTGCAGCGGGAGCGGCTCGCCGTTCATCGCGACCACGAGCATCGCGTCGCGGCCGTCGAGCGCAACCGACGCCGGCGTCCCCGTAGTGAACCCATCGGTCGAGCGGGATACGAGCTGCGTGACCCCCGGCTGGATGCCCGCCTCGTCGAGCAGCGGCGCGAGCAGCGTGCCCGTCCAACGGGCGTTGCCGACGTAGCGCCCGCCGACCTCGTTCGAGACGCAACACAGCGTCACGTCGCGTTCGATCAACGGCCGCGAGATCAGCTGCTCGAAGTCCAACGTGAGCGGCGTGTCGACCATCCCGTGCACCGTCAGGGTCCACCCGTCGGTCTGGACCGCCGGCACGAACAGCGCCGTATCGACCCGGTAGAAGTCGTCGTTCGGCGTGATGAACGGGATCTCGCCGGGAACGTGAAGGTCTGCGCCGGCCGGTGTCCGTGGGCCGGCGTTCACGACCGCCGGCAGCCGCACGGCGGAGCGCGACGCGGATGCCTCCGACCGCCGGACGAGGTACTCGCCGACGACGCCGGGCGCGAGGGCGAGCCCGGCGACGACCGCGCCGCCGAACAGGAAGCGGCGGCGGTCGAGCCCCGCGGGCATCGGGGGCTCGGCCGCGATGGCGGTTCGGTCGACGATCGGCGGCAGCCCGGCGCGGCCGCGTAGCCAGACGTAGGCCCACAGACCGGCCGCGGTCCCCGCGATCGACGGGAGGGCCGCGAGCAGACCGTTCGCGGGACGGGTCACGGCCGCGAGCGCCCCGACCGTCCCGAGGACGACCAGTCCGATCACCCCGGCGCGTGGCCGTCGCAAGGACACGATCCCGAGCACGACCGCCGCGATCGTCAGCACGACGCCGATGCCGAGCAGCAATGCCGTCTTGTCGTCGGTGCCGAACGTGTCGATCGCGAAGCGCTTCAACCATTCCGGCGACGCATCGACCGCCGCGGCGCCGACGGCGAGCACCGGCGCCGTCCCGGTGCCGATCAGGCCGGCCGCGAGGGTCGCCGTTCCGATCGCGACCGCGCCGGACAGCACGCCGACCGCGGCCCCGACCGGCCAGCGCACGGCGGGGCGATCGCCCTGTGCCGTTCCCATAGGTCTCCTGTGTTCCTCGGCTCCCAAGGCATTACGGCCCGAGGCGCCATCAGGTTCCGGCTCGGTCAGATCGTGGCCGATCGCACGCCCGTCGCGATCAGCAGGAGCGCGAGCGCGGCGACCGCGAGCCGGTAGATCATGAACAGCAGGAAGTCGTGCGTGCGCAGGTAGCGAAGCAGGAACCAGATCACGACGAATCCGCTCACCGCCGCGGCGAGGAACCCCGCCAAGAACTGTGGCCCGTACCCCTGGAACCCGGTCTGCGCCAGGTCCACGGCCTTCAAACCACCGGCCCCCGCGATGATCGGCAGGGCCAGCAGGAACGAGAACCGGGCGGCCGCCTCGCGGTTCAGGCCGACGAGCCTGCCGGCCGTGATCGTCACACCGGAGCGAGAGACCCCCGGTTGCAGCGCCAGCGCCTGCGCGATCCCGACGAACAGACCCGTGCGCGCCCCCACGGAATCGAGGTCGCGATCCTGGCGCGCTCGGCGGTCGACGACGTACAGGACGACCCCGAACACCGCGAGCATCACCGCGATCAGCCACGGCTGACCGAGCTTGTCCTCGATCACCGACTCGAGCGTCGCGCCCGCGATCATGCCCGGGATCGTGCCGACGACGAGCGCCCAGGCGAGGCGTTCGTCGGGCGTCCGGATCGCACGGGCGCGACACGACGCGACGAACGCCTTGATGTAGACCCAGAGGTCGTGCCGGAAGTAGATGACGGCGCCGACGAACGTCCCCATGTGCAGCGCGACGTCGAACGACTTGTTCAGGGCGGGGTCGTCGACGATGTGCCACCCGAGCATCCACGGGACGAGGATCAGGTGACCGCTGCTCGAGACCGGCGCGAATTCGGTGATGCCCTGGACGAGACCGAGGATGATCGCCTGCAGGATGCTCACGGCGGGCGAGTCTATCCGGGTGGCGCAAGGCTTCCGGTCGCCGGCGAGGCGCTCGGAGATGGAGATGCTGTGTCTGGCGCCCGCGCGGCGAGCCCAAGCGTTCCCGCGGCCGCCGCCTGGAGGAGCTGGCGCGCCGTCTCAGGGTCGACGTCGAGGGTGACCGGGACGACGGCGGTCTCGCCCGCCGAGGCGTCGACCTCACCGATCGTCAGGATGCGCAGGTCCTCGCCGACCAGTGTGGTGTACGGGCGCGCCCCCGCGAACGTCGCGTAGGCGTCGACGCGATCCGCCGGCGTGACGCCCTCGGGCACGGACGCGAACCCGACCGTGACCGCGACGTTGCCCGGCTCGACCGCCACGGCGAAGTGGCTGGCGCCGAGCCTGGCGTCGACCAGCACCTCGCCGGCGAGCACGATGTCGGCGGTCACCTTGCCGACGACGGCGACCGTCGAGGTGATCGCCCGAGGCGGCAGGTAGACGGCCGGGAGCTGCACGATCCGGACGTCGACCGGGCCGATCACCGTGCCCGCCGCGAGGTCGTGCGCCGCGACCACGGCATCGACGGCCGGTCCGACGGCGCCCTGGGCCTGTTGCGCCCGCGCGACCTCACCACGGACGGCGAGGAACGAGGCGAGCGCGAGCACGGCCGCGCCCGCGAACAGCACCTTGGACGACATCGGAAGCGTGCGTCCGTACCCCGGCAAGCGCATGCGGGAACGCTATGGGTCGCGCGCGGGACCGGCCGTGCGCGAGGTCACATCAGTCGACGGGTCGCAGATGATCCTTCCGCTTGTCCAGCGGCATCGTCTTGAGGCGGAACTCCTCGAGCTCCCTGCGGCCCACGATCGAGGCGACGGCCTCGCGGACGCGGTCGCCGAGCTGGTCGGCATCCTCTTCGGTCACGAACGCCAGCTCGACGCGCACGAGCTGCCGGGCCATCAGCTGCTCCCCGCGAGGGCGTGCCCGCACGTGCAGGCGCGCGCCGTCGGGACACCCGGGATCGCGGCGAACAGGAGGTCGCGGAGCGCCTCGATGTTCTCCCCGAACACCTTGAGCACCTCGTGGTGCGACACCGGTGCGATGCCGTCGACCCCGACGTCGTAGTCGGTGACCAGCGCAACGTTCGCGAAGCAGAGCTCTGCCTCGCGCGCGAGGGTGACCTCGGGGAACTGCGTCATCCCGATCACGTCCCCGCCCACCTGCGCGAACATCTTCGACTCCGCACGGGTCGAGAACCGCGGCCCTTCGATCACCACCATCGTGCCGCCGTCTCGATGCTCGATCCCGAGGTCACCGGCCGTCGCCACGAGGGATGCGCGGAGCTCCGGGCAGTAGGGGTCGGCGAACGAAACGTGGGTCGTCACCGGCCCGTCGAAGAACGTGTAGGCACGCGACTTCGTGAAGTCGATGGCCTGGTCCGAGACGACGAACGTCTTCGGCGCGATGTCGTGGCGCAGCGACCCCGCCGCGCTCGGCCCGAACAGGCGCGTCACCCCGAGCTCCTTCATCGCCCAGACGTTCGCGCGGTACGGCACGAGATGCGGTGGGAACTCGTGATCCTTGCCGTGTCGCGGCAGGAACGCGACCCGCCGCTCGCCGATCGTGCCGATCGTGATCGGTGCGCTCGGTGCCCCGTAGGGCGTCTCGACGGACACCTCCTCGGGCTCGTCGAGGAAGGCGTAGAAGCCCGACCCCCCGAACACCCCGATCTCGGCGCTGCTCACGAAGACCCCTCCTTCTTCGTCGTGGTGGACGACGTCGACGTATCGCCGGACGACTCCTTCTTGGAGCTGCTCCCGTCCTTCGACGTCTTCTGCTCACCGTCGCGCTTCGCTCCACCCTCCCGCTTGGTCTCGCCGTCGTTCCTCGCTCCACCCTCCCGCTTCGCATCGGTCCCGGCCGACGTCGACTTCTTGCCGTGATCGGTCGCGTAGAAGCCCGACCCCTTGAACGAGATCGCGGGGGGCGCGAACACCTTGCGGAGCTCGCCACCGCACTCGGGGCAGTGGGTCAGCGGGTCGTCACTCATCTTCTGGACGATGTCGAACGTGTGCCCGCAATCGCGGCATCGGTACTCGTAGGTGGGCATGGCGGGGCAAGTCTAGTTGCGCTCCATCGATAGACTCGGCCGCCATGACCATCCGCACCGCAGTGATCCCGGCGGCGGGCCTTGGCACCCGCTTCCTGCCTGCGACGAAGGCACAACCGAAGGGTTTGCTGCCGATCGTGGACACACCCGCGATCCAGTTGGTCGTCGAGGAGGCGCTCGCGGCAGGCCTCGAGGATGTGATCGTGGTGCTCGGGCCGGGCCAGGAAGCGCTGCGGGCACATTTCGCTCCGGACGCAGCGCTCGAGACCGAGCTCGAAGCGCGCGGCAAGAAGGAAGCGCTCGAGGCCGTCCGACGGGCGACCCGTCCCGAGGTCCGGTTCGTGGTGCAGGAGGAAGCGCTCGGTCTCGGTCACGCCGTCTCGGTGGCCGCGCCGCTGATCGGGGACGAGCCGTTCGCGGTCCTGCTCGGCGACGACCTGATCGACCCGGCGGTCCCGCTGTTGTCCTCGATGCTCGCCGCGTCGACGCGGACCGGCGGGTCGGTGGTCGCGGCGATGCACGTCGGCCCCCGCGAGATCGCGATGTACGGATGC
>Ga0105248_10007499_pt1 | contig 11967 bp, 12 predicted proteins | sample KBSS34metaG_FD_81524 | JGI IMG/M metagenome (GOLD analysis project Ga0105248, IMG submission 81524) | Switchgrass rhizosphere microbial communities from Kellogg Biological Station, Michigan, USA - KBS S3-4 metaG | ecosystem: Host-associated > Plants > Roots > Rhizosphere > Soil | place...
AATCGCGCGTGCATGGGGGCCGGAAATCCGCAGGACTCCAATACCGCCGCGTCCGGCAGGCGTAGAGACGGCCGCGATCGTATCACCGGTTCGCACAACAGGAGTTTACAGATGGAATGTTAATACCGGGGTCCACTGCGCGGGCCATCCCGGCGAGGTCCACGGGGTCCGCCACCCGGGCCGCCACGGCCTCGGTCGGGTCCTCTACCAAAAGGACGACGTCCACGCGGAGCGTCATCTTCGGGACGCGGACGCGGGGGACGAATCGGCTCGGGCAACACTTTCAGGTCGGCCGGAACCACAACCACCTGACGGATGGGACCCTCGCCCACGCTCTCGCTGCGAACTTCCGTTTCATCGCGCAGGGCCAGATGGAGAATACGCCGCTCGCGGCTGTTCATGGGGCTGAAGTGGAAGGGCGCGTGTGTTTTCTTAACCCGCTCCGCTGCCGCCATCGCGCTCATCCGCAATTCCTGGATGCGCAGCATGCGATGGTCATTCGCATCGAAGCACAGGAGCGCGTGCTCTTCCGAAGCCATGCCCAGCGCCTCGACGGTCAGTTGCTCCATTGCCAGCAGCAATTCCGCCTTATTTCCGAGCAGAAGATCCACGTCCTGGCCGCTGAAACGCACCAGGATATCCGGATTCTCGAAATCGGGATGCAGCGTTTCTCCGGCCGACACGGCGTAGGTCAGCGCAAATCCCGCACGATTAACGATCAATTCCAGGAACTGCCGTATGCGCGGCTCAGCGTCCGCAAGCGTTAGCTTTTTTGGCACCGTATCCGACCTATTTTTTCTTTTTCACGGGCGGGATCAACTCCACAGCTGGCGGTGTGCTGCCGCCCCGGCTGAGCAACCACTGCTGCGCGATGCCGACCAGACCGCCGGTCAACCAGTATAGTACCAGTCCCGCCGGTTGCCCGTAAAACATAAATCCCAAGACCAGCGGCATGAACAGCATCATTTTCTGCTGCGCCGGGTCCATGCCAGGACTGGGCGTCATCTTCTGCTGCAGGAATTGCGCGACGATCAACAAAAGCGGCAACAAGCGGATGGGAGGACCGAGCGCGGCGAAAAATCCCGTCTCCGCTTGCGATAGATCCGGGATCCACAGCCAGTTCGCTCCCCGCATCTCGATGGCGACGGTCAGCACTGTGTAAAAGCCGATCAGGAATGGGAGCTGCAGAACCATCGGGACGCAGCCGCCCACCGGATTCACGCCGTGCTTCTTGTATAGCTCCATCATCTCGGCCTGCTGCTCCTGCTTGCGCGGGTCGCGCAACGGCAGGTCCTTGTATTTGTCGTTCAGCGCTTTGATCTGTGGCTGCAGCGCCTGCATCTTCTTGGCGGACCGCATGCTCGAAAAGCGCAGGGGGAACAGCACCATATTGATCGCGAACGTGACCAGCACGATGGCCCAGCCGAAATTGTTGTTTGCCAGGTGTGTCGCGGTCCAGGTAAGCACGAAGAATAATGGCTTGGCGATAAATCCGAACCACCGTCCCCAGTCGATCAACGTATCCAGCTTCGGATCCACGGATTTCAGCGTTTCGGAATCCTTGGGGCCGACATACACCCTGAACGAATTCAAACCTGACCCGCCGACCCCCACGCCGATCCGCTTCTCATCGGCTCCCGTAGGTCCTGGAACGGGGTCCGCGTAGGTCGTTAATCCGAGTCCGCCGCCTGCAACAGGCAGAACCACTGCGGCGAAATACTTATCTTCGATGCCCGCGAAAGAGTATTGGCCGCTGGTCGTAACCGGGCCCTTGTCCGCGGATTTCAGATCGTTCTTCACCAGCTTTGAGCTGGTCTCGTCGTAGTAGATCGAGTCTTCGACAATGGCTGGGGTTGGGAGTGTCTGATCCCCGAAACCGCCTCGCCAGGTCAGATCATGCGGAACCAGCACGCCGTTGTCGGCTACCTGCGATGTGACCTGAACCAGGTAGCTGTTGGGCATGAACTGGAAGGTCTTCTTGGCGGAGGTGCGTCCATCCGAGTATTCGAAGGTCACGCCCAGTTGGTCCGCTGTCCGCTGCACTTGGAAGAGGCCTTTGTTGAGATCGGCGTGGGGAGTCTGGTTGCGGAAAGCCAAGGCGAACGGCGCCGGTACTTTGGCGAGCGCCCTCGTATTGACCAGATCCAGGGGCTTGCCCTTGCCGTCCTTGTATTTCTTGAGAATCCAGTGTTGAACTCCAGCGCCCTGATTCGAAAACCGCACCTTATAGAGGTCGTTCTCAATGTCGAACTCTTCTACCTTCGTCGCTTGGATCTGCCCAGGGATGTCGGCGACCTCTATGGGGGTCGGCGCAGGTGAAGCCTTGGGGGCTTCCGCCGCCGGTTGTGTGTTCTGTACCGGTGCAGTGCTCGCCGGAGTCTCCGGAGGAAGTGGCGGCTTGTAAATGTAATTCCAACCCACCAGCACGATCCCCACCAGCACGAACGCCAGCAGGAGCCGTGTCTCCATCGTCATTTCTTTTTTGTCCATAGCGGAAGTTGACCAAGGGCCTTACCGGACTGGGTCAAAGCCTCCTTGATGGAACGGGTGGCAGCGGGACAGACGGTGGAGGCCCAGGCCGATGCCTTTGATTACCCCGTGTTTTTCGATAGCTTCCTTCATGTATTCAGAGCAGGTAGGGTGAAAACGGCAGGCCGAAGGCAACAGCGGCGAGATGCACAGTTTATAGATCCGGAGTATGCCTAAAGCGATGGCGATCATCCCGCGTTGCATCGATCGATCACTTTCCTGAGCGCCTGCTCGATATCCGTAAACGGCGCTTTGAGCGCAGTCCGGCGCGGATTGAGGACGATATCCCAGCGCGGGTCGAGCTCTGCGCGGTGCAAACGGAACGCTTCGCGCAAACGGCGTTTGATGCGGTTTCGGTCCACGCTGCCGCCGATCGCGCGCGGGACGGTGAGTCCCAATCGGGCTCCCGCCTGGTTGGAGCGCGCCAGGCAAAAGGCGGCGAACAGGGGGCCGGAAATGCGCGTGCCGTGGTCATACACTTTTCGAAAGTCGGCGGTGCGCAGAGCCTTGCCTGTGGATGTTGCAATAGAAGGCACTGGAGAACATGTGGGCGCGCCACCTCCAGCCGGATCAACTGTGGGCGTAGCGGACGGCCTTTTCGTCGCTTACGGTCAGCTTGTGGCGGCCGCGAGCCCGGCGGCGCGCTAGTACGGCCCGGCCATCCTTAGTCTTCATTCGTTCCCGGAACCCGTGCGTTTTTGCGCGCTTGCGATTGTTTGGTTGAAATGTCCGTTTCGGCATAGTGACTTAACTTGCGCGCGCAACGCCCAGTGCGAAGGCGCCTCTCCCGTGGGGCTAATATTGTCCAATCCAGTATAACAAACGGATCGGCCCGGTCTGATGTTCCTTGTTTCAGTCTGACGTATGATGACCGCATGCCCAATAACCTTGCGCATTTCGCGATCAATGCCGACGATACGGCCCGGGCCCGCGGCTTCTACCAAAACGTATTCGGCTGGCAATTCCAGGCTTGGGGGCCGCCCGATTTCTTCCAGATCAGCACCGGGGATAAAACCAGCCCACCTGTACAAGGAGCACTCCAAAAGCGTCGCGAGATTGTGCCGGGGGCGCGGATGATCGGCTACGAATGCTCATTTTCGGTCGCCGATGTGGATGCGGTGGCTGCCGCGGTAGAGGCCAACGGCGGGACCGTCGTGATGCCCAAAGTCGCCATCCCGGGGGTCGGCAAGCTTATCTTCTTTAAGGACACCGAGGGGAACATTGCCGGGGCGATCCAGTTCGACGCTGGCGCGCAATAACAGACGAGGCATGTCTCGCCCCTACATCGAATGACGGCGCGACGACGGCGGCCAAGTCCGTGTAGGGGTCGGGCATGCCCGACCCTCGATCGCTAAAATCCGGCAAGTTGATCGTAATCCACGTTTCCGCCCGACAACACGATCCCAACGCATCCGAGCCCGCGCGGTAGCTTTCCGAATAGCGCCGCAGCAGCCCCTACCGCTCCGCTGGGTTCTACCAGAATCTTGAGCCGCGTCAGAAGAAACTTCACTGCAGCGCGAATCTCATCGTCTGTCACAAGCACCACCTGCTCGACGTTGTGCTGCAGGATCGGGAATGTGAGCGCGCCCGGCACCGGCGTACGAAGTCCGTCGGCGATGGTATCGGGTGGGGAAATTTCGACGCGCGTTCCGGCCTGGAGCGACAGAAACACATCATTGCCTTTTTCCGGCTCCACCCCGATCACACGAATGCCGGGTTGCAGGTGTTTGGCCGCGATCGAACAACCTGACATGAGTCCGCCGCCCCCGATGGGAGCAACCAATGCATCCAGATCGGGGATCTCCTCCAGCAGTTCCAGGGCCGCAGTGCCTTGTCCCGCGATGATCCAGGGGTGATCGAAAGGCGGCACGAGGGTAGCACCCGTTTCCGCTGCTATGCGGGCTCCGATAGCTGCACGATCGTCACGGAAGCGATCGTACTCGACGATCTTCGCGCCTTGTGCGCGCGTCGCTTCCAGCTTCGAGCGGGGCGCATCGGTGGGCATCACCAGCGTGGCCGGAATCCCCACCGAGCGAGCGGCGATGGCGACGGCCTGGGCGTGATTTCCCGACGAAAACGCCACGACGCCCCTAGGCAGATCCTCTTTGGGAATGGAGAACACGAAGTTCGCAGCGCCGCGGATCTTGAACGCGCCTCCGGTCTGGAAATTCTCGCACTTGAAGAAGGCCGTGACGCCCGCCGCCGCATCGAACCCGCGTGAACGCATCACAGGCGTGCGCTTGGCGATTTTCCGGATGCGCTCACTGGCCGCACGGATATTGTCGAAGGTGACTTCGTGGCGAATGGCTTCAGTAGCCGGCATGTTTATCCACCAGGTTCATCAGAGGTTGGCCGGCCTGAAAGCGTTTTAGATTCTCCAGGAAAGCTTCCACTGCAAGATGAATGAAATCCTGCACATGGTCCGCTGTGTGCGGGGAAAGTAGAACGTTTTCCATTCGGTAAAAAGGATGCCCGGCCGGGAGTGGCTCTACTGCAAACACGTCCAGTGCAGCTCCGCGAATTTTGCCGTCTTCGAGCGCCTTGATCAGCGCAGCCTCATCGACGACCGCGCCCCGGCCGACGTTGATCAAAACGCTTGTAGGCTTCATCGCCGCGATTTGCGCCGCACCGATCATCCCGCGGGTATCGTCGGTCAAAGGCGTCGCCAGTAAGACATAATCGCTCGCGGCCAACATTTGACTGAGTTTCGCGGGTGCGAAACTCTCATCCACTAAGGAATCTTGGCCGAACAACTCCGGGCGTCGCCGCAACGCGACAATCCGCATCCCAAACGGTCGTGCCAATTCCGCCGCCGTGCTGCCGATCCCGCCGTACCCGATGATACCCAGCGTCTTGCCCTGGATTTCTTCCGTGGTGAAGGCTTCCCATACACCGGCTTGCTGCTGGCGGACCATGCGCCGCATTCTGTATGCGAAATACAACATCGCACCGATAGTCCACTCCGCCAGCGGCCGGCGGAACACGCCGCGTCCATTGGTGAGGGGCAGTGGACTCGCCAGCACCTCCGGGCAGAGTACGTTATCCACGCCGGTCCACAACGAATGAATCCAACGAGCCCGCGTGGCAGGCGGAATAGCCGCGCTCAGAAGTGGAGGATTGGACGTGCCGTTCACGATCACGTCGGCCTGCGGGGCGTACTCGCGAACTCGCGCCGCATCATTGCTGACAAGCACCGTCACGTCGGGCCCCAGCGTCCCAAGAAGTTTCAGCCACGAAGCCGCGGGATCGGCGAGGACCAGCAAAGTCAAAGACATACCCACTTCTCAGAATAACGTGGGAGACTTAGAGAGTGCCTGAATATTGCACTTGCGGCGCACAGCTTCCGGAAGACGCCCGATTTTGCCACAAATGCGGCAGACCTCAGCGCGAAGAACCGGTCCTGGTGGAGGAGCAACCTGAGGTACAGCCAATCCTTGCGCCTCTGCCAACTGCACCGCCTCCGCCCATCGAGGCGCCCATCAGTTTCCGTAACGCAACCGCAGTCCGGGTTGCGGTGCTGGCCGGGGTCCCGGTGTTCCTGCTTTCCGCCGTGGCTGGACCGTTGATGCTAGCGGTGCCCGTGGCCGGCGGATTTTTCGCCGTGTACTTGTATCGCAGGCGGACGGGCCAACGAGTCAGCGTGGTGGCAGGGGCTCGCCTGGGTTGGATTGCGGGCATCATTGTTTTCGCGATTCTCACCATGCTGCTGACGATGCTGGTGCTGATGCTCTCGCAGCCGGATCTGGTCCAGAACATGCGCGATCAAATGGCCAAGATGTCCTCGATCTCGCCGGAAGAAGTCACCAAGCGGATCGATTTGCTGCGAACGCCCTCCAGCCTCGCCTTGGTTCTGCTGGATGCATTTCTTACCTATACGTTATTGACTGCCCTCGGCGGGGCTGTCGGCGCGAAGTTTCTTGACCGTAACTGACGCTCGTCTCACCATCGCCACACCGGCGAAGATGATGGCCATCGCACCGGCCTCCCGCAGGCCGAATTGCTCGCGATACATCCACCAGCCCAGAAACACCGCGACTACCGGATTTATATAGGTATAGGTCGAAACAATCGCTGCCGGAAGCCTGCTGAGCGCCAGCGCGTAGCAGCTGTATCCGACGATGCCCCCGAAAATCGCCAGATATACGATCGCAGCCATGCCGCGAGTGGTCCAGTGCGCCGAGGGAATTCCAAAGATGCCCGGTATCAGAAGCGTCAGACCGGTGCTCAGCTGCTGCACGCCGCCGATGACAAAGGGATGCGCGCGCGAACGCCGGTTGCGTTGCAATAAGGATCCGAGGGCCCAGCTTGCTCCGCTTACTTGAAGCAGCAGGAAGGCCAGCACGATCGCTCCGCCCGATGCGAACGAATGTTGCGTTACGGCGGTCCAAGCCGCCGGAGCTATCAAAATTAATACGCCGCAGAATCCCAGCAGGAGTCCGCGAATGGTGGGAGCGTGCAGGCGTTCGCCGCCCGGCAGCAGGGAATCGATTCCGACAAACCAAAATGGCGACGTCGTAACAAATAACGATGCCAAGCCGCTAGGAATCCATTGCTCGGCTACGGCCAGCGTTCCATTACCCATGCCGATGATCATCAGCCCGTAGAGCGCCGTCATCCACAGATCGCGGCCGCGGGGAAAATGCGCGCCCATCATCGCGGCGACGCTCAGGGTGAGCGCTCCCGAGATCAGGTTGCGAAGGCACACCAGCAACGCCGGTGAAAAAGATTCCAGTGCGACGCGGATTCCAAGGTACGTCGTGCCCCAGAAAAAACACACACAAATCAGCGCAATATACGCCGTAAAGTGTGGATGATCCCGCAAGGTCGCGCTACTATATTAGCTTGATTCTGACGCTCACCATCAATCCTGCAGTCGATCGAACTATCATCTCCGACCGGCTCGCATTTGAGGATCGCGGCTACATTCTGGAGCGGCGCGAAGCTGCCGGAGGCCGCGGAGTCAACGCGTCGCAGGTGATTCATTCCTTCGGCGGGAAAACTCTCGCGCTGCTCACTTCCGGTGATGGAATCGGCAAGCGCATGGAGCAATCTCTAGCGGAGATGGGATTCCCGTTCGAAGTGGTGCGAGTCAAAGCGGAGGGTCGCGCGAATCTGACCATCTCCGATAAACACGGGCTGACTATCAAGCTGAATGAGATCGGCGCGCCGCTGGAGGAAAACGAAGTCAAAGCCGTGCGCGATCTGGTGGAGGCTCGGCTCAAGAAAGCCAGTTGGCTGATGATCTGCGGCAGCATCCAGCCTGGTGTGCCACCCGACTTCTATTCGGAAATCATCGCGCTCGCCAAGAGCCGCGGCGTCAAGACTCTGCTCGATACCGATGGCGACGCGCTCAATCATGCATTGGAACCCAAACCGTCCGTCATTTCTCCCAACCAGCAGGAAGCCGAGCGTCTGCTGGGCCGTGCGATCATCACCCGCAGCCAGTCGCTCGAAGCGGTGAAGCGCATTCACGAGATGGGACCGGAAGCGGTGATCCTTTCGCTAGGCAGCCGCGGCGCATTGGCCGCATCCGCGGACGGAATCCTGGAGGCGCTCCCGCCGCGCATCGAGGCGCTTTGTCCCATTGGCGCCGGAGACGCCCTGGCAGCCGCATTCGTCTGGGCTATCGAAAAGAAGAAGTCCTTTGCCGACGCTGTTCGCTGGGGAGTGGCCGCTGGAACCGCGAGCGCCGCGCTGCCCGGCATGAACTTTCCCACGCTCGATCAGACGAAGGCTATCTACAAACAGGTCGAGGTCCGGTCAGTACGCTCGGTTTAGTCTCGCTGGTTGGGTAGTGCCTGAATAGTGCGTTGATGAAAAAAGCAACACGCTGCACGACCGTGCGGACTTCGCTCAGCGTTACTCCTGCGATGGAATCCAAGTTCACGGATCATGTGTGGGACTTGTCGGAACTGCTGGCGGGATAGAATTGGCCTATGGTGACCATCCGATCACCGATATAGTCGTCTGGAAAACCCTCTGGACGGTATCAAACATGCGGTGAGTGAGCTGAACTCCACGCGCTTGGCGGACAGCGTCCGGATCGTCCCCATTTACGATCGCGCGGATCTGGTGCACAACACGCTGCACACAGTCAGCCATACCCTGCTGGAAGGCCTGGTGATCGTGGTCGCGGTGCTGTTCCTGTTTCTGGGCAGCGTGCGCGCGGCGCTGCTGGCGGCGATCACGATTCCGCTGTCCCTGCTGTTCGCCTTCGTGTGCATGCACTTCGCGGGGATTCCGGCCAATCTACTGAGCTTGGGAGCGCTCGATTTCGGAATCATCGTCGACAGAACGCTGATCATGGTGGAGCACATCGTTTCTTCGCTTGCCGAGCGACGCCACGCGCCGAACCTCGCAGGCGAGACCGATAACGAGCGTTCCAGCGGAGTCCTTCAAACAATTCTGGACGCCGCCCTCCAGGTGGAACGGCCCATTTTCTTTTCGCTGATCATCATCATTGCCGCTTACATTCCCCTGTTCACGCTGGACCGAGTGGAACGGCGTCTGTTCACGCCCATGGCGTACACGGTCTGCTTCGCCTTGCTCGGCTCCATGCTGCTGGCGCTTACTTTGATTCCGGTGCTGGCGACGTACCTATTCGGCCGCGGCGCCAAGACCTGGGATAACCCGGTATTGAGCTGGCTGCAGCGCGGCTACGGCTGGACCCTGGCGCGCGTTGTTCAACGGCCTTGGATGGTGGTAGTCGGATCGGTGACGATTGTCGTCGCTGCTCTCAGCCTGGGCACCCAGCTCGGCTCGGAATTCCTTCCCCAGTTGGATGAGGGGGTCATCTGGGTTCGTGCGAATCTGGCGCCGGGAGTCTCGGTGGAGGAATCGGCTGCGGTGGCCAGCAAGATCCGCAAGCTTCTTGGATCCTTCGGCGAAGTGCAGCTGGTCAGCTCGCAAACCGGACGGAACGATTCAGGCACCGATCCTTACGGTCCGAACCGCAATGAGTTGTTCGTGGCGCTCAAGCCGTACGATACCTGGGCGTCCGGCCGGAGCAAACCTCAGCTCGTGGAGGCCTTTGCCAAACGCCTGCAGGCCGAAGTCCCGGGAACGTTTTTCAGTTTCACGCAGCCGATTATCGACAACGTAACCGAGGCCGTTACCGGGTCGCCTGCCGATCTCGCAGTGATATTGAGCGGACCGGACCTGACTGTCCTGCGGGGCTTGGCCGCACAGGGCCTGGAAGTCGTACGGAAGGTGCCTGGGGCGGCAGACAGCGCGGTGGAGCAGGAAGCCGATCAGGCCCAGCTGCGCCTTTCGGTGAATCGCTCAGAAGTGGCCCGCTACGGGATCAACGTGAAAGACGTTCAGGATGTGATTGAGATGGCGGTGGGAGGGCGCGCTGTCAGCACCATGTTCGAAGGAGAGCGGCGCTTCGACGTCACGATCCGGTATGCGCCCGACGCGCGTTCCGACATGCATTCGATCGGCAGCATCCTCATTCCCACCCATGACGGCGGCCACGTGCCGCTGAATACATTAGCCGATATACGCGTGGTGAACGGGGCCAGCATCATCGCGCGGCGCGAAAACCGCCGGCAAGTTTCGGTTCGCACCAACATTCGCGGGCGCGATCAGGGCAGCTTTGTCGAAGAAGCTCAGCGGCTGTTCGATGCTCAAGTCAAGCTGCCTCCCGGTTATCGCGTGGAATGGGGCGGACAGTTTGAGAACCTGGCCCGCGCGCGCAAGCGCCTGAGTCTGATTCTTCCGGTCACCATCACCATCATCTTCACGCTATTGTTTTTCACATTTGGTTCCGCGAAATATGCCGGCCTGGTGATGATGAACGTTCCGTTCTCGCTGGTTGGAGGCATCGTCTTCCTTTACTTGCGCGGCATCAACCTAAGCGTATCGGCGGCAGTGGGATTCATCTCGCTGTTCGGAGTGGCCGTGATGAGCGGCGTCCTGGTGATCTCCGAAATCAACCGGCGGCGGCGCGTGCAGCCCGATCTTCCCGTGAAACAGGCCGTCGTCGAAGGTTCTCTCTCGCAAATGCGCCCAGTGCTGATGATGATCATGGTTGCGTTGCTAGGCATGGTGCCGGCGGCGCGAGCCTCGGGAGTCGGCAGCGACGTGCAACGTCCTTTGGCCACAGTGGTGGTCGGCGGCTTGTTGTCGACGCTGCTGCTGACCCTGCTTGCTCTGCCCGCACTGTACGCTTTGGCAATCCGGCAGAAGCCGGAAGAAAGACCGGTGGAAGAATGACCAACTCGCCAATCATGAATCGGCAAAAGATGCTGATCATCCTGGTGGATGAGTCCGACACTTGGGGCGAGCATCCTCTTTATGAAGGCATCACGCGAAAGTTGGAGCACCTGGATGCGCCGGGCGCGACGGTCCAGGCCGGCATCATGGGCTTCGGGAGCCATCACCGGATCCATCGCAAACGTCTTTTCGGGGTGTCGGACGATCGCCCGATCTCCGTTTCCGTGGTGGCAGAAGAAAGCTTCGTGAGAGACAAGCTTCTTCCCGCCATCCCCCCGATGGTGAAAGAGGGGCTCATTCTGCTTCTGGATGTAGAAGTGGTCCCCTGAGCGGTTTTCAAGCCTGGAGGTGGGTCTTCAGAAACCGGCCCGTATGCGATGCCTTGCACGCCGCTACCTGTTCGGGTGTTCCTGTCACCACCACTTCACCGCCCGCGTGCCCGCCTTCAGGGCCGAGATCGATCACGTGATCCGCCGTCTTGATCACATCCAGGTGATGCTCGATCAATATCACTGTGTGCCCGGCATCCACCAGTTTGTTAAGGGATTCGAGCAGCCGCTCGACATCCGCCAGATGCAGGCCCGTCGTCGGCTCGTCCAGGATATAGACGGTGTGCTTCGCCCGCTGGAGTTTGCTTAGCTCCGTCGCAATTTTGATTCGCTGCGCTTCGCCGCCGGAAAGCGTCGTCGCCGATTGTCCCAGGGTGAGGTAACCCAGTCCGAGATCATTCAATACCTCGATCTTCTTGCCCACCGCAGGCTCGCTGGCGAAGAATGCGGCGCCTTCTTCGACCGACATGTTAAGTACGTCATTGATGGTTTTGCCTCGCAAGGTAACTTCCAGCGTTTCCGCGTTGAATCGTGCGCCTTTGCAAGCCCCGCAGATGACCTCGACGTCCGGCATGAAGTAGAGCTGCGTGGTGATCACGCCTTCCCCCTGACATTCTTCGCAGCGGCCACCTTTCACATTGAAGCTGAATCGGCCGGCTTTGTATTCGCGCTCGACTGCTAGAGGAGCCTGGGTAAATAGATCGCGAATTGTATCGTAGAAGCCGATATAGGTCGCCGGATTCGAACGGCTGTTGCGCCCGATCGCCGACTGATCGATGTTGACTACTTTGTGGACATGCTCCAGACCGTCCACGCCGTCGTGATCGCCCGGTAGCGTCCGGGTATCTTCCAGACGCTTCCAAAGAGCTTTATAAAGGATCGCGTTGATCAG
>Ga0105248_10007508_pt1 | contig 11961 bp, 8 predicted proteins | sample KBSS34metaG_FD_81524 | JGI IMG/M metagenome (GOLD analysis project Ga0105248, IMG submission 81524) | Switchgrass rhizosphere microbial communities from Kellogg Biological Station, Michigan, USA - KBS S3-4 metaG | ecosystem: Host-associated > Plants > Roots > Rhizosphere > Soil | place...
CCCCCGACCTTGAAGCCGCCCGGCTGCGCTACGTCTGGGTTCTCAACTCGGCGCGTCCGTCCTTCCTCCAACGCGCGACTTCCGCCCTGCCATTTTTCTACTGGCGGACGCCAACCTGGAAACGAACGAAAGCGGTTCCGTCGCCGATTTTCGATCTCACCAACCCGCGCCGCTCCGTATACGTCGACACGGGCGCGCTGCTGATGCAGTTCTCGGCGCTTGATCCGTCCGGTTGGATGGTCCGCGCCACCTCCCGCAGTTACCGCGGAAATTCACTCGACTACCGCCGCTCGCAAATTCTCGAATCGCTTGCCGCTCTCACCGACCTTGAACTGCGGCCGGAATCGGCCCGTCCGATCAATAATCCGGACCTCCGGGTGGTGGAAGCGCGGCTGAAACTCGCGACCCAGACCCTTGGCGGACTGGCAAGCGACCGGAGCCTGCCCGAGGCGTACTTCAAGCAGCGCGAACGAGAGCAGGAAGCCCGGGGACACAATTGGGAACTGCTGCGTCAGGAAGCTGAAGCCAACGGTCTCTACTTCCAGTCGCTCGGCGTACCAGGACAGGCGACTCATGCCATTCTCTGGGTGGCGCGCGAGGACCTCACCGGCAACGGAGGCACTGCGCACCGCTTCGACGCGCGGTTTCTTCGTATAGCGGATCCCTTTCCCGATCCGCGCCTGAAAAACTGGAAAGGCTATGTCGAACAGCGCAACGCGGAAAACGGAATGACAGAGATGATCCCGCTCGCGGTCTATAGCCTGGACCATCCGAGCGTGCCAATGCTGATGGTCGATTTCCGCGCCGGTCAGAAAAACCGGCGTAACGAGATGACGCGCCGAGTGATTAACGACGCTGTGTTTAGCGTCGCAGGAGTATCCCGCTTCGGAAACTGGCCGCTGATGGCTGGCGGCATGGGCTATAACTTCGTTCGCTCCCGTCACGGTGCCACCATCGACCGCGCGGCTCGACTTCGCTCCTACGCGCAAATGCGCTATCGCCTGGCCTTCGATACCGAACTGGCTCCGGAGTTCCGCCAGGATCTCCAGCGTCGTCTCGAGCGGATGGGCCTGAATCCGCTGGAGGATAACGTCTTCAAGCAGCGCAAATTCGCCGAAGGACAATACAGCGCGCTACTGAACTACGCGCGCGACGAGCGCGGCCTCGCTCATAAGCTGGACAAAGACCGCCGGGCGGAATTGGGCGCAGCGAGCCATGGCGGATTCTCGGCCCGTGCCCTGCAAGTTCTCAGTGGCCTGACCCTGGGCCTCTATACCCATCGCGAAAAAGCCGCTCCCGATATCGAAACCCGCCTTGCCGCGGAACGCCGAATCGCTCGCCATGCCGAATTCCTGAATACGGTTGCCGCGTCGCGTTCGATCTCCGAAGTTTCCTGGAACGTAGCCGACATCCGGCGCGCACTTGATGTTTTGACCGAAGCCGACTATCCCGGCCGGGCCGCCCACGCCGTAGCTCAGGTGTTCCTGGAGAGCCACGACGACCAACTCCGCCTCAGCTGCCTCCGCGCGCTGCATCGGATCGGCGCCGATGAATCGCGCCTCGAACTGCAGAAGCTCGCCGCGAATCAAAAGCTCGACGAACAATGGCGCTTGCTCGCTCGCGGCTACGCCGAAACGCCGTCGAGCGTGGCGCTGGATCCTATCGGGCCGCAAGACCAAATCCATTGATCGCCTCCCTCCGCATCGCGATCCTCCTTGTGGCGGCCGCCGCGAGCGTGCGCGCGGAAGCGCAGCGCCTCGTGGTTCTCAAACTCGACGGTGTTCCCATGGGCCTGGTCGAGAAATATCTTCGCGAACGGGTGGCGGATTCGGAAATTGGCAGGGCGGGGAAGAGCCGCCTGCCTTGGATCGAAGAAGTCTTCGATAAGAATGGCGTTATTTTCGATTCCTTCTACGTCCGCGGGATCAGTCTGTCTGCGCCGTCCTGGTCGCTGCTCGATACCGGCCAGCATCTGCGCATTCATGGCAACGTCGAATACGACCGCTACACGCTGCGCGGACGCGACTACCTGAATTTCTTCCCGTTCTACTTCAAGTACGTGCGCGACCGCCAGGTCGACATGCCCGGCGTCGAGGTCCTCGACGAAGCCGGAGTTCCGCTACTGATCGATTACTTCGGATATACGGAACGGCTCCAGAGCTTCCAGCTATTGCAACGGGGCATCCGCTACACCACCATTACCGAAGGTCTCAAAAACCGGTTCACGACCCGGACGATGCAGGATCTCATCGACGAGTGGCAGACCGGATTCTCCATGGGCATCGCGGTTACCGATCAGGTGGAGCGGGACCTGGTCGCCGCGCTCGAAAAGCCCGGCGTGCGCTATCTGGATTACTTCAGCGGCGACTTCGATCATTCCGCGCACCTGACGGCGGACCCGCTGACGCAGCGCCATTCTCTCGAACGCATCGACGCCTTGATCGGGCGCCTCTGGACCGCCATCCAACGTAGTCCCTATGCGAAGCAAACCGTGTTCGTGGTGGTCTCCGATCACGGCATGAACTCCGACTCGACGATTTACAGCCAGGGCTACAACCTGGTCAAGCTGTTCAACTCGGCCGAAGCCGGAGGGCACCATGTCCTTACCAACCGCCACCCACTCACCGAATTCAAGATTCGCGGACTCGATCCTTTCGTCGGCAAGGTACGAAATCCCAGCGACCACGCAACCTACCTTGCGGGACAGCAGAACGAATATCCCACCGCGGTGCTCGATCTCGACGGCAACGAGCGCGCCGGAATCACGCTCCGCAACAACGATCTCAACCGCCTGCATATCCGCCTGGATCAACTGAATCGCGGCCAGCCTCGCGGCGCTGCGCGCGGCGAATTGGTCCGCACGTTTCTGGCGGAACGCGACGCGTGGCGCGCGCGTATCGAGCCCGACGTCCGGCGCATGGAGCGCGAACTCGAAGCCTTGCGGAAGTACATCGACATTGAAGAGAATGCCACTGCGTTTCTGCGCAAGAAGATCAAAAAAATCAAACCGTCGGAGCGCGATGCCGGCACCGATAAAGACGAGCGCCGTATCCTCATCCGCCTCGATTCCTGGAAGGAAGACGCCGCCGGCTATGCGGAGTACCTGAAGCACATCAACAGCCTGATGACCCTCGGCGCCGATCGTCTCGAGCCCCAGAAATTGAACCTCAGCGATTTCATTCCCAGGGATTCGATGGGCGATCCCAATACCATCCACGATCTGCAGAACTACATTGTCGGCCTCAAGCCGGACGGCTCGTTTCGCCGCATCAATTATTTCCAACTACTCGCTGCCCAGCGGGTACGCAACAACGTGCAGCCCGGCGTCAGTCCGCAGCCGGTGGATCTGATCGCCGTGCCGGTGCCTCTCGACGAGCTCCGCGCTGTGCTGCCGGAAGCCGATCGTCCGGACCGCGACGGCGTCTGGATCTATCACGACGACGATCACCAGGCGCTGCTGCTGAGCCGGGTCCGCGACGGGAAACTGTCACTGCGCTTCCTTCCCATCCGCAAGCTGACCGAGGACGGGAATCGGAAACTGACCTTCGAGCCGGCGATCTGGGGCGATGGCTTTCCGCTGGCCCTGTTCGAGGATCCAGAGCTCAACCTCGCGGGAAATCGCGCCGACTGGCTTTCGCAATGGCATGAGGAGCACGAGTGGTTTCGCGCGGTCCATCGCACGGTGTACTCCAACGGCATCCTCGGGCTCTATGAACATTTCTTCCGCGAACCTTTGCCGCCGTTCGAGGACAACGACGCTGCTCTGTTAAAGCGCCTGGCGGCCCGCCGCAGCCAGATGCGGACGCAGGACCTGCTTGTCATCGCGCGCGACCAATGGAACTTCAACGTCCGCGGCTTTAACCCCGGCGGCAACCATGGCTCGCTGTTCCGAGTCTCCACGCATTCCGTGTGGATGATGGCCGGACCAGAACTGCGGCGTGGATTCCGTGTCAGCGAGCCTTACGACAGCCTCGATTTCATCCCCACCGTTTTGCGCCTGATAGGAAAGCCCCCCAAGCAGCCTCTGCCCGGGCGCGTCGTTGACGAGATACTGGATAGTAGATGGACCAAGAGCAATTAAAAGGCCTGCTGGAACAAGTTCGCAGCGGCACCGTCGACATCGACGCCGCCATGGAACGCATGCGCCACTTGCCGTTCGAAGACCTCGGCTTCGCCAAGGTGGATCACCATCGCGCGCTGCGCCACGGCATGCCTGAAGTCATTTTCGGCAAGGGAAAGACGGCCTACCAGGTGGTCGAAATCGCGAAATCGCTCGCGTCCCAGGCGAGCAATCTGCTCGTCACCCGGGCCACCCGCGAAACCGCGGAAGCGATGATGGCCCAGTTCCCCGACGCCGAGGATTTTCCGGCCTCCGGCGCCATCCGCTTATGGCGCGATCGTACGCCGCGCGGCCGCGGAAAAATCGCGGTCGTCTGCGCCGGCACCAGCGATATGCCCGTGGCCGAAGAAGCGATTCTGACGTGTGAAGTGATGGGCAACGAAGTCGACGCCATCCACGATATCGGGGTGGCCGGCATCCACCGCCTGATGAGCAACCGGCTCCGGCTGGCGGAGGCCAAGGCCATCGTCGTTTGTGCCGGAATGGAAGGAGCGCTTCCCAGTGCGGTGGGCGGACTGGTTTCCTGTCCCGTGATCGCGGTTCCAACGAGCGTGGGCTATGGTGCCAGCTTTAACGGGCTGGCCGCGCTCCTCGGAATGCTGAATAGCTGTGCCAGCAACGTAAGCGTCGTGAATATCGACAACGGCTTCGGAGCCGGCTACGTCGCGAGCCTCATCAACCGGGGCTAGTCGCCCTGGCGCCGCCCAAAGTCAGGCAGCCGCCGTTGCCGTCGCCGTCTTCATTTCATCCGCTTTGATGAAAAAATCGAACAGCGGCACAGGTTCCCGTAGATCCCAGCGCCGCATCTGCCATTCTGCGCGCAGGTACCGAACCGCCGGCCGGCTTCTCAAGTCAAGGGTGGCGTCGTAGGTTCCGCAGTAATATTTTTTAGGAATCGACAAGATCGGCTTTTCGCCCCACGTCTCGCCGTCCGCGGACCCATAGATGGACACGTTGAGACTTTCCTGCTCAACGATGCGAGTGATTCCGAGAGTGAGGTGTATCGGCCGTCCAGCCGCTGAACCGAGTTCGAGGGCAGGGCCCTGGCCGCTTTCACGAGCCAACTGGCCGTTGAGAAGAAACGCAGGCAACATGACAGACCTCCCGCAACCTAAATTGCGCTAGGGTCACCAGACGTTGGTGGTCCAAAGAACGTAGATACCGTAGCCGGGTATCGGGTTACTATCGACGGAACTTAAATCTTCAATTTCTGAAGTCTGCGTTCCGCTTCATCCAGGGTCGCATCTTTTTTACAGAAACAAAAGCGCACAAATTGGGCGCCTTCCTTCGGGTTCGAGAAAAAGCTCGATCCCGGGACGGCCGCGACACCCGCCGTCTTGATCATATGATGCACGAATGCCGTGTCGTTGTCGAAGCCAAAACCGGAGATGTCGGTCATGATGTAGTACGCGCCACCGGGCTGGAAGCACCGGAAGCCCGCCTTTTCGAGGATTCCCATCATGCGATCGCGCTTCGCGGTGTACTCCGTCGTCAGGTGTTCGTAATAGCTGTCCGGCATCGCCAGCGCCGTAACGCCGGCCTGTTGCAGCGGGGCCGCCGCGCCCACCGTGACGAAATCGTGCACCTTGCGGATCGAATCCGTAATGTCCGGCGCCGCCAGCACCCAGCCCACGCGCCAGCCCGTCACCGAGTACGTCTTGCTCATGCTGTTGACCAGCACAGCATGATCGCGCAACCCTTCCACCTGGAGAATCGGTACGTGCTCCGCTCCGTCATACAGGATGTGCTCGTAAATTTCGTCGGTGATCGCCAAGGCGTCGTGTTCGCGGCACAGGCCGCCGATGAATTCCAGCTCTTCGCGGTTGAACACGCGGCCCGTCGGATTGTTGGGGCTGTTGAGAATAATTGCTTTGGTCTTTGAAGTGAACGCCCGCCGCAGTTCGTCGCGATCGAAGGTCCAATCCGGAGCGTGCAACTTCACGAATTTCCGGGTCGCGCCGCACAGCATCGCATCCGGTCCGTAATTCTCGTAGTAGGGCTCGAATACGATCAGCTCATCGCCCGGATCGGTGACCGCGAGAAGCGCCGAAATCATGCCTTCCGTCGAGCCGCAGACCACTGTGATTTCCCGCTGCGGATCGACGTCGATGTTGTAGGTCCGCTTGTATTTTTCCGCGATGGCATCGCGGAACGGCTTCGAGCCCCAGGTAATCGCGTATTGATTGATGTCGTCGGCAATCGCCTGCGCGGCCGCGTCCTTGATAACTTGAGGCGCGGCGAAATCCGGAAACCCCTGCGCGAGGTTGACCGCGTTGTTGACGATCGCAAGACGCGTCATCTCGCGAATGACGGATTCCGTAAAATCGCGGGTCCGCTCGCTGCGAAACCGGGCGCGATTCGTCACAGCGCTCTGAACAGTGCTCATTGGAACAATGTACTACTGTTCGGCCTAGCCCTTTTTTGGTTTTCGCTTCGGTGCTGCCTTCGCGGCCGGCGGAGTCGCCCGAGGCTGCTCGACACTCGCTCCAACGGCGATCACCGGCTTGCGTTCGCCATACACTCGCCGGTACACATCGGCGTTGCGCAGCACGCTCTGGACGTAATCGCGCGTCTCGCTGAACGGAATGGTCTCGATATATTCCGAAGGCTCGCGGAACTCGCCCCAGTTCATCCACGCGACCGCGCGCGAACGTCCGGCGTTATAGGAGGCCAGCGTAGCCTCCACTTTGCCTTCGAGCGAATCGAGCAGGGAGCGGAAATAATACGCGCCGAGCTTCAGATTCACTTCCGGCAGGAACAGCGAGTTCGTCGTGTACGGCGTGACCTTCAACTTCCGGCTTAACTCGCGGCCCGTCGGCGGCATGATCTGCGTCAGCCCGTATGCCTTCGCGCGTGAGATCGCCTTCGGATTGAATTCCGATTCCTGACGGATCAGCGCCGCCAGCACGTAAGGATCGAGCGAGCGGTCCTTCGCGTTCCGTTCGAGATCCTCGCGGAAGGGCAGCGGAAACGCCAGTTGCCAAAACCGCGTCGGCGCCGAGTCAATCGGCAGCATCAAATAATTCGGTACGTACCGCTTGATCCAACGCAGGCCCTTATCGGGAGCCTCATTCCGCGTCGCGAGTTCCGCCAACTCCATCGCGAATACTGCCGGCTGATCTTCGTTCTGTGCTCCGAAGCGGAGTTCGGTTTCTGCCCAGTCGTCGAGCGCGGCGGACGCGAGCATCCGCGCCCGGTCCAATCGGAATCTCGAGCCGGGCGACGGATCGAACGTCAACGTCTTCCCGCCCGAGCGCAGCGACAACGTCTTCAAAAATTCCGCAGTCTTGGGCGACGCTTCGGCCGGGCCTACCGTCTTCAATCGCTCCCGCGCCAGCGTCGTGTAGTAATAATTCGGAAACAGCCGTCCGACCTCTTCGTAGTAGCTGCGAGCGGAGGCGTTGTCTTTCGCCCCTTCCGCCAGACGGCCTAAATAGTACAGCGATGCCGCCCCGTGTTCCGACTGCGGATAGGTCCTCAGATGCTGCCGGAGCATGTCCGCGGAGTCCGCCCTTCGCCGCAAGTACGAATGCCAGGTCATCTTCCAGTGGCATCCCGACGCCTGCGGATCCGACGGGAATCCTTCGTAGCAGGCGCGGAACAGCGGCTCGTATTGCGCCGGCTGATTTTCGAGAACGTAATGATTCGCCGACGTCACCAATGCTTCGAGGCGCCAGCGTGACTGCGGATACTTTCGGTTCAGCGACGCGAGCGCTGCGCTCACTTCCTCGAGATTTTTCTGGCGCCGAGCCGTGGCCAGCAGATAGTACAGCCGCTCCGCGTCCGCCTCGGGCGTCTGCAGGTCGAGGCCTTTCAAATACCGGAACGCCGCCGCGTTGTCTTTCGCGACGTAATCCGCGACTCCGAGCCGGACTCGCGCCAGTTCCTTTTCCGGACCGCTGAGCAGTGGAATCAGCGTTTCCAGTTCGCTTCGCGCCTTAGAAGCCTGCTTGTTGTCGAGCAGCTTGAACGCCCGGTTCAGCATGGTTTGGGGCATCGAGGGCGGATAATTTTCGCCCAGCGAGGGGCGCAATCTTCCCGCTGATGTTTCCGCCAGTGCGGCTTCGTTCGATCCGGGAAATCCGTAGTAAACCCGCTGGTAATACACCACCGCGCGCACCGGATCGTTTGCGGCTTCGAACGATTTGGCCAGCGCCATGTCCGCCTGCGGCTGCGGCAGCGAAGCGTAATGCTGTTGAAGAAGCGCGAGCGCCTGCTTCGGCGAGCCGTTGTCGGCGTGCGCCTTCGCGGCCAGGAGGATTGCCTTGGTCGCGAGCGGAGACTTCGGCGAAAAATTCCAGACCGGCGTCGCCGATTTCACGGCATCTTCATAATTTCCGTTGTCAGCTTCCGCGGACGCCGTCGCGAAATTCGCGTAATCAGCGAGAGGAGGCAGTTTCTTCGCCAGTCCGCGCAAGGTGGTCAGCGCCTCGGCCGACCGGTGGTTTTCCGTCGACACGACGCCCGCCGTCAACAGCGCGAGCGATCCAGTGGAATCGTTCGGACGCGAAGAAGCGTATTTCAGTAGAGCGGCGCGGTTGATTGCCGTCGGTTTTTCGCGATAGGCGCGCGCCAGCGAATCGAGAGCAGTCTGGGCGTGCGCCAGCGCGCATCCAGCCAACGCCAGAGCGGCGGCTCTAGACCAGCGAACCCGGATAGTCTGGGCCCAGGAGGACAGCGTTATCATTCGCGAGCGTTCTCACTAATTCCACGTGAAAATAATCGAGCATCGTCGGCGACAAAGCCAGAAACTGTTCCCGGTATGCCTCGCGGCCGCTATCAATTTCGACGCGCAGCGCGTCATAAAGGTTCTGCCCAAGTCGCCCCGTACGGACCGCGGCCGACTTGTACAGCCGCATTTCCGCCACCTTCACCCGCGCGAAGCGCTGTGCCTTGAGGTGGAGATCCTGGTCGTCTCTCGATAGCGCAGACCAGCTCTGCGCCACTGGACGCGCGGCACGGGGCTCCGGCTCGCTGGGCGCCGCAATCGCATGCATCGGCGGCGGAGGAGGGGCCGAAGTGATGGCTACGACATTCGATGGCCGGCGTGTTTCCGCAGCCGCCAGGTGGCCTTCGAGCAATGCTCCGGCGACGGTCGACAGCAATTCCAGGGCGCCCGTATCCAGCGCACGCTCGCCCGGTTCCGCATACAGTAAAGCGACGATGCGCGTGCTGGTCGCCACCGGAAAAATATGAACGCGCTGGTTCGGATCTTCCCCGAAATAATTCGCCACTGGCTCCGAGATTTCGCTCGCCACCCGAATCGTAACGACCGTATCCGCGCTCTCGATCGCGCCGAAAAGAGCCGGGGCCGCTTCGATCGGAATCTCCACATCGGGACGTGGACCGGACGGCTCCGGGCCGCGGTCGGCCAAAAACCGGAATGCCTGCGTGCCCGCATGAAACAACGCGGTGCGCGAGCAGAAGCCGATCGCGCCGTCGAGTAGCGCCATGCACCACTGCGCCTCGCTCTCGAATTGCCGCAGCCGCCGCACCGCCAGGCTCATCTGATCCGACATCTCGCGCCGCGCGAGAGAAGCATACACGTACGCCCGCTTGTCCGCCTCGGCGGAAATCGAGCGCTCTAACTCCGCGAACCGTTCTTCGAGAATTTGATCGATGCTCGAACGCCAATCGACTTCGAGCAAATCCTGAATTTTTTCAATGTGCAGCTGCCACGCGGCCGAGATCTGTTCCCGTGCGGATTCGCGAGCTTCCTCGAGTGGATTTCCGCCCGGCGTTGCAGCCTCGCGCGGAGCATCGGGAATGAGATCGGGCGCCGCCACGCCTTTGATTGTAGCGGAAGGCGCTCCACAACAGAACGGGGCATTTCTGTTTCAAGGATTCCAAGATCTCGGTTGTTTTGGAATGTGTATAGAATGGAGTTTGGATACACATGCATGCGGACCAACATCGTAATCAACGACCAATTGATGAAGGAAACGCTACGTGCCACCGGTCTTAAAACCAAGCGGGAAGCCGTTGAACTGGGCTTGCAGACGCTTCTCCGCCTGAAGAAGCAATGGGAGATCCGACGGCTCCGCGGTAAGCTCGCCTGGCAGGGCAACCTCGACGCCATGCGGACCGACCGGTGATCCTGGTTGACTCCAGCGTCTGGATCGATTATTTCCGCGGTGTGATCACCCCGCAAACCGACGCTCTCGACCGCCTCTTGGGCGTCGAGCCTCTGGCCATCGGCGACTTGATGCTGGCCGAGGTTCTGGAAGGATTTCGTGACGAAAGAGATTTCAATGAAGCGCGCCGGCTGCTCGCCGCGCTGACCGTCGTCGACCTGTGCGGCGAGGAAATCGCGATTCAGGCTGCGAGAAACTTCCGCGCCCTTCGCGAAGCTGGCATTACCGTACGAAAAACGGTGGACACCATCATCGCGACTCGTTGTATCGAGGACGGCTTCGAACTGCTGCATCACGATCGCGATTTCGATCCTTTTGTGAAGCACCTCGGCCTTCGCGTCGCAACAGCCTTGCTTTAGAGTTTGTGTGAAAGGCAGCGGGCATGCCCGGGGTTCTCCAGAACCGAAGTCCCCGCGCTGACGCTTGGGGTTCAATCCCGTTGTTGAAGTTAGTACGCGTTACCCTTTGAGGCAGAACGACCGTGTGCCGGACCTCCCGACTGTGAATCCCTGGCCCAGGTGCAACCCACCGCGTTCCAGCCACAATCGCTGTAACCGCCTCACTCCTCGTGCGTCTCAATTTTTTCCGACCGAATTCGCTGCGTTCCTATGACATGGCAGCCGGATTGCAATTCCACCACATTCGCCGGACCGCGTCCTTGAACCGCGTCGTGCTCTAATAGAGGAATCCGTTTCTAACATGCGTTTATTGGGTCTTCTCTCGCTCGCCTTGCCGCTTTGTGCGGCCAACACCCGGGCAACCAACATTCTTGACCAGGCGCCCCTGCGCTTCGAGGAAGGCGCCGGAGCGAACCGCTTCGTGGTCCGCGGCCTCGGCGTCGGCGTCCAGCTCCGCGACGATGAAACGCGACTGCAAGTCAAAGGTGACAGCGGTTCCTGGCATCAAATCCGCGTGACGCTGCCCGGTGCGAAGCACTCGCGTGCCACCGGCGTGTCGGAGCAAGTAACCAAAACCTCCATTTTCCGCGGCGCCGAATCCACCTGGCGCAGGAATGTTGCCAACTTTTCGAAGGTCCGTCAGGCCGGAGTTTACCCCGGCATAGACCTGCTGTATTACGGAGCAGGCAATCAACTGGAATACGACTTCATCGTTGCCCCGAACGCCGATCCCTCCCGGATCGCCATGCGCTTCTCCGGTGCAAAAGCCTCACTGAACCCTGAGGGCCAGCTCATTCTTCGCGCCGGCGATGCCGTGCTCGTGCAGCACGCTCCGGCGATCTACCAGCTCAACGCGGCCGGCAATCCGGAATCCGTTGACGGCGGATACCGCATCGCGAAAGACGGTTCCATCGGCTTCCGCCTCGGAGCCTACGACCATTCCCGGCAGCTCATCATTGATCCCGTGATTTCGTATTCGGCCTACGTCGGATCCACCTACGCAGACGGCATTGTCGCCGTTGGCACGGATGGCGGCGGCGCGCTCTACGTCACGGGCTACACCAATTCGACGGACCTGCCCGCGCCCTCCGACACCACGCAGAGCGTCAATATGGGCGTCGAAGATCTCTTTGTCGCGAAGATCGTAAATGGTTCCATCGCCTTCTTCACCTATCTCGGCGGCGCTGGAAATGACGAGCCGAAAGCCATGTCGGTCGGACTTAGCGGCAACGTCTACATCACAGGCTTTACGCAGTCCGCGAATTTCCCCACCACGTCGAGCGCGATTCAAACCACCCTGGGTGGAACC
>Ga0105248_10007513_pt1 | contig 11959 bp, 8 predicted proteins | sample KBSS34metaG_FD_81524 | JGI IMG/M metagenome (GOLD analysis project Ga0105248, IMG submission 81524) | Switchgrass rhizosphere microbial communities from Kellogg Biological Station, Michigan, USA - KBS S3-4 metaG | ecosystem: Host-associated > Plants > Roots > Rhizosphere > Soil | place...
ACGAAGATGGGCGGCATGTTGTTCATCCTCGATCGCCTCACCGGCAAGCCGATCTATCCCGTCGAAGAGCGCAAGGTGCCGCTCAGCAAGGTACCTGGCGAAATGAGCGCGCCGACGCAGCCGTTTCCGACCAGGCCGGCGCCGTGGTCGCGTGTCGGCATGACGAAGGCGGACATCACCACCGTCACGGCGAAATCGAACAAGTTCTGCACTGAATGGTGGGACAAAGAGCGCATGTACAACGACGGTGCCTACACACCCTACGGCACCGACGGTGTCACCGTCGTGTTCAGCGGCACGATCGGCGGCGGGAACTGGGGCGGCATCGCGTTCAACCCGCAACTGGGGTACTTGTTCGTCAACACGAGCAGCCTGGCGACGATCGGCCACATGGTGCCGGGTACGGGTCTCGAGAAATACCGCAACGAGCTGTCGTACACGCGGTTCTGGGACGAGGACAAGTATCCATGTCAGCAGCCGCCCTGGGGAGATCTCGTCGCTGTCAACGTCAACACCGGAGATATCGCGTGGAGGATCCCGTTCGGGATCTATCCGGAGTTGATCGCCCAGGGCATTCCGCCGACGGGCACACCCAATCTGGGTGGGCCGATCGCCACCGCGAGCGGCCTCGTGTTCATCGGTGCGACGAAGGATGCACGGTTCCGGGCCTATGACGCGAAGACCGGCAAGGAGTTGTGGTTCGCGCAGCTCGAGGCCGCCGGCGGCGCAACGCCGATGACGTTCATGGGCCGCAACGGCGTGCAGTACGTCGTCATTGCGGCTGGCGGACCTGGTGACACCGACCGCGGCGGCACGCAAACGTATTCGCAGAAGCTGGTCGCGTTCGCGCTGGGGGATCGCGTGCCCACGATGTCGGCGACCGCTCCGGGTCCGGCGCCGCGTGCGAATGCCCCGGCAGCGAACGCCGTGCCGCGACCCCAGGCGCAGCCGGCGCCCGTGTCGGCGGAACGGCTGGAGCAGGGGCGCCAACTCACGGACAAATACTGCACGACGTGTCACGGGATGCAGGCGGAAACCGCGTCGGGCAAGACGCCTGAGGGATGGAAAGCGACGGTCGAGCTGATGATCGGGCTGGGCGCCGACGCCTCGGAGGAACAGGCGAAGATCATCACCGACTATCTGAGCCACACGTTTCCGTCGAAGAAGTGACGCATCATGATTGTGGAAACGACCCGTCCAACCACCGACGAAGAGAAGGCGTCCGCGCAGGATCTCCTGCGCCGCGCGCGCGTCGCCATGGCGGCGATGGACGGCTGCGATCAGGCGGCCGTGGATCGCCTCTGTCGCGCGGTCGCATGGGCGACAGCCAACGAACAGACGTTCGGCAGGCTCACCCGCATGAGCGTGGACGAGAGCGGCATGGGCAGCGCCGACGGTGTTCCTGCCAGGCGCTGGAAGATCCTCGGCATCCTGCGCGACGCCCTCCGGACGAAGAGCGTCGGCATCATCGAGGAGCTCCCCGAGAAGGGCATCGTCAAGTACGCGAAGCCGGTGGGGGTGATCGCGGGTGTGCTGCCCGTGACCAACCCGCTGGTGACGATGGTCAACATGGCGATCAACGCGATCAAGTGCCGGGACGCGGTCATCTTCTCGCCGCATCCGCTGAGCCGGAACACGGCGCTCGAGATCACGCGCGTGCTTCGCGCGGCGTTGAAGCACCAGGGGGCTCCCGAGGATGTGATCCTCTGCCTCCCGAAGCCGAGCATTCCGCTCGCGCAGGAGCTCATGTCGATCTGCGATCTGACCATCGCGACGGGCGGAGCGGCGATGGTGAAGGCCGCGTACAGCTCGGGCAAGCCCGCGTACGGCGTCGGCGCGGGCAATGCGACGGTCGTTGTCGACGAGACCGCCGATGTGGCCGATGCCGCCAGAAACACGCGGATCAGCAAGACCCAGAACCACGGGTCGGGGTGTTCGTGCGACGGCAATCTGCTGGTCGAGGCGTCCGTCTACGAGCGGCTGCTCCACGAGCTGCAGAGGGAAGGCGGCTACCTGGCCACACCGGCCGAAAAGAGCCAACTCGCCGCGGTGATGTGGGATGCGCAGGGGCGCCGCACGCTCGATACGATTGCGCGGTCGGCGCGGGCGATCGCCGTCAAGGCCGGCGTGCAGCTGCCGGACGGTAAGTCGTTCATCATCGTGAAGGAAGACCAGATCGGAAAGGCGCACAAGTTTTCGAGCGAGAAGCTGTCGCCGGTGCTGGCCATCTTCAAGTACGAAGGCTTCGACAACCTGCTCGCGATGGTGTCGGCCATCTTCGAAGTGGGTGGCAAGGGGCACTCGCTCGGAGTGGCCTCGTTCGACGAGGATCACATTCACCGATTGGCGTCGATGGCGCCGGTCAGCCGCATGATGGTCCGCCAGCCGAACGTGAGCGGCAATGCCGGGTCGTTTACCAACGGCATGCCGATGACGGCCAGCCTCGGATGCGGCAGCTGGGGCGGCAACATCACGAGCGAGAACATCAGCGTGAAGCACTACATGAACACGACCTGGGTGAGCCGGCCGATCCCCGAGGACAAGCCGAGCGAGCAGGAGTTGCTCGGTGAGTTTTACAACTCCAAGACGTTCGACGAGGTGGAAGTCGAGCGTTAAAGCAATCCGGACGCGGCGAAGCCACGGCGCAGCGTGAGCAGATCGCGTTTCATCGCGCCGAGCACCTGCTCTCGCGGCAGCGTGATCGAATCCTGTGCGTTGTCAGCGCCGCCGTTCGGATACTCGGCCTGAATTTCGATCGGACCCGAAAAGTGGATGTCCTTCAATGCCGTCGCCAGCTGCGGCAGGTTGACCATGCCCATGCCGAGCGGCACGGAACGCGTGCGCCAGCCGTTGCCGGCGCCCCACGTCGCGCCCGGACCGTCGGCGGTCCCGCGACCGCCTCGTCCGGCTTGATCGGCGCCGCGGCCAGTGCCGCCTCCGCGCTGCGGTCCACCAGCCCCGCCCCCGGGCGTCGCGCCCCGGCCTCCCGCGACTGGCGGCGGACCGTCGCCGCGGCCGCCGAGCGCGCCGGCCGGCCCCGTGTACGGACCGCCTTCGCCTCTGAGCCCCAGGTTCTGTTCCGGCGCGTAGTCCTTCACGGCGAGCGCCGCGATGTACGGGCCCGCCGCGCGGAGATTGACCTCCCACAGGCCGTTGATGTGGTGCGACTCGTGGCCGGTGTCGTAGTGGAAGCCCACGTACTTTGGATCGAACGCCTGCAACAAGGACAGCAAGTCCCACATCACGGATCCCACGGTCCCCGGCATCGAGTAGGTGTGGTAGGCGGCCGTCATTTTGTACTTCTCGCTGAGGGCGGCGATCTTGGCGACGCGCGGCTTGAGCGCGTCGAGCTGCTCCTTGATCGGCTGCTTCAGGTCGTAGCGGTAGGTGCCCCACCAGTAATGCGTGATGCCGAGCGACGATGCGGCCGCCACGATGCGCTCAGCGCCGACGTCCGCGTCCGCGATGTTCGTGGTGATCGATCGAACCAGCAATCCGCGCTTGCGGATGGTGTTCACGAACGGCGGCAGCTCCTTCGCGACGTTGTCCGGGTCGACGTGGCCGGGGTAAGTCCGCACCGTGACGTTGACACCGTCGAATCCCATCTCCACGGCGGCATCCGCAACCTCGTCCGCGGTGCGAAGCCACTGCAGGTGACGGGAGTAGATGTCGACCTTCAGCTTGCCGTTCCCGGCCGCCGGAGCGGCACCCTGTGCGTGCAGTCGGGGCCGCGTCGCCGCGGCGCCGCCTGCCACGAGTGCGCCAGCGGCGAGCTGGAAGAAATCGCGTCGCTTCATGCGCCGGAGTGTATACGCAACTTGTACTAACCGCAATACATGTTCTTGTAGTAGTGTGTGCCCGTTCGGCTTTCATAGGTGCGCCATGACCAAGCTCCGAGTGTCGCTGTTGACCGCGATGATGCTGTCGTCCCTGGCCGCTCTCCACGGCAGCGGTCCGAACGACTGGCCGGGATTCGGCAACGATCCGGGCGGCACCAAGTTCTCGCCGTTGAATCAGATCACGCCGGCCAACGTGACCCGGCTGTCCGTCGCGTGGACGTACGACACCGGCGAGAAGGGCGGCGGTTTCCGCGGCTGGTCGGTGACGCCCCTCGTCATCGACAACGTGATGTACTTCGGGACCTACGCGGGGAAGCTGGTCGCGCTCAACGCCGAGACCGGGGCCGAGATCTGGAAGTTCGATCTGAAGACGATCGCCTCGTCGGGTCGATACTCGCCTCGCGGGATCTCCTACTGGCCGGGAGACGCGCAGACCCCGGCCCGGGTCGTCGCCACGACGACCGACGGGCTGCTGACCCAAGTGAATGCCAGGAACGGCGAGCTCGTCCGGATCGGCGAGAAGGGCTACATCGACTTGAAGATTGGGCTGACGGAGAAGTTCGGCGGTGGCTATAACGTCGCGGCCCCCCCGGCCATCTTCAAGGACATCGCGATTCTGGCCCCCGCGACAGGCGAGCAAGGGCGATACGGGATCGCCGGCGACATCCGCGGGTTTGATCTCAAAACCGGCAAGGAGCTGTGGCGCTTCCACACGATCCCGCAGCCGGGTGAGCCGAACGTCGGCACCTGGGGAGCCAACGGCTGGCAGGACCGGCGTGGCCCTGGAAGCTGGGTCAACATGACGATCGACACCGGCAACGGCCTCGTGTTCGTGCCGATGGGACAACCGACCGACCAGAACTTCGGCAGCACGCGCCCTGGATCCAATCTCTACTCGAGCAGCCTTCTGGCGCTCGAAGCCGCGACGGGCAAACTGAAGTGGCACTACCAGATGACGCATCACGACATCTACGACTGGGACGCGAATGCGCCGCCGACGCTGATCGACGTGAACAAGAACGGCACGAAGATCCCGGCGCTGGCGCAGAGCACCAAGCAGGGCCTCATGTTCATCCTGAACCGGCTGACGGGGGAGCCTGTCTTCGGCGCGGAAGAGCGGCCTGTTCCCGCGCTCGATGCGCTCGGCGACGCGGCCTGGCCCACCCAGCCGTTCCCGCTCAAGCCGCCGCCGATCTCGCGCACCAGTATGACGCGCGAAGAAGTGAACAAGACCTCACCGGAGTCGGAGAAAGCCTGCAAAACGCTGTACGACACGATGGTGCAGTCGGGGCCCTACACGCCGTACGGGATGGTGCCCAGCCTCGTGTTTCCCAGCTCCGAAGGGGGCGGTAGCTGGTCGGGTGCTTCATTCGATCCGGGACGTCATCTCATCTTCGTGAACACGCGCAGTCTGGGTACCGCCGGCGAACTGCGGCCGTCGATGTCGTCGGGTCTGCTGCCGTCGTTCGGCAAGGTCAAGCTTCCATTCGACAATCCCGAAGGCTATCCGTGCAGTGCTCCCCCCTGGGGAGAGCTGATGGCGATCAATGCCGATACCGCCGATATCGTGTGGCGCGTGCCGCTCGGCGAGTACAAGGAATTGACCAAGCGCGGCATCCCGAAGACCGGCACGGCCAACGCGGGTGGCCCGATTGTGACCGCGAGCGGGCTGGTGTTCATCGGCGGCACGACCGACCAGCAATTCCGGGCGTTCGACTCAGCAACCGGCAAGGAGCTGTGGTCGGCGACGTTGCCGAACGACGCCATCGCGACGCCGTTGACCTACATGGGCCGCAACGGCAAGCAGTACGTCGCGACGGTCGCCGGCGGCGGCCTGGACAATTTCGTCAAGCCCGCGCTGACCGCTCCTCGCGAGAACGTCGTGGTCGCCTTCGCGCTGCGGTAATCCGCAGCGCAGCCGTCCGGGGCAGTGCGTCACGCTCGGCCCGGAGGTCGTCCCTCGTCCGACGTCACCACCATGACCGCCCATCCGTCGTGGCCTTTTTCGCCAACGGTCTGCAAGACGGTCGCGCTGACGCGCGGCTCGTGGACGACCGCCGCGAAGAAGCGCCGGATGCCTTCGACGCTCTCGTCCGTGTTGCCGGGGTCGGCGACACCGCCCTCACGAACGACATTGTCGGCGATGATCAGCGTGCCGCGATGCGCCAATGGCAGTGCGGCGGCGAAGAACTCGGCATATTGCCGCTTGTCGGCGTCGATGAAGATCAGATCGAAGGGGCCGGCTGAATCGGCATCGAGCTGCGCCAGGACGTCGAGTGCCGATCCACAGCGCAGGTCGACGCGATCAGCCAGACCGGCGTGAGTGATGTTGGAGACCGCGATCGAGAAATGCGAAGGCTCGCTTTCGATCGTGATCAGCCGGCCGTCGGGAGGCAGCCCGCGCGCCAGCCAGATCGTGCTGTAGCCGCCAAGCGTGCCGATCTCGAGAATCTTCCGCGCCTGACATGCCGACGCCAGGAGCATGAGCAGCCTGCCCTGAAGCGGCGTGACGCTGATAGCGGGCAAACCGGCCGTTCGACTGGCCTCCAGCGCCGCGACGAGCGCGGCATCGGCAGGGAGAAACAGGGCGGCGAGGTATTGGTCAACCGCCGTCCACTGCCGCCGGTCGTCTCTTGATCCGCTCATCCTAGTGCTCTTCCTGCTCGAACGAAAACGCCGGACGACCACGGCGTCGCCCAGATTGTGTGTGCTCTGTCGCAGTCGCCCTCGATGCGCAGCGCGTGAACGTCGTCCTGGTCCCGGAACAATCGCCGCACGGCCTCGCGTGGCAGGACGAACGCGGCTTTGGTCAACGCGTCCGACGCCGTTCCGGTGGGCGCGACGACGGTCGCCTGGCACATGCCCTCGACCGGATCGCCCGCGCGCGGATCGAAGACATGGGCGTAACGATGTTCGCCGGCTTGCACGGCACGTTCGGACACGCCGGACGTGGACAGAGACGTATCGCGCAGGCTGACGAGCGCAAACGGCTTCGCAGGGTCGGTCGGGTTCTTCACCGCGATGTTCCAGGCCGGGCGGCCTGGCGGCGCGCCGATGGCGTACAGCGTGCTGCCGCCCGCGCTGACCAGCGCCGACTGGATCCCACGCTGCCGCAGCACCTCCACCGCCTTGTCCACCGCGTAGCCCTTGCCGATCCCGCCGGGATCGATCTCGACGCCGTCGGTGCGATACTCAATCGTGCGGGCGCCGGCGTCGAGCGTCACGTTGTCGAATCCGGATCGGACTTTCGCGTCTGCGATCGCCGCGTCCGACGGCCTGGCGGGATGAGGCGTCATGAATCCCCACGCGCGGACGAGCGGACCGACCGTCGGGTCGAACGCGCCGTCGGTCAGGCGATGGTAACCGGCGCACCGGTTCACGAAATCGAACAGCTCGGCGGACGCATGAAACGGCGCGCGCGCAGCCTGGCGGTTCATCGCGCTCAGCTCGCTCTGGGGTCGGTAGTTGCTGAGCAGCGCGTCGGCGCGCGCCATCGCGTCGAGGGCGGCGGCCGCCGCGGTTCGAGCCGCCGAAGGGTCGTCGGCGTATACCTGCACCTCGCAGAGCGTCCCCATGAGCAGGCGCGCGTCTTTGATGAGGGAGGGAGACGACGCGTGCGCGGTGGCGATGGCCGCCGTGGCGGCCATCGCCATCGACCAGTTCAGGTGCGCCACGGGCGCGCGCGCTCCATCGTGCCGCCGGCGAGCAGCGACTTCGTGATGTTCACGTCCTCGGCGATCTGGAAGTCGTACATACCGACAGAGATGAAATCGGCGCCGTTGGCGAAGGCGAACTCGAACCCGTCGCGCGGATGGATCGCGCCGGCCGCGAGCACCTTGTAGGCGACGAACGGCTTCTGCACTTTGTGCATGAACTCCGCGGTCTGCCGCGGCGTCGTCTCCCAGAGGTTGTCGTGCGACTCGCCGTTGAACTCGGATTGCACGAGCTGTTGTGTGGTCGGCTTCCAGTTCGGATCCGGGGTCAGCGCGGGGCCGGCGCTCCAGTACTTCGCGCTGTTGAAGGTCTTCACGTAGAAGTCGGCGCCCACGTCGTCTTTCTCGGCCTGGATGATCGTGTCGAGCATGTGGCTCGCGAGGCCCGCGACCAGCCCGCGTTTCTTCATCAGGCCCAGGGTGGACGCGATGACGTCCATCCGACCTGCCTTGAAGAACCGGTCGCCCTCGAGGCCGCGGATGTAGGCGGCCTGCGCGCCGAGCTTGCACGCGAGATCCAGATCGCGCGTCTGATCCTTTTCGTTGATCACGAGCTGCGCGAGCCACTGCACCTTCCCGCCGCGCTCGTCCTTGTAGCGTTTCGCCAGCCCGAGCTGACGCGCTTCGACGCGGAGGAACGCCATGTTGATGCCGCGCTCCTCGTACTGCGCGTAGGTGTCGAGGATCTTGTCGTCGGTGAAATAGTGGCTGAGCAACTGCGAGACGTAGATGAGGTCGCGCGCGTGCGCCTGAGCGCCGACAAGATTGTGGCCGGCGATCAGGCGCGAGGCTGTCAGGTTGCCCAGCTTACCCATCGGCATCGGCCCTGGGACGTCGGGCATCGGCGGCCGCTGCTGGCGGGGCGGACCGCCTTGGTACGCCAACAGGTGGTGCTCTTCGAAGCTCGTCCCCACGCCCGCGGTCGCCGTCAGCGCCGCGGCTCGTCGAAGGAAGTCGCGACGGTGCAGTTTCTCACCAGACATGACGCACTCCTTGGCTATTTGGGAGATCCGGGGACGTATCGGGCGCGGACGTCTCGAACGAACTCGGTGGCGCCCGGCGGCTTCGCCGGGCTGTACAGGATCTCGAGCGTCGCCTCGTTCGACGTCTCGCCGATCGAGAGCCTGCCCGTGTACAGCACGTTGTACCGCTCCGAGATGTGGACCTGCAGCTTGAACCGGTAGCTGCCCGCGCCGATGTTCATCTTCGCGACGTCGAAGGCGAGCGCGCCGGAGCCGACATTCGGCGTCGGGCCGGTGACCGCGTCTACCGTCGAGCGATCCGTCTTCTCCCAGTGCGCCTGGTTCACCCATTCGGGGCACGCGTTGCCCATCCGGTATTCGCCCGAGGAGAGGTCCTGGCTGACGAAGAGCGTTTTCACCAGCCGGCCGCTCTCGTCCTCGAGCCAGATGGCCGTGTGATACGTCGGCTCGATCTGGCTGGGTGGCATGTAGAGGAACGACACCGAGACGGTGCCCGTGGCCGCGGCCGGAGCGGGCGGGAGCGCGGAGATCGCGAGAGTCAGCACGAGGATCAGAAAGGCGGTCATATGCGCGCGTGCCGGAAAACCGGAAGCGCACGGTCTTTGCAGCAAGAAGAACGCCGGCCGGCGGTTTGTGTAACCGTAACCTCACCGTTACCGCTTGTGATCGCGCACAAACGGATGCTACGGTCGCAGGCGTGAAACGATTACTGACGCTTGCCGGTTGTCTCTCCTTCGCCATCGTCGTCGCGGGCGCGCAGGTGCCACAGGATGGCCAGCGTGGCCGCGGCCAGGGCGCCGGGCGTGGGGAGGGGCGGGGCGGCGGCCGCGGCGCGGCGCCGCGCACGCGCAAAGCGGTGCTCGCCTGGGCCGACACCCGCAACGGCATCGCGCAACACGATTCGGTCTCGCATGCGCTGGCGGTCATCGAGCGACTCGGCTACGAGTCGGGCCTCTACGACACGTTCATTCGCACCGACTCCAACATCATCTCGAAACATCCGCTGATGACCGACGGCAAGCCGGCCAGCGGCGGTCCCAACCTGACCAATGTGGATGCGATCTTCTTTCTCGGCCATCGGGACGTGCCGCTGGATCCGCAGCAGAAGGCCGATCTGCTCTCGTTCGTGAAGGACGATGGCAAGGGCTTCGTCGCGGCGCACACGGCAACGACGGCGTTTCTCGACTGGCCGGAATTCGGCGAGCTGCTCGGCGCGCGCTACGACGGTCACCCGTGGAACACGGTCTACGGCTCGGTCATCAACGAGGATCCATCGTTCCCTGCGACCAGACACCTGGCTCCGGTCTTCGCCTTCACCGACGAGTTCTATCAGGCGCAGGAGTACTCACGCGACAAGATTCGCGTGCTGCTCCGGCTCGACGTCTCGAAGCTGCCGCCGAACGCGGAATTGCGCCGCAAAGACGGCGACTTCCCGCTGGCGTGGGCGAAGACCTACGGCAAAGGGCGCGTCTTCTACTCGTCGCTGGGACACGCGCCCGCGACGTGGGACAACCCGGATGTGTACCGCATGTACTTCGAAGCGTTGAAATGGAGCCTGGGTCTGACCGACGCGGACGTGTCTCCGCGACCGCTCAAGTAGCGGCGGAGACGACGCCCATCCGCCGGGCGATGGTCTCGAAGCGGGGATCGCCCTTGAGCGGATCGAATCGCGGATCGACTTTGATCGAAATCAGGTCGAAGGAGCGGTCCTCCAGCGCCTTCTGCATCCAGCGGAAGCCGAGGTCGATGTCGTCCAGCGCGAACTGAATCCACGCGAATTCCAGCGGCGAGACGTAGCGTTCCTTCGCGTAGGTCTCGAGCTTCTTGAGCACCTCGAGCGCCTGCTTCCTCCGCCCCGCCAGCGCGAACGTCCGCCCGAGGGCGCCGTGCATCCGCGGTGTCTGCGGCGACAGGTAGACGGCGCGCTGGAACGCCGCCGCCGACTCGTCGAAGTCCTTCCGCTGCTCCTGGATCACGCCGAGGATCCAGTAGGCGGGGGCGAAGTGCGGGTTCAACTCGATGGTGTGGTCGCACTGTTCGAGCGCCGTCTCGAAGTCGCGGCGGTAGAAATGGATCACCGCCAGATCGCGAGCGACGATCGACGACACCGGATCGAGCGCCTGGGCGACGCCCATCTCGTCGAGGGCTTCGTCGAGCCGGCCGAGCGGCGCCAGGCACGACATCGCGTACCAATGATGCGACGTCGCGCAGCGGGGGTCGAGGCTGATGGCGCGCTGGAACTCGCGTTCGGCGCCGGCCCAGTCCCAGTCCTGTGTCGACTTCACATGCGCGAGGGACGTGTGTGCCTCCGCGGAATTCTCGTCGAGCATTACTGCCGCCGCGGCGCTGGCCGCCGCCTTCGTCCACACCTCGGCCGGGCCGAACACGCTGTAGTGGGCGAGCAGACCGTAGGCGTCGGCCAGTCCCGCGTGCGCCGCGGCGTATTCCGCATCTTCGATCAGCGACTTCTCGAAGAAGTCGAGCGCCTTGCGCAAGCCTTCTTCGGTGCGCTGGTTCAGGTGGTAGCGCCCCTGCAGGTAGAGGTTGTGCGCGGCCAGGTTCTCGTTCGGCCGGCGCGACGCCGCGCCCGATCGCCGATCGCCAAGCTCGGGCTCGATGCGGTTGGCGATGGCTTCCGCGACGCGCTCCTGGGCGGGGAACAGGTCGCCGAGCGTCGCGTCCACCGACTCCGACCAGATGTAGCAGCCGGTGGCGCCGTCGATCAGCTGCGCCGTCACGCGGAGGCGCTCGCCGGCCTGCCGGACACTGCCGCTGATGATCATCGCGGCATCCGTCCGGTCGCCGGTGACGCGCGGCTCGTCGGACGCGAGGATGCGGAGCGAGGCAAAGCGCGCCAGGTGATGGACGATCTCGTCGCGGACGCCGCGGCAAAAATACTCGAGCCCGTGCTCGACGCTGTGATCGGCAAACGGCAGCACGGCGACGGTGTTGCGGCTGACCAGCGCCGCCGCCACCGATCGCTTGATCAGCACCGGCGTGTCACGCTGCTTGAAGACCGGCGCGTAGCCGCCCTTTGGCAGCTCGATCACGGTCTCGTCGGCCCGCCCTTCCTCTCGATAGTAGCGGACGAGTTTCGCCCGCAGCCGCCGCGCCTGCACCCGGACGATCGGATCGGTGCGGGGATCGAAGGTGTCTTCCTTGCCGAACACCTGCACGCCGATCACGTACTCCTTCAGCTCGTGCCGCCGCCCCGCAACCGCTTCGAGCACGATGAATTTCAGAAACCGTTTCAGCCGATCGCCCTGCTGAAACGTGGGGCTGGCGAGGATCCGCTCGAGATGTTCCCTCACGCCATCGTCGATCTGCGATTGGGACGGGGCGGGTGCGGATGAGCGGCTACCCATGAACGTGTATTTTATCGCCCCGCTGAGTCCTGGAGGCGTTTTCTGATCGGTGTGGCAGC
>Ga0105248_10007517_pt1 | contig 11957 bp, 6 predicted proteins | sample KBSS34metaG_FD_81524 | JGI IMG/M metagenome (GOLD analysis project Ga0105248, IMG submission 81524) | Switchgrass rhizosphere microbial communities from Kellogg Biological Station, Michigan, USA - KBS S3-4 metaG | ecosystem: Host-associated > Plants > Roots > Rhizosphere > Soil | place...
CGGCTGCGGCGGCGGCTGCGGGGGATTCAGAATGACCGTATCCACCCGACCCAGCGCCTGTATCGTCGTCGCGGACGCGTCCTCCTGCTGGACGTACCAGAACCCGGCGCCGGCTGCGCTCGCCGCCAGGACCAGGAGCAGCGGCCACGCCGGAAGGCTCTTCTTTGGCGCTATCGTTGGCGCGCGCCGGGTTCCCGAGCGCGGCGTGTGAAGCGTGCGAACCGGCGGGACCGGCGTAGTCGAGCGCCCGGGTGCTGGCGAGACGAGCGGAGCTGCCGGCGCGGCGGCAGCTCCGATAAGCGAGCCCGGCGCCGCCGTCGGATGGCGCTGCAGGACGCTGATCAACTCAGAGCAATCCTGGGGACGGTCCCCGGGATCCTTCATCATCATGCGGCGAATCGTCTCATACAGTTGCCGGTCGTCGCCACCGGGGAGCACCAGGGGCGGGAGCGGCTCCGTGATGTGCTTGTACCCGATGGCAAAGCTGTCCTCGCCATCGAACGGGACCTGGCCGGTGAGACACTGGTAGGCGACGACGCCAAGCGAATAGATGTCGCTGCGACCATCGATGGGCTGCGCACGCGCCTGCTCGGGGCTCATGTAGTGCGGCGTGCCGATCGACATGCCGGTGCCGGTCAGGCGCCCGCCCGACATTGCCTTGGCAATGCCGAAATCCGTGAGGAGCACCTGGCCAAATTCATCAAACATCACGTTGTCCGGCTTCATGTCGCGATGCACGATGCCACGCTGGTGCGCGTACGCGAGGGCGCTGGCACAGTCCACCAGGAGGCGGCGTATTTCCGGCGCCGTGAGGCGGCCGCGCTTCTGCAGCAGCCCGGCGAGCGATCCGCCGCGCAGGAACTTCATGACGAAGTAGATGACGCGCCCCGCGCGACCGACGCGGTAGATCGGGATGATATTCGGGTGCTCGAGCTGAGCGGCCGTGCGCGCCTCCCGCTGGAACCGCTCCACGAATTCCGCATCGAACCCGAGCGCGAAAGGCAGCACCTTCACCGCGACTTCGCGGCCCAGCTCGCGCTCGTGCGCCTGATAGACCAGCGCCATGCCGCCACGGCCGAGTTCTTCCTGCACCTCGTACTCCGCGACGAGCGCCTCGCTCACGATCTCGCGATCCGTGCGCTCGCCCGTGCCGCCGGGGGCTGCGACCGGTGTGGTCGCCATGAGGTCAAGGCCACAGGAAGGGCAGAACTTCGGCTGGCCGGTGAATTCATTGCCACAGCGGGAACAGAACATTGGCGGGAGGCTCAGTCGGCGCGATGCGATGTCACGGTGAGTCCAGCAGCGACTTCGCCGCCGGGCGCACCAGGATGCTCCGCTGTCGCTCGACCACGGTGCCCGAGGCATCGGTGACGCGCAGCGCGATGACGTAGTTGCCTGGCGCGAGGCGCGCCAGCGACAACGTCTTCCGGATGGGGCTCATGGGCCCCAGCGCACGCTCATCACTCTTCACGGTCAGCGACCTCCCCTTGGTGCCGATCTTGACGTAACCACTGCCGTTTTTCCGCTTGGTGGCGATTACCTCAACTGCAAGGGGCGCGCCCGCCTCTGCGCCGTACACCTCAGCGTACAGTTCCACCTCTTCGCCGCTCCGCCAGGCACCGAGCGGATTTATCAAAACCTTCTCCCCCAATGAGTTAGACCATTGGGCGCTGCCACTAGCCGCCCCCAGGGCCAGGCCGCTCAGGGCCAGCCCACCGGCAACCGGGGCCGCGTCGAGGCTGCTCAGGGGGAGCAGGGCGCCGCGGTCTCCCCCCTGGTCGACTGCAAGGCGCCAGCTCACGAATCCGGCCGGGACGGGCAGCGCCATGCGTCCGACAAGGAAGCCGTCATCACTCACGCGTTCGCCGCGATATGAAACCGTGGAATCAACGGACGCAACCACGCGTCCATCGGCGTCCATGCTGACGAGGCGCATGCGAAGCGTGTAGCTCCCCTCCGATGCACCGGCATCGGAACGCAATGTCGCGCCGCGCACGGCGAACGCGACCTGGAGGAGTGGCTCCATGTCGAGCTCGCCTACCGCCACGCCGAGCGCATGCACTTCGAGTGGCGTGGCGTAGGTCAGCGGGTAACGGTCGGTCGTCGTCCCCTCGGCGATCGAGCGCATGCCCCGCGCGCGATCCTCATTCACGAGCTGATAGTAGCGATTGCTGCTGGCCACGAGCAGCTGGTCATACAGGGGCGAGAAGCTGGTCCGGGTCCGCACCAGTTCGGAGGTGTCACCTCCATCGCACCTGTTCGTGCCGATGCGCTGGATGCCGCCGGCGTCCGCGATATCCATGAGGCTCTGGACCAGGCGGTAGTCATCCACGTCATCACGCGCGACGAAATGGAAGATCAGGTCACCCTCGGGCCGCTTGTAGAGCCAGCTGAGGTTGTAGCAGGAACCAACACCCATGGACACGGCCGAGTCGCTCGGGGTGCCGTGCCGCACGTAGATCACACCGCGGTCATCGTACTCCGTGCTCCCCGAGCGATACCGCTCGTCGGTGTCATACCGCCGTTTGGTCAGCGCGAGCCGATAGTTGAGGCGGGCGACCTGGAGGCGCTGGTAGTGTTCTCTGAGGCGTTCACCCTCGACGCGGAGGTCCTGGTGATCCCGCTGGCTCCAGAAGTCATGGAGCACCTGTGCCCGGGCCGTCCCGCGCGCCGCGTCGAGCTGCTGCAGTTCGGCAGCGGTGGCGATCGGCGCGATGTCATCCCGGTACCCGTTCACGGCTACGGAGTCGTCCAGCGCGGCCCCGGCGTAGTACGGCGCCTGTCCGGACAGCGAGTCAAGCACGAACAGCGTGCGCGCCTCCTCGAGCAACGCCAGCGCCGGGTCACCGCCGGCCGCGGCATAGGAGCGGAACGCTGCCAGGGCCGAGTCGGCTGACCCGACAAGCCGTTCAAGGCGACCACGGGCGAGGAGGACCGGGAGTTCATTGCCGGCGGCTGACCCCGCGGCGACCCGCAGTGCGGCGAGGGCCTGCTGCAGGCTGGCGTTGAAGCGCTGGGTGAGGGCAACACGCGCGAGTTCGATGAGGGCGGGGGCGAAACCGGGTTCGACGTCCAGCGCCTGCAGCAGCGCAGCCGCCGAGCGGCTCAGCTTGTCACGGCGGAGCAGCGCCTGCACCCCTGCGACGGCCGAGAGGCGGGAATCACCGAGACCCTGCTCCGCCAGCGCGAGCCCGAACCAGGGATAGGCCCACGTCGGCTCCAGTTCGATGACCCACTCGAACTCGCCGGCCGCGTCCTCGTAGTGATTGCGGCCCCCAAGCTCGGCAAGCCGGAGCGACAGGAACCCCAGCTCGAGATGTACCAGCGCACTGTCCCGCTGCGCCTTCGCCGCCGTGATTTTCTCCTGTTCGAGGCGCAGCAGCGCCATCGTGTCACTCGCGGCCGCCAGCGACGCGCGCCAGGCATCAAGCGACGGCGAGGCGCGGCCCGTCCCGGTCGTTTGCCCCGCAAGGGGCGCCCGACCACCCAGGAACAGGACCAGCAGCAGAACCGCAACGCGCATGGTCAGCCGATGTCAACGCGTGTTTTCGGTAAGGCGCCGGGTTGGCCCCCCGGCGTCAGTTCACCACGCGGAATGAGCGGCGACGGACATCCTTGATGCCGTTTGCCGCGGTGACGGTGATCTCGAGAGTGTATGTCCCGGGCTTGAGCTTCTCCAGGCTCACGCTCCGCTGTGCCGTCCAGCGACCACGCGGCGCCTGCTCATCGAACTTCAGGGTGATCTGGGCCGAGCCGGCGGCCGTCAGCCCGGTCATATAGTTGGCGCCGATGCCCCCGCCTTTCCGTACCACCAGCGTGGTGGTGTGATTCTCGAAGGGATCGGCCCCGATGATCTCGTAGAAGAGCTCTAGGGTTTCATTCCGCCGGAACGTGCCGAGCGGATTCATGTACACGGTATCGCCGGGCGTGGGCCGCCACATGAGGTGGTGGTTGCGGTTGCCGATGACGAGGTCGCTCAGCGCGAGGCGCACCGATTCCGGCGGTGGCGCCACTACGACTTCCATGGGGAAGACATGCCCCACGCTGTCGCCCTCGGCGAGCATCACGCGGTAGTCGAGGACGCCGGCGGCGGTCGCCGGCACGGTCACGAGTCCCACTGCGTACTCATCCTCGGGCACCGGCTGTGATGCCACGAACCGGCGCGTCGTGTCGACGCTCGCCACGATGCGCCCGTTCCGGTCGGCCGCGGCGAACCGCAGCCTCACCGTGTACAGCAGGCCCTGCGGCACCGGCTGGGGGATGAGGCTCCCGCCTCGTACGGCGCAGGCAACATGCAGCAGCGGCTCGTCGCCTTCGGACCCGACGGCGAGCACCTGGCACGACCCGTCGAGATCGGTCGGGAAGTGCTTTTCGTGGGTGTCGGTCGTGACTCCGCGCTCGAGGTTGTTGCGCCCCATCAAACGCTCGTCGGAGACCGCGCGCTGGAAACCGGTGCCCGAGGTATTGAGGATGCGCTGGTAAATCGGCGCAAAATCCTGCCGCGAGATCAGCAGGTTTTTCGCCATCGGGTCATTCGCCAGGTCGTCACCGCCGGTCTGGAGCTGCAGCGCCCGCTGGTAGCCCAGCACGTCGAAGAGGCTTTCCACGAGGCGGAAATCCTGCACGTCCTCACGGGCAACAAAATGGAAGTACATGTTGCCGTCCGTACGCACGTAGAACCACGAGATGTTCGGCTCCACCCGGTCGTCGAGCTGGAGACCCGAGCCGCTGAAGGTCGCGCGCGACGTCGGATCGCCATGCCGCACGTAGATGATGCCGCGGTCGTCGAAGTCCTGGCTGCCCGACTTGAAGCGCTCGGCAATCGTGTAGTGACGCGACACGGTAACCAGGGCGAAGTTGCGTCGCGCGTAGAACCATCGGCGGTAATGCTCGACCAGGCGGTCGCCCGCAGTGCCCATTTCGAGGTCGTCGCGCGTGCCCCAGAACTGCTGCAGCCAGGCAGCCCGGTGGATCCCGCGCTTGCTGTCGTAGTCGGCCAGCAGGGTGTCGGCCGCGATAGGGAAAAGGTCATTCCGGATGATCGCGACCACGGCCGAGTCGTCGGTCGCCGCGGCGAGGTAATAGCCGGCTGCAGCAAGGCGATCGCCCTGCCACAACTGCGTCCGGGCCAGCTCCAGCTGTCCGATCCCCTTGGGGCCATCCGTCGCCAGATAGCGCGTGAACGCCGCCACCGCTGAGTCGGGGCTGCCCACGTCCCGTTCCACCCGCCCGCGCGCGAGGAGGACCTCCGGATTGGAGCCAGCCGAGGTGGCCGAGGCACGCCTGAGGGCATCGAGGGCGACGTTAAGCTTGATGTTGACCCGCTGCCGCAGCGCGGTGTTCGCGAGCTCGACCAGTCCGCGGACAAACGAGGGATCGACTTCCGCAGTCTTGGCGAAGGCCGCGGCGGACCGGGCGAGCGCGTCCTTGCCGAACATCGTCTTGAGTCCCGCCACCACCGTGACCTGCGAATCCCCGATGCCATATTCGGCCAGGCCCATACCGTACCACGCATAGGGCCAGGTCGGCTGCAGGTCGATGGCCCACTGGAATTCCGAGGCCGCATCGTCGTAGTGGCCCGCACCTCCTGCGAGGTCACCGAGTCGCAGGGCGAGGAAGCCGAGCCGCAGATGCCGCATCGGGTCGTTCCGGTCGGCCTTGGCGGCGGCAATCAGCTTGTCCTCAAGCTGTTCCAATCCGATAGTATCGACCGTGGTGCCGATGGAATCCCGGAATGCCTCCAGGCTCGCGCGCTGTTCTGGGCTCTGCGCCGCAGCCCGCGCGGAAAGCCCGGAGGATGAGAGTGCCAGCAACAGCAGGATTCGCAACCACGCGCGTGGCGGAGTTGCGGCGGCTGGATCAGCAGCGAAGAGAGCTTGGCGTGGCAGGCGCATGCAGACTCAGGGACGAGCAAGGCGGCGCAGGATTCACAATCACTGGCGCGTTTCGTCGAGCAACCAGGCTCGCAGGCCGGCGAGCACCCCGAGGGCATACCGCCGCTGTCCCTCGGTGGAACGAAGCGCCGCTTCCTGTTCCGGCACGATCATGTACAGGCCCTCGGTGAGAATCGAGGGCTGCCATGTGGGGCGGACCAGCGCGAGGTCCCCGCGCCCCACGCCAAGGTCGCGCAATCCAAGCTGCTGCACCAGACCGCGCTGCACGGCGCGCGCGAGCGCGAGACTTTGCTCATGATTGTAAAAAACGGACGTGCCGTTGTTGGTGAACGGGTTCACCCCATCGGGCAGCGCGTTGTTGTGAATCGAGATCAGCACGTCGGCATCCTGCGCCTCGGACATGACGATCCGGGGACCGAGGTCGAGTGCCGTGTCCGTGGTCCGGGTCATGATCACCGTCGCACCAGCGTCCTGTAGCATGCGCTGGAGCTGCAGGGCGATCCCGAGGTTGGCTTCGGCTTCGCGCAGGCCTGTCGGGCCAGTGGCACCGCCCGGTGGATGCCCGGGATCCAGCGCGATCCGCAGGCCACGAAGCGGCGCCGAGCGATCGATCGACGGTGGTCGACGAATATCCAGCAGGAGGTCCGTACCGTTCCATCGGATACGGTAGCCGTAGAGCGGACGTTTCAGCGTGACATCGATCCGGACGTTGTCACCATCCTGGTGCCAGTCGATGCGCTCGATCAGGCTATCGGTCGGCGCGTAGCGCGTCCAGTCGATGTCGGCCACGGCACCGTAGAGCAGGATGCTCACGGCGTGACTTGTCTCCGACACGTGAAACGGTACCCGAGTTCCCGCCGGGATCCGCAGGGTTGTCCGGTTCGCCGCGACGCTCGCCGTCAGGGAGCCGATGCGGCCGAGCGGCGGCCAGGAGCCGGCCGGCATCCCCTGGACGTCCGCGAGTGATACCCAGGCGCGAGTCTCCGCCGAGAGGCGGAGGCGTACGTCACCATTCTGTCGTCGATCCGCGACCGCCCGGGTCCCCGTGGGGAAGAACCAGTTGTACGTCGCGCCGGGGGCCGCCCGGCCGACAGTGATGCTGTCCGACCCGCCGCCGTGGGCCGGATCATCGTCCAGCCGGACCACCTGGGGCATGGTGTCGAGGAGCGCCACGCGAAGCGGCCACACCGCTTCGAGGGTGCGGGTGGGCCACTCCAGGCGGACCCGCGCCCAGGCGCCGGCCCCCGACTCGGCGGAAGTCGTCACCGCGCCAAGCATTGGTCCGAGCGGATCGCCGAGCGAATGACCCCGGATTACCCCGACATACCGACTCGACCGGATGACGGGCCGCAGGTTGGCGGTATCCCGATCGAAGGCCCGGATGCCGGCCGGTACCTCTTCCGCCGCCGGTTCCTCGACCAGTGGCAGGCTGGAGCCATCGGCGAGCATGAGTGTCGCCTTCGCGCCCGGCGTCGCCCGCACCTGTATCCGAAGATCTTCCGAGGCGGGCAGCCACGTCACGCCACTTGGCACGAATGACGTGAGGTCGATGTGCGGTCCGGCGCTGTCGGCACGCCAGGCCGCACCACGACGTACCTTCAGGAGCATCGATGTCGAATCGCGAGGCGATGTCGCGACGAGCCTGAAGGTCAGCGTCTCCGTGGGTGGTGCACCCGCTGCCGCAGGGACCGGTTCGGGGGACGGAAGGGGCACCCAGGCAAGCCAGGCACCGTTAGGCCATACCTTTACGGGCTGCCCGTTTATGCTGAGGGCTGCGTCGCCGGTTCCGACGCTCCCGAGCAGGAAGGTTGAATCCCGCGCCTCGATTGTTGCGTCCTCGGCAGGATACTGGACGACGATGCGGGTAGCGCCGGTCACCGTGGGAACCGGAAGCGCCGCGACGGAGGCTGCCCCGGTGACGGATGACTTGGGTGCACAGGCGGTGGCTAGGAGCATGGCGCCGAGCGGAACCAGACAACGGCAGGTCATCGGCGCAAGGTACTTGTGCGATTACAGTTACGCCATTGTTCCACGTTGACGCATCGCTCCCGGATTCCTAGATTCTGCGAACCATTCACCTGACCCGCTGAGGGACCACATGGCGAGGGAAATCCGGGTCAGCGTCTTTGGCCGCACCGATCTCGGTCGCACCCGTGACCACAACGAGGACACGTTCCTCGTGGCGGACCTCGATGCGCCGCAGGTGCTTCCCTCTCTCTCCGTGGCCGAACAGGTCATCGGACCGCGCGGCTCGCTCTTCATGGTGGCCGACGGCATGGGCGGCGCCGCGGCCGGCGAGATCGCCAGTTCGATGGCCGCACAGCAGATCTTCGATCATCTCGCCAAGGTCTGGAGTCACGACCCCGACAACACGCCGCAGCAGTTCGCCCTGCGCATGCGCGAGGCGGTCGAGCATGCCAACGCGGAAATCCACGCGTACGCGAGCGAGCATCCCGAGGTCCGCGGGATGGGTACTACGCTCACGGCGGCGGGTGTCCATGGACCGAACCTCTTCCTCGCGCAAGTCGGCGACAGCCGTGCCTACCTCATCCGCGATGGCGTTGCATTCCAGCTCACCAAGGACCAGTCGCTTACCCAGCGACTGGTCGACGCAGGCGAGCTGACCGAGGAGGAAGCCGAGACCAATGCGCGCCGGAACATCATCCTGCAGGCGCTCGGACCCGATCCCCGGGTGAAGGTCGTCCTGTCGCTGCAGCGGCTCAATCGAGGCGACGTGCTCGTCGTCTGCTCGGACGGGCTCACCGGGCTCGTGCGCAAGACGGAGATCGCCGCCGTCGTGGCGGGTGACAGCAACCTCGACCGGGTCTGCGAGACGCTGATCTCGCTCGCGAACGAACGCGGCGGCCCCGACAACATCACCGTGGTCGCGGCCCGCTTCCATGGTGACGGCCTGCCCGAGACGAGTGACTCGGAGGAGGAGCCGCAGCACAACGTCCTACGGCTGCCCGGGGCCTCGGCATCGTCCGACGACAACCTTACGCCCATGCCGCAGCCGGTGCCGGTCACCGCACCCCTTGCGGCACCAGCAGCGCGCGAAGTAGCCGCGATCGCACCCGCCGGCAACCGCATGGCCGTGTACAGCATCGGCCTCCTGGTGCTGGCGGCGGCGTTGTGGTTCCTCCTCCGCTGACGCATCCCCTCTCCGCATGAAGGCCATCTTCACCTACCTCACCGGCGGACGTGCCGGTCAGACGGTCGTCGTCGAGAAGAGCTATGCGATGCTCGGACGCGCCCCACAGGCGGACGTGCGGTTTGGCCCCGACCATGACCTGCCTGTTTCCGGCCGGCATGCCGCGGTCGTGTTCCGTGACGGTGAATGGATCCTGCGCGACCTGGCGAGCACCAACGGCACCTTCGTCAACGGCGAGCGCATCAAGGGCGAACACCAGATCAATGACCAGGACCTGATCCGGCTGGGTGACGGTGGCCCGATGCTGCGTTTCGGTGTCGTGCATGAGGGCTGGCGTCCCAGTCCCGGCCAGGTGCTTGTGCCCGCCGAGCCGGCGGACGAGGCGGTGGAGGTGACGAGGGCGATCCCCAGGACACCACCCACCACCGCAGTGCCGGTGTCCCCTGGTGATGAGGGGCGCTTTGTTGCGCCGGTGACGGCAACGCGGCAGCGGGCACCATGGGTGGCTGCGTTCCTCGTGCTGACCGTGCTTGGATCGCTGGGCGGACTCGCGATGTGGAGGGCGCGCGCCAGCCGTGGTGCCGTCGACGCGCGTGCGGTGCTCCTGGCGCAGGCCGACAGCCTCTTTGCGACGCTCGAGGCTATCGGTCGGCGCGATACACGCATCCGCGGAGCGCTCGACGGCGCCAAGGCCGAGACCGCTCGTCTTCGGTCACGGATCCGGCGCGCACCGCGCGACCAGCAGGTCCTGGCGCCGCTCCGCGACAGCCTTGATCGCCTGACCACGAGCTTCGGGCGGCTCGCGGCGGCCGCCGCGCTCGACGCGCAGCAGATCGCGCGCACGAACGAGCCCGCGCTGGCCCAGGTCGAAGCGACCTTTGAGGATGGCACGCGCCGCGTCGCATCCGCATTCTCGGCTCGCCGTCGCGGAGGCTCGCCCGTATACGTCACGGTGCAGCCAACCGGGGCAGCCACGCCGCTCCGCACGCGGCCGCTCGCAGCCCAGGTCGCACTCAATGTCGCGATCCTCGAAGTGCCGCGCGGCACCGACGTCGGCACGCCCCCGACGCTGGCGAGGGAGGTGGGCAGTGCGCTGGTCGGGCAGGCGTCGGTCATGGTGGGATACCCGTCGGCCCGCCCGGGCGCTGACGCCCCCGTGCCGGCGCAAGCCACCGCGCTCGCCAGCGTCTCGATCGCCAGCGACAAGCTGCTCCAGCTCGAGCCCCTCGGGGGGGCGCTCGCCCCGGGCAGCCCGGTGTTCGACCGCGCTGGCGTGGTGATCGGCATGCTCCTCCCCGCGACGGGCGGCCAGCTCAATGCCGTACCCGCCCCCGCCATCGCAGCATTCCTCGACGGGAGTACTGGTGACCGCTGACCGGCGCCCCACGGCACCATTCGCCTGGATCGCTGCCCTCGCGTTCGCTTCCGGATTTCCCTTCGGTCTCATCAACGAGGCACTGCCGGTCTATCTCCGCAGTGGTGGCGCGAACCTCGTCGACGTGGGCCTGGTCACCGCGGCCACGTTCCCGTGGACATTCAAGTTCCTCTGGGCGCCGATCCTCGATCACTTCGGTACGCGGAAGCAGTGGATTTCCGCCTGCCTGATCCTGCTGGCGATCGTCATCCCGCTGATCGCACGGGTCGAGGCTGCCCGGCACGCCCAGCTCTTCTTCGTCCTGATCATGTTCGCGGTGGCCCTGTCTGCAACGCAGGACGTCGCGATCGACGCCTTCACCATTCAGGCGACACCGCGCGCCCAGCTCGGCCTGGCCAACTCAGTACGCATCGGCGCATATCGCGCGGCGATGCTGGTGTCCGGTGGCGTGCTGATCTGGCTCGCCGGCCGCCAGGGCTGGCCAGCGGCGTTCACGGCAGCGACGGTTGTGACCGTGCTGCTTGCCGGTGCGGCACTGTTCATCCCTTCCGCGGGACAGGTGCGCCCCCCCGCTGGACAGTCCATCTGGCTCCCGCTGCAGGCCCTGCTCACCCGGCGCGGCGTGGTCTGGGTGCTCGCTTTTGCACTGCTGTTCAAGCTGGGCGATGCTGCGATGGACCCGATGACGCGGCCGTTCTGGGTCGATCGTGGCCTCTCACTGGAGGAAATTGGTGCGGTCCTGACCACCGGGCGCATGATCGCGACGGTGAGCGGCGCCGTGCTGGGAGGCTACCTCACCACGCGATGGGGCATGCGCACCGCACTCTGGTCACTGGGATTGCTGCAGGCGGTGTCGAACCTCGGCTACTGGGCCGCGGCGGCCCTGCCCCCGTCAAAGGGCCTCATCATCGCGGCGGCACTCTTCGAGAACTTCTCGGGCGGGATGGGTACGGCGGCGTTCGTGGCGTACCTCATGTCGGTTTGCGAGCCACGATTTGCCGCGACGCAGTACGCACTGCTCTCCGCACTGCTGGCGCTCACCCGCGCCGTGGTCGGCCCGATCGCGGGATCGCTCACCGAGCGATTCGGCTACGCAGCCTTCTTCCTCTTCACGTTTCTGCTGTCCCTGCCGGGCTTCGCGCTGCTGCCGTTCCTGTCGAGGGCGGCTTCGCCGCCGGACGATGTCAGCGCGACCGCGCACTGAGCCAGCGGCCGACCGCGGCCTGCATCAGCCGCTGGCGGTGCCATGCCACCATGACGGGCCCGGTACCGGGGATCTCACCCACGAGCCGCGGATGACCGAACAGCACGACGAGGTCACTCACCGGCACGAGGTCCTCCAGTGCTGCGCGTGACGCTGCGCTGAACCCCGCGCGTCCCTTCCAGGCACGCGGTTCTGCAAACGCCATTACCACGCGGCTTCCTCCGGCGCCCTGTCGAACGCCCAGTGCTTCGAGCGTCGCGGCCACGGTATCGCCTGGCACCGGGGCGTACGGCCCGCCCAGATCGTCATCGACCGTAAACAGCTCGATCGGCA
>Ga0105248_10007523_pt1 | contig 11955 bp, 10 predicted proteins | sample KBSS34metaG_FD_81524 | JGI IMG/M metagenome (GOLD analysis project Ga0105248, IMG submission 81524) | Switchgrass rhizosphere microbial communities from Kellogg Biological Station, Michigan, USA - KBS S3-4 metaG | ecosystem: Host-associated > Plants > Roots > Rhizosphere > Soil | place...
GGCTCAAGCTTTCGCTCAAGCAGTGGTGTATGCCGCTGCTGTGGAGGGCAAATGGGCGCTGAGCTGACGATCGTGATTCCGGCAAAGAACGAGGTGGCGATGTTGCCGCGGCTGCTGGCGTCGTTGGCGATCCAGGACTATGGGGGAATGGGTGCGACTCGAGTGATTGTGGCGGATGCGGGCTCGACGGACGGGACGGTGGAGGTGGCGCTGAGCTTTCGGGACAGGTTGCGCGTCGAGGTGATCGAGGGTGGGTTGCCTTCGGTGGGGAGGAATGCAGGGGCAAGACTGGCGGTGACTCCTTATGTTTTGTTTCTGGATGCGGATGTAGAACTGGCAGAGCCCACGTTGTTGCGGCGGGCGATGTGGAGGATGCGGCGAAGGAAGCTGCATCTTGTGACGACGAATATTGCTTGCCGGGAGGGGAGTTTCTTCGACGATGCGTTGTATATGGGGAACAACTTCATGCAGCGGGTGGGCGCGGTGCTGAAGCCGTTCGCGACTGGGATGTTCATGCTGTTCGATCGCGAGGCTTTCTGGGCGCTGGGTGGGTTCAACGAGCGGGCGCTGTTTGCGGAGGACTATCTGTTGTCTAAGGGTGTGGCGCGGACGCGGTTCAGAATTGTGCGGGGGAAGGTGCTGACGACGAATCGGAGGTTTCAGAAGTTGGGGCACTGGCGCATGGTCTGGATGTTCTTCAAGACGATGCTACACAGCTGGAACGATAAGTATTTCTTGCGGGACCAGGGGTATTGGGAGGAGTCGGAGGTTTAGTCTTCGGGCTGTATTAGTCCTGCTAGTTTTAGGAGGCGTTCGTCGACGACGATGAAGAGGCCTTTGGCGCGAGCTAGGACTTCGCCGGTGGGGGATTGGATTTCGGCCTGGTGGAAGAGCTTGCGGCCTTCGCGGCTAAGGTGGCGGCTGGTGAGAACGAGCGACTTGTAGAGGGGTACGGGCCGGAGGTAGTCGACCTCGATGTGGCGCGTCATGGCGAGGACGTTGAGAGGGCGATTGAGCTTGCTCATGGCTTCGTCGAGGAGGGTGGCGACGATGCCGCCGTGGATGTGGCCGGGAGGGCCTTCGTGTATGCGGTCGAGCTGGAATTGAGCGGTTGCGATTGGCTTGGCGGCGTCGCTGGTGTCGGTGGTGAAGGTGAGGTGGAGGCCCTGGGGATTGGCGGGGCCGCAGCCGAAGCAGTGGCTGGCGCGCTCGTCGATGGTGGGGTTACCGGCCAAGGAGTCAGGAACGTGGCGGGTTGCGTCGGGGGTGGGCATTGATTGCGACGGTAGCACAGGGCGGGCGCGAGTGAACAGGGATTCAGTGGCTTGTTGTGAAGGTATCTGAGAGGATGGCGGGCGTGGGTTTTACGAGAGGAGAACGATTCGCTTGTTTGATTTGATGATGAGGAAGATTGCGTTTGGCGTGGTGCTTGGGTTGGGAGTTGCGGCGGCAGCGCACGCGCAGGTGACGGATGATGCGCGGGTTGTACTGGTGATGACGGACGGGATGCGATGGCAGGAGATATTTCGTGGGGCGGATGCGAGCCTGCTGGTTCCGGAGCGGTACTTTGACAAGCGCGATGTGACGGAGTTGAAGGGGAAGTATCTGGCGGTGACTCCGGAGGAGCGGCGGAAGAAGTTGATGCCGTTTTTATGGAGCACGTTTGTGCCGCAGGGGCAGATCTATGGAGATCGCGATGCGGGATCGGATGTTTCGGTGACGAACGGGTTCAACTTTTCTTATCCCGGATACAACGAGACCTTGACGGGGCATGGCGATCCCAGGGTGGATTCGAACGATGACCGGCCGAATCCCAATCTGACAGTGTTGGCCTGGGTGAACCGGCAAAAGGGTTTTGAGGGAAGCGTGGCCGCGTTCGGAGCATGGCACGTGATTGCGAATGTGGTGAATCCAGCGAACTGTGCTGGCTGCATGGTGAACGCGGCGTATGACCCGGCGGCGATGTCGCCGATGACGGACGGGATGCAGCTGCTGAATGACATTAAGAGGAACTCGCCGCATGTGTGGGCTGATGAGTCGTACGATGCGCCGACGTTTTACACGGCGATGGAGTACATCAAGGCGAAGAAGCCGCGAGTGGTGTTTCTATCTCTGGGGGAAACTGACGACTGGGCGCATGCGGGGAACTACGGGGAGTATCTGGAGTCGGCGCATCGCGTGGATGGGTACATGAAGGACTTGTGGGATCAGTTGCAGTCGATGGCTGAGTACAAAGGCAAGACGACGATGATCTTCCTAGTGGATCATGGGCGCGGGTCGGCGCCGGAGGAGTGGAAGGGGCATGGGCAGAAGATTCCTGAGTCGAAGTACATCTTCATGGGGTTTATGGGGCGGGGGGTTCCGGCGTTGGGATTGCGCGAGAATGTTGCTCCCGTGATGCAGAGCCAGGTGGCGGCCACGCTGGCGAAGTATCTTGGACTGGACTGGAATGCAGCGGAGAAGCAGGCGGGGCTGCCAGTGAAGGACACGCTGAAGTAGAGCGTTTCAGAGCTACTGGGCAGCGCTGCATATTTCGAGGATGCTGGGGCCGAATTTTTCGGCCTTCTCGAGGGATACGCCGTCGATCATCTTGAGCTCAGTGAGGGAGCGGGGGCGTTCGACGGCGATGTTGCGGAGGGCAGAGGTTCCGAGGACGAAGAACTGCGGGAGGCCCAGACGTTCGGCCTCAGTGGCGCGCCATGCGCGGAGGCGTGTGTCGAGGACTTGTTGGTCGGGAGTGAGGGGCTCGGGTGATCGTGCGTCGTGGCTCGTTGAGGCCGGAGCTAGAGAAGCGGGTTTCTCTGCTGCGTGCTGCGCGCTTCGGTCGAAATGACGGTTGGAAGATGATTGCGAATCTTCGCGGTTGAGATGCGTCGAGCGTTGTTTCTTCGGCGAGGGCGCCTTGCTTGATAGTGCGGGTTCGCTGCAAGGATCTGATCCTAGGCAGATTGCGATGACGACTGCCCCGTAGCGGTCGGCTTTTTCGGGGCCTATGCCGGAGACGTTGAGTAGATCATTGATCGTCTGCGGGTATGCGTGAACGATGTTGATAAGGACGGAATCGCTGAAGACGATAAAAGCTGGTTTGCCGGTCTTGGCGGCTTCTGCTTTGCGCCATTCGCGTAGACGTTTTTCGAGTGCCTGCTGTTCGGGCGTCATCGGTTGAGAAGCTGGTCTCTCCGCTGCTCCCCTGCGGGTCTCCGAGCGAGATGACAGACCTTGTGAGTTGGCGGTTTGTTTGCGGCGTTTTGTCTTTGTCGTCGATGCGTCTTCTGCCTCATTGGGAAGTAGCACTGCGAAGTCGTCGCTCTCGTCCCGGGTGCGGCCCTCGTGAGTGAGTGAGGCTCGCTTGAAGTTGATGACGTTGCCTTCGGGGTTGGTGAACGTGTCGGTGGTGAGGGTGATGAGGCCGGCGCGGGTGAGGGCGTTGAGGTAGACGTCGAATTGCTTGCGATCGATCCCGAGGGAGAGGTCGGTGTGGAGTTTGCCGGTGGCGCGTGGGGCGGAGCCGTCGAGTGCGCGAAGGATGGAACGGAGTTGACGGTCTTCCTGCTGACTGGGCTGACGGAAGGTTTGCGCGGTGGCCCGCTCGGGGGAGCAGAAGTCGCAGTGGCCGCAGGGGCGGAGACCGTCGGCAGTGTCGCCAAAGTGCTGGATGAGGGCAGTCATGCGGCACTGTGGTGTTTCGGCGTAGCGGGCCATGGCGTCGATCTGGGCGCGGCGGAAGGCTAGTTGCTTGTCGTAGCCGGACTGCCAGGAGGTGTTCTCCGTTGCACGAAGGTTGCCGGCGATGTCGAAGGCGGCTGCGCCTTGTGCGACGAGTTTTTCGGCGGTGCGGTCGAAGGTCTCGACGTCCAGGCGGAGGCGCTTGCGGAGAGCGTCGGGCTCCTGGAAGTTGTCTGTTAGCACGCGGGCGAGACGTGCTAGCTCGGTGGGCGCGGGGTAGTCGCGCTCAAGGAAGAAGTCGTGCATCTTGCGATCGGCGAAGGAGTGGAGGAGGACGGTGCGCGAGGGGTTGCCGTCGCGACCGGCGCGGCCGATCTCCTGGTAATAGGCTTCGACGGAGCCGGGGAGAGCAGTGTGGATGACGGTGCGGACGTTGGCCTTGTCGATGCCCATGCCGAAGGCGATGGTGGCGACGACGACTTCGAGCGAGCCAGAGAGGAAGTGGCGCTGGACGCGCTCGCGTGTAGCGGGGTCGAGTCCTGCGTGATAGGCAGCGGCTCCGCGGCCGAGTTGAGAGGCTAGTTCTTCGGCGGCTTTGCGTGATGGCGCATAGACGATGGCGGGTCGAGCTTCAGCGGGTTTGAGTAGGTCGATGGTGAACTGATTGCGGCGCGGCTTCGACATCTCGACGACCTCGATGGCGAGGTTGTGGCGGCGGAAGCCGTGAATGAAGAGCGCAGGAGAGTCGAGGCGAAGCTGCGCGGCGATGTCTTTTTGGACCGTGGGCGTTGCTGTCGCGGTGAGTGCGATAACTGGTGCTGGTCGTAGTGAGGGCAGGTGATCGCCCAACGTGCGGTAGTCGGGGCGAAAGTCGTGGCCCCATTGCGAGATGCAGTGGGCCTCGTCGATGGCGATGAGCGCGGGCTTGCGCTTCGCGAGCATCTGGGGAAAGCCGGGGACGCGCATGCGCTCGGGGGCGATGAAGAGGAACTGGAGTGTGCCGTCGAGGTAGTCGCGGCAGGCCTGGCGAGCGTCTTCGCGGGAGAGGCCGGAGTGGATGCGGGCGACGCGCAGGCCGAGGGCGGAGAGCTTTGCAGCCTGGTCGTCCATGAGGGCGATGAGCGGGGAGATGACGAGCGCGGTTCCGCCGCGGGCGATGGCTGGGAGTTGGTAGCAGAGAGATTTTCCGGCTCCGGTAGGCATGACAAGCAGGACGTCGCGGCCGTCGGTGGCTGCGCGGCAAACGGCCTCCTGATTGGCGCGAAAGCCGGAGAAGCCGAATGTCCTATGGAGGAGGTCGGAGAGGGAAGATGAGTCCATGGGGCCTTGGGTCATCTTCGCATATTGTTTGCCTAAGGAAAGTGGACGGGAATATTCGTAGGTACGGATTGCGAGAGTTCAGAACATCTGAAAGTTGACTTCAATATTCATCTGGTACGGAACAGGCTTGCCATCGAGAGTAGCGGGGTTGAAGTGATACTGTTTCACGCACTCAACCGCCTTCGATTCTAGTGAGTGGATTGCTGACAAGTCTTTTTTGTTTTCGTGGGGCCAGCCTTCGGACTTTGTAACCCGGAAGTCCCGACTCGTGCCATCGCTATCGATGACGAATTCCACGGTTACGCGGGCGGAGACCTTACGTTTGCGGGCTTCTTCGGAGAAGTCTGGCTGAACGGAGGAGATAAGCGTGGGAGCCTTCACGCCGTTGCCAGTGTGATAGATACCGTTTCCGTCAGGGTTGGGGCGAGCGGATGAACCTGGCTGGGGTGCAGGCGCATCCGGCGGTTGCTGCGAGGTCGTGGGTGATTGCTGTGCGGCGAAAGAGATGAGGCTGAACGTCGAGAGAATTGCGAGCAGCGCGATCTGCCGCCTGGTCAACATGCTTCATACCCGTTAGCGGAATTCTTGTTGAGTTTATTTCCTGATCAGGTGAACTGGAAGGATATCTCGATCTTGAGTTCGAGGGCGACGGGCTTGCCTTTGACGATGGTGGGTTCGAAGCGATACTGACGAGCGGCTTCTACGGCTTTGGCGTCGAGGGTGAGTGCAGCGTCGTGATCTTCCTTGTTCTTGTAGGCTTCGGCGACGGACTTGATGATCTCTGCAGAGCCTACGGTGCCGTCAGGTTCAACGACGATGCGGACGAGAGCGATGCCGCTGGTCTTACGCTTGCGGGCCTCTTCGGTGGTCTCGGGAACCGCCTTGTAGATGCACTGGGGAATGCCAATACCGTTGCCGGTGTGGTAGATGCCGTTGGCATCGGGCTGAGGATCGCCAGTCTGCGCGACGAGGGACACGGCAAGGAGAAGCGTTGCAAGCGAGGAGCGGAAGAGGTGAGCCATGTTCGGTCTCCTGACTGGCCAAAGAATGGCGCTGCTTGAAGGATTACTGAAATGATGCTGGCGGTTGCCCGAGCAACTAGACTAGGATGCCGCATATGCCTTTACATTCAGTCGAATCATTCCGCCATTTGGGGAATCTGAATAGGCGCGTGAGTCGGTGAGGAGGAAAGTATGTTGATGACGACGCTGTGGGTGATTGTTGCTGTGGTTGTCGCCCTCCTCCTGTTTGTGGTGTGGCGAGTGAGGGCTGCGAAGAAGCGGCGCGAATTTATGGCGCATTGCGTGGAAGCCGAGACGCTGCATGATCTGCTGGGGCCGCCGAAGAAGGTGATGGTCTTCGACGTGCGCCAGCCATTGGATGTGTTGGCTTACTCGGAGATGATTCCGGGGGCGAAGCGAATTGCGCCGAAGGAAGTGTTGATGGATCCCACGCTGATCCCGAAGGAGCAGGATGTGGTGATCTACTGCACTTGCCCGGGCGAGAAGACGAGTTGGGAGATCCTGCGGCTGGCGCAGAATCTGCAGTACACGCGGCTGAAGTTGCTGCACGGCGGACTGGAGGCGTGGAAGGCGAAGGGATACGCCGTCGAGCGCTACATGGATTCGTTTCGCCTGGATTCGGCGAAGTAATGCAACGTTCGGTTTATGCCATCAGCTTGTCGATCGTGATGGGAAAGTCGCGGACGCGTTTGCCCGTCGCGTTGTAGATGGCGTTGGCGACAGCGGCTGCAGCTCCCGTGATGCCGATCTCACCTATGCCGCGTGCGCCGAGTGGTGAGAAGCGGTAGTCAGGGATGTTAAGGCAGGCGACATCGATCTCACCGATGTCGGCGTTGACGGGGACGTGGTACTCGGCGATGTTGCGGTTGACGATGAGGCCGTGGGTGGGGTCGATGTGCGATTCTTCGAGAAGGGCGAAGCTGATACCCCAGGCGATGCCGCCCTGCAGCTGATTGATGCCGGTCTTCTTGTTCATCAGGGTTCCGATATCGTAGGTCCCGACGACGCGGCGAACGTGCACCATGCGGGTGTCAGCGTCGACGGCGACCTCAGCGAAGACGGCTCCCCACGAATGTGAGCTGAAGGAGTTGCGGTCTTTGGCGGGCTCGGCGGTTGCGGTGGCTTCGATGGGGGCGCCGCTGCGCGCGAGCAAGGCGGCGAAGGGCTCGGATTTTGTAGGAAATGATTTGGTGAAGAGCACGCCGTCGCGTGAGGTCACCATGTCGGCGCTGGCGAGATGGAGGGGAGAGGCGGAGTCGTTGCGGGCGAGGTCGATGAGCTTCTGCTTGGCATCGAGGGCTGCTTGATAGACGGCGGGGCAGACAGAGGCTGCGGTCTGTGATCCACCAGAGCCGCCGGAGCGGGGAAGCCTGGATTTGCCAAGTTCGACGTCGACGAGCGCCGGGTCGATGCCGAGAGCCATGGCAGCGGCCTGCGCCATGATGGTGTACGTTCCGGTGCCGAGGTCCTGAGTTCCACAGCCAACGTAAACGCGGCCAGTGGGAAGGATGCGGACGATTGCGGTGGAGTTGGAACGATTGGCTCCATAGGTTGCGGTGGCCATGCCGTAGCCGATGAGCTTGTTGCCCTCGCGCACCTGTTGAGGAGTGGACTTGCGTCGAGCCCAGTTGAAGCGCTCCGCGGCGTCGGCATAGCACTCGCGGAGATGCTTGCTGGACCAGGGGAGGTTTTTGCCGGGATCTTCTTCGGAGTAGTTGGCGAGGCGAAGCTGTACGGGGTCCATATTGAGCTTCTCGGCGAGTTCGTCAAGGGCTATCTCGAGGCCAACGGTTCCGGTGGCTTCGCCGGGGGCGCGCTGGAAGGTGCCCATGCCGAGATTGAGTTCGACGAGGCGGTGGCTTGTGGAAAGGGCCTCGCTGCCGTAGAGCATGTTGGTCTGGTTGGCGGCCCCTTCGACGAAGTCGGCGAACATGGAGGTGTACATCAGCACATCGTGCTGCGTAGCGAGGAGCTTGCCGGTTGAATCGGCGGCGAGTCTGATGTGCTGGCGGGTGTTTGGCCGCGAACCGACCGGGCCGAACATCTGCTCGCGGGTGATAGCGATCTTCACGGGCTTTTGGACCATCTTTGCGGACATCGCGGCGAGAAGGACGTGGGACCAAACTGAACCCTTGCAGCCGAAGCCGCCACCGACAAAGGGACACTCGACATTGACGTCGTTGGGCTGGAGACCGAAGGCGTGTTCGAGGTTTTGACGCACGCCGGTGATGCCTTGGGTGGAATCGTAGACCTTGAGCTTTCCGTTCTCCCATGAGGCGATGGTGGCGTGCGGCTCCATCGGATTATGGTTCTGGATCGGTGTGGTGTAAGTTTCGTCGATTGTCGCGGCGGCCTTGGTGAAGCCAGCGGCCAAGTCTCCGCGCTGCGAGGTCCTCGCTCCCCGCTTCGGGTCCCGTGCTTCGTGGAGCAGGGCGTCGAAGTCCAGGCGAGCGGGCGTCGGATTGTAGGTGATGCGGAGGAGCGTTGCGGCGTGCATGGCCTCCGGGAGAGAACGAGCGACGACTACGGCAACAGGCTGACCGTTGTAAAGGATATTGGTGTTCTGAAAGACCTGGACGTTGTCGTTCGGTGTGACCTTTGGCGCATTGAAGGGAGTCATGACGGCGAGGACGCCGGAGGCGTGCGTAGCTGCGGAGTCGTCGATGGAGGCAATGGTGCCGGAGGGAATGGTGGCCTGAACAATGTAGCCGTGAACTACATCTTTGACGGGGAACTCGGCTGCGTATTTTGCTGCGCCGGTGACTTTCAACCTGCCATCGTAGCGGGAGTCGAGTTGCTTGGCGTTCTGCTTGTTGTCTTCCTCAAGGGCGATCATGCCTGTACTCCTTGTGCGGCGAGGGTTAGGGCGCGCACGATGCTGGTCTTTGCGAGTTCGACCTTGAATGCGTTGTATCTTTGGGGTTTCGCGCCGGCGACGGCGAGGTCTGCGGCTTTGCGGAAGGTATCGGCAGTGGCGGGTGCGTCGATCAGGGCTTGCTCGGCTTCGGCGGAGCGCCACGGCTTGGGTGCCACGCCTCCGAGGGCAAGTGCAGCGGACCTGACGGTAGTGCCATCGAGCTCCAGGCCAGCTGCAACCGAGACTAGAGCGAAGGCGTAGCTCTGGCGATCGCGCACCTTGAGGTAGTAAGAGTGCTTCACAAACTTTGAGGGTGGAAGCTCGACGGAGATGATGAGTTCGTCCGGCTTCAGCGTGGTCTCGATGTTGGGTGTGGTGCCGGGAAGCAGATGAAAGTCACGGAGCGCGATGGAGCGTTGGCCCTTGACGCCCTGAACATGAATGGTGGCATTGAGAGCGGCGAGAGCGACGCTCATGTCAGAAGGATTGGTGGCGATACAGGACTCGCTTGCGCCGAGGATTGCGTGGATGCGATTGAAGCCCTGGAGGGCGGCGCAGCCGGAACCCGGAGTTCTTTTGTTGCACTCTGTGTAAGCGGTGTCGTTGAAGTAGTAGCAGCGCGTGCGCTGGAGGAGGTTGCCGCCGGTGGTTGCCATGTTGCGGAGCTGCGCGGAGGCTCCGGAGAGGAGTGCCTGCGAGAGCAGAGGGTAGGTGGTGCGGATGAGCTGATGGTTGGCGAGGTCGCTATTGCGAACGCCGGCGCCAATGGTGGTGGTGCCATCGGGTGCGACGGTGACCTGCGTGAAGCCAAGGTGGTTGACGTCGACGAGTGCGGTGGGATGCTCTACGTTGTACTTCATCAGGTCGACGAGGTTGGTTCCTCCTCCGAGGAATTTCGCTCCTCGCGTGGCGGAGACGGCGCGGATGGCTTCTTCCGGTGCGGCTGCTCGCTGGTAATGGAAGGGATTCATGAGCGTGCTCCCTGCGCTGCGGCACGAACCGCGGCGACGATATTGGGGTAGGCGGCGCAGCGGCAGATGTTGCCGCTCATGCGCTCGCGAATCTCGTTGTCGCTGAGTTGGGGGCTTGTGGTCTGGCCGGTCTGAAAGGAGACCTGGCTGAGATCTCCACGGCGATGCTCTTCGAGCAAAGCGACGGCGGAGCATATCTGACCGGGGGTGCAGTAGCCGCACTGGAAGCCATCATGCTCGAGGAAGGCTTCCTGTACTGGGTGCAACTGGTCACCGTGCGCGAGACCCTCGATGGTGGTGATCTCTGCGCCCTGGGCGACGGCTGCAAGGGTGAGGCACGAGTTGACGCGGCGGCCGTCGATGAGGACTGTGCACGCGCCGCACTGGCCGTGGTCGCAACCTTTTTTACTTCCGGTGAGATTGAGATACTCGCGGAGGGCGTCGAGCAGGGTGGTGCGGGTGTCGACCGTCAGGGCCCGCTGCTTGCCGTTGATCTTGAGGGAGAGCGAGATGGTCTGTGGCGCGGTGGCCGCCGCGACACGAGCTTTTTCTGCTGCCGCTACCCGAGGCAGGCCGGAGGCTACACCAGCTGAGAGAATGCCAGCGGCTTTGACGAAGGTGCGACGGGAGAAATCGAGATCACAGGATGGGTCCGAAGAGACCTCGCAGGGCGCTTGACCCCGAGGCTGGTTGTCCTTGTTTTGAAGATCGCTTTCACTGGATGTTTCTGGAAGAAGAGTAGACATAGTCCCTCGGTGGTTAGCACACACAGATAATAGCTTCGGGGCTAAATGATTGACCAGTAAGATTGTTACGGAAGGTGTTCGTATTTTGCATCTTGAAAACCACACCGTTTCTGGTTGAGGAAATCGTCAATGGGAAAGACGAAGCTGACAGTATGATGGTTGCAATCGAACACGCGGCGGCCTGAGTGGCCGACCATCAAGAAAATACGAGGAGTTTCGATTTGAACGTTTGGATGAGCGTGCGCCCGCTAGCGGCAATGATTCTGGCAGTGGCAGTTACAGCAGGAGCGCAGACTCCCGAGACGCGACCGAAGGGAACTGAGGACAAACCACCAGCGAAAGATGACGCGGGGATTCCAGTTCCACCCGAAACTAATTCGGTGACAAAGCACGATGTGACGGTTGGCGGACAGGTGATCCACTACACGGCAACGGCTGGAAACCTACTGATTCGCGACGAACATGACAAGCCGAACGCGAGCATGTTCTATGTGGCTTATACGCAGGATGGAGTGGAGGCGAAGTCGCGTCCTGTGACCTTCTTCTACAATGGCGGCCCGGGGGCGGCGACGATCTGGTTGCACATGGGCTCGTTCGGGCCCGTGCGGGTGCTGACCCAAAGCCCGGAAGCCTCAGCGCCGGCGCCGTTCAGCTGGGTGCCGAACGAGTACAGCCTACTGGACAAGAGCGACCTGGTCTTTATCGACGCTCCGCTTTGCGGCTTCTCTCGCGCAGTGGGTAAGGGAACCGTGAAGGACTTCGCGGGCACGGATCAGGATATTCAGGCCTTCAAGAAGTTCATTGAGCGCTACATCACGGCTAACCAGCGGTGGAATTCGCCGAAGTTCCTGTTTGGCGAGTCGTACGGGACGACAAGATCGGCAGGACTTGTGGCAGCGCTACAGGGAGATGGGGTCACATTTAACGGCGTGGTGCTATTGTCCTCGATCCTGAACTACAACATTCGCAATCCGGGGTATGACTCTGAGGCTGTTGGATATCTGCCATCCTTTGCGGCGATCGGCTACTACTACAAAAAGGTGAAGGGCACAGGCAGCATGGCCGATTGGGTGCAGCAGGCTCGCGAGTTCGCGCGTGGGCCGTATTTGCAGGCGCTTCAGCAGGGCGACAAACTACCGCAGGCCGAGTTCGACACGGTTGCAGCGCGGTTTTCGGCTCTGACAGGGCTGAAAGTGGAGTATGTGAAGGCGGCGAGGCTGCGGGTGTCGGCTTCGCGTTTTCGTAAGGAATTGATGCGCGACGATGACCGCACCCTGGGCCGCTACGATGCACGGTTTATGGGCTGGGATCCGGATGCAGCGGGCGAGACGCCGGGCTCGGACCCTTCGGACACTGGAATCGCTGGCACTTAC
>Ga0105248_10007524_pt1 | contig 11954 bp, 10 predicted proteins | sample KBSS34metaG_FD_81524 | JGI IMG/M metagenome (GOLD analysis project Ga0105248, IMG submission 81524) | Switchgrass rhizosphere microbial communities from Kellogg Biological Station, Michigan, USA - KBS S3-4 metaG | ecosystem: Host-associated > Plants > Roots > Rhizosphere > Soil | place...
GACAAAAATTGTAGGAATCTGACTCTAAAGCGGAGTCTGCGATGGCGAACTTTCTTCAATTGGTACACCGTATTTACGCAAAGTATGCATATCTCACTGTTTCTCAAGGCGAGTTTGACATTGGAATACCCTATGCTTAACTCAGAGCCAGTAGCGCGAACCCTTGGTTCGGCAATGGCTACCGAACTCTTTTATGACACTGGAGAAATCTTCATGAAAAAGATGCAGCAGGGCTTTACGTTGATTGAATTAATGATTGTCGTGGCGATCATTGGTATTCTGGCGGCGATTGCATTGCCGGCGTACCAGGATTACACCAAGCGCTCGCATGTTACTGAGGGCTTGAGTTTGGCCGGTGCAGCGAAGGCTTCGGTTACCGAGTTTTACTCGTCAAAAGGATATATGCCGGCAGTCAATAGCTCGGCTGGGTTGGCCACCAACGTTTCTATCAATGGTAATGCGGTTACTCAGGTCGATGTTGCAAATGGCGTAATTACTATCACTTATAATGCCAAAGTGGATAGTGGCAAAACGCTTAGCCTGAGTCCGATTACGGGGGCGGGCGGTGTTCAATGGAAATGTGGTGCTGCCGCTGGTGGCGGGTCTACTCTGGATAATAAATACCGTCCTGCTAGTTGCCGTACTTAATACTTAAGTAGCGAGATTGTCAGCGCCCACCTATCTCGGTGGGCGTTTTCATATTGGCTGCACGGATTTTTTAAATGGTTCGCTATGCCCCTGTTGGCTTATTATTTGGCCTCTCGATTCTGTGCTTTATCTGCTATTTGCCGGGCCTACAAGGTGGGTTTCTCTTTGACGATTACCCGAACCTCAAGGAACTTGGTATCTATGGCGGTGTAGTCGACTGGGAAACATTTAAGAGTTTTGTTTTAAATGGTTTTTCCGGGCCTGCAGGTCGCCCCATCGCGTTGGCCACCTTTCTGCTCGACGACAATACCTGGCCCAGCTACGCTCCCTGGTTCAAAATCACCAACCTACTCATTCATCAGTTGTGCGGCTTGTTGTTGTGTTGGTCCATATTGCTATTACTGCAGGTATACGGATACTCCGAAAAAAAATGCTTATGGATTGCGGTTCTTGCTAGCATGCTCTGGCTGCTGCATCCTTATTTTGTTTCTACAACGCTTTATGTAGTTCAGCGCATGGCGCAATTGGCCGCTCTGTTCAGCCTGTTGGGGATAGTGGTCTATTTAAAGGGTCGCCTATTGCTCAAAAGTCAGCCCAGGAAAGCATATGTCCTGATGACGCTTGCCGTTTGCGCGGGAACAATATTGGCCACATTCAGCAAAGAAAATGGTGCGCTTTTACCGGTTCTGCTACTGACAATTGAATTTTGTAACCCATCGAATAAGAAGTTGATATGGCAATGGCGCGCATTATTTCTTTGGTTGCCTACTATAGTCATTCTCGCAGCGCTACTTCGGTATGTGGATTTTTCCGATAACCCGTGGCCGAACCGCTCATTCAATCAAATCCAGCGTCTGCTTAGCGAAAGTCGCATTGTCACCGAATACCTGTATCACTTGTGGGTGCCTAGGATTGAAGGGCGCGGCCTTTTTCAAGACGGCTATTTGATTTCGAAAACTTTGTTTGCACCGATCACAACATTTTTTTCTGTGTTGGGTTTGTTGTCATTGGTCATGCTGGCATTAGCCGTGAGAAAGAAATGGCCGCTCTTTAGCTTAGCAATTTTGTTTTTCTTCGTGGCGCATCTAACCGAATCAACAGTAGTTGGTCTTGAGCTTTATTTTGAGCATCGCAATTACCTAGCCGCATTGTTTCTATTTTTACCGCTCGCGGCGGCGTTGGTCTCTCTGGGTGAAAAAATGCGGGTGAGGGTTGCTGTGGTCACGACGGGATTAATTATATTGGTTCTGGCGTTGATGACATGGAAAAGAGCTGAGCTTTGGTCAAATAGTGAAAGGTTGGAGCTTTACTGGGCTTATGCGACACCCAATTCACCTCGCGCACAAAACTCGATTGCTACGCATTTAAGCCGTAACGGCCATCAGCTAGAGGCGGAAAGAAAGTTTGCAGAAGCCTCTGAGAATCTCCCTGACAGCGCGCTGCTCACCTTAAATCTATTGTTACAGCAAGTTTTTCTGAAGCATGCTGGCCAGATTGAATTTAACCATGCGGGTCATGCTCTTGCACATCAGCCTTTTGATGCTCAGGCGGTAATGGGCTTGCGCTCCTTGGTCGAGAATGTAACGGCACCGGAGGGTAGTCTGGCTTATCAGGACATGACTTTGTTGCTGATTGACAAAATGGCAACAAATGGGGCGTATAGCCAGTTTCCACTGTTTATGCGATTGCTCCCGTACCTGCGAGCTCAAATTTATGCCGCGAAACGGCAGCCAGATGTGGCGCTGCAGTATTACTCCAAAGCAATGAATCTCTATGCGGACACCGACGCGGCATTAATGATGGTGGCTGAAATGGCCACCAGAAATTATTTAGATGAGGCTTTGCAGCTTTTGGATCAGGCTGAGGCGCTTTATAAGAATCAGTCCGATAGCAGTTTAAAAAAATCGAGAAAGGTATATGACAGCGACATTCAATCGTTGCGTACGGCAATCCTTCAAAGTAAGCAAAAATTCGACGAAAGATCTGCTTAAGGTGGGGTGCATCAATGGGTGTTAGTGTGGTTGTCCCAGCAAAAAATGAAGCCGTCGCTATTGGGTCCACAATTAAAAAAATAAAACAAAATATACCGAGTGCACAAATAATTGTCATTGATGATGGCTCAACTGACGGTACTGCTCTGGTTGCTGCTGCGGCTGGCGCCAAGGTTATTTCTCATCGGTATTCGATGGGTAACGGTGCTGCGATTAAGACCGGCGCACGAAGCGCATCAGGAGATATCATCATTTTCATGGATGGCGATGGGCAGCACGATGCAGACGATATAGGACGTTTGCTGTCTCGACTCGACGAAGGTTTTGACATGGTAGTTGGAGCCCGTCAGGCTGGTTCGCAAGCGAGCGTTGGACGAGGAATCGCAAACCGTATTTATAATCGATTTGCAAGCTATATGACTGGACACACAGTTGAAGATTTGACATCTGGGTTTCGGGTGGTACGAGCCAAGCAATTTCGCGAGTTTTTGTATTTGCTACCTAATGGATTTTCCTATCCGACAACGTCTACGATGGCATTTTTTCGAGCAGGTTATTCGGTTACTTATGAGCCGATTGTTGCCTCTCGTCGAATCGGTAAAAGCCATATTAAACCTTTAAAAGATGGTGTCCGATTTCTGTTGATAATTTTCAAGGTGGGTACTCTCTATTCACCACTTAAGTTGTTCGCTCCGATAGCTGCGTTGCTATTTTTTTTGGCGACGGCTTGGTATGCGCATACGTTCTACATGCTGGGTCGATTCACAAATATGAGTACGTTGCTTTATACCGGGTCGGTTGTTGTTTTCTTGATGGGGCTTATTTCTGAGCAAATAACGGCGTTGATGTATAAGCACGTGGAGTAGTAACGAAATGTCATCGAGGGATACAATTAAAACGCAATTGGTATATAGGGCCGACATTGAGGGGCTGCGAGCAGTTGCGATTTTACTCGTCGTTGCTGCACATGCGGGCCTGCCAGGATTTGAAGGTGGCTTCATCGGCGTTGACATTTTTTTTGTACTCTCCGGCTATTTGATTACGGGATTGTTGGTTAAAGAATGCGGCGAGTCGGGCCGTATCGACTTCATGTTATTTTATGCAAGACGATTGCGAAGGCTACTACCAGCGTTGCTGGTAATGCTGGTGATCACTGCGTTCTCTGCCTTGTGGCTGTTACCGATTAATCATCTATCAGAGCAAGCGGTTGCCGGGGCGGCAGCCTCCTTGTGGGCAAGCAATTTGCATTTTTTATTTGCAAAGCTTGAGTACTTTGGCGCGGCAGCGGAATCCAATATTTATCTTCACACTTGGTCGCTCGGTGTCGAAGAGCAATTTTATCTTGTATGGCCGTTGTTAACGGTGTTTCTAATCGCTCGTCGCGGGATTCTATCGAATCGAAATGGGCTCGCTCTTGGCATGGGCGCGCTGCTCGTAATCAGCCTGGCATTCAGTATTTTGTTAACAAGCTGGTCGGCCAGATATGCATTTTATTTAATGCCGACCAGAGTTTGGCAGTTTGCTGCCGGTGCCCTGCTTTTTCTTTACATCTCCAATGGGAAGGCAGCGAGTAAGGCGCAATTCGAATCTGTAGGAGTGGCGGGCATACTGCTTATTACTGCAGCATTGGTTTTTGTCGGTTCGGATACGCCTTATCCCGGATGGTGGGCACTGCTGCCCACCATGGGGGCGGTGTGTTTAATTTTTGCCGGGAGCGGCGAGAGCAAATCTTTTGTTTCCCGCATTTTGTCTTTGCGACCTATGCAGGCGATAGGCCGTATTTCATACGCCTGGTATCTATGGCACTGGCCGGTGTTGCTATTGGGTGCGAGCGCGTTACCTCAAATTACCGGTATAAATCGGGCGGCGCTAATTGCTATTTCTGTAGTAATGGCGGTCGCTACATTTGTATTAGTAGAGAGGCCTATTCGACAAAACATACAGATTATTCGTAGGCCGGCTGTGCTGTTACAGACGGCGGTCATATTAATTATCGCTTCCACCGCATTACTTTTTTACTGGGGAAATAGTTCTCAAGTTGAAGCATCGCGTTTGGCACTTGATGAAAGTGAGAAACCTCTCACTATCGATATGCCGATTATTTATCAAATGGGCTGTGATGACTGGTATCACAGTAATCGTGTTGTCGCATGTATGTTTGGCGCCGCTGATGCGAAGAAAACCGCCATTGTTATGGGGGACAGTATTGGCTTGCAGTGGTTTCCAGCGTTGGCAAAGATATTTATGGCCCCTGACTGGAAGTTGATTGTATTAACAAAGTCTTCTTGCCCGATGGTAGATCGGCCGATCTACTACGCACGAATAGGTCGTGAATATACTGAGTGTGCCACGTGGAGGCAGCACGCACTGGCCTATATAAAAGATATTCATCCCCGATATGTAATTTTAGGTTCAACTCATTCGGCGGCTTACGGACAGGAACAATGGACTTCTGGAACGCGAGAAGTGCTGGCAAAAATCGCACCTTATGCTGACCGAATTGCCATAATGCGCTCAACACCCACGCTGCCATTTAACGGACCGGACTGCTTAAGTTCCAAGCGTCGCCTCCATCGCTTGCTTGGTTGGGAGCCGACATGTGTATCCGCGACTCATGATCCGAAGGGGGATCAAGTCGCCGTATGGCTGCGTCAAGCTGCGCAAGGCTGGTCTAATGTTCAACTCGTTGATATGAACGAGCTGGTATGTCCCAAGGGTGTTTGTAGCGCTGGTAAGAATGGCAAGCTGATTTTTAGGGACGCACAGCACCTGAATGCGAGCTTTGTAGAAAGCCTCTCTAGCCCGCTGGCGGCTCGGCTAGGTGTTTCTGCTGCGGCGCAAGAGTTTCCAATAACTTATAAGCACTGATGGCGTTTTAGTTTCTATTGATTAAAGAGATCTATGAAGCGCGTACTTGTCATTAGCAGAAATTTTCCTCCGCTCTGGGGCGGGATGGAACGATTGAATCTTCATCTCGTCGATGAGCTTTCTCGGCGTTTTGATGTGTCGCTGATCGCGCCCGAGGGCGCAAATAAACATATTCCATTATCTGTTTCAGTGACGCAGGTGTCCTTGCGCCCGCTATCGCGATTCTTATTACTGGCAGCATATCAGGCGGTTCGTCGAGCAAAAGTTTGGCGTCCAGATATTATTATTGCGGGGAGTGGTCTCGCCGCCCCGCTTGCTTTGTTAGCAGCAAAGTGCTGCGGCGCAAAATCAATAGCCTACGTACATGGGTTGGATTTAACTGTACCCCATCCAATTTATCGTGCGCTTTGGCGGCCTGCACTACGCCATTTGAGCGGTGTCATTGCGAATAGCAAAGGCACTGCGGAGCTCGCGCAAGCTATTGGCATTGATGTTTCAAAAATAGCGGTTGTTCATCCGGGGGTGGTTATTCCTGATCAGGTGGATCTTGCTGCTCGTGAGCGTTTTCGCGCCGCGCACGGGCTGACCGATGGGCCGATTCTACTTTCGGTTGGGCGTCTCACAACACGAAAGGGTGTACGTGAATTTGTCGAGGACGTATTGCCTAAAATTGTAGAGCGTAGACCTGATGTACAGTTTGTTGTGATCGGTGATGAACCGACTGATTCACTGTATGCACAGGGGCAGTCGGTGCAAAGCATTTGGCAAGTAGCTTGCTCGAAAGGGCTTGAAAAGAATATCTGCTTTCTTGGTAAACGGTTTGGCCAAGAGTTGGCGGATGCATATTGTGCAGCCGACGTGCATGTTTTTCCTATCCGCCACGTTCCAAATGATCCGGAAGGTTTTGGAATGGTGGCAATAGAGGCGGCAGCTTACGGGCTGCCGACAGTCGCTTATGCTGTAGGTGGCGTAGTAGATGCCGTTGCTGAAGGGCGGAGTGGACGACTCATCGAACAGGGAAATGCAAGAGCTTTCGCAAATGCTGCTCTAGATCAATTACATGAGCCTGTCGATAAAAAGATTTTGCGTTCCTTTGCACAAAAGTTTGCTTGGGAACGATTCGGAGCCAACGTGTGTGAGGAATTAACTAAATATCTTGGTTGATGCATCGTTTTTGGCGATTTATGAGGTTGAGCGATGAGATGTATAGGCTGAATTTGGTGGCGAAATGAGCATCAAGCCAGCGGTGTGGTTTCCTACTATTCAAACTGGTACCGGCACCGAAGTATTTACAATTCATCTTGTGGCGGGGCTGCAAAAGAGGGGGGTGCGCGCTGAAATTACCTGGTTGCCACGTCGGGCCGAATTTCTGCCTTGGACGGTCTCTGTGCCGCAGGCTCCGAAGTGGGCCAATATTGTCCATGTGAATACATGGCTGCACGCGCGCTTTATTCCATCAGATTTGCCGATCATGTCAACATCGCATTTGTGTGTCCATGATCCGCTGTTGATGCGTTATAAAAGCTGGCCTCAGAAAATATATCACGATCATTGGGTGGCGCGGTTAGAGTCAGCTGTTTTGCGTCGCTCCCGCTGTATCACTGCGGTGAGCCAGTACACGGCTGATTGCACGGAAAGAGTGTTTAGTGTCGATGGTATCAAGGTCATTCATAATGGCGTTGTGATCAAGTCACGTGAAAGCGATATGTCGGGGCGATGCATACACCAGCCGTTTCGATTGCTTTATGTTGGTAACTGGTCAGCTCGCAAAGGGGTTGATCTATTGCCGCAGATCATGACGAAACTGGGTGAAAAGTTTGAGCTTTGGTATACATCGGATGCTCATGGTGCCGATAAGAAAATAAACTTACCTGAAAATTGCAGGTGCTTAGGTCGGCTAAATTCAAAACAACTTGAAGCTGTTTACAGCTCGGTCGATGCACTTTTGTTTCCATCGCGCTTAGAAGGCTTGCCGTTAACCGTTGTTGAGTCAATGGCGAAAAGTTTGCCTGTTATTGCTGCCGATAATTCCTCGCTTGCAGAGCTTGTGCTGGATGGCGAGACAGGATTTTTGTGTGCCCAAGATAATATTGATGAGTTTGTGGCTGCGGTGAAAGCGCTTGCTGTTAATGAAGTGGTGTGGCGTCGTATGGGGTTTTCGGCCTTCGCGAGAGCGAGCCAACGATTTAGCATTGAAGTTATGGTCGATAAGTATATGGAGTTGTATCGCCGATGCGTCTCCGTAGCCACCTGATTTTACTCAGGCGTCGCTTCTTTTCGCGAGGGCTGTATGCCTAAAGTCTCTGTGATTATGTCTGTATTCAATGGCGGCAGCTTTTTGTCAGGGGCTATTGAAAGCATTTTGTCGCAGAGCTTTTCCGATTTTGAGTTCATCATCATAAACGATGGGTCAACGGATAATAGCCTGGATACTATTGAGTATTATGCGGAAATTGATCAGAGAATCTTAGTTGTGTCGCGAGAGAATAGGGGAATTTTTCCAAGCTTAAATGAAGGGCTGAAGCAGTCCACAGGCCAATATATTGCGATTGTCGATGCAGATGATGTGAGTGATTCCAGAAGGTTATCAATTCAGTCTCGGTATTTGGATGATAACTATCGCTGTTGTGTAGTGGGGGTGGGGCTTTACAGCGACGAGGGAAATAAGTATTGGTTTCGTCGCATAAATACTCCCGAAAAGTGCAAGTGGGGGTTGTTATTTTTTAGTACGATTGGACACCCGGGAGCAATGCTTCGGCGCAGCTCTTTGGTCGAGGCGGGTATTACATATGATAATTCGTACGGTTTTGGCGCAGACTATAAACTTTGGTGTGCGTTGGCTGATATTGGTGAAATTCATTTAATTAATAAGCCGTTGGTTTTTTACAGGCGTCACGAAAATGCAGTTTCAACAACCCATCGAGATGATCAAGAGTATGCGCGCAGAAGAATTCAGGTGGAACAATTTAAGAAGTGGCTGAATATTGAGCTTCCGTCTCCGTGTGCATCTGAATATAAAGAATGGGCCGCGATTGTGGGGGCGAATCTTTTCCAGAGCGTAACCGTGCTTGGCGGGTTTAAGGATGTGTCGGCAATACATTGGGCATTCCAAGAGTTTTCTGCGAGGGCGGGTTGGGGGGTTTTTATAACGTATTTCACCTGTTGTCTGCGTAGAAGAGAGGTTTTGCATTGTTTAAGGTTGCGCCATCTGGCACGGGTTTTATTTGCCAATTTGGGCGGCGGTTAGTGTTATGCGGATAGAGTCGAAGAATTTTCCTGGCGTTATTGAGCCGATGTTGGCGTTAATTATTCCCGTGTTTAATGATTTTTCTGGTTTGGTTGCCAGTTTAAATAGTATTTACATTTCGGTCCCTCATGTAGTGTTTATTGTTGACGATGGCAGCGACGTCCCTGTTAGTAAATTTAGGCTGCAGCGACTAATACCTCCTTGCTTGAATGTCGAGGTGATTAGTCAATCGGAAAATACTGGGATCGTTGCTGCATTGAATCGCGGCTTGCGTGCTGTGCTGGATATTTCTTCGATTAAATATATTGCAAGGCTTGATGCGGGCGATATCTGTCATCCCCTTCGCTTCGCCGAACAAATGCATCTCATGGATAACGATGCAAAATTGGGTATTGTTGGGACATGGGCTTGTTTTATTGATGCAGTTTCGGGCAGTCGAAGTCATGTATGGGAGCCGCCATTGGATGACGGTAATATTAGAAAAAAGATGCATCAAAATGTATGCTTTATTCATCCCTCATGGATGGTGAGGCGAGGTGCAATTGAATCTGTCGGCTTGTATTCGGATATCTATCTGGCTGCTGAGGATTACGATTTATCGATGCGAATTCTGCAGCGATTTCATGGGTGCAATATCCCGAATTATTATGTGACGTGTACAACTAATGATGCTGGAATTAGTCACTCGATGAGAAAGATACAGCTTTTCTCTCGCGCTCGAATACAGTTGCGATATTTTGATTTTGGTTTGATGGATAGTTACGTAGGGATATTTAAAACTGCGATACTGCTCTTGTTGCCTTACAAAACATATCGCTTTCTCCGATCCAGCATGTCACCGCTATAGTCGCTGACATATTTGCCTGTAGGTGAAATACAGGGATGCGACAATAATCAATTCGGCGCTAATTATGCTTGGTGCGATGGCGCTAAAAGGGAGTAGATGCATCGCGGCGGCTTGAATAAATAAGCCAAGCGCTGTGCTTGCAATTAAGGCGGCTGCACCAGAATTTTGTTGGTTAAGCGATGCAATTATTTTTCCTAGCAAATGCTGCATCATCATTAATGCGGGCATTGGAAATAGTAAAAGTACTAATTTCTGTGCGGGTGAGTAGCTGCTCGGAAGAAGTGGCACCAACGCCCCGCCTACTAGGACGAGCCCTACACATGCCGCCGAGGCAAACGAGAGGTTGGTGTAATAATGAAGTAATGCGCGTATTGAAGGCAGCTTTGCCCTCATTGGGTCTTTAAAAAGCTTCGGATAAATATCTGCCAGCATTGCACTAACCGGACTGAAAGCAAGGTCTACAATTCGTTGGGCAATAGATAGGCAGGCAGTTTGTTCCGGCCCTAGTAGCGCGAGAGCTAAAGGTTTGTTTCCGTCGTTCTGCACTCTGTCAACAACATCATAAAGGCAGAATCCCAGCCCGCGCTTTGCTAACTGGTAGATTGATGGCAGAGAGGCTGGAAAAATTATTTCAGAGCGGCAATGGAGCCATGCCAAGCTACAGGTAATTATGCTAGCTGATAGATAGCTGATTGCTACGAAAGTCAGGGAAGCTTTTTCGAATAGCCATAGAGGCAAGACTAAAATTAGCCTGGTTAATGTGAGAGATACGCGAATTTGTGAGGTTTTCCATAGTCGGTTTGTTGACTGAAAGTATCTGCCGCAGAGCTCTGACGATTTCCCAAATACTAGCTCGGATATTGCGAGTACTGCACCTGCGGCAAGTGCGTCCGTTTGGGTGTTGTATAAAAATATGTAATTTAGAAGGAGGCTGATAAGTATTAGTGGCGGTGCGGAGATCAAAATTAAAATCTGACCGCCCCACCAGTAAGTTGAGGCGTTTTTATTATCTAGGGATATTTCTCCAAGCATTACTGAGTCCGCTCCCAATCCAGAAAGCGGAGTGAGGACGGTAACTATCGACAGTATGCCAATAAAATAACCGTACTCGGTAATGCTAAGTGATTTTACTAGGGCTAATAAAAAGAGCGCTTGAAGCCCCTGGCGGACCCAGGTTCCGGTAAGAAAACTGCTGGTATTTATTAGCGTAATTCTCGAGGCCACTAAATCAAGCTTTCCGTTTTTCAGCATATGGCCGCCACAACTACTGCGTGTATCCATCATGGTTGCTGGAGTTAAGAGATTCTCATCGACAAATCCACCGCCCCAACATGCTTCGTCAACGCTCCACTAGACACAAAATCCGGCCTTACACCAATTAATGTATCAATTGCGTTCGCAGAAATATTCCCAGAAATTTCCACCTTTGCCGTTTGATTCACCAATCGCACCGCTTCCTTTGCATCGTCGATCGAAAAATTATCGAGCATGATGATGTCGGCTTTTGCATTCAGCGCTTGCTGTAATTCATCGAAACTTTCAACTTCCACTTCAACCGGTTTTCCCGGATGTAATTCGCGCGCCTTATTCACGGCGTTAGATATTCCACCGCAGGCGGCGATGTGATTTTCTTTGATCAGGAATGCGTCGTACAGGCCGATGCGGTGATTGTGGCAGCCGCCACATCGTACTGCGTATTTCTGCGCGGTGCGTAAGCCGGGAATCGTTTTGCGGGTATCGAGAATCTTGATGTTGGTGCCTTTTACTAACTGCGCATATTCGTGCGCGGTGGTGGTGGTGCCCGAGAGTGTCTGCAGAAAATTCAGTGCGGTGCGTTCGCCGGTAAGTAGTGCTCGGGCATTGCCGTGCAAAGTGACCAGCAGTTGATTGGGTTGAATTTGATCGCCGTCGTCGACGCGCCATTCGAGTTTTATGTTGGGGTCGAGCTGGTGGAATACTTCGTCGACCCACGGGCGGCCGCACACAACAGCAGCTTCGCGCGTGATGATGGTTGCGGTGGCGGTTTTATCCGCGGGAATCAATTCAGCGGTGATGTCGCCGCTGCCGACATCTTCCTCGAGCGCCCAGCGGACGGTGCGTTCGATATCGGCGCGCAATTGATCGGTGAGTTCGGGCTTGGTCATTGAGGTTAAAACAATCGCGTTATGAAACGTGGCCGAAGTTTAGCATCGGTCGTTTGCGGCTGCTTTCTTATTCCAGAAATTCTGAAATTTGCCTTATTCATAACGTCCGGTTAGCGCCGTGAGCGATTGCGCGTGCTTGCATGTGATGCGGTTCAAGATCCAGCAATACGCTCCGGCATATCCTGGATGCGCTGTTATATTCATTAGCA
>Ga0105248_10007525_pt1 | contig 11953 bp, 9 predicted proteins | sample KBSS34metaG_FD_81524 | JGI IMG/M metagenome (GOLD analysis project Ga0105248, IMG submission 81524) | Switchgrass rhizosphere microbial communities from Kellogg Biological Station, Michigan, USA - KBS S3-4 metaG | ecosystem: Host-associated > Plants > Roots > Rhizosphere > Soil | place...
CGTGATGGTCTTGCATCTGCAGGATCAGATGGTGGGAGAGCTCCGGCCCGCGCTGTTCGCGCTGGTGGCTGCCGTTGCGCTCGTACTGCTCGTTGCTTGCGTCAACGTCGCAAATCTGCTGTTGGCGCGCAGCGCCGCGCGCGAACGCGAGCTCGGCATGCGCACGGCGCTTGGCGCAAGCCGCGGGCGGCTGGTGCGCCAGATGCTTGCCGAGAGCCTGGTGCTGGCGGCGGCCGGCGGCATCGCGGGACTTGGCGTTGCCGCGCTCTGTCACCGGGGCCTGCTCGCGCTGGTCGGCGATCGCATCCCGATTCCGCGGCTGGATCAAATGGTCCTCGACCTGCCGGTGGTCGCATTCACGATGCTAACGGCGATCGCGACCGGAATGGTGTTCGGCCTCATGCCCGCGTGCGTCTCCGCCAGTCACGCGAACGACGCCTTGCGCGATGGCGGACGCCACGGCGGCGGCCGCCGCCTGCACGGCGTCCTCAGCACCCTCGTCGTCGCCGAAGTAGCGCTCTCGCTCGTGCTGCTGACGGGTGCCGGCCTGTTGATGCGCAGCTTCCTCGAGCTGCAGAGCACCGACCTTGGCTTCCGCGCCGAAGGCGTGCTCACGGCTGGCGTCCAGCTGCCGGCGGCGCGATACGACCTTCCGCAAGCTGATAGCTTCTTCCGCGAATCTCTGTCGCGCATCGCGTTGCTGCCGGGCGTGCAGCACGTCGCCGGGGCGTCGTGCCTGCCGGTTCCGTTCGCGTGCATCGGTACCGGCTTCTGGCGCGTCGACCGCCCAAAACCAGCGGATGGACAATCGGCGTCGGGCCAGGTGCGGCCGGTGACGCCAGGATTCTTCAAGACGATGGGCATCCGCCAGGTGGATGGTCGTGACTTCGCTGACTCCGACACCGTGGACTCGGTGCCTGTCGCGATCGTCAGCGAAGAGCTCGTGCGGCAGCAATTCGCGGATGGCAGCCCGTTGGGCCGGCGCCTTCGGATCAATGTCAACCACGCCAACGGCAGGGATGACGTGGAGTGGACGGTCGTCGGAGTCGTCGGCAACACCAGATCGTCGCTCGACGGGCCCGTCCGCCAGACCATCTTCATTCCCAGGACCCAGCGTCCCGGCCGCGCCATCACCTTCTTCGTGCGCACCGAGCAGGATCCGCTGTCGCTCACCACCAGCATCACGGGAACCATTCATGCGATGGAACGGGAAACGCCAGTCGACGTTCGCCGGCTCGACGACCTGGTGGGCGACACGATCGCGCGCCCGCGCGCGATTCTGATGCTGCTCGGCGTCTTCGCGCTGGTGGCGCTCGGGCTCGCGGCAGTCGGCGTCTACGGCGTGATCGCGTACTCGGTCCGCGAGCGGACTCAGGAAATCGGCGTGCGGATGGCCCTCGGCGCGACATCGATGTCGGTGTTCGGATTGGTGTTCGGCCGTGCGCTCCGTCTGGTTTCCATCGGCGTCGTCGTGGGGCTCGTCGCTGCCGGCGCGCTCACGCGCCTGCTGCAGCGATTGCTGTTCAACGTCGAAGCGCTCGATCCGTGGACGTTCGCCGCCAGCGCCGTCGTCCTGCTGGCGGTCGCGGCAATCGCCTCGTATGTGCCCGCGCGCCGCGGGATGAAAATGGCTCCGGTCGAGGCGCTGCGCACGAATTAGAGACGTCCGCGACGCTCAGACGACCTCAGTCGCGGCGCTCCTGACGCATCGGCATGATGTGATTCGGCATTTCATCCGCTGACACCGTGCGCCATTCGACGTCGAAACTGCCACGGTAGCCAAACAACGGTCCCCAGACGCGGTTGTGCACGTCCACTTCGATGCGGAAGCGCCGTGCCGCGTCGTCGTACCACTCCCGTACGTCTGCGATGCCGCTGAACAGCATCGGAAAACTGAACCCGATCACGCATTCGTAGAATCGCTGCGCGCCGGAACGCAGCCTGAGGCCGCCGGCATCGTCAACCCACAGGTCGATGTCGACAGCCAGGTGCTCGTGCGAGCCGAGGTAGTCGACAATCCGGCCGCGGGCGTCGCTGTAGACCATATAGGCGTCGAAGCGGCGCCGGCGCCGCGACTCGAACGTGCGAATCCACGACACCGTTTCCCGGCCAAAGCGATCGACGAACGCGTAGTTCTCGATGGTGAACGGGATGTGTCGTCCGGTTTCAGGGAACATGATGCGCCGCCAGCTGCCCACATGCAGAAATGGCTCGGTGAAGCCCCTCCCCTTCCAGATCTCGTCCATCACGCCGCGTCCGATCGAAGCAATCCCGTCGGTGCTCGAGAAGCCGAACCGGCGCTGAATCTGCGGATGGAGCTGGTCGAAGTCGGCGCCAAGAGCTCGCTGGTAGATGGAATTCATACCTTTTCCGATCGAGGACGCCGCAGGCAATGCGACGCAGACGGGACGCCGGCGAGAACGAGCAGATCGATCGCGGCGAGCGCCGCGACCGCCACGTTCAGCGCGAACGGGTTGAAAGCCGCCGTCAAGAAGCGCGGAGAGCGCACGCCGACCACGGCCGTCGCGATCGGCATCAGCGCCAGAGATACCCGGGCCGGCCAGGGGCGGCACCACGCCGCCAGTAGCGCCGCCGCGAGCGCCAGCTCACACGTGCCGAGCGCCGTCAGCGCCATCGCTCCAGCGGCAGCGGGGATACCGGCGTCCTCGAGCATCGCGAGTTCGTCAGCGTGGCGGGCCACCAGCTTCGGGATGGCGCCCTGATACGCGAAGACAGCGGCGAGCGCGAGACGGGAGGCGAAATGGACCAGCGTCTGCCGCACCGCCTGCGCCGGGTCCACTCGATCCTCGAGCCAGAGACGCAGGCGATCGAAGCTCCAGGCGGTCGCCCAACCGATGAGGGGGCGGAAAATCAATCGGTCAACCAGAGCGCCCACCGCGCCGAAGCGCGTGCGGTAGTCGTACCAGGTCAGGAAGCGCACGCCGTCGGCGGTCGGGATGTATTTCCAATACCCACTGCCTTCTCGAATCAGTGAGACAGGTTCGGCGGAGGCGAACTTCAACGCGGAAGACGCACTGCCATCGTCTAGCCGGCGGTGGCCAACGGTTTCGCCTTCGCCGCTCACTTCGAGCCCGCAACCGATGCGCGTCGTGTACCGAAACCGCTGAGGGTCGGTATCACGCGAGTGCGGGAGGTACTCGATTCGCGAGAAGCGCAGGTCCCACTGCTCGTGCAGCGCGGGCGTCTGCGTGTGCACCCACAGCGCGTCCATCGGTGCCCGGACGAGAACCTCGACGTAGATGCTCATCGCGGCAAGTCCTGCGAGTCGTGCAGAAAACGTTCGATCTCGTGCGGCGTCGGGCGACCAGCCAGCAACATCGTCCCTTTCAGGCTGTCACGGGACTTCCGAACAGCGCTTCGCGCACGAGCTCGTCGACGGCGATGACAAATCGACGAACCGGCGGAACGCGGAGCGTGAGCGCGGCGGACGGTAGCAGTTGCTGCGTCAGCGAGATCAGCGCCGTGGTGGCACGCTGGTGCGCGCTCTTGTCCAGCAGCCACCACAGGAGCACCGCCAGGTGCACGAGATACAGCAGCCGGCCGAGCGCTTCGGCCAGCGGTGGTTTCGGCGCATCGGTTGATCCGGCCACTGCGTCCTCGAACACGCGTTGCACGCGGAGACGGGAGAACGCCGTACTCGGGGAAAAAATGCCTTCTTCCGGATCGCCAACAAGAACGGGCGTTAGCGCACGCAGCGCCTGTTGATGCGGCTCGAGGACATGGAGGCTGGTCTTCAACGCGAAGACGAAGCGGTCGCGCCATTTCCCAGGCGGCATCTCCCCGGCCTGCCGGGCGTAGTCGGCGGACAACTCGTCGTACAGCGCGATCACGACCGCCTGCTTGCTGGGGAAATAGCGATAGAGGAGTCCGACGCTGACTCCCGCTTTGGTCGCGATGTCCCGAAGCGTGGTCGCATCGTAGCCGCGAGCGGCAATCAGCTCGATCGCCGTGTGGTAGAGGCGGTCCCTGGCCGCCGTGCCCTGGGGCGTGGCCCCGGGCGGCCGGCCCCGTTTTCGTCGCTTGACATTTTCAGTGAACATGTTCATTAATATTAAAGCATGGAGCGATCACCGATGCAAGACCCTTCGAACGGCGGCGGCGCCCACCTGGTGCTGTACGACGGCGTATGCGGGCTCTGCAATCGGCTGCTGCAATTCCTCCTCGCCCACGATCGGCGTGCCGTCTTCGTGTTTGCCTCGCTCCAGAGCGCGATCGGGAGGTCGACGGTGGAGCGCTTCGGCGGCAATCCTGACGATCTGAACTCGTTCGTCGTGGTGTCGAACTTTCAGACGGACCGCGCTCGGATGATCGACCGGGGTCGCGCCGCGCTGTTCGTCGCCGGCGAGCTCGGGTGGCCGTGGAAGGCGGCGGTCCTCTTTCGTGCCGTCCCGACCGCGATGCTGGATCGCGTCTACGACGTCGTCGCCCGAACCCGGTACCGCCTGTTCGGCCGTTACGACCACTGCCCGGTTCCGCGACCGGAATACCGCCGTCGATTCATCGATGGCTAGCCAAGGGGGCTGTCATGAAGATCGTCATTCCAGGAGGATCCGGACAAGTCGGGACGGTTCTTGCCCGGGCGTTTCACGGACGCGGTGATGACGTCGTCGTCTTGAGCCGCCGCGCTGGCGCCAGGCCGTGGCGCGTGGTTACGTGGGACGGAGCGACGCTTGGCAGCTGGCAGCGCGTCATCGATGGATGCGACGTCGTCATCAATCTGACCGGCCGGAGCGTCAATTGCCGATACACCGCCGCTCGCCGGGAAGAGATCCTGCAGTCACGCGTGCAATCGACGCGCGTCGTCGGACAGGCGATCGTGCGGGCGGCCTGTCCGCCGCGCCTGTGGCTGCAGGCGAGCACGGCCACGATTTACGCCCATCGATACGATCGTCCAAACGACGAGCACACCGGCATTCTTGGCGGCCGCGAATCGAACGCGCCCGACACGTGGCGATTCAGCATCAACGTGGCGCGGGCGTGGGAGAAGGCCTTCGACGAGGCCGCAACGGATGGAACCCGGAAGATCGCCCTCCGATCGGCGATGACACTGAGTCCGGATCGCGGAGGTGTGTTCGACACCCTTCTCGCGCTGACGCGCCATCACCTCGGAGGCAGGGCCGGTCACGGCCGTCAGTTCATGTCGTGGATCCACGACGAGGACTTCGTCAGGGCCGTTCAGTGGCTGATCGGCCGCGACGACATCGAGGGCATCGTGAACGTCGCCTCTCCACATCCGCTGCCGAACGCCGAGTTCATGCGCGTGCTCCGCGACGCCTGCGGCGTTTCGTTCGGACTACCCGCGAGCCGGTGGATGCTCGAGATTGGCGCGGTCTTCATGCGTACGGAAACCGAGCTGATCCTGAAAAGCCGTCGCGTCGTGCCGGCGAGACTGCTCGAACACGGATTCACGTTCAGCTTTCCGCACTGGAGCGACGCCGCGCGCGACCTGTGCGATCGGTGGCGCGTGATCGCCAGCGACTCGGCAGCCGCTTGACGCGGGCCTCAGCAGCCGACGAGCAGGCTGAATCGGGGAAGACCCTCCATAATGTTGGGGTGGTTGGCGAAACCCTGTCTCGCTATCGCCTGGTCGCTCGCCTTGGTTCCGGCGCGATGGGCGATGTGTATCGCGCCGAGGACCAGCGTCTCCGTCGCACCGTCGCGCTGAAAGTCGTTCGGGCGGCGCGCGACCCCGAGGAGACATCGCGCCGGCTGCTGGCGGAAGCGCGGGCCGGCTCCGCGTTTACCCATCCGAATATCGCGGTTGTCTACGAGGTCGACGAAGTCGAGCATGACGGCGCGACGCTCAGCTTCATCGCGATGGAATACGTGGCCGGACGGACCCTGGCCGATCTCGCCTCTCAGGGTCTCCTGCCGCTGGACACCATCCTCGACATCGGCCGACAGGTGGCCGATGCGCTGGCGGCGGCGCACGCGTACGGACTCGTGCACCGCGACATCAAGCCGTCGAACATCATGGTCACCGAACACGGCCTGGCGAAAGTGCTCGACTTCGGAGTTGCGCACTGGTCCGCGCCGCTGGTCGATACGGCCGTGACGCAGACGGTCGATCCGCTCCAGGACGTCGCCGCCGGCACGCTCTCGTACATGTCGCCCGAGCAGTCCACCGGCCGGCCGCTCGATGGACGCAGCGACATGTTCTCCCTTGGCGTGGTGCTGTACGAGCTCCTCGCCGGCCATCGTCTGTTCGAAGGCGCAAACGCGCCGCAAGTGCTCGAAGCGCTGTTACAGAAGGAGCCGCCGCCGCTGCAGGTGCGTCTCGACGATCCGCGCCTGCCGGCTGTCGAGCGCGTCGTGAGACGCATGCTCGAGAAGAATCCGTTGAACCGCTTCGACGATCTGCAGGCGGTTGGCCTGGCGCTCGCCGCCGCCCAGCGCGGGGACACGCTCCAAGGTTCGCGCGTCGGGACGGCGTCTCCGACGCTCGCGGTCACCGACTTTCGCAACATCAGTGCGAACGCCGAGGACGACTGGCTCGGCACCGGGATTTCGGAAACCGTGACCGCCGATTTGGAAGGGTTCGAGGGCGTGACGGTGGTGCCGCGCGGCCGGGTGTCCGAGCTGGCCCGTACCCTCGAGCGTCAGGGGAGCGATTCACCCGACGCTCTCCGGATCCGGGTGGGCCGCGAGCTCGGCGCGCGATGGGTGCTGACCGGCAGCTTCCAGCGCGCCGGCGACGCCGTGCGCGTCACGGCGCAGCTTCTGGACGCCGCAACGGCGCATGCCGAGCGGACGATCAAGGTCGACGGCCGGATGCAGGAGATCTTCGCCCTGCAGGATCGGCTGGTACGGGAACTTGCCGAGCTCCTGCGGGCGGTCACGCGCCCGACCGGCGCCGCGACGCTGGAGACTGGAGTGGTGGGCGCTTACGAGGCGTTCTCCAAAGGCGTGCTCAACCTGCGGGCGGAAAGCTACGAATCGCTCGACCGTGCGGTCATGTTGTTCGAGCGCGCGGTCGAGCTCGATCCCGGTTACGCGCGCGCGCACCTGGAGCTCGGCGTCGCGTATGCAACCAAGGCGGACTACCTGGCCCGGGGCGAGCTGCGCGCGCACGCAGTGACGAGCCTGCGGCGTGCGCTCGAACTGCAGCCCGATTCCTTGCGCGCGTGGCGTGAGCTGGGGTCGGTGCTGATCGCCATGGGGCAGGACGGCGATGGCTTCGACGCGCTCCGTCGCGCGCTCGCGATTGACCCCGCCGATGCCGGAGCGCTGGGGGCGATGGGGCGGGCCCTGTTCATCGGCCGCGCGCAGTTCGACGAAGCGGCTTCCTGGTACGAACGGGCGCTGGCAGCGAATCCAAAGGCCGGCTGGTACGCGCTGCAGCTCGCGCACTGCGCGGCGCTGCTCAGAGATTTTGTTCGCGGCGAAGCCGCCGCGAACCGCGCGATCGAGCTGCAGCAGGCGGCCTCGTCGGGGCAGGAGGGCGTGCTGATCGTCGGCGCGTCGATGCGGCTCGGACACCTCCATGCGCTGCAGGGACGGGCCGCCGAGGCCGTCGCCGCCTACATGCGGGAAGTGACGTTCCTGAATAGCATCGACCACGCCTTACGGAACCGCGTGATTGTCGAGCTCAACGTCCGGCTCGGGGCCGCGCATCTTGCCCTTGGAGAAACGCGCAAGGGTCAGGCGCTGCTCGACATGGCGATCGAGGCCTTCGAGCGGCGCGCGCGCCTCGGTGCCGACGAGCCCTTCACGAGGTACTACGCCGCCGCCGCGTATGCGCTCAGGGGTGATGCCGACACCGCGATCGCGTTCCTGGAGCGCGCCGCCACCACGCGGCGGGCGTTCACGCTCGAGCGGGCTCGCATCGAGCCGGAATTTGCCGCGCTGCGAAACGATCTGCGGATGCAGCGGCTGCTTCACGCAGCTGAGTGACAGGGGAAGAGTCAGGTCCGCTTCGCGAGCAAGCCGGCAACCATCACATCCGCGATGAACCGCGCGTAGCGCGCGAGCGGCCAGCCGCGGCGCTGGCGGCACAGGGCATCTCGGTTCCTTCCTGGTGCAAAGGCTCGCTGCCGGGGGAACACCGGTACGGGTGCTCACCCGGGTCCGCGCACGCGCCACTCACCTCCACCACCCGGCAATCGAGATCGTCGAGGGCGACGTACGCGTCGCCTCGGATGTTCAGCGCGCCGTCGACGGCACACAAGTGGTCGTGAGCGCCGTCCATGGTTTCGCCGGTCCGGGCGGGGTGTCGCCAGCCTCGATCGATCGCGAAGGCAACCGGCGCTTGATAGATGCCGCCGTGCGGGCGCACGCCACAACCATCCTCATGTCCGTCGTTGGCGCGGCGTCTGACCACCCGATGGAGCTGTTTCGGATGAAGGACGCCGCCGAGCGGCATCTGCGCGCCAGCGCCGCGCACTGGACGATCGTGCGATCGACGGCGTTTCTGGAGACGTGGATCGATCTGATGGTCCAGACAACGGATCGTTCGGGTCGTGCACTGGTCTTTGGCCGCGGCGACAACCCGATTAACTTCGTATCCGTGCGCGACGTCGGGACGCTGGTCGAGCGCGTGTTCGCGGATCCGGGCGCCTGCATGCAGACGCTCGAGATCGGCGGTCCGGAACACATCACGATGACCACACTCGCCATCGCGGTCCAACCGGCCGGCCCTGACGTCGCTCCACGGCACATGCCGCGATCAGCGCTGCGAGCGATGTCGCTGGTATTCCGTCCCTTCTGGGCCGAGCGCGCCCGGCAAGCAGCGGCCGCGCTGGTGCTCGACACGATCGACATGCGCTTCGATCCGGCGGCTATTCGCGCGCGATATCCGGACCTGCCGCTGACCTCGCACTCTGATGTCATCGCGCGGATCGCGCGAGAGAAGAACCAGCGGCCGCATTGAGCCGGCAGCTACACGCCAATCGCGGAACGCCGCCCTACGGTCATCGGCTTGACGAGCAGCAGGCCCGCCACGAACCCTCCGATGTGTGCCATGAAAGCGACGCCGCCGGACTCCCCCGTGTTGCCGAACGTCCCAAGGCCGCTGATCAACTGGATGACGATCCACAAGCCGAGAACGAGAATCGCCGGCACCGCCATGATGCCGCCACGTGTGAGCACCCGCACGCGATTGCGCGGGAACAGCACCAGGTAACCGCCCAGCACGCCGCTGATCGCGCCTGAGGCACCCAGGCTGGGAATGTTCGAGGCGCCGCTGGCGAAAATCTGCGCCAGCCCGGCCGCGATGCCGCAAATCAGATAGAACAACAGGAAACGCGCAGGGCCCATCACCCGCTCGAGGTTATCCCCGAAAATCCACAGGTAGAGCATGTTGCCACCCAGGTGCATCCACCCGGCGTGCAGGAACATCGACGTGAACAGCGTGGACCAGAAGGGCAACGGTATATGTGGAGGCAAGTCCTGCCGGACGGCGTATTCATGCGGGACCACGCCCCACGCCTGAATGAACGACTGCAACGCGCCCTCTGACGGCTGTGACAGCTCGAGCAGAAAGGCGAGTACGTTGAGGATTATCAGCGCGATTACGACAAGCGCCGGACCACTACCGGCTTCACGGTCGTCGCCAATCGGAAACATCGTCTATCCCCCCGGTCGGCGGCGAGCAACCTGCGTGCCGACGGCAGCGTTTGACCTCAACCATTGCTTTCATCAGATGACGGAGATTCGGACGGCGGCAAGCTGTCTCGTCACCTTGACGTGGTCGGCAGCTTGGGAGACGCTTGCGCTGCTTCGATTCCAAACCCATTGGAGGATCCGTGCATCGTCTGGTCCCACTGCCACGTGCGACTCTGGCGCCCGGTGTGGATTCGTCACGCGGGCGACACCGCTGCGCGGTCTCGCTCGTACTCGTTGGATTGCTGCCGGGCTGCAGTTCGCCAGGCGCCCAGTCCGCGCAATCGTCACAACACCAGCAGCCGGCGAGCGCCGTGAATCCGATTACTGTCGATTCGACAGAGGAGCAGATTCGGCAGGCGGTTGGAACGGCACGGGTCGGCAGAAAGCTGACACCCAAGGCGTGGCCCAACGGTGCGCGAGTCGCCGTCTGTCTGTCGTTCGATGTCGACAACGAATTGCTGCAGCGAGCGAATCCTCTGCCCGTGCCCTTGTCGGTTGGGGAATACGGCGCGACGACGTCCGTGCCGAGGATTCTCGATCTCCTCGATCGGCACCAGGTGCCAGCGACGTTCTTCATTCCCGCGATGGGCATCATGCTCCACCCCGAGATAGTGCCGGCGATCGTCGGGCGACACCGTCACGAGATCGGCGTCCACGGATGGGTCCACGAATTCTGGCCAGGCATCGGAGACGTGGCGAAGGAGGAGCGGCTGCTCGCCCAATCGATCGCGTATCTAACAAAAGCGTCCGGGACGCGTCCGGCAGGAGTCCGCGCGCCGGGCTCCGGATTCGGTCCGCACACGTTTGAACTGATTCGCAAGGCCGGGTTCGTGTACGACAGCAGTCTGCTCGCCGCCGACGAACCCTACGAGATCGTCTCGAACGGGCAGCCGAGTGGCGTGATCGAACTTCCAATCAGCGAGGTCAGCAACGACTTCGTCTATTACGGCGAAACTGCCAACGGCTCGCTGCCGTCGCCGGCGGCGGTGTTCGAGATCTACAAAGCCGAATTCGATCTCGCCTTTCAGGAACGGACGATGTTCATCCTCACGCAGCATCCGCATGTCGGCGGACGGCGGTCGCGCATCATGCAACTCGATCGGCTGATCACCTACATCAAGTCGAAACGCGAGGTGTGGTTCGCGACCATGGAGCAGGTCGCACGTTACGTGAAGCAGACGGGCCCGGAGCAGCCATGACGCACGCCGCATTCGTCTTTCCGATATCGGCCATCCTCGTCCTGACGGCCGTGCCGGCGCGAACCGTCCGCGCGCAGCAGTGGCAGCAATTCCGCGGGCCGCAGGCCGGCGTCGCGGCGGACGATCCCAGGCTGCCCGATACCTGGACGACGACGGAGAACGTCGCCTGGCGGATCGACATTCCCGGCCGCAGCTGGAGCTCGCCGATCGTGTGGGGCGATCACGTCTTCGTCACGGCCGCCGTCAATACCACGGGAACCGAAGAGCCGCTCAAGCCCGTGCCTTCCTACGCGGGGCGCTCGGTCGGCGGGCCCATGTCCGGCCGCGATATCGGCTCGTCCACCGACCCGCACCGGTGGGTCGTCTACGACATCGACTTCAAGACCGGCAAGGTCCGCTGGCAGAGCACGGTCCATACGGGCGTGCCGGTCGAATCGAAGCACCAGAAGAACAGCTACGCCTCGGAAACGCCCGCCACCGACGGCGAGCGTGTCTATGTCTACTCGGGCAACGCCGGCCTGTTCGCCCTCGACATGAACGGCAAGATCGTCTGGTCGAAACCGATGGGCCCGTTCAAGGTGCGGACCGGGTGGGGTCCCGCGTCGTCGCCGGTCGTCCACAAGGATCGCGTCTACATCGTCAACGACAACGACACGCAGTCGTTCGTCGCCGCCTACGACGCGCGCACCGGCGCGGAGATCTGGAAAGTGAACCGCGACGAGGGCAGCAACTGGACGACGCCGTTCGTCTGGGAGAACGAGGCCCGCACCGAGATCGTCACGGCGGGCACCGACAAGGTGCGGTCGTACGATGTGAACGGCAAGCTGCTGTGGACCTTGACGGGGATGTCGACGATCCAGATCCCGACGCCGCTCGCGGCGCACGGGCTGCTGTACGTCAGCTCGGGCTACCCCGGCGATCCGCTCCGGCCGGTTTACGCAATCCGCCCGGGCGCGTCTGGAGATATCTCGTTGAAGACAGGCGAGACGAGCAACGCGTCCATCGTCTGGTCGCACTCGACCCTGGGCGCCTACAACCCGTCGGGGCTCGTGCACGGCGATTACTACTACACGCTGCTCGATCGCGGTATCCTCGTCTGCCACGACGCGAAGACCGGCAAGGAGATCTAC
>Ga0105248_10007527_pt1 | contig 11952 bp, 6 predicted proteins | sample KBSS34metaG_FD_81524 | JGI IMG/M metagenome (GOLD analysis project Ga0105248, IMG submission 81524) | Switchgrass rhizosphere microbial communities from Kellogg Biological Station, Michigan, USA - KBS S3-4 metaG | ecosystem: Host-associated > Plants > Roots > Rhizosphere > Soil | place...
CCGGCGATCTGCGTCGTGGTGGCCTTGCTGACATCCAAAGCGTCGAGGGCGTCGGAGGATAGCGCATTGAGCTGGATGGTGGTCAGGCCTCGCACCTGGGTGGTGGTGAGCGCGCCAATCTGGTCGCTCGAGAACAGCCCGAGCGCCGTGGTGGTGAGACCGCCCAGTTGCGCCGACGTCAACGCATTGGCCTGCGTGGTGGTGAAGGCCTGGACTTCGGTCGAAGTAAGTGCACCGATCTGCGCGGTGCTCAGGAGGCCAACCTGGGTCGAGGTCAGCGTGCCGACTTGCGTCTCGGTCAAGTTCCCGATGCTTGTGGTGGTCAAACCAATCAGCCGGCTCGGTGCTAGCTTGGTGAGATCGATGGCGTCGAGCACGTCGGTGCTGACGGCGTTGAGCTGGGTGGTGGTCAGGCCCTGCACCTGGGTGGCGGTGAACGCGCCGATCTGGTCGCTCGAGAACAGTCCCAGCGCGGTGGTGGTGAGTCCGCCAAGCTGCGCCGCCGTCAGCGCGCTGGTTTGGATGGTGGAGAACGCCTGGATCTCGGTCGAGGTCATCGCCCCGATCTGCGTCGTATAGAGCAGCGCGATCTGATTGGTATTCAGAGAGCCAACCTGGGCTTCGGTCAAATTCCCGATTGACGTGGTGGTCAGCCCACGAACCTGGTTCCAGGTCGCCTTGGCGAGATCGACCGCTTGCAGCACGTCGGTGCTGACCCCGTTGAGCTGGGTGGTGGTCAGGCCCTGCACCTGGGTGGTGGTGAGTGCATTGATCTGGTCGGCTGAGAACAGACCCAGCGCGGTCGTGGTGAGACCGCTGAGCTGTGTCGTCGTCAGCGCATTAAGCTGCGTGGTCGTGAACGCCTGAATCTCGGTCGACGAGATCACTGCGATCTGATTGGCCGACAGGCGTGCGATATGCGCCGCGGTGAGCCCGCCAATCTGGAGTTCGGTCAGCTGACTGATTGCGGTGGTCGTGAGGCCACCGACCTGCGTCGTGGTGGCGTTGCTAATGTCGAAGGCATCGAGCGAGTCGGTTGACAGCGCGTTGAGCTGGGTGGTGGTCAGGCTCCGCAACTGGGTGGTGGTCAGGGCGCCGATCTGGTCGCTCGAGAACAAGCCAAGCGCTGTGGTGGTGAGCCCGCTGAGCTGCGCGGCCGTCAACGCATCCGCCTGCGTGGTGGTGAACGCCTGGACCTCGGTCGAGGTGAGCGCCCCGATCTGATTGGTCGAAAGACTGGCGACCTGCTGTGTGGAGAATGCCCCGACCTGGGTTTCGGTCAGTTGAGTGATCGTGGTGGTGGTCAGGCCGGCAATCTGCGTCGTGGTGGCCTTGGTCACATCCACGGCATCGAGCAAGTCTGTGGCCAGCGCATTGAGTTGGGTGGTGGTCAGGCTCTGCGTCTGCGTGGCGGAGAAGGCGCCAATCTCCGTGCTCGAGAACAGTCCCAGCGCCGTGGTGGTGAGGCCGTGGAGTTGCGTCGACGTCAGCGCGTCGGCCTGCGTGGTGGTGAAGGCCTGGATTTGGGTTGAGCTCAGCGCGCCGATCTGGGCGGTACCCAGCAGGCGGACCTGGGTCGAGGTCAGCGTGGCAACCTGGCTGTCGGCCAATAGACCGACCGCGGTGGTCGAAAGGCCGACGATCTGCGTCGTGGTGGTCTCGGTCAGGTCGATGGCGTCGAGGAGATCGCTGGAGATGGCATTCAACTGGGTCGTGGTCAGGCTCTGCAACTGGATGGTGCTGAACGCACCAATCTCGGTGCTCGAGAACAGCCCCAGCGCCGTGGTGGTGAGACCGTGAAGCTGTGTCGAGGTGAGAGCGTTCGCTTGCGTGGTGGTGAAGCCCTGTACCTCGGTCGAGGTGAGTGCGCCGATCTGCGCAGTGCTCAGGAGGCTGACCTCGGTCGAGGTCAGGGTGCCGACCTGGGTCTCGGTCAGGTTGCCGATCGACGTCGTGGTCAGGCCCTTGAGCTGGGTGCTGGACAGATCGTTCAGATCGATGGCATCGAGCACGTCGGTGCTGACGGCGTTGAGCTGAGTGGTGGTTAGACCCAACTGTTGGGTGGTGCTGAGCGCACTGATTTGCGTGGTCGAAAACTTGCCAAGCGCAGTGCTGGTCAGGCCGCCGAGCTGTGTCGAGGTGAGAGCGTTCGCTTGCGTGGTGGTGAAGGCCTGTACCTCGGTCGAGGTGAGCGCGCCAATCTGCGCCGTGCCCAGCTGGGCGACCTGGGTCGAGGTCAGCGTGCCGACCTGGGTTTCGGTAAGGTTGCCGATCGACGTCGTGGTCAGGCCCTTGAGCTGGGTGCTGGACACCTTGGTCAGATCGATGGAGTCGAGCAGATCGGCGCCGACCGCGTTGAGCTGGGTGGTCGTGAGGCCCTGAAGCTGGGTGGCGCTGAGCGCGCTGATTTCCGTTGTCGAGAATTTGCCGAGCGCCGTGCTGGTCAGACCGCCGAGCTGGGCAGCGGTCAGCGCATTCGCCTGCGTAGTGGTGAACGCCTGGATTTCGGTCGATGTGAGCGCGCCGATCTGCGCCGCGGTCAGAACGCCCACCTCGGTCGAGGTCAGCGTGCTGACCTGGGTCTCGGTGAGGTTGCCGATCGAGGTCGTCGTCAGACCCCTGAGCTGGGTGGTGGACAGCTTGGTGAGATCGACGGCGTCGAGCAGGTCGCTGGCAACCGCGTTTAATTGAGTGGTCGTCAGGCCCTGCAGCTGGGTGCTGCTGAACGCGGTAATTTGCGTTGTCGAGAAGTTGCCGAGCGCCGTCACGGTGAGGCCGTGAAGCTGCGTCGAGGTGAGAGCGTTAGCTTGCGTGGTCGTGAAGGCTTGGAGCTCGGTCGAGGTGAGCGCGCCGATCTGCGTGGTGCTCAGGAGGCCCACCTCGGTCGAAGTCAGCGTGGCGACCTGGGTCTCGGTGAGGTTGCCAATCGACGTCGTGGTCAGCCCTCTGAGCTGGGTGCTGGACAGTTCGGGGAGCTCGATCGCGTCGAGGGAATTGGTGGACAGCGCGTTGAGCTGAGTGGTTGTCAGGCCTTGCTGCTGGGTGGTGGTGAACGCTGTAATTTGCGTTGTCGAGAAGCTGCCGAGCGCCGTCACGGTGAGGCCGCGAAGCTGCGTTGACGTCAGCGCGGTGGCCTGGGTGGTCGTGAAGGCTTGAATTTCGGTCGAGGTGAGTGCGCCGATCTGCGCGGTGCCCAGCAGGCCGACCTGGGTCGAGGTTAGCGTGCCGACCTGCGTCTCGGTGAGGTTGCCGATCGATGTCGTGGTCAGCCCCTTGAGTTGGGTGCTGGACAGCTTGGTCAGGTCGACGGCGTTGAGCACATCGGTGCTGACGGCGTTGAGCTGGGTGGTGGTGAGACCCTGCAGTTGGGTGGATGTCAGCGCGCCGACCTGCGTGGTCGAAAAGTTGCCGAGAGCGGTCGTGGTGACGCCGCGGAGCTGCGTTGAGGTCAGCGCATTGGCCTGCGTGGTCGTAAACGCTTGCACCTCGGTCGAGGTCAACGCGCCGATCTGCGCAGTGCCCAGAAGGCCGATCTGGATGGAGGTCAGTGTGCCGACCTGCGTCTCGGTGAGGTTACCGATCGACGTCGTGGTCAGTCCCTTGAGCTGGTTGCTGGACAACCTAGTCACGTCGATCGCGTCGAGGGCGCCGGTAGGTAGCGCGTTGAGCCCCGAGGTGCTCAGGCCCTGAAGCTGAGTCGTGCTGAGTGCACCGATCTGCGTGGTTGAAAAGTTGCCGAGCGCGGTGGTGGTGAGGCCGCCAAGCTGCGTCGCCGTCAACGCATTGGCTTGCGTGGTCGTGAACGCCTGCACCTCGGTCGAGCTCAATGCACCGATCTGGGTGGTTGCAAGCAGCGCGACCTCGGTGGAGCTGAGCGCGCCGACCTGGGCGTCAGTCAGTTGGCCGATCGCGGTGGTGTTAAGACCCTTGATCTGGGTGGTGGACAGCTTGGTTACGTCAACCGCATCAAGCACGCTGGCAGACACCGCATTAAGCTGGGTCGTGGTGAGGCCCTGCACCTGTGTGGTGGTGAGCGCGCCGATCTGCGTGGTTGTAAAATTGCCCAGCACGGTTGTGGTGAGGCCGCGGAGCTGCGTTGAAGTCAGCGCATTGGCCTGCGTCGTTGTAAGCGCCTGAAGCTCTGTCGACGAGAGGGCGCCGATTTCCGTCGCCGTCAAAACACCGACCTGCGTGGCGGTGAACTCTGCAATCTGGGTGTCGAGGAAGGTCTGAAGCTGCAGCGTGAGCAGGTGGCTGATGACGCTCGGTGAAAGCGCCGCGATCTGCGTCGTCACCAGATACTGGAGGTCGGTCGACACTAGGGCATTGACCTGGGTCGCGGCCAACGCTGCGACCTGAGAGGTGCTCAAAGCCCCAACGGACGTGGTCGAGAGACTGGCGATGGCGGTGGTGGAAAGCCCGGCGATCTGCCTTGGGCTAAGCGCCGAAATGGTAATAGACATTTGCCCTTCCGAGTCGACTTTCTGTCACTCGAGCCCAACCGAGGTCTCGCTGATTGCGAATGTCGGTTCGACGCCCACGCGCCGGGACGTTCACACCCAGAAGTTAATCACCGCTGACAACTGCGGCGATCGGCCCCAGCGACGCTTCGCCTTGGTAAAGAAGCTCGTGTGGTCGGCGACAGACTGACAACTCGGGATTAAGGCCACGTTAACCACGATGGCGTCGAATGAAGACTTCGTTAACGAAATTTGTCCGAGCCGGCTCGCAAGGTGAAATGCTTGCGAACCAGTCGCGGGGGGCGAGCGGTCCCACCTTTCGCCGTCGCTAAAATCCGATCAACTCGAACTTCGTCAGCGTCACGTTGCTGCTGATTCGCGCCGCGGTGGCGAGATGCCAGGCGGTGTAGAGCTCGGGGAATACCTCGTCGGCGGACATGCCGTCGACCGGCACGATCACCTTGAAGCCCTTCAGCGCCGCGGTTGATCCAGTGTGCAGCACCGAGGTCTGCGCCTGGGTGCCCATCGCGACCACGGTCTTGATGCCCTTGTCCTTGAGCGTTTTCTCAAGATCGCTGTTGATGAATTTGTCGGGCCCAAGCGGTGGCAACACCTGTTCGCCGGTGGCAGGCGTCAGCTCCGGAAGGATGTCCGCCGGCACCGAATTCGGCACCGCGACGCTGTAGATGATCAGCGCGCCTTTGGCGCGCGCCTCGGTGACGAGCTTGACCACCTTCGGCACTGAATCCGCGCAGCGCTTGCGGCGCTCCGGCGTGCAGGTCTGTTTGGTGAAATCCATCACCAGCAGCACGCTCTCCTTGGCCTCGATTTTTGCCGGCTTCAGCGGCGGCGGCGCCGGGAACTTGGCCGTGCCCCATTCCTCCATCAGGGTTTGCGCGCGGACCGGCGCGGCCATAAGGCAAATCACTACGCCCATGCCGATCAACAGTGTGTAAGGTGCTTTCATAATTGTCCTCCCAGCGGATTGCCGCTGGCATCAGGCTAACAACGGGGCCGGCGTTAAGTCTTGCTTGAATTCCTGTTGCCGAATGGACAATTCTGGTGCCGGAGCGGAGGGTTAGTTGGCGCAAGACGTTCCCATCGGCAGCTCGCAGATCAGCCTGGCGCAACTCAACGAGCGTTCGCGCGAGATTTTCCGTCAGATTGTCGAGAGCTATCTCACCACCGGCGAGCCGCTCGGTTCGCGCAACCTGTCACGGCTGATTACCACGCCGCTGTCGCCGGCCTCGGTGCGCAACGTCATGGCCGACCTCGAGCAACTCGGCCTGATCTATGCGCCACACACCTCGGCCGGGCGGCTGCCGACCGAACTGGGACTGCGCTTTTTCGTCGACGCGCTGATGCAGATCGGCGACCTGAATGAGAACGAGCGGCGCCAGATCGAAGCCCAGGTCGCGGGGGCCGGTCGCTCGGTCGAGAACGTGCTGACCGAAGCCTCGGGCCTGTTGTCCGGCCTCACCCATTCCGCCGGCGTGGTGCTCACCGCAAAGTCGAACGTGAGGCTGAAGAACATAGAGTTCGTGCGATTGGAGCCGGAACGGGCACTGGTGGTGCTGGTCGGCGAGGACGGCCAGGTCGAGAACCGCGTCGTCAATCTGCCGATCGGGCTGCCGACCTCGGCGCTGGTCGAGGCGGGGAATTTCCTCAACGCGCGTATTCGCGGCAAGACGCTTTCCGAGGCACGAGCCGAGCTGGAACAAGCGCGGGCGGCGGCGCAGGCCGAGCTCGACCAGTTGACCCAGAAGGTGATCGACGATGGGCTCGCGAGCTGGTCGGGCGGCGCCGAGAGGCAACTCATCGTGCGCGGCCAGGCACACCTCCTCGAAGACCTCAAGGTGCTGGAGGATCTGGAGCGGGTGCGGCACCTGTTCGACGATCTGGAATCGCGGCGCGACGTCATCGATCTTCTTGGCCGCGCCGAACGCGCCGAGGGTGTGCGCATCTTCATCGGCTCGGAGAACAAGCTGTTCTCGATGTCGGGCTCCTCGACCATTATCGCTCCATACCACGACCGCGCCGGCCGCATCATCGGGGTGATCGGTGTGATCGGCCCGACGCGATTGAACTATGCCCGGGTCATCCCGATGGTCGATTACACCGCCAAGGTCGTCAGCAAGCTGGTGGGCGGCTAATGGCCTGCGTGGTTTTGAAGGTTACGGCTTGATTTTTGACGCATCTGCCCTGATATCCCGGACATCATGAACGACAGCGACACCCGCCCTCCGATCGACAACGATCCCGCGCCGGCGAACGAACCCGCCGTGCAGCCCGAGCCGGCCGTCGCGCCGAAACCGTCCACCTCGCTTGATCGCGAGCTGGCCGAGACCAAGGACCGGCTGCTGCGGACGCTGGCCGATATGGACAACATGCGAAAGCGCACCGAACGCGAGGTCGCCGACGCGCGGGCCTACGGCATCTCGAATTTCGCTCGGGACATCCTGGGTGTTGCCGATAACATGCATCGGGCGATGGCGGCTCTCGACGAGGAGCTGCGCGCCAAGGCCGACGAGCCGACCAAGGTACTGCTCGAAGGCGTCGAATTGACCGAGCGCGAGTTGATGAACGTGCTGGAAAAGCACGGCGTGAAACGGATCGAGCCGCTCGGCCAGAAGTTCGACCCCAACCGCCATCAGGCGATGTATGAGATCGAGGACGCCAGCGTACCGGCGGGCAGCGTCATCCAAGTGATGCAGGCCGGCTATCTGATCGGCGATCGGGTGCTGCGGCCGGCGCTGGTCGCAGTGGCCAAAGGCGGCGCCAAGGCTCCGCCGGCCAACGACAATCCGACGCAGTAGAATCTTACGGCCGCTATCTTCGGCCCAGCATAAAGTTGCTTCGATTGATTACCGCGGTTCCAGGCCGTCGCGGATGGCGCGGAAGCGCGTGAAGGTGTCAGTCCATTTGTCCTTTGGACCGAAGCCCAGGATGCGCAGATAGGCGCCGGTTCCGAACCGCAGCCACTGGACGATCTCGACGTCGGCGCCGGTTTGGGGATCTTTCGCTTGCGCCCGCACCTCGTGCCCAGGCTGGCCGCCAATACGCATCGGCTCCGCGTTGATGATGCGCAATTCTTTGAACGGCGGCAGGCCGCTCATCGCATTGCGGGCGAACTGATCGCGGTCGCGGCTTTCGGCTGGACCACCGGACGCTGCCGCAATCACCAGATGCGCCTGCTCGGTTGCTTCCAAGGTGTCCTGAGGGCCGTCGGTGAGTTGCGCCGCCACTCCCGGCACCACGCGGACAAGTCGCATCCCGGCGAGGTCGCCGACCTTGAACGGCACCATCATCAGCTGCTCTTCGGTCGGCACGTGAGACCGTGTGGTGAGACTCGCCAGCGACGAGCGGATGACAGTATCTGAGTAGGGCGCTGGCGCCGTGGCCGGCATTTCCACCGACACCAGAGCGGTTAGATTATCGATCTGCGCGATCAGCAACCATTTGCGGATACGTCCGCCGGTGGTGTCCTGGCGCACGATCGCGAGGAGGGCAATGCCGCCGCTAAGCGGCAAGGACTCGCGCTTCTCGACCGTCAGGCCCTGCTTCTTCAAGGCGTCGTTGGTCATGGTCTTTTCGATTTCCGGAAAGGCATTGCCCGGCAAGGCGACGAGCCGGGCGAAGACCCCCTTTTGCTCGTTCTCGAAGCCGGAAAAGGTCGTGGCGGGCTTGAGATCGTTTGGCGGAACGAACCCGAGCCGCGAGCCGATCGGAAAGACGGCGTCGGCGGCAGTTGCCGGCGGCGCCAAAGAAAGGACCAAGCAAAGGACCAAGCAAAGGACCAGGGCAACTGGGCCCGCTATCAGCGATCTCAGAACCTGAGCCAAAATGAAGCAAAGCTGGGGGCGAAGCGTCATGAGCCCGGTATGCGGCTCCGTTAAGCGAAACTCAACCCTGCTGCGCCATCTGTTGGAGTCCGAGACACCCCAAAATGGCGGCTTTGATGCCCAATAACTTGCTGCGCCAGCCGAATTTCGCAGCGCTTGTGACGCTAGCGTGGCTCCTGGTCGCCCTTGCACTGCTGCTGCAATTCTGGACGCAGACCGGGGAGACCTTGCTCGACACCGACGACGCGACGCGGCTCGCGCAGCTGCGCGGCTGGCTCGGCGGCCAGGGCTGGTTCGACCTCCACCAGGCGCGCATGCAGCCGCCCGAGGGTTACGACACCCACTGGTCGCGTCTGATCGATGCCGGGCTTGCCGGCTTGCTGTTTCTGTTCGGTCAGTTCACCGACGGCGCCTCGGCAGAGCGGCTAATGCGCGCATGGTGGCCCCTGCTTTGGCTGTGGCCAACGATTGCCGGAATGGCGGCAATCGCGTGGCGCGTCGCCGGCCGGGAGGCTGCGACGGTGGCGCTGCTGCTCGCACTGGTCGGGGTGCCGGCCTATCAGCAGTTCACGCCGGGCCGTATCGACCATCACAACGTCCAGATCGCGCTGACCATGCTGACCGTGGCCGCGACTGTGTGGTCGGACCGCTGGCGATGGGGACCAACCGCGGCCGGCCTGCTCAGCGGCGCAGCGATGGCGATCGGTTTCGAATCGGTGCCTTATCTCGCTTGCTGTGGCGCCGTGTTCGCACTCCGCTATGTGGTCAACCGTGACAACGGCGCCGGTCTCGTTTGGTATGGCTGGTGGCTGACGGCGGGTTCGATCGCCGGCTTCTTCGTGACCATCGGGGCGCAGCATTGGGCGCGCCACTCGTGCGACAGCATTGCGGTCGACACGCTCGCCGCGGTGATGTCCGGCGGCCTGACATTATCGCTGGCCGGCTGGCTGAGGCATGAGGACCGCGCGACCCGCGTCTTCGCCATCGCAAGCGCCGCCGGCCTCACGGTCGCGGCGTTACTGCTGATCGAGCCGGCCTGCGCGCGCGGGCCGTTCGGTATGGTCGATCCGGCCATCTGGCCGGTTTGGCTCAGCGAAGTGCGCGAGATGCAGCCACTCATCTCGGTGTTTCAGAAGAATCCGGTGACCGCCGCCGCCATCGCGGCTTTTCCGGCGCTCGCCGTGATCGCGACTCTGTTGATGCTGCAGGATCGAGCGACGCGCCGGGACATGGGATCGCTTGCGGCAGCGGCGGCGTTCTTGACCGCAATGGCGGTGACATTCGGTGCGATCCGCGGCTTCTCGTACGCGATCTGGCTCGGCATGCCGATAGTCGCCGCGATGGCGCTGCGATTGTTCGCGGCGCTGCAGCTCAAGACATTTGGGGCGCGGCTGGGTGGCGCATTGGCTCTGACGCCGCTTGCGTTATCGAGCGGCGCCATCACCATTGCCCTTGCGGCCGGGCTCGACGACCGCGATCCGTTCGACCGGCCGGAGAGCAAGGCCTGCATCCAGAGCGCGAGCTACGTGCCGTTGGCGCAGTTGCCGCCGGGAATTGTTGCAACGGACGTAAGCTGGGGCCCGTACCTACTGGCGCTGACGCCGCATTCCGTCCTGGCCGGGCCCTATCACCATCTGTCGAAGGGGATTATCGCAGCGCACCGGAGCCTCGCCGAGCCACCCGAGCAGGCGCGCACGATTCTGGCGGAGAACCGGGTCACCTATGTCATGGTCTGCGGCCCGCGTCCGCCCGGCGGTCTCGCTGAGCCCGCGCGCAGCCTCAGCTTGTGGGGGAAGCTCCGCGCCGGCGTGGTTCCCGACTGGCTCGAGCCGGTCGGCAATACGGTCGGTCAGGCTTTCGCCGTCTACCGGGTGAAGCGCTAGATCATGGCGGACAAGATCATGGCGGATAAAGTCTTGCCGGTTTTGGCCGATTCGGGCTCCCCCATAGACGAGCAATACTACGAGGTCGCGGCACCGCGCTCATGGGGCGAACGGCTCGCCGTGGTGGCGCGCGATCTCATCTACGCCGATATCCTCCGGCATTGCCGCCCGGCGTCGGATGAAACAATTCTGGATGTCGGCGTCTCGGATGTCGTGACCGACGCAGCCAACATGCTGGAACGGAAATATCCCTACCCGGAGCGCATCACGGCCGTGGGTCTGGGTGAGGGCGCGGCGTTCAAGGGCGCCTATCCGAAGGTCACCTACCGCCGGATTGAAGCCAACCGGCCGTTGCCCTTCGCCGACAAGGCCTTCGATATCGCGACGTCCAACGCGGTCCTGGAGCATGTCGGCAGCGTGCCGTATCAGGCGGCATTCGTTCGCGAACTGTCCCGGGTGGGCAAACGGGTCTTCATCAGCGTGCCGAACCGATACTTCCCGATTGAGCACCACACCGCGATCCCGCTGCTGCATTTCTGGACGAAAAGCTTCGGGCTGGCGTGCCGTTGGCTCGGCAAGGCGGATTGGGCGGACGAAAGGAATTTGATTTTGATGTCTTGGCAGCACCTCGCCTCGCTGGCGCCCGAGGGCAGCGTCCCGGTGATCGGCCACACCGGCATCAGGCTCGGGGGGTTCAGCTCCAACCTGTTCCTTTATATCGACGGCTCACTGGGGGCAGGGCGGTAGAACCAGCCGGGACCGCCCGAATTGCTCGGAGGGCCATCAAGTCCTTGCGGCGCAAGGGGTCCCTCCTATATGAGCCAAGACGCCGCACCGTGCGGCGAAACGTCAATTTTGGGGGCTGGGTAAGGGCGCCTTGCAGGGCTCAACCGGCCTGCCGTGAAAGAGAGGGTACACCATGGGCAAGGTCATCGGCATCGACCTCGGCACCACCAATTCTTGCGTCGCCATTATGGAAGGCAAAACGCCGCGCGTGATTGAGAACGCGGAGGGCATGCGGACCACCCCTTCGATCGTCGCCTTCACCGATGACGGTGAGCGGCTGGTCGGGCAGCCCGCCAAGCGACAGGCGGTCACCAATCCTGAGAAGACCATTTTCGCGGTCAAGCGCCTGATCGGACGGCGCTACGACGACCCGATGGTCGAGAAGGACAAGAAGCTCGTCCCCTATAAAATCTCCAAGGCGTCGAACGGCGACGCCTGGGTCGAAGAGAACGGCCAGACCTATTCGCCGTCGCAGATTTCCGCGTTCATCCTGCAGAAAATGAAGGAGACCGCGGAGGCCAATCTCGGCCAGAAGGTCGAACAGGCGGTCATCACCGTCCCGGCCTACTTCAACGACGCCCAGCGCCAGGCCACCAAGGACGCCGGCAAGATCGCCGGCCTCGAAGTGCTGCGCATCATCAACGAGCCGACCGCGGCGGCGCTGGCCTACGGCCTCGACAAGGCGAAGCAGGGTTTGATCGCCGTGTACGACCTCGGCGGCGGCACCTTCGACGTGTCGATCCTCGAGATCGGCGACGGTGTGTTCGAGGTGAAGTCCACGAACGGTGACACGTTCTTGGGCGGCGAAGACTTCGACATGCGTCTGGTGAGCTATCTGGCCGACGAATTCCAGAAGACCCAGGGCATTGACCTGCGCAAGGACAAGCTCGCGCTGCAGCGGCTGAAGGAGGCCGCCGAGAAGGCGAAGATCGAGCTCAGCTCCACCACGCAGACCGAGATCAACCTGCCGTTCATCACGGC
>Ga0105248_10007528_pt1 | contig 11952 bp, 8 predicted proteins | sample KBSS34metaG_FD_81524 | JGI IMG/M metagenome (GOLD analysis project Ga0105248, IMG submission 81524) | Switchgrass rhizosphere microbial communities from Kellogg Biological Station, Michigan, USA - KBS S3-4 metaG | ecosystem: Host-associated > Plants > Roots > Rhizosphere > Soil | place...
AGCCCGTTGCCACGGCTCCCTGGTTGGAGAAGCGGAGATTCTGAAGGAGTATGTTTTTGAAGTTTGGTGTGAGCGAGCCGGTGTTTGTGTTGTAGACAGGGTTGAACTGAATCTGTGTGCCATGATTCGCAAAGCAGGAGTTGGAGTACTGAATGTTCTGCACAACTCCACCGCGGTCGTTTGCAGACTTGATGCGGATGCCGGTTGAGTTGCTGCCGTCTACTTCTGCGTCACCATACATCTGATTATTGTCGAAGAGCACGTTGTTAACGCCACCAGTTGTGTAGCTGCCGATCGACTCTCCATGTCCGGCATAGAAATGATTGTTGACCACTGAGATATTTGAAGAAAGGGAACTCGGCGCGCCAACGGCGACGTTGTCATCACCATCGGAGATCCAGGAGTTCTTGATGGTGACGTTGGTTGCGTTGCCGGGATCGATGCCATCGGTGTTCCGGGCAGAGAAGGGCGTCACAATCTTGATGTCCCAGGCAGTGAAGCCGTTGACGGTGTTGATCGCAACGTGAAAGTTCGGAGGGTTCTTGAAGGTGATTTTGTAGAGCGTAATGTTCGTCGAATTGGAGATCTGAATTCCGCGGGGATTCTGCTGGCTGGCACCTAAGGTGTTGGCGTCGCTCGCAAGGTCCCACCAGGATTTTCCCGCGGTCGTGCCTTCATAGCCAGCGGTAGGAAAGCTGTTCAATACTACGTCGCCGCCGCGGGCGTTGAGCGTGCCGTAGCCCATCACTCCTGAGTTGTTTGCATTGCTTATGCTGACCAGGTTCTTGCAACTTGCGGTGTTACTCGCGGCGCTGACTGTCCCGCAGGTGTGGACGCCTTGCACCTTGTCGTAGTCCTGCGCGTTGCGCGAAAAGTACAGAGTGACACCCGGGTCGACCAGCAAGGTAACTCCGGTGGGGATCACAAGGGGGCCCGTCAGAAAGGCATTGTTCCCAGCGGAGTCCATGCCCAGCTCGACTGCTTGATTGGTGCCCTGGCACGCGTCCAACGCGGCCTGTAGGCGAGCCTGATCTGGATTTGTGCTGGTCGCTTCGACGGATGCGGGTACATCCTCGTTCGCGTCGTGGAAGGAAGCGGTCAGATTTAGGCAGGTTGCGGGAAAATTAGGTTCTACCACTGTGCGTGTATCGCCGGTTGCGACTGACGGGGCCTGCGCCAAAGTTATCGACGGAATTAAAGCCGCAACGGCTCCAATAACACACACTGCTCGGACCACTAAGTTCGCAAAAAACATGCATTGCTCCTGAAGGTAGACAAAAACGACTTCGTCGTCTTCGCGTGAAAGAACAAGCTCTCCGGGTATAACGAAATGCCAATCTGGCGGAGAAATTGGTCTGACCAAAAATCAAAGAGACGACTGAGTGCGGAAATTTATCCGACCAGTACTTGGGTTGTCAATGGATTCCTCTTGGCGAGGTTGTGATTGATATTTGTTTGTGTCCGATTGGTCGGAAAAAGTGTCGGTTAGCCATCCAGTTCCGCTAAGCCTGGACTCAATTTCGATGGAGTTGCTCCGATGTTCGGGAACGCCTCGGCAACCGTGTCTGGCAACGGCTATATCTATCTCTAACTTCAACTCTGAAGGAGCGGCGCAGGTGATCCGCAGGTAAAGTGGTTTTCGCAGTGAGTCCTTTAATTAATTATGTCCTTGATTCGTGATCCAGCAATTTGAGGTGCTGCATGTTCCTGCCGCAAAGTTACGAAACTGCTCTACTCTTCATGGTCGGGAGCATGTTGTGTTGGGGTTCATGGGCCAACAGCATGAAGCTCTGTCCCGGCTACCGTTTCCAGCTCTTTTACTGGGACTATATTGTCGGCCTAATTGTTGGAATCCTTTTCTGGGGGCTGACTCTCGGATCCGTTGGGGCTGGACCGCACTTCCTTAGCGACGTTGCTGCCGCACCTGCTGCTTCCATCTTGCTAGCTATGCTGAGCGGTGCGGTCTTCAATATCGCCAACCTACTTCTCGTCGCTGCAATCGCGATCGCAGGTATGGCTGTCGCCTTCCCCATTGGTATCGGCCTAGCGCTCGTCGTCGGAGCGCTAAGTAGCTATATCATCACCCCTCAAGGCAATCCGCTGTTCCTCTTCGGCGGTATTTGTCTTGTCGTCATCGCCATCGTCTGCGACTCGCTAGCCTATCGCGCGCGAGAGACTGGACGCCGCGGGAGCAATACGAGAGGCATTGTGATCAGCCTCGTTTGCGGACTGTTGATGGGGAGTTTCTATCCGCTCGTGAGCAAAGCCATGGCAGTGCGCTCTGCTCCTGGGCCCTATGCAATTGCACTCTTCTTCGTCATCGGGACAGCTCTTTGCTCGTTGCCCATCAATTTCCTCTTTATGAAGAAGCCCATCGACAGCGAACTCCCCGTCGATTTCAGTGGTTTTACCGCAGCTCCTTTCTCCTGGCATCTCGCAGGAATCCTAGGAGGTGCTATCTGGGTGACAGGAGCGACCCTCAACTTTGCAGCATCCACAGTCCATTTCGTTGGACCAGCTATCTCATACTCCATCGGCCAAGGTGCCACAATGATCTCTGCATTCTGGGGAGTCTTCGTTTGGAGGGAGTTTCGTTCGCCCACAGCGCGTGTCCGCAATCTTCTTATCGCCATGTTTGCCTGTTTCATCGCCGGTCTCGCTTCCATCGCGACCGCTCCACTCTTTCCGAGATAGCTAAAGGAGCTTTCGCATGAAGCCCATTGTTGTGGTCGGAAGTATCAACATGGATCTCGTATCCCGGGTCGAACGTATACCTCGGCCGGGTGAGACTCTAATCGGTTCTTTGTTTGAAATGCACTCAGGAGGTAAGGGGGCCAATCAGGCAGTCGCGGTCGCCCGCCTGGGTTACCCCTCTATCCTGCTTGGGGCAACGGGCGATGACATCTTTGGACACAAACTTCTTAAAACTCTTGCGGACTTCGGTGTCGACATATCAAACATCAATATCGTCCAGGAACCGTCGGGAGTCGCCACGATTGTGGTCAACTCTGCGGGTGAAAACACGATTATCGTCACTCCTGGAGCAAATATGCAGGTAACTCCTGCATATCTCACCACAAAGCGCGAAGTTCTTCGAAACGCAGGCATGGTACTTGCTCAGCTCGAAATTCCTATCGAAACGGTCGAGTGGCTTGCCAATGCATGTGCCGGTTATGGTGTGCCTTTTATGCTCGACCCAGCGCCTGCCTGTACTCTGCCGGGATCCGTGTTGAAGAACGTCACCTGGTTCACCCCTAACCAAACGGAGGCGTCATTTTACTCGGAGCAAGCCAAGACCTCTGAACTAACTCTGACCAAGCTCTTTCAAACAGGAGTCGTCAATGTCATCCTTAAGCTGGGCTCGGAAGGAGCTATTCTTGCCACGCATGATGGAATCCGCGATCACGTAGAAGCCTTTTCCGTCGATGCGCTTGATACGACTGCTGCCGGCGACGGCTTTAACGGAGCGTTTGCAGTGGGTCTAATGCGTGGCGACACTGTGGTGACGAGTTGTCGTTTTGCTGCTGCGGCTGCAGCAATCTGCGTTACACGTCGAGGCGCGCAATCCTCCCTTGCGAGTGAGACGGAAGTTTTGTCGTTCTTGCAATCTCAACTTCATACTTGTGCCAGTCCGGCAAAGTAGTCCTTCGACGAATTAGGAAGTTCAAAAATTGGGCGCATTTAAAACGAGGCGTGAATTGAGTACAGCTAATAGGAGACTAACCAGATAATTATCAGCAACTTAGCGGAATATAGTACAAATGCACTTAAGACAAACAAGACCAGGAATACAATTGCGACGTAAAGTAACCTCGGAGTGATAGCGTCCATCTCGTAAAGGCGTTCTTGGTTCCACGTTCTGCCGTTGCGAGTCATGCAAACGAGTTTCATCACCAATACCGAACCTGATTTTCCAAGGAGCGTTCTTGCGTTTTCACGGGATTCTCTGCTCTCTGATTGCCTTGCCCGTTTTTGGATTGTTTTGCCAAATGGGCAGTGCACAACAACCTAGTCAAACCCCAGGTGTGGCTCCATCGCGCACGAAGCAGGTCCATACGAAGCATGTTCTTGTCATTGGACAAACAAAAGGTTTTGAGCATGATTCTGTATCCACAGCAATGAATGCCATCTTCGAGATGGGAAAAGAGAGCGGGCTATGGGACACGACGATAAGGACAGATGCAGAATTGATTACCAAGAAAGATCTTGGGCGCAATTCAAAAAATCTGACCTATTTTGATGCCCTTATTTTCGCCAGCACAACTGGCGAACTGGACATGGACGCGAGTCAAAAGCAAGACATGTTGTCCTTCATCAAGGAGGACGGGAAGGGCTTTGTCGGGATCCATGCAGCGCTTGACACAAACTACACCTGGCCCGAATACGGAGAGATGATTGGCGGGTGGTTTGATCAGCACCCCTGGATGACATTCAATGCACCGATCATCAATGAAGACCCTGATTTCCCCGCGGTTCACCATCTCCCCAAAGCGTTTGTTAAATATGACGAGATCTATCAGCCCAAGACCTGGTCGCGCGATAGCGTAAATGTGCTTCTCAGCCTGGATCCATCCAAGCTCGATTACAACAACAATCCCCGTGTCCATCGGACAGACCACGATTTCGCCGTGGCATGGAGCAAGTTGTACGGAAGAGGACGCGTCTTTTACTCCACGCTCGGCCATACGGAAGAGTCATGGCAAGATCCGGATATCCGCAAAATGTACTTCGAATCGGTGAAGTGGGTGCTCGGCATGACGGAAGGTAGTACAGTGTCTCATCCGCGTGTGCCCATACCGTCGGCGAGCAGATGAAGCTAATTTCTTGCAAAGAGTACAGGCAGCGCTTATGAAGAAGATCGGGATGGGCCTAATTGGCCCTGGATTCGTCGCGGCGCATCATCTCGATGCTGTTCGACGCCTTGGTGACGTGGAGATTATCGCGATTGCTGGTTCGTCGCAAGAATCCGCGGAAAAAAAAGCGCGTGCGTATAAAGTCGATCGAGCTTATGGGGATTACAAAGCATTAATCGCTGATCCTGATGTGCAAGTGATCCATAACACCACACCGAATCATCTGCATCTTCCGACCACGATGATGGCTCTGCAGGCCGGGAAGCATGTTATTTCCGACAAACCGCTCGCCTTAAATGCAGAGGAAGGGCGGAGACTGCGCGATGCTGCGGTTGCCGCCAAAGTCGCGCATGTTGTGACTTTCAACTATCGCGGGAACCCGCTGGTGCAGCAAGCGCGCGGAATGGTGGCTCGCGGTGAAACTGGTCCCTTGAGCTTTGTTCATGGCTATTATCTTCAGGACTGGATGACTGATCCAAATGTCTATTCATGGCGGTCGGATCCTGCGAGGGGAGGCGTTACTTCAGCGGTCGGAGATATTGGCTCGCACTGGTGCGATCTCGCTGAGCACATTTGCGGTTTGAAGATCGTTTCCGTATTGGCGGATCTGACTACGGTGGTGCCTGTCCGCTACTCCTCTGGCTCATCGGCCGAAGCTTTTTCGGCGAAGGGTAGTGGGGAGCGTCAGGCTGTACAGGTGCATGCAGAGGATCTGGCAAGCGTTCTTCTCCGTTTCGAAAATGGAGCGAAAGGCTGCTTTTCTGTTGGACAAGTGCTTCCGGGCCACAAAAACAACCTTGAACTTGAAGTCAATGGCAGAGAACTCTCGCTCAAATGGAAACAGGAAGATCAGAATGAGCTATGGATTGGCCGACATAATCATCCCAACTCCATAATGGCAAAAGATCCATCGCTTGTATCACGCGACGTGCTTCCATACGTCCATTTACCCGGAGGGCACCAGGAGTCATGGGCAGACGCCTTCCATAACCTGATTCGCGATGCCTACCAGTGGATCCGGGAAGGCGGGCATCCCGAAGCAAAGCCCGCACTGCTGCCTACTTTCGACGATGGCTATCGCTCAACCTGTATTGTTGAAGCCATACTCAAGAGCAATGCAGCGGGTGGAAGATGGGAAGACGTGCAGCAATAAACAAGGAGCAAACCTGGATGAGACTGGGAGTATTTACCCCGCTGCTTTCGCAACTGCCGTTAGAAAAGGTTTTAGCAAAACTGAAAGCTCTCCAAATCGACACGGTAGAGCTAGCAACCGGCAATTATCCCGGAGATGCTCACTGCAAGCTTTCAATGCTGGACGATCCATCTGCCCTTAAGGAGTTTAGGCAAAAACTTGACGATAATGGCGTATCGATCAGCGCCTTGAGTTGCCACGGAAATCCATTGCACCCCAATCCAAGCCAAGCAGAAAAGGCTCGAGAGGTGAATCACAAAACGATTCTGCTGGCAGAGAAACTGGGCGTTTCTGTCGTGGTTGACTTCTCCGGCTGTCCCGGTGATTCCGCCGATGCAAAATCGCCAAACTGGATTACATGTCCATGGCCACCGGAATATCTGGACGTTCTGAAGTGGCAATGGGATAGTGTGGTTTCCCCCTATTGGACAGACCGCGCCAAGTTTGCGGCAGATCATGGAGTGAAAATCGCCATCGAGATGCACCCTGGCTTTGTGGTTTATAGTCCTGAGACGCTGCTTCGCCTCCGTGAGATCGCCGGCCCGTCCGTTGGTTGTAATTACGATCCGAGCCACATGTTCTGGCAAGGCATCGATCCCGTTGCGGCGGTGCGCATTCTTGGAGATGCTATCTTCCACGTCCACGCAAAAGATACGCAGCTTTATCCAACGAATCTATCCCGTACTGGTGTTCTCGACACCAAGCCTTACACCGACGAACGCAACCGAGGCTGGATCTTCCGAACTTGCGGGTATGGCCACGGAGCAGAATGGTGGAAGGAGTTCGTCTCGACCCTACGTATGTTTGGCTATGATGGCGTCCTGTCTATAGAACATGAAGACAGCCTTCTCTCTCCCGAAGAAGGCCTCACTAAGGCCGCACATTTCCTGAACGACATTGTTCTGAAAGAACAGCCAGAGGCGCCATGGTGGGTCTAGGCGCTAGACTCAAGAACGTGATGAAAATGATTTCCGAAAAGGACTAGACCCTCTTCATGAATCGCAGGAAGTTCCTCTCATCGGCAGGCATGCTGCTCGCAAGCAATTCGCTAGATGGAGTGATGCCTCGTTCACTTGTTGCCAGCGTACCTTCGGCTAAAGCGGATTACAGCCTTAGCATTGAGGCATGCACGCTCGATATAAAACCAGGTGTATCCATCAAGACAACTGCCTACAATGGTCAGGTTCCGGGGCCGCTGCTTCGTATGCGCGAAGGCGTCCCTGTCTGGATTGATGTTAAAAACGCTACGAGTAGTGAAGATATTGTGCACTGGCACGGGCTTGGCATCGATTCGCTAAATGACGGCGCCATGGAAGAGGGCTCGCCCATGATTCCGGCGGGAGCAACGCATCGCTACTCGTTTACTCCAAAGCCTTCGGGAACTCGCTGGTACCACACTCATGCGACTGCGAACGACAATCTGTCGTTCGGTACGTATACGGGTCAATTTGGCTTCCTGTTGGTCGAAGGCCGCGAACAGCCCGGACACTATGACCAGGAAATTAATCTCGCAATCCATCACTGGGAGCCCTCATTTGTACCAATGGTCGAGACTATGCGCGAGCATTCCTCGAACATGCCACTTACAACCGGGTCCGATGTGGGATACAAATACGCCACAATAAATGCCCATATGTTGGGCGCAGGTGAGCCTATCCGCGTCAAGCAGGGCCAGCGTGTACTGATGCGCTTGCTCAACGCCAGTGCTACTGAGAACGTGATCCTTGCGCTACCGGGACACACCTTCAAAATAATTGCTATGGATGGCAATCCTGTTCCAAGCCCCAAATCAGTAGAGGTCATCTCGCTTGCAGTTGCAGAACGTATCGACGCCGTCATAGAGATGAACTCACCAGGAGTCTGGATACTAGGCTCAACACTTGAAAAGGTACGCCAAATGGGTTTGGGCATCGTCATCGAGTATGCAGGTAAAAAGGGCGCTCCTATCTGGAAGGACCCCGGGCCTGCGGAGTGGGACTATGCACAATTTGCAAATGCCCCAATTGGGGCGAAACCAGACGAAACTTTTGTCCTGACATTTCGCGATATCGGGGCCTTGCACGGATCGCAGTTCGATACGTGGACAATCAACAACAAATCCTGGCCTAGTACAGATTCGCTGATAGTCCAGCAGGGCAAGCGCTACCGACTGGTGTTTCGTAATGGCAGCGGAGACCAGCATCCGATTCACTTGCATCGCCATACTTTCGAGGTCACGCGCATAGGTAATAGAGAGATGAGTGGCCTCAAGAAAGATGTAATTAACGTAATGCCGCTTGAGACCGTTGAAGTAGATTTCATCGCTGATAACCCGGGCGATACTTTATGGCACTGCCACCAGCAGTTGCATATGGATTATGGTTTTATGCAACTTATCAAGTATGCGGGATAAGCTAGGAAGCAAGTGTGCAGAAGAGACTTTAGACGTCATCGCCAATCATGAAGAGACTTTACGCGGTAATTTCCCTTGCTGTCAGTATCGGATTTATTCCGGTGTTCAACCATGTTGGTTTGTCTCAAACGCCCCCTGCGCCGCCAACACTTAATAGCAACTCTGCTGGCGCCCAGTCTTATGCCAAGAACTGCGCGATCTGTCATGGAGAACAACGTGAGGGCATCCTTCCAGGATTTCCACCCTTGCTCGATGTGAATCGTAAATTGACGGCGACGCAGATTGAGAGCGTTATTCGTACAGGCAAGGGCCGCATGCCAAAGTTTTCGCAACTATCGCCAGAAGAAGTAACGGCGTTACTGCGGTTTCTCTCGGCGGATCCTGTCATTACGGGGAAGGCACAAGATGCTGCGAATGTCGCTGATGTCGGCCGCCCGCTCTTCCAGCGCAATTGCGCATTCTGTCATGGACGTGATGCCGCCGGAGGTGAAACAGGACCTGATCTCACCAGATCCAAGCTTGTGCTTACGGATACTGACGGCAGTAAATTTGCTGACGTCGTCCGCAATGGCAGACCAGAAAAGAAGATGCCGGCGTTCAATTTCTCGAATGAAGAGGTTCATAGTCTCGTCACCTTCATACATGCTCAAACAAAGTCATCGCGCCCAGGTGGGCGTCGTGGGGTGGATGTAAGTGACCTTCAGACGGGTAATGTTGAAGCAGGAAAACGATATTTCAATGGCGATGGTGGTTGTGCCAAATGCCATTCGGCGAGTGGTGATCTAGCAGGAGTAGCTTCTCGTTTTCAAGGTCTGCAATTAGAACAACAGATGCTCTATCCGCGGAATGCGAAGAAGAAGGTAACTGTGACTCTGCCTGGCGGCCAATCGATGACCGGAGTGCTTGCTTATCATGATGAATTCACCCTTGGATTGCGTGGCGCTGATGGTGTCTATCATTCATGGCCGGTAACACGCATTCACTACACAATCGATTCTCCAGTCGATGCGCATGTTGAATTGTTCGGCAAGTATACTGATGACGATATTCACGACCTGATGGCATATATGCAAACGCTGCGTTAGCCCCCGCGTTTACTGTAAGGGTTCACATATGAAGTGTTGGAAACGGTTTCTGACTTTTGCCATCTTCGCGATGCTTCGCGGATTTTCTAGTTTACTGTTGGCGCAGAATCTTGAGCTCTCTGCCATCACTCATCCTGCGCCAGACAGTTGGCCTACCTACCATGGAGATTATTCCGGCCAGCGGCATAGCCATCTCACTGAGATCAACCCACAGAATGTGGCTAGTCTCACTCTGGCGTGGGCGTTCCAGACTAACCAGAATGCTCCGATCAAATCGACGCCACTCCTTGTTGACGGCATCTTGTATTTCACGGTCTCGGATAATATCTGGGCTGTCGACGCTCGATCCGGTCATGTGCTCTGGCACTACAACAAGCCAACCGACGATGGTTTGCATATCGGACATCGCGGAGTCGCCATGTACAAAGGATGGCTTTATTACCTCACTCCGAACTCCCATCTTATTTCGCTGAATGCAAAGGACGGCAGCGTTCGTTGGGACGTTGTGGTAGCCGATGTGAAGAAGGGCTATTGGACGACGATGGCCCCCCTGGTCGTCCGCAATCATGTCATCATCGGCGTATCCGGAGATTTTGATAATCTCGCCGGATACCTTCGCTCCGTTGACCCGGAAACTGGATCGACGCAATGGCAGTGGGATAGCACCCCTCCAGTAGGCACTCCTAACAGCACAACCGGAGGGATGACATGGATGACAGGCACCTTCGACCCTGAGCTTAATCTTCTCTATTGGGGGACGGGCAATCCAACGCCGGTGCTCAACGGAAAACCGCGTCCAGGAGACAACCTTTATACCTGCTCCATTGTCGCTCTGAATCCGGATACCGGGAAGCTTGTGTGGGGCTTCTCGGCCTCGCCTCACGATACCCATGATTGGGACGCAGTGGAAACGCCAGTTCTAGTCGACGGCGACTTCCATGGTAAACCACGCAAAATGTTGATGCAGGCTTCGCGGAATGGTTACTTCTTTGTTCTTGATCGCACAAACGGTAAGAGCCTGCTGACCGCCACTTTTGGTCCCGTGAATTGGTCTCTTGGCGTGGATAAGGAGGGGCACCCCATTCCAAACCCTGCAAAGGAACCTGCACCTGACGGACGCCTGATTGCGCCAGATGAGGGTGGAATGACCAACTATCGCGCTCCCAGTTTCGATCCAAAGACCGGACTCTTTATTGTGGATGCTCACCCCAGTTACAGCCTCTATTTCGCCAAGCCAGCCGATGGAAATTATGGATGGGCGGGTGCTGATTATGGCTTGTGGGGCAAAGGGGTTATTGAGGCAATCGACTATAAAACAGGAAAGCTGCGCTGGACGCATGAAGTGGGAGACGGAGGGTCAGGGGCAGGAGTCCTTACTACCGATTCGGGTCTGACCTTTACCGGCGATTCTCAAGGTAGTGTTCTGGCCCTTTCTACTAGCAGTGGTAAGACTCTTTGGCATGCAGGCATGGGAGCGCCGATGGTTAGCTCTCCCATCGCATATGAACTGGATGGCAGGCAATATTTAATGACCAGCAGCGGAGGGGTACTTTTTGCTTGGACGTTGCCGCTGACGAATCATCAAGGGGCATCGGCTCGCTAGCTTCTAAAGATGTTGTGTGAAGATCTCTAATCCTAAAAATGTATCGATAGTTTCAATACGACTAAATTGAGAGTCGGATCGTTGCACCTGGGCTAACCATGGTTAGCAGGGTTCTCCTTCAAAGGAGACTTCCTGTCCATGACCTACCGGTCTCATCAACTCCGGAGACGACGTGTTTAAAGGCGGTGTAAGGGCTCGGCCTCCGGCTCCTACCCAAGTGCGCGTCCATTCCTTGGAGACAATGCGCATGAAGGCGAGGGCGATGAGAGCGAGAAAGCAATAGCAGATGAATCCTGCGGCGTAAGAGCCGGTGTGCTGTTTTGATTGTCCGAGCAGGTTAGGAAGGATGCCACCACCGAGAGCTCCAATCTCGCCGATCATGCCACCGGCGACCGCGGTTGTGAGCGGCCAGCGAAGAGGGACCAGCTGAAAGGTGGCGCCGTTTCCTGCTCCGAGGGCGGCGAAGCAGAGCATGAAGAAAAGGGTTGTGATTGTGAGAGAAGGTGAGGAGACAAGTCCGAGGAGGCCAGCGATTGCAACGAAAAAAACGACGGAGAGCGTTGTGATTCCGCCGATGCGGTCGGCGAACCATCCTCCGGCGACACGCGTCAGTGAACCGGTGAGCGTTGCGAGCACCGTCAAAGAGCCTGCCTGAATTTTAGAGACATGAAACTGCGAGTAGAAGAATGAGGGAAGAAACGTGGCGAGGCCGAGAAAGCCTCCGAAAGTGATGATGTAGATGAGATTGAAGACCCAGCCATCCTTTTCGAAAAGGCAGGAGAGATGCTGGCGCAGAGTCTGGTGCTCGATATCGGGGGGTTCCTTGG
>Ga0105248_10007531_pt1 | contig 11951 bp, 8 predicted proteins | sample KBSS34metaG_FD_81524 | JGI IMG/M metagenome (GOLD analysis project Ga0105248, IMG submission 81524) | Switchgrass rhizosphere microbial communities from Kellogg Biological Station, Michigan, USA - KBS S3-4 metaG | ecosystem: Host-associated > Plants > Roots > Rhizosphere > Soil | place...
ACCGCCTCTCGCGTGGCCGCGTACACCGCCAGCACGTCGTTCCCGTCCACGCGCACGCCCGGGAACCCGTAGCCCTCGGCGCGGCGCCAGATCTCACCGGCCGTCTGCGACGCGGTCGGCACGCTGATCGCCCACCCGTTGTTCTGGCAGAACAGGACCAGGGGCAACCGTCGCACCCCGGCCAGGTTGGCGCCCTCGTGGAAGTCGCCCTCGCTGGTCGCGCCGTCGCCGAAGTACGCGATCGTCACGTCGTCGCTGTCGTCGAGCTGCTTGCCCAGCGCGTAGCCGGCGGCATGCGCGATCTGGGTCGCGATCGGGATGCAGATCGGCCCGAACCGCGTCGCGCGCGGGTCGTACGGGCCACCGTGCCAGGTGCCGCGGTGGTACTGGAGGTACTGCACCGCATCGACGCCGCGGAGCAGCGCGACCGGCAGCTCCCGGAAGGTCGGCCAGACGAAGTCGTCGGGACCGAGCGCCCACGCAGATCCGACCTGTGCAGCCTCTTGGCCTTCGTGACCGGGGTAGACGGTCAGCTCTCCCTGGCGCTGCAGCGCGATGCACTCGCGGTCGAGCCGCCGGGCGACCACCATCCACCGGTAGAGCTCGCGGAACGCCGTGGCGTCCAGCCCCTGCGGAACGGGGCCTACGAGAGAGCCGTCGGGAGCGAGGACCTGCCGGGGTTCCGAGCCGCTCCAGTGCGCGGGCGGCTGGGGGTGGGGTTCGGCCACGGCTGAAGCTCCTTGCGACGGATGCCGAGAGGATACGTGACGGTCCCCCTCGCTAAACTCCGCACCGATGGTCCCGAGCGCCTACCTTCGCGTGTTCCAGCCGCTCGACGGGTTCGAGCGTTCCGAACAGGTGCATTGGGAGCGGTGGCTGGTGACGGGGCGTCGCCAGACCGGCCGTCCACGGTTCGCCGACCGGCCGACGGGCGAGGGCGTCGGGTTCCTGGCGCCGGGCGGGCGCGAGGCCGCCGACGTCCGTGCCTTCGAGGGTCGCACCTATCTGGCACCCCATCGCACGCGTCTGCGCGTGCTCAACGCGATCGCGGAGGAGCCCGAGGAGTACCTCGCCGAGCTCTGGGATCTGGTCCTGCCGTCGCGCGAGGCGCGCCGCGCCCGCCGCGAGCTCGGCAAGCTTCGGCGCCGCGATCCGCACGCCGTGCCGTTCATCCGGCAGAGCGCGTGGCACGTGCCGCTGCGCTGGTTCGTGCTCTTCCGTCCCGAGGAGCGCTCGATCGCCGACGACGACCGCGGCCGGCTCCGGCTGCGCTACCGGGCGCCGGCGCGGCGGGCGATGCGCCGCATCGAGAACGTCCTGCCGGCGCTCCGTCGCTCCGACCTCGCCCAGCTCGGCGAGCTCGTCATTGACCTGCACCAATGGATCGCCACGTTCGACCCCCGCAGCGTCTTGGAGCTCGACTACGGCGAGCTGTCCGACCTGATGAGCTGGGACGAGATGGACGACGACCACAGCGCCGAGCAGATGCAGCGGGCGCTCGACGCCCTCGCCAAGCACGAGCCGGCGGAGTCGGCCGAGGCCTATCAATCGGTGCTGGTCCGGTGGGCCGAGTTCCGCAGCCGCGAGCTCTTCAACTAGCTCGATCGGGGCTCACGAGGTGAGTCGGACCACCAAGGAGTCCCACGCGTCGAGGTAGGCGTCGACGTCCTCGTCCGTCGCCGGCACCGGCACGACCGGTCCCGCGCCGACGATCGCCTCCCACACGCCGCGGTTCGCGAGCCAGATCCGGATCAGCCGCACGAGGAACTCGTCGGCGGTCGCGCGACCGTCCGCGGCGTTCCGGATCGGCTGCGGTGCGAAGACGTAGCCGGCGCGCGGACCGATGTGCGGGATGTGCCAGGGGAGCCCGGCCTTGTCGACGCTCGCCCGCATCCCGTCGGCGAGCGTGGCCCCGAGCTCTTGGGTGTGCGCGTACGCCTGAGGCGTGAGGACCTCGAGCATCGTCGCCCGAGCCGCCGCCATCGACAGCGCGTTGCCGAACAGCGTGCCCCCGACCGCGACCATGTCGAACCGCTCGCCGTCGGGGCCCTTCATCTGGGTGAGGAACATCCCGATCTCGTCGGTCGTCCCCCACGCGCCGAACGGGACCCCGGCCGCGATCGACTTGCCCGCGCCGACGAAGTCCGGCTCGAGGTTCCACTGCGCCGTCAGTCCGCCCGGCCCGAACACCTGCGTGTGGGTCTCGTCGTACGCGAGAAGCGTGCCGGTCGCGCGGGTCGCGGCGCGCAGCCCGTCGTGGAAGCCGTCGTCCGGCAGCACGAGGCCATAGTTGTTGGTCATCGCCGGTTCGGTCATCACGACCGCGATGTTCTCCCGGGCCAACGCGGTCTCGAGGGCCTCGAGGTCGTTGAACGGCACGAGCACGACATGGTCCGTCACGTCGGCCGGCAACCCGTGTTCCTCGGGCACGAGCTCGCCGGAGTCGTCGAGCTCGACCAGTGCATGGTCGAAGTGCCCGTGGTACTTGCCGTCGAACATCAGCACCTTGTCGCGGCCCGTCATCACGCGCGCGACACGGATCACCTCGGTGTTCGCCTGTGACGCCGACAGCGTGTACTGCCACTTCGGCAGGCGGTAGCGGCGCGCGAGCTCCTCCGACACGACGATCGCGTCCTCGGTCGGAAGCAGGAACTGGTTGCCGCGAGCCATCCGGTCGCTCACGGCGCGCACCACGGGCTCGGGCGCGTAGCCGCAGAACATCGACATGTCGGCGATGTTGAAATCGCTGTAGGTGAACCCGTCGACGTCGGTGAAGCGCGCGCCGGCGCCGGAGTCCACCCACATCGGGAGGTGGTGATACGAGCCGCGGTGCCACGCCATGGGGACGCCGTTCGGCATCGACTCCCACGCCCGGGTCCACAGCTCGGCGGAGCGCGGGCGCGCGGCGTGGAACCGCTCGTCCTCCGCGTCCTTGAGCTCTTTGATCAGGCCACGGTCGATCGCCGGGGTCAGCACGGCGGCAAGTGTAGAGGGGTCGGGAAGTGGCCAGGGGCAGGATCGAACTGCCGACACCGCGGTTTTCAGCCGCGTGCTCTACCAACTGAGCTACCTGGCCGGGTGATGCCGGCTCGGGTCTCGCGACCCTAGCGCGCCTGACGGGCTTCGATCCCGCGATCTCCGCCTTGACAGGGCGGTGAGGACGGCCGGACTCCTCTACAGGCGCGTGTGCAGTTGTCAACGGCGCAAGCGCCGGTGGTGCAGGTGATGCGGGTGGTGCCGTGCCCCCAACGGGGTTCGAACCCGTGCTTCCGCCTTGAAAGGGCGGCGTCCTAGGCCACTAGACGATGGGGACGCAGGGCTCGCCTCCGGTTCGGGACGCCGGGGAAGGATAGCAAGGGCGCCTCACGCTGCTCCATCCGGAACCTCTAGGCTTCCGCCATGGATCGTCCGGCCGTCGCGGCGTGGATGGAGGCATACCGCCAGGCGTGGGTCGCCAATGATCCGGACCAGGTGGAATCGCTGTTCACCGAGGACGCCGTCTACGTTTCGGACGCCTTCCAGCCACCGTGGGAGGGACGCGACGAGATCATCCGGCGGTGGACGGCCGGCATCTCGCAGGACGTCGAGATGGACGCCGAGGTATGGGGTGTCGACGGTGACCTCGCGCTCGTGCACTGGGACGTGACCACCCGCAACCACGGCGACCCGGTCGCCGTGCAGTACGACGGCGTGATCGTGCTCAGGTTCGACGGCGACCGCTGCCGAGAGCTCCGCGAATGGTTCTTCCGTCGAGAGACGCGCTGAACGCCATCCCGCGGCCCGCGGCGGTCTCGACCACGTTCCGCACCCGACGGCGCGGCCACGAGACCCGGCCGGGGAGCATCGTGCGGATGTCGATGAGGGTCCATCCCGCGTCGAACGCGATCACGTCGATCGGGAAGCGCATCCCGATCGTGTGGACCGAGCTGCACCGTGCGAGCACCAGCACGTGCGACGTGTCCAGCTCGGTTCGGCCGAGCAGTCCACGGGTGCGCTCCAGGTGGGTCTCGGGGACCTCGAGGGTCCAGCCCGCCGCCTCGATACGTCGCATCAGCCGACCGTAGCGCGCGTTGCCGACGTCAGTCCTCGACGACGATCCCGAGGTCGAGCGGCTCGTCGCGGTGGCCGTCGGCGAGCAACCGTTCGAGGTGGCCGGCCAGGCCGATCGGATAGACGGTCTCCCGCTCGGCGCGGAGCCGCTCGATCGTGAACCATCCGTGCCCGGTGATCGGTTCCTCGTCCGGGAACACCGTGACGGCCTTGAAGGGCGCGGGCACCGGAACCAAGAACGTGCGCTCTTTCTGGTGGACGCGCCACCGTTCCCACGTGAAGGTGACCCGGCGGGTCCAGATGCACGGGCCGAGCTCGAGGTCGTCGCGCCCGACCTCCTCGGCGAGTTCGCGTGTGGCCGCGTCCTCGTAGGTCTCTCCGTCGTCGAGGCCACCGCCCGGGGTCACCCAGAACGGATCGCGGAACGACGGCTCGAGCCGTAGCAGCAACACCTGCGGTTCGGGGGTGAGGACGAGCAGACGCGCGGCTCCTCGAGAAACGTCTTCCATGGTGGGCCGGGCAGGATTTGAACCCGCGACACGAGGGTTAAAAGCCCCCTGCTCTAACCAAGCTGAGCTACCGGCCCGATGGCAGGGCCCAGCTTATCGACTGCTCCGTGCGCGGCCGGGTCGTCGGGCGCTTCGTCGTCTGGTGGCTCGAGGCGGAACCGCGCGACCGTTCGGGCGAGGTCGTCGGCGAGGTCGGCCAGGCCGGCGGCCGCCGTCCGCGCGCCCTCCACGCCCTGCGAGGTCTCGGTCGTGGCGGACGCGACGCCGCGGATCGTCGTGGCGATCTCCTCGGCGCCGGAGGCGGCCTGTGCCATCCGGTCGGTGATGTCGCCGGTCATCTGTTGCTGCTCGTCGACCGCGGCGGCGATCGTCGTCTGCGTGTCGCTGATGTGCCCGACGACCTGGGTGATCCGATCCAGCGACGAGGTCGCCGCCTGGATCTCCACCTGGATCCCCGCGATCGTCCGGTCGATCTCCTCGGTCGCGGTCGCGGTCTGGCCGGCGAGCTCCTTGACCTCGTCGGCGACCACCGCGAAGCCCTTGCCGGCCTCGCCGGCACGCTCGGCCTCGATCGTCGCGTTCAGCGCCAGCAGGTGCGTCTGGCGCGCGATCTTGGTGATCAGGGCGATCACGTCGCCCACCTGTTGTGACGCAGCCTGCAGCCGCTCGACGGTCTGGTTGGTGTCCTCCGCGTCGGCCACGGCGCGCTGGGCGATCATCGCGGCGTCGGCCGCGCTCGACGCGATCTCCTGAACGGAGGAACGAACACCTTCCGCACCGGTCAGCGCCTGGGCGACGTTGCCCGACACCTGGGTGGCCGCGGCAGAGACGTTCGCCGCGACGTCCGAGGTTTGTTCGGCCGCGGCGCCGATCGATGCGCCGGTCATGGCGAGCGTGTCGGCCGACGTCGCGAGCGACGTCGCACCGGCAGTGATCGATGCCATCGCCTCGGCGGTCTGCGCGACGGTGGTGTTGAGCGCGGTTCCCATCATCGCGAGCTCGTCGGTCCCGCGGACCTCGACCGACGCGGTCAGGTCGCCGGCCGCAACCCGCTCGAGGGTGTCGACCGATTCACGGAGCGGCGACACGATCGAGCGGACGATCAACGTCCCGAGCAGCATCGCGATCGCGATGCCGATCGCGAGCAGGGTCGCGAGCCCGATCACCGCCTGCGTGTAGGCCGCGTGGCCGGCGGCGAGCTCCACGGCGGCGGCGGCGTTCTCGGAGCGCATCAGGTCGTCCACGATCGACTGCCCGTCGGCGAACAGGGGCGACGCTTGATCCTTGAACCGCCCGGCGAAGGCCTTCGCCGCGTTGGCATCCGACAGCGGCAGCAGGTGCTTGAAGATCACCGGATCGAGCTTCGCGAGGTCGTCTTCGAGGGTCGTCGCCTTCGCGAGCTCGGCGCCGCTCGGACCGGTCGCGCGGAATGCGGCGATGGACTGCTTCGCCTCGTCGAACGCGTTCTGGATCTCCTGGACGTAGTTCTGCTTCTCGAAGAAGACGTCGGTGCCCGCGTGGGCGCGCAGGTTCATCTCGATCTGGTCGAGCGACTCGTGGATGCCCGCCACCTCGGTGACCGGCTGGAGCGAGTGTTGCGCGACGGCCTCGAGGTTGCTCGAGATGCGGTGCATCTGCCAGATCCCGACGAGACCGACGACCAGCGCGAGGGCGATCGCGACGCCGAACGCGCCGAAGATGCGCGTCGAGACGCTGCGCTCACGCATCGCGTCGTCCAGGCGCGGTAGTTGAAGGCCCCCCAAGCGCATGTGGGGTCTATCGACCCGGTCCGGTGACTCCCTGAGCGCGGGGCGGGGGGGACCCGCGAACGCTCTGTGGCGCAGACGCTTCTAGCCGTCGAAGCGGTCGACGTACCGGTTCGTGATCGGCAGCCGCCGGTCCTTGCCGAACGCCTTTGGGGTGATCTTCACGCCCGGCGCCGCCTGCCGCCGCTTGTACTCGGCACGGTCGATCATCGCGGCGACGCGCGTCGCGAGCTCCGGTGTGCCGATGCCGGCGGACACGATCGCGTCGATCCCCAGATCGTCCTCGACGTAGGCGGCGATGATCGGGTCGAGCTCCTCGTACGGGGGCAACGAGTCGGTGTCGCGCTGATCCGGGCGCAGCTCGGCGCTCGGTGGCTTGTCCAGCACCGCGTCGGGGATCGGTGGTTCGGCCCCCGTCGCGCGCCCCTCCTCGTTGCGCCAGCGGCACAGGTCGTACACGAGCGTCTTCGGAACGTCCTTGATCGGCGCGAACCCGCCCGCCATGTCTCCGTACAGCGTGGAATAGCCGACGGCGTACTCGCTCTTGTTCCCGGTGGCGAGCACGAGCCAGCCGAACCGGTTGGAGAACGCCATCAGGTCGGTGCCCCGGATCCTCGCCTGCAGGTTCTCGGCGGCGAGGCCCTCGACGACGTGGTGGGACGCGAGCTGCGCCTCGTACGCGCGGTAGACGTCGGTGATCGGCACGTCGTCCAGACCGATCCCGAGCCTGCGGGCGATGTCGGCGGCGTCGTCGAGGCTCCCTCGGCTGGAGTGCATGCTCGGCATCGCGAGCGCATGCACCGCGTCGGGCCCGAGGGCATCCGCGGCGATCGTCGCGACCAGCGCGGAGTCGATGCCTCCCGACAGCCCGAGCACGACCCCGGCGAACCCGTTCTTCCGGACGTAGTCGCCGGTGCCCAATCGCAGGGCCCGGTAGACGTCCTCCGGCTCGTCGGGCCACGCGGGGCGGTCGTCGGCGCGGAGCTCGCCGTCGTCGATCGTCGCGACCAGCAGATCCTCGTCGAAGCGCGCGGCGCGGCAGGCGACCGATCCGTCGGGCGCGACCACGAGCGAGCCGCCGTCGAACACCAGCTCGTCCTGGCCGCCGACCGCGTTCACGTACACGATCCAGGCGCCGGTCTCGGCCGCGCGGGCGCGAAGGACGTCCAGCCGCTCGTCGGCCTTGCCGCGGTGGTACGGGGAGCCGTTCAGGTTCGCGACGATCGGGACCCCTCGGTAGTCGTCGAAGGGCAGTCCCGGATACCAGGCGTCCTCGCAGATCGAGACGCCGACGGCGGTGCCCGCGATGTCCGCCACGGTCGCGTCCACCCCCGGTGCGAACGTCCGCCGCTCGTCGAAGACGCCGTAGTTGGGGAGCTTGCATTTGGCGTAGCGGGCCGAGACGGCGCCACCGTGCAGCACCGCCGCGGCGTTGTGCAGGCCTGCGCCGGACCGATCCACGAAGCCGACGATCACGTCGCACCCGTCGGCGGTCGCGGCGGCGAGCGCGTCGAGGGCCCGCAGGTTGTCGCCGACGAACGACGGCCGGAGCACGAGGTCCTCCGGCGGATAGCCGGTGATCGCGAGCTCGGTGAAGACGACGGCATGTGCGCCCGCTGCGGTGGCGCGGCGGGCCGCGTCGGCGAGACGGTCGACGTTGCCGTCCAGGTCGCCGACCGTCGTGTTCAGCTGGCCGAGCGCGATCCGCACCACACCGGCAGCCTACCCACCGACGCGCGGTGCGCCGGTGCTAGTCGAGGCCGCCGATGTCGACGTTGTACGCCTCCCACACGAGGTCGGCGCCGCGCTGCCGGTGCCGGATCACCGACCCGATGAAGCGCTGGAGGTCGTCGCGAGCTTGATCCAAAGGCCAGCCTTCGCTGCCGATCTCGGTCTGCTCGAGACGCTCGAGGTTCGCCCCGATGCCCTCGCGGATCTCGGGGTGCTCGTCGCGGAGGCGCCGGACGTTGCCGGCCAAGCGCGGCGCCCGCTCGAGGATCTCGTCGTAGAGGCCCTCCTCCTGCTCGGTCACGACGATGTGCTGCTCGAACGCGTCGCGGACCTCGTGGAGCTCCTTCAGGACCGTCGCGGTCCAGTCCGGGATCCGGCCGGCGGCCGGCGAGGACAGCGCTTCCTCGAGGTGCACGAGCGTGTCGTGCAACGTCTTGCGTCGCTGGCGCGCTGCGTCGAGCGCCGGGCTGATCGCGTCGCGGTCGTTCTCCATCGGCGCGACCCTAGCCGTTGCCCCGGTTCGGAAGCAAGATGGGGCTCCGCCGCAATGGACCTGGGCCTTCCGGCGGTAGGTTGGCGCAGGTCGATGGTGTAGCGTGACGGGCTCGAACGCACGGAAGGCCGCAGGTGCCTGCGATCACGACCTCGGCGGTGCGCAGCCGGTTGCAGCCGTACCTGCCTCGCCTGACCCTCGAATGGCTCGCGCAAGACCCTGATCGGCTGCACCGCAGGGTCGACGCCTCCGTGGTCTTCGTCGACATCTCCGGCTTCACGGCCCTGTCCGAGAAGCTCGCGAAGCTCGGCCGGGTCGGCGCCGAAGAGATGGCCGAGGCGATCAACGGGTGCTTCACCGAGCTGCTGGTGCTCGCCTACGAGCAGGGTGGGAGCCTCCTGAAGTTCGGTGGCGACGCCCTCCTGTTGCTCTTCCCGAACGGAGAGCCCGAGGATCACGCGGCGCGCGCGGCCCGCGCGGCCATCGGGATGCGTAAGCGCCTGCGGCAGGTCGGCCGGATCCAGACGCCCGGCGGGCGCGTCAACCTCCGCATGTCGGTGGGCCTGCATGCCGGACCCTTCGACCTGTTCCTGGTCGGGGACTCGCACCGAGAGCTGGTCGTGACCGGCCCCGCGGCCACCGAGGTCGTGACGATGGAGGGAACCGCCGCGGCCGGCGAGATCGTGATGAGCCCGATGGCCGCGTCGCTGCTGCCGGCCGCCGCCCGGGGCGAGCCGAAGGGCGACGGCATCTTCCTGCGCTCGGCGCCGAAGGGGGAGGCGCTTGAGACGATCGCGGTGCTGCCCGAGGTGCCCGACGACCTGTTGATGCGGAGCGTCCCGGTGGCGACGCGAGACTCGCTGCTCGCCGGCGTCACCGACCCGGAGCACCGGCAGGTCGCGGTCGGCTTCATCCATTTCGACGGCACGGACGCGTTGATCGAGCGCGAGGGACCGGCGGTCGTGGCCGGGGAGCTGGACCGGCTCGTCCGCGACACGCAGGCAGCGGTCGACGAGCTCGGCGTGTGCTTCCTCGGCTCGGATGTCGACGCGGACGGCGGCAAGCTGATCGTGTGCGCGGGCGCGCCGCGTGCGGTCGGCGAGGACGAGGAGCGTCTGTTGCTGGCGCTGCGGCGGATCGTCGAGCCGGAGCGTCCGATCGGCGTGCGGATCGGCGTGAACCACGGGCCGGTGTTCGCGGGCGACATCGGGCCGCACTACCGGCGCACCTACACCGTGATGGGCGACACGGTGAACCTCGCCGCACGCCTGATGGCGAAGGCCGGGGAGCGCGAGGTGTACGCGAGCGGCTCCGTGCTCGAGCGGTCGGCGACCCGGTTCGAGACGACCGAGCTCGAGCCCTTCTTCGTCAAGGGCAAGGCCAAGCCGGTGCAGGCGTGGGCGGTCGGCCCGCCGATCGGCCGACCGAAGCACGCGGCCGCCGAGCATCATCCGCTGCGGGGCCGCGACGACGAGCTCGCCATGCTCCACGCCGCGATGAACGACGCCCGCGCCGGGCGCGTCCGCGCGGTGATGCTTCGCGGCGAGGCCGGGATCGGCAAGACGCGGCTGCTCGACGAGGTCTTGACCGGCTGCGCCGACTTCCGGTTGTCGCATGCCACCAGCGAGACGTTCACGGCGATGAGCCCGTACTTCGCGTGGCGCGGCGTGTTGCGCGAGCTGGCCGAGCTCGGCTGGGAGGATCCGTCCGAAGCGGTCGTCGAGCGGTTCCGCTCGTTGCTGGAGTCGAGGGACCCGTCGCTCGTGCCGTGGCTGCCGTTGATCGCGACGGCGGCCGACGCCGACATGGAGACGACCCCGGAGGTGCGCGATCTCGCCGACGAGTTCCGTCGGGCCCGGATGCACGAGGCGGTCGTCGGGTTCCTCCGGGCCATCCGGCCCGAGCCGACGCTGTTCGTGTTCGAGGACGCGCACGTGATGGACGAGGCGTCGGCAGACCTGCTGCGCGCGCTCGCGAGCGATGCGCGCGGCGACCGGCCCTGGTTGATCCTCGTGCTCGCGCGGCCGGCCGACGGCGGGTTCCAGCCGAGCGATGAAGGGGTCGAGGTGGCAGACATCCTGCCGCTCGACGCGAAGGCGACCCGTTCCCTCGTCGAGACCGTCACGGATGAGGAGCCGCTGCCCGGGCACGTGATCGATCAGCTGGTCGAGCGATCGCAGGGCAATCCGCAGCTGGCGCTCGACCTGGTGCACACGGCTCGGGCCGGCGGCGGATCACTGCCCGACTCGGTCGAGGCGGCGGCCACCGTGCGCATCGACTCCCTGACCCCGCACGACCGCCAGCTCGTCCGGCGGGTCTCGGTGTTCGGCATGCTGTTCCATCCGCGCTTCGTGAACGAGGTGATCGACGAAACGGCGGCGCCGGACGACGCGACCTGGGCGCGTCTCGCTGAGTTCTTCGAGCCGGCCGACAGCGGGTACCTCCGGTTCCGGCGGGCGGTGATCCGCGATGCGGCCTACGCCGGCCTGCCGTTCCGGACGCGCCGGCGGCTTCATCTGAACGTCGGCCTGCGTTGGGAGCGGGAGGTCGCCGACCCCGACGAGAACGGGGGCCTGCTGAGCCTGCACCTGTCGCTCGGCGGTGAGTACGACAAGGCGTGGCGGTATGCGTGCATCGCCGGTGAACGCGCGGCAGGGATGTTCGCGAACGTCGAGGCGGCCCAGCTGTACGAGCGTGCGATCGACGCCGGCAAGCGGTGTGGCGCCGAGCGTGAGGAGCTGCGCTCGGCCTACGAGGAGCTCGGTCGGATGCAGACGCTCACCGGGGTCTACATCCAGGCGAAGCGTTCGTTCGCGGAGGCCCACCGGCTCGCGGACGATCCGGTCACGCGAGCGAGGATGATGCTCAGGCGCGCCTACATCGAGGAGTACGTGGGGAGCTACCCGCGGGCGCTCGGGTGGTTGACCCGGGCGCGACGCGTCCTCGAGGAGGCCTCGGGGGACGACGCGCGCGTGACCGAGGTGGAGATCGCCTACCGGCGGTGCGCGATCTACTACAACGAAGGCCGCGCCGCCGAGGCGGCGTCGCTCGCGCGCGATGTGATCGCCCGTGCCGAGGCGATCGGCGCCGACGACGTCGCGGGCAACGCGCACAACGTGCTGGGGAACGCCCTGTCCTGGCTCGGTGAAGCGGGCGCCGAGGATGAGCTCCGGGCGGCGCTCGCGAACTACGAGCGCCGCGAACTGTTGCCCGGTCAGGCGATGGCCTTGCTCAACCTGGGCGCCTATGCCTACTGGGACGGGCGCTGGAGCGACGCCGCCGATCTGTACCGGCAGGCTCGGGACCTGAACGTCCGGACCGCGAACCCGATCGAAGCCGCCTTCGCGGCGGTCAACATCGCCGAGATCTACCTCGAACAGGGACGGATCGACGAAGCCGAAC
>Ga0105248_10007532_pt1 | contig 11950 bp, 16 predicted proteins | sample KBSS34metaG_FD_81524 | JGI IMG/M metagenome (GOLD analysis project Ga0105248, IMG submission 81524) | Switchgrass rhizosphere microbial communities from Kellogg Biological Station, Michigan, USA - KBS S3-4 metaG | ecosystem: Host-associated > Plants > Roots > Rhizosphere > Soil | place...
CAGATCCATCCGCCCCCGCAGTTTCTCCAGCAGTTCATTCGTCTTCTGCTGCTCGTGGAGCATGCCCCCACCGCTCTCGTAGGCACTCTGTGCTCGCACAAGAGGGTCGTTCTGCCGGGCCGTCTCGAAGGCTTCCATTGCCTTGGCGACAGACTCCAGCTTCTGAGCGGCAAGTTCCAGCGGTGTCGGCATTACCCTTCCATCCCCGTATGGTCGTTCGCCTTGGCCCACTTGATCGCGGAGTGCATGTCAAGTCCACGCTCCAGCGACATCTTCAGCAAGTAGTCCCGGTTGCTGGCGACCTTCTCCTTGACGTACAGCGTGCCGTCCTCCTCTCGCTGGCCGAACAGCACGTCGAAGATCCACGCTCGATCGAGCCGAAGAGCCTCTTCCTTGGGCATCCGCCACGGTGGCGAGCAGAGCAGGGCAAGGGCACGACGATGAAAGGTCAGGGGCCTGCCGTCGCCGCGGATGACGACTCCTCTGCCTCGGGTGCCCCGGTCGTCTCCGTCGCGAGAGCCGGGGCCGTCAGGTTTGGGAAGTCGTTCCTCAAGACCTGATCCACGAGAGCATTCCAGGCGTCCGGATCGTCTCGCTGAAGGGTGACCAGGTCCTGCCGCATGATGGGCTCGCCCCCCTGCGTCTGCCCCTTCTGGATCTTGAGCAGGAGGTATTCGACGATGCCGGCCGGGCTGAGAAGCCACCGCATGGAGAGCGTCGTGCCGAAGGCAAAGCGATTGCTGTCGATGCGATCTTCCAGCATCTCCAGATCCGCCCGGAAGGCGTCGTCCGTGATGCCCTTCCGCCTCGCCTCCAGCCGGTTACGGGCCCAGCGTTCGTGAACCGTCTGGAAGAACAGTTCAAGATCCAGGTCCGTGTGACCCAGAAGGAACATCCGCCCGCGATAGATCCACTCCACGGGACGCTGGGCCAAGTTTGCATCCGACATGCAGCAGCCCTCTTACGTTAATGGATGAGAAAACAGACCGTCAGACTCTCCAGTTATCGTGATTGGCTGTGGACCCGGAACTCGACCACCGTGGCTCACGCCGGAAACAGCCATGTTGGGAATGTTCCAGCTGACACCCCCCAGACCCGCCGGGTAAACCCGCACAGGGAGGTAGAACCCTGCGGAAAGGGCGATTGGCAGGGCGAACGGGTTGCTGGTGTCGTCAAAGGTGGCGTTGCGAATCATCACGCGGCAGCTGATGATATCACACAGTTTGCTGGCGTAGCCAAAGGCTGCCGATCCCAGGGCTGTGTTTGCCGGCACGCCCTCGGTGTTGCTGCAATCATCGAGTTGCGATGTCTCATCAAAGCTGAATTCCTGGGTTGCGTACAGAGTGCCGCGAAGCAGCACTCTGGCGTCAACGGCTCGTCGCATCGGCATGATTGACCCTCCTCTTGTGTCTCGTGTTCGTGGTCAGCGTTCGGCCGATGGAGGAATCAGGTCACGCCACCGACGAGGATGCAGAACAGGTGTGCCACCAGCGTGGACGAATTGTTGAGCACCTTAATATTCTTGTGCGAACTGTCCACCGTGATGCCTGCCGCACTGCCGTCGATGATGACCTGACAGCCCCCATTGGTGACATTGAACGTTGTCGAGGCAGAACTCAGGTTGAGGGCGTTGGCGTCGCTGACCGCATTGCCGATCGTCACGCTCTCGCACGCATTGCCGACCACTCCGGACGGCATCGTTTGCGAGGCACTGACGAGGAAGAAATACGCCTCTTTCAGTCTGACAATTGACTGAGATGCCCTACCTAAAATGTCTGTGAAATTGGCCATGTCGATGACCGAACTGCTGCTCGCCGGGATTGCCAGATCCAGGGCGTACATCTGGTTTGCCCCACCGACCGCAGCTGCCGCCGTGGTACTCAGCAGGGTTGAAGCCAGCCCCGATGAGTTGATGACGCTGGTCACCGTGCCCGCACCCGCGTTCGTGACGCTGGCGTTCCACTGCAGGTTGGGCGTAAACGTGAAACTGAGACTATCCAAAGCCGCCATCACTCACCCCCCTTGATTCCCAAACGCCGGTTCAATGCAGGTAAACCGGAAATGCAACCCGGTCACATCGTAGTTGTTCATCCATTCGCTGCGATCAATCGGCGGATCGGGATGCGTTTCGACTTCGTAGACCTGGCAGTTGTCGCCGATGTACCCCACCTGCCAGGGCCCGCCTCCAAGAGCCCTCGCCACCACCTGCCGCCAGTCCAGGTAGTCATCGAGTCCCGTGATCGGGTCGCGGTTGCCGGCCGCGAAGGCAATGCACTCGATCAGGTAGTCGTTCGCGTTCCGCGGCGTCACTCCGTCCGTCCCGGTGTCCCATCGCGTGTACTTCCCTGGCATGCGGGCACAGGCGACATAGAGGAGCGGCAAAGAGAGCCCTTCCAGACTTCGCTCGACCTTGGGCAGCTTGCCCTTGAGGATCGTGAGATTCGTCGTGCCAAGCTGAAGCCCGAGCGTCCCCATGACGGCGTAGGAGTTGTCCAGGAGTCGCTCGTTGACGGACATCAGAGTTTCCGTGTGACTGCCGTGTTGATCCGCTCATCAAACAAGCCAATGTCCAGCCGGGCATTGATAACCCACTCGATCCCGCTGGCGTCCGTCCAGATGTCCCCCGACTTCGGAGCGGGGCAAGGCAGCGTTGCCGGCGAGATCGCGACTGCGTTGTCCAACGCCTCCTGCCACACCTCGATGATCTGCGTCCCTTCCTCAAGCACAGAGCCGACCTTGATGGCCTCCGCATCGGTCAGGGGACGCCTCTTCGCACGGTAAATGGTGTAGCGGTAGAAGAGGGTCTGGTCGTCTCTTCTCCTCGACGCCAGCACCATCTGCTCCTGTCCCGGCACGGTGCCAATCCACATATTCCGCATCACAAGCCGGTCCACGCTTCACCTCAAAACGCATTCGCCCACCGTGCCAGCAATGGCCCGACATCCCCACTGAGCAGCCCCGTCTTCGCCTCCGCCTGCACGAGCGAGGTACTCGCCCCCTCGTAGCTCTGGCTGCTGATGATCTGCCCCCACACCGTGGACAGCCGCACCTTTGCCAGCACCCGGAGTGCCACCAGCTGGAGGTCCTGCGGCATCGTCTCCCAGCCGGCCGTGTAGGTGACCTTGACATTGCCCTGCCCGGCCACGGGATACCCCGTCAGCATCGGCCAGTTCCGGGCCCAGCCTCCGCCCCAGCCGCCCCAGCCCCCGAGGTAGAGCCCGCCTCCGCCCGCCCCGATCACCTCAAGGACGCCTGACCGCGACGAGGTCCCCCCGTCCTGATCCCGGCGAAGGACGAAGTTGACTCCCTCGAACATCTGCGTGTTTGCCGCAAACGCTCCCTGTGCTGTGCCGTAGAAGCCGCCGTTGTCAAGCCACACCGCCGGGCCAAAGAGGAGCGTGCAACTCCCCGACGCGGTTGCTGCCTGATTGAGCGTCACGGTGCCATTGCCAACGCTCACCACGTAGCTGCTCGTGGGAAGATTCGCCGACGCCACGCAGGCATTGGCGAAGACGTAGGTTGTCGAACTCATCCCGGTGACGACGGCACTGCCCAGCGTCGTGGTGCCCGTGTACAGGGGTGCCTGCACGGGGCGATCATTCAGAACCAGTGCGGGAGCCGACGTACCGTTGAGGTAGACCGTGATCGGATTGCGGCTGTTGGGTGCCAGGAGGATCGTCCGCCCCAGCCGCTCCTGAATCACGGCACTGATGTCGGTGATAATCAGCGTCAGGATCGCATCGAACGAAGTATCCGACAGGGTAATGCCCAGCATCACCTTCGCATCGATCAGGGAGCAGCAGAGATCCTGAGCCAAGGGATTACCTCACGAAAACGCTGGAATAGTCGTCAAGCATGGGGCCGATCAGCGACTCCGGCGAACTGAGCAACGAGATAATCGGTCCGCGTGTTACCCCGTCCAGATGTTCCTCGTTCCGCCGTATCGCCCGTTCACGCTCCAGAGCCTCAAACTTCCTTCGCTCCTCTGCGGCATCCTTTTCCTCACGCCGTCCTTGCTCGATCCCTCGCTGCCTTCCCGCCTCGAAGGCTTCCGCGTAGCACTCGCTGTCGTTGGCCAGCTTGGCGAGCAGGGCGTTCTGGTAATCGATCATGTTGAGCAGGCGTTGCATGGTTTCGGCGTGGTCCCGGAGTTCCCGCGAAGCCCTGTCGTTGCCCTGTCCCATGCGATACAGATCGTCCTGTTTGCGACGGATGCTGTCCAGATGACTGTCGGACAGTGGCGAACCAGGTATGTCCAGTCGGATAGCCTCAAAGAGAGCCTGTTCCAGCAAGGGGGCCATCTCTCGCCGGAGATGATGAGCAAAATCGTCAACGTCAGCAAGCGTCAGCATTCGCGGAGTGGCACTATTGAAACTTGGCGATTGGCAGGCACCGCGAATCACCAAATTGGCAACTCGCAAAGAACTGCTCAACCCCTCGATGGGATCGATCCACTTGTTGACCACTACCAGCTTTTTTGCCATATCCTTGCCGGTCACGCCTTCAACCTCCCCCCTCGGCTTGCCGTCCAGCTTTTCGCCTCGTACAGAGCCTGCCCCGGCTCAATGTGGCAGCAAGCGAAACTCCACGCCTTCGGCCCGCTGCCTTCTCGCCGCACGTAGACCACCGTGATCGGCAGCCCAACGAGCGGATGCGGCTTCGTCACAACCTCCTGCTGAAAACGGATCATGCCGCCTCCCTTCGTTCCATCAGCGGCTTGCGGGCGAACCAGATCGTTCCCGGCCCGCACTCGATCTCGATGCCGTTTTCGACACCCCAGATACAGACCGCCTGCTTCACGCCCTCGACGCCGCGATCATGCCCGCAGAGCATGCCCCCCGGAGCGATCAGCGGCCACCAGGCGGCGATATCGGCACTCACGGAGGGCTCATCGTGGGCAGCGTCCAGGAACACAACCTGCGGGTCCTGAGCGAGCAGGTACGTCTGGGCGGCCAGGACCGAGGGCCGGCGGCGAATCAGGATCTCTGGACCGGGCGAGTCCGGGTGCGGGGAGCGAAGCTCCATCAGTTCGTGGCGAAGGGCGAGGAACTGCTCGTAGACCGTCTCCGTCGCAGCCTCCGCGTGAGCCCCACGCATCTCGTCGGGTGAACCTTCCCAGGTGTCCACGGCAACGACGGATTTTGCCTGCGTCGCCAGGTACACCGCCGCGAGGGATCGACCCTTCCACACGCCCACCTCGACCCAGATTTGCGAGGACGATAGCTTGCTGGCCTCTTCGGCGAGCCAGCCGAGCTCGTCGATGTGCATCCAGCCCGGCACAGAGAGGGCGAAGGCAACAGCATCGTCGATGTAAAAGGGCTCCGACTGCGGCATCAAGGCTGGCCGCGGATACACGCGAGTGCATTCCGCACGCCAGAGATCCGGTTCGCCAAGATCCACATCTTCCTCGGCGAGGCGGTTCAGCGTGGCGACATGCTCACCGTTCAGGAACGTCGCCGGCCGCTCAAGAATGCGGTCCACATCCTCGGCCGTGCAGGTGCCGACGGGGTCGGCATACGCCCCTGAACTGGAGGATGGCACCCGGCAAGCATCCTTGCCTGACTCACCCCAGAAGTCATCCCACTGGCGTTCCAGATCCTCCTGCCGCTTGAACAGTTCCTGCCGTCTGACCTCGCGTGGGCGATTCTCGTTGGCGGCAAACCGTGGGGGAGGCATTCGATCAAGCATCTCCGTCCACCCATCGGAAGCCCTCTGTGGCTTGCCGTTGGCGTCCTTCGGTTTCTCAATCCCCAACTCTCGCCGCACGATCTCCTTCGCCTGAGCCAGGTACATCTCATCGATGTCCTGCCGGGAGAGGATGACCGGCTTCTCGGTCCACGCCGACTTCCAGTGGCTGCCCCAGTGGTCCCAGTCCACGTACAGCTTGACCCCGGCAAAGTACAGGTGGCGGTGACACCAGCAATCCTCTGTCTCGATGACCTGCGTGTGCGTCTCGTCGCTGTAGCGGTAGGCGTAGTAGGGATGCTTGATCCGGTCGAACGCTTCGACACGGTAGCCGATGCAGCCCGTGCCGATCTGGCACACCGCCTCGATGCCCTTTCGCTTCGCAGCGTCCTCGCGGACGATGTTGGCGACCGCCCAGGGGCTTTGCTTCCTGCCGCTGCTTCCAGCTGCCCACTCGAAGACCTGCACGTCCTCTCTTGGGGGCCCGCAGCAGTAAGGCACAGCGATCAGGGCCGGTTCGGGATGCGAGATCAGGAAGTCGATCGCCGTCTTGAAGAACCCCGACGCGATCCGCATGTCATCGTCGATCATGAACAGGAAGTCGCACTTGTTCTCCCTGGCTTTCTGCACGAGGAGATTGCGAGCAACCGGCGTCGGCACGCGGGCAATGGGAGCAACGAGCGGTTCGCAGAGGCGAGGATCGGCGAAGCACTCCGCCTCCACCTCGCTCTGGAAGCGTGAGACTTCCTCGCGATGTGAGCCCGTTGCAGGATGGACCAGCTTGCCCAGCATGACCTTGTACGACGGCATTGGTGAGAGATCCCGATAGGTTGTGTTTGTCTCTCGCTATTGTGCCTTGCGAAGCGAAGATGGACAAGACACACACCCGGCCGCGGTCCGTGGCCATTTACGGATGCGGTCGGGTGGTGTGGATTGGGTAAGGGCAGCGGTCACGAGGAGGGGCTAAGGCTGTACCCGCCCGTGGCCGGCTGTTGCCTTTTCTGAGCGTAGATGTCCGCAGTCAGGATGATGCCGTTCGTGGTCGTCGTGGCCGCGAACGTCGCCATGTTGGCCCGCACGTATTGCAGCGTCCGCAGACAGCGTACCGCCTGGTGCAGGTTCGTTGTCGCCGTCGTCGCGGTGATCGTGATCGAGCCCGAAGTGATCGCCGTGAAGGTGCCGTTGGTCGTGGCACACTCCTCGAGCTGAACCACGAAGCTGGTCACGTTGGCCGTGGTGCTGATCGTCGCATCAACGACCATGTTCGTGCTGGCTTCGCCGTTGGAGAAGTCCAGGGCCGTGCCCTGCGTTGTGGCACTGTAGATGTTCGGCGGAATCGAGTTCTGATTGAGCGTTTCATTGACCAGGTCAAGAAGCATGGGAATAGCCCCTATTCAGGAGTCAACCGTCATGGTAATTGCGAGCAAGGCGGGGTAGAATAGGAGCGGGGCAAATCGGTGGTGAGACACCGACTGCCCCTGACCACCTTCCGAAACCCTGATGAGAGGGCACGTCGATGGCTGAGGCTGATTCTACCAGAAAACCGGGACCGAAGTTCAAGGATCTCTCCGGAGAGCGGTTCGAGATGCTGCTTGTCCTGCGATACGCTGGCATGAACAAGTACAACAAGGCGCTCTTCCTGTGCCGCTGCGACTGCGGGACGGAGAAGGTTATCCTTGGGAACCATCTCCCACGGATCGTCTCTTGCGGCTGCTGGAAAAAACGCATGCCGACCGAGCAGCGAAGCAAACCGGGTCGCAAGAAAGACGGCAAGCGGTCCCCGGAGTATACCGCGTGGGCTGGTGCGAAAGATCGCTGCACTCGCGAAGGCAATAAGCGTTGGGCCGACTACGGCGGTCGCGGGATTCGCATGTGCCAGCGGTGGATGGACTCCTTCGACTGTTTTCTCTCTGACATGGGCGAGAAACCGAGTCCGCTTCACAGCCTGGAACGGAAAGATGTCAACGCTGGCTACAGTCCCGAAAACTGCGAATGGGCTGTTCTCGCTGTTCAGGCCAACAACAAGCGGCGAAGCATCCGGCTGACGTTCCAGGGCGAGACGTTGACGCTGGCCCAATGGTCGAAGCGAATCGGCATCAAGGTTCCTGCCCTCTACCTTCGTCTTTACAAGGGCATGCCGGTCGAGGAAGCCCTGACGAAGCCGCTTCGCGTGCAAACGCCGCTGACGGACGAGGAGCGAGCCAAGCACAAAGCGGCAAGGCTGGCTGTGCGAGAGCAGGTTCGTTCCGGCAAGATGCCCCACGTCTCAACCCTCAAGTGCGTTCACTGCGGCAAACAGGCTGAACACTACCACCACTTCGCCGGATACGAGAGGGAAAACCGTTTGCTGGTGAAGCCCATCTGTGAAGCCTGTCACCTCGAAATCTAGCCTTTCCCAGTTGTCCCCCTCCCAGATCGGGAGGGGGACAATTTGAGATTAACCAGAGATACTTTGGTTAAGCTGGTCTGCGAAGGCGAAAACGCCTGGATGCCTGGGGCCTCCATCTCCTGAGAGTATGGCACGAATTGCCACTTGATCGCTCTGAAATAGCGTCAATCCTTGATCGGTCTGGGCAAACTCAATGGCCCCAAAGAGAGCCAAAATGTAGTCTTCCCACGGCGCACAGAGGATGTACGTTTGCTGTCCATTCCCCCGCGTGTTGCTGACCTGCGTACTCGCCGTGATGGGATGCCCGGCGAGGTGCTTCGTCGCCTTGCCATCCAGCCCGCGGGTGATCTCGAACAGGAAGCCACCCTGACTCGTGCCGCCGCTGTACGGGGTCCAGCGTGCCTGATACCAGGCGTAGGCCATCGTCGGCCGCATGATCCAGCCGAGAGCATCCGTGTCGCCGTTGTGCTCCTCAATGGCACTGAGGAACTTGTAGGCGTCCTGCCCGGCCAGCTGGTTGCTGGCGTTCGGCGTGACGATTGCCATGCCGTAGGGATTGCCGCTCGTTGCTCCCATCGTCGCCAGACCGAGGGGGACGTTGTCAGAGCCCGGCCCCTGAAGCAGGTAGTAGTCCATGAGCAAGGCGACGGTCTTGAAGATATCCGCCCGGATCAGGGCTTCCGTCGCCGGGGCGGCGTAGCGAAGGAGTTCTCCTGGCAGCACAACCACGCTCATCATCTTCTTGCTGATGAGGTTCAGACTGCCCGTACCGGCCGTGACCGGGGTAACCGCGTTGTTTTCCGGCGAGGCAACGCCCGTGGTCGGCGAGGTGAGTCGCGGGTAGGTGATGCGTCCACTGGGGGACATGGGCACAACCGTACAGCCAGCCCGCATCAGGGCTTCCTTGTTGCGGAGCAGTTCGATCGGTGCTCCGAAGGCCGGCGGGGGAACAAATGTGCCGCCGAGGCTCTGATCCGTCCAGCTCATGGCCGGCGATGCGGCAGCCTTCTGCCCAGCACCGGTGATCCGCTTGTGCCAGTAGGCCATCTCGTCGGGGTCAGCTCCGGCAACGCCGTGAGCCAGCAACCCCTTCATCTCGTAGTAGTCATCGTTCGAGAGGAATTGCTCGTTGAACCCGTCGGGCCAGATGGGGGCCAGACAGGGCTGTCCGCCGCTGGCCACGCACTGGAAGCGATTGTTGAGAGCCAGGTTTGCCGTCTTCTGGCAGAGCATGCCCTCGATCTTCGACTCATCGGCACTGATCTTGTTGGTCAGGGCCCCGATCAGCTTCCCGAAGGAAAAGCCCCGGCTGCCCATGATGTTCTCGCCCCGGCGAGCCGAGGGAGCACTCTTCCCGAGCCAGACGGGGGTTGCCGGCGTGGCCACTCCGCCCACGTCACGCTGTGCGGCCAGCCGTGCCAGCGTGGTCCGCGTTTCATCCATTGATGCCTTCAACGCCGTCATCTCTTGCATGATCGGCGAGGGGCTGTTATCTGCCTGTGCCATTGGGGTTTTCCCCTCTTCTCGGTGTCCACCGTCTGTATTAGGGATTTTGGAGTCCCCTATCCGATTTAGCCAGACCTTCTGACCTGTTCCGGATTGTCTACCTCTCACACTCCGCGAAGGTGTATCGACTTCGCAGCTTTTGCCGCTCGTCAGGCCACACCCAGAGCCATGTCCAGCTGGGCCTTCAACTCTGCGGCGTCCTTTTTCATCTGGGCAATGGTTGCCAGGGCGAGCGTCTTTTCCTCCGGCGACATGCCCATGTCATCCTCGCCGGCACCGGTTGCGGCGGGTTCCTCGTCCTTGGCACACATGCTCTTGAGCATGGCGGCGTGGTGCATCACTGCCGCTTTTTGCGAGCGGGTGAGGTTCGATTCGTTGGCGTGGTCCTCAAGGAATTCGGCGGCATCCTTGACGCCACTCATGTGCCGCTTGCTCATCGCCTTGCCGCGGCGGTTCATGCGACGCCGGCGGCCGAACGACTTCTCGCCCTTCTTCTCCTTGTCCTTCTCTTCCTCCTTGATGACTTCTTCCCCTCCCTCTTCTCCGCCTTCATCCTCGGCCTCCTCGTCGAGTTCCTCCTCAACGGGGGACTCGGTGCCGCCTTCCTGCAGCGGTTCGAGGTCGGGATAGCTCTTGCAGAAGATGCCGTTGACATCTCCCATGTGCTTGTCCATGTGTCCCATCGACTTTTCCATGAACTTCTTCACGCCCGGGTGATCGCAGATGGGGTGATTTTCTTCAAGGACCCCCCTGGCGATCTTCAGCCCCTCGTGGTAGTCGCCGAGGCTCTGGGCTCCGTGCGGGATGCGAAGGGCCTCGTGGTCGGTGTCGGTGTCGCCCACATGCTCGGGCGGGTTGAATTCGTCGGCCATGATTTGGCCCCCTTATCTGGTATCGGTGTTGTCGGTCTTCTTTCGCAGCGTGGCTTTGGGTTTGCTGTCGGAGGCCAGGATCGCGGCAACCTCTTCCTGGACCCGCTCTGGGTCGAGCAGGTTGCCGTCCTCGTCGCGTTTGGCGTCGAGCAGGTGCAGGGCAGCGGCGGTGCGGGTGTTCATGGCTGGAGGAATCGCGAGCGGATACCGTCTTGTGCGATAGCTACAGTATCAGCATGCGAGAAGTCGCTAGAAACTGGCAAGGGGAAACAGACGGTGCGAGAAGGAAAGACGGGCGAAAGGTAGGGGAAGTGACGGATAGGAAAGAGGGGCCATTGCTGGCCCCGGATGCAATCAGGATGTGTGTGTTTCGTCGAAGAGACTGAGCGATCCGCCGAGGGCCTTCGCCAGCGATCGCAGGGCGTCCAGGTGAGGTTCTCGCTGACCAGAGAGGTAGTAGGCGATTACCTGGCGAGAGAGGCCGCTGGCACGGGCAAGGTCGGATGCGGAAAGACCCGCCTGGGTCATAAGCGACTGCAGGCGGGTGGAGAAGGGTTCGGGGGTGAATGTCACTTTGCCCCTCCTCTGGGCTGCGAGCGAAGGAAGCCATTTTGGCCTGCCAACCCGCGAGCCAGGCTCATGGGCTCGGCGCTCTGGTGCTGAATCCACCAGTCGCTATCTGTGTGTGTTGCGGCGTCGAGTCCCTTCTGCATCTGGGCAACAAGCCGCTCGGTTTCTTCGGCCTGTCGCGTCATGTGCGGCGAGCGTTCTGCCATGATTCGCTGTTCCTTCGCTCGGCGTTCTTCGGCATCAATCGCCGCGACCACCTTCCGAACAAAGTTCTCCCGTGCCGCCGTTGCCGCCGGGTTAGCAAGGGGCGGCAATGCGCTGGCCAGTTCGGCCTTCATGGCGTTGACCTTGCCCATTATCTCGTCGTGTTCCGGCGTTCCGGCCTTGTGGTTTGCCACCTTGGCCTGGAGTCCCTTGAACTCATTTGTGATGTCTGAAAGTTTCCGGGGCTGTGCCTGATTCGTCATCGTGGTTCCTCCAGGTTTCGCTTCCGGGCGACTGGAGGTATTATTACTCGTTCCTGTCCCTTTGTCAACAGAATTTGCACCACTGGCAGAAGTATTTTCTGTCCCCTTCTGCAACTTCGCAATCTGCCCCTCCAGTTTCGCCTTCTGCTCCTGCAGGAACCTGTTCCGCGGGCTGCGTTCCAGGCTTCGCTGGATGCCGGCCAGCTCGGTCTGATGACGGCGAATCTGCTGCTCGGGGGCCACCTGCACGCCGGGGGCTGCGGGAGCGGGCTTGCCACCGCGTTTCATCTGGTCCACGGCCCGTTGCAGGTCCTCGACCCGCAGGGGGCGTTTCTGATCGCTGGCGAACTGCCGGGCCAGCTTGGCGGCCCCTTCGATGTCCGTGACCCCTGCGGTGCTGGCGATACGCTTCAGGTCGTCGGCGTCGCCGGGGGACAGACCGGGCGGGGACGACGGAGCGG
>Ga0105248_10007534_pt1 | contig 11949 bp, 6 predicted proteins | sample KBSS34metaG_FD_81524 | JGI IMG/M metagenome (GOLD analysis project Ga0105248, IMG submission 81524) | Switchgrass rhizosphere microbial communities from Kellogg Biological Station, Michigan, USA - KBS S3-4 metaG | ecosystem: Host-associated > Plants > Roots > Rhizosphere > Soil | place...
AATCACGCCCACTCGACGGTATGATCTGAATGATGGACGCGAGGTCCGTTCGTGCCGTCGCAGGCCGGCGTGCGCAGGTGATCGGCATGGTCGCGCTGACGGTATGGCTGTGGCGCGTCACCCCAGGCAGCCTCGTGCCGGACGAGGATCAGGGTTTCTACATCAGCGCGGTGATCCTGCCCGATGGCGCGACGCTCGAGCGTACGGACAAGGTCGTCACGAAGGTGACGGAAGCAATCCGCTCGAACCCGAACAACCAGGACATCATTGCGTTCACCGGCTTCGATTTCATCGGCGGTGGCTTCCGCAACAACGCGGCGACGATCTTCGTCACGCAAAAGCATTGGGACGAGCGGACCGTCACGGCGCCGCAACTCGTTGGCGAGCTCTATGCGAAGACAGCCGGCATCAAGGAAGCGCTGGTGCTCGCGTTCAATCCGCCCCCGATCTTCGGCCTTGGAACCGCGGGAGGCTTCGAGTTCTACATCCAGAACCGCGGCGACGGCGGCGCGAAGCGCCTGTCGGAGGTCACGCAACAGTTCCTCGCACGCGCGAACCAGGATCCGCAACTGGCGGGGGCGCAGACGCTGTGGCGCGCGACAGTGCCGCAGCTCACCGTCGATGTCGACCGCGAGAAGGCGAAGACGCTCGGCATTCCGATCTCCGACGTATTCGCCGCGCTGTCGGCGACGCTCGGCAACTTCTACGTCAACGACTTCAACAAGTACGGCCGTGCGTGGCAGGTGCTGCTGTCGGCGGAGCCGAGCTACCGCAATCGACCCGACGATATCGGCGCCGTCTACGTGCGTTCGAAGCAAGGCGAGATGATCCCGCTGTCATCGGTCGCGACCGTCCGCTATTCGTCCGGACCCGACGCGCTCGACCGGTTCAACAACCTGCCGTCGGTGAAGATCATCGGGCAGGGCGCGCCCGGATTCAGCTCCGGCCAGGCGATCGCGCGCGTCGAGCAGATCGCTCGCGAAACGCTGCCGAGCGACTTCAGCTACGACTGGGGCGGCACGTCGTATCAGGAGAAGAAATCGAGCGGCGCCGCGACGTTCTCGCTCGGGCTCGCCGTCGTGATGGTGTTCCTGATCCTCGCTGCGCAATACGAGCGGCTGTCGTTGCCGATCTCGGTGCTGCTCGCGCTGCCGTTCGGCACGTTCGGCGCACTCGCGGCGATCTGGCTGCGTGGCCTTACCAACGACGTCTACTTCCAGATCGGACTCGTGACGCTGCTCGGCCTCGCGGCCAAGAACGCGATCCTGATCGTGGAGTTCGCCGTGCTCAAGACGCATGAAGGACTTTCGCCGTCAGCGGCGGCGATCGAAGCGTCGCGGCTGCGCTTCCGGCCGATCCTGATGACGTCGCTCGCATTCATTCTCGGCGTGACGCCGCTCGCGATATCGACCGGTGCGGGTGCGGGTGCGCGGCACTCGACGGGCACGGGCGTCATGGGCGGCATGCTCGCGGCCACGTTCCTCGCGATCTTCTTCGTTCCGCTGTTCTACCGCGTCATCACCGAGCGCCGGCTGATCGAGCGCCGCAGCCACGACGAGCTGATCGACGAGGTGCGGCACCTGCGCACGCACGCGCACCACGTGCCGCCGACGCCGGGCCATCCGCCGGTACCCGCTCACGGAGATTGACATCGTGCGAATTTCGATCAAGCAGACGCTCCTCGCTTGCGCGCTCGCGGCCGCGCTCGCGGGCTGCGCCACCACCACACCCACTGCGCCACCCGCCGTCGAACTGCCCCCCGCCACGGCGAACGACCCGCGTCTCGAGCGCTGGTGGGTCACCTTCGACGATCCGGCGCTCACCGCGCTCGTCGACGAAGCGCTCGCGAACAACCTCGACCTGCAGGCGGCGATGGCGCGCATCGACATCGCGCGCGCGCAGGTCACGCTTGCGAGGGCGCCGCTCTACCCGACGCTCGATGTCGGCGTCAACGCCGGCCGTGCCCGCGTCTCGCGGGTTGGCCCGACCCCGATTCCGTCCGGGTTCCCCGACACCGGCAACGACTACCGGATCGGACTCAATGCGTCTTACGAGCTCGACCTGTGGGGCAAGTACCGCGCGGCGAGCCGCGCTGCGCAAAACGACGTGCTCGCGAGCGAATACGCGCGGGAGACGGTGCGCACCGTCGTGGCAGCAGAAGTCGCGCAGACGTATTTCGCGCTGCAGGCCGCCGACGCGCAGTTGCGGCTGCTGCGCGACACGCTGACGCTGCGCGACGAAACCGTGCGGCTGCAGATCGACCGCGCGCAGGCGGGTGTCATTGGCGAATACGACCTCGCACAGGCGAAGGCCGAGCGCGCGGCAGTCGCGTCCGACATCGCCATCACGGAACGCGCGATCGCGCAGAACGAATCGGCGCTCGCCCTGCTGACCGGCCGATCGCCACGCGACGTGTACACGCCGACCGTGGCGCGCAGCCTCACACCGGCCGCGCTGCTCGAGGTTCCGACCGTGCCCGCGAACCTGCCGTCGGACATGCTCGAGCGACGTCCGGACATCCGGCAGGTCGAGAAGTCGCTGGCCGCCGCCAGCCTGCGGATCGACCGCGCACGCGCCGATTATTTTCCGTCCGTGGCGCTGACCGGCGCGCTCGGCACCGAGTCGACCGCCCTCTCGAACCTGTTCAGCGGCCCGGCGTTGTTCTGGTCGATCGGTGCCGGATTGCTGCAGCCGCTCCTGAATCTCAATACCATCGACGCGAACGTGCAGGCGGCCACCGCACGGCGCGAGGAGCTCGTCGTCAACTATCGGCAAACGGTGCAGGCGGCATTCAAGGACGTTCACGACGCGCTCGCGGCGAACCGGACGACACGTGATGCGCTGGCGGCGCAAGCGGAACGCAGCCAGAATCTGCAGCAGGCTTATGATCTGTCCGATGTGCGCTACCGCGCCGGCTACTCTCCGTATCTCGAGGTGCTCGACGCGCAGCGCCAGTTGCTCCAGGCGCAGACGCTGCAGATTCTCGCGGCGCGCGATGTTCGCTTTGCACTCGTCGATCTCGCGAAGGCGCTCGGCGGCGGGTGGGAGTATCGGACGGCCGTCGAGCCGAAGGAAACCGCTGCCGTCACGCAGCAGTAGTCGAATCAAACGCGGCTGCCCGCGAAAGGAGCCTGAGCCATGAGCACGATGAACGTCATTGACACGCGACTGCCCGAACTGCTCCGCGGCAAGCGCGCGCTGCTCGGCATGTTCGTCGGCATCCCCGCGCCGTCGCTCGTGGAAATGTGCGGACACGCGGGCGTCGACTTCGTCATCGTCGACAACGAGCATGGGCCCGCCGGGATCGAATCGACCGAGCACATGCTGCGCGCCGCGCGCGCAAGCAACGTGATTCCCGTCGTGCGCACGCTCGAATCGGACATCCTGCGCGTGCTCGACATCGGCGCTTCGGCCATTCAGGTGCCGCAGGTCAATTCGGCGGAGCAGGCGAAACGAATCGTTGCGGCCGCAAAGTATCCGCCGCTCGGCATGCGAGGCGCGGCATTCTCGACGCGCGCGGCCGGCTACGGCTTCTTCGGCGGCGAGCAGCATGTCAAGGACTCGAACGCGGGCACTGCCGTCATCATCATGACCGAGACGCGGCAGGCGATCGACAATATCGACGCGATTCTCGCGGTCCCGGGCATCGACGCGGTGTTCTTCGGCCCGAACGACCTGTCGTTCTCCTACGGGTATCCGGGCCAGATGGCCCATCCGGAAGTTCTCGGCGCGATCGAGCACGGCATCGAGCGTGCGCTCGCGCATGGAGTTGCGCCTGGCGTGCTCGCGCTCAATCCGGACGACTTCCACAAGTGGCGAGGCAAGGGCGCGCGCTACATACCGATGGTGCTGTCGGGGCTGCTCGGGAATGCGCTGCGCACGACGGTCGCCGCCGCGCGCACACCGTAGTATTCCAGTAAGCATCCGGTCTCGACCGCTCGGACCGTGCCGCCGCAATCGCAGGCGATGCAGCGCTGCGCTTACTGCAGTTGCGGCTTCTTCATCAGCGTGTTGCGGTCGATCGAGCGCACCGTAACCTTGCGCGGCTTGCCATCGCGCGAGACCTCGAGCGGCACGTCGACGCCGGCGGGGCCGAGCACCCAGATGCTGCGATAGAAGTCGGCGAGATCGCTGACGCGTTCGCCCGCAACGGCGCGCACGACGTCCCCAAGCTGGATGCCCGCGCGCTCCGCCGGGCCGCCCGTGGAAAGTCCCTGGATCGTGATGCCGTCCTTAGTGTCGGCCGTATAGATGCCGAGCCAGGGACGCGGCGGCCGGTCGGGACGTGCGCGCAGCAACATGTCTTCCTGGATCGGATCGATCAGCTCGCTCGGCACGAACATGTTGCCCTTGACCGTCTCGTCCTCCGCGGACTCCTGGACGAACAGGGAGCCAATGCCGACGAGGCGTCCTTTTCCATCCAGCAGGGCGGCGCCGCTCCACTCAGGGTGGGGCGGCGTCGTGAACAGCGCCTCGTCGAGCAGGTATTCCCAGTAGCCGGCGAACTCGCGCCGCGCGAAGAGCCGCGCCCGTAGCGCGTGTCCACGACCGCCGTGCCCGATGACGAACACGTCGTCGTCGAGCTCCGCGGAGTCGACGTCCACGCGCGAGATTGCACGCACACCCAGCTTGCCGAGCGGCAGTACGAGGCCGAGTCCGGTGACCTGGTCGTAGGCGAGCGCATGCCCAGGCACCACCACGCCCGAGTGCGTGGTCAGCCAGATCGATTCGGCCTCGGTAATCAGGTAACCGATCGTGAGGATCAGGCCGTCGTCGTTGATGACGACCCCGTTGCCCGTCCGCTCCGTGCCGAGGATCGAAGCCGTGAAGGCGTCCTCGGGCACCTCGACGCGCAACGCGACGACCGCGTTGAGCGCGTGGCTCAAGTCGAACGGCACTTCGCCGCTCTTCGGCTGCAACTCGGTGGGAAACGCCCACTGCGTCTGTTCGGCCATTCGTCAGCGTCTCTTCGATACCGCGAAGCAGCGATGGTACGCGAAGCCCCGCGAGCGGAAATCTTGGGCACCGACGCCCCGGAATCGTTCACCTCTGTACAATCGCGCCCCGCCGACCCTTCATCGCCATTCGAGACGAACGATGCGCACCGCTTGCCTGCTCGCACTGCTCCTGGCCGCCGCGTCGATCGCCTTCGGTCAGGTGCCGCCGTCCGGGGCCGAGCGCGGTGCGTACACGGGACTCTTCGCCGCCGCCGGGCAAGGCGACGTCGCGGCAATCAAGCGTCTCCTGGCGGCCGGCGAGAACGTCGAAGCCCGCGACGCCTATGGCAGGACGCCGCTCCACGTCGCCGCGTATACCCAACAGCGCGAAGCGATGCGCGCGCTCGCCGCGGCGGGCGCCGATCCGAATGCGCTCGAGCACGATCGATACGACATTGTCACGATCGCGGCCGTCGCGGATGACGTGCCGACGCTCGAAACCGCGCTTGCGATCGGCGGCCGCGCGACGAACATCACGAGTCGCTATGACGGAACCGCGCTCATCGCTGCCGCGCATCTCGGACATGACGGCGTCGTGCGGACGCTGATTCGTGCCGGCGCACCGCTCGATCACGTGAACAACCTGGGCTGGACGGCGGTGATCGAATCCATCGTGCTCGGCGACGGCGGCCGGCGCCACGTCGCGACGCTGCGCGCACTGATCGATGCGGGGGCGAACGTCAACCTCGCCGATCGCGCGGGTGCAACGCCGCTTGCGCTGGCAAGAGCGCGCGGATACGCCGACATGGTTGCGATGCTCCTCACGGGCGGCGGGCGCTGAACTCGCCTGGGCCCTGGCGAGTTACATGCTACGCCGGTACTGTCCGCCCACGTCGAACAGCGCGTTCGTGATCTGTCCGAGAGAGCAGACCCGAACCGTATCCATCAGCGTGTCGAATACGTTGCCGTTCTCGATGACTGTCTGCTTGAGCCTTTCGAGCGCGGCCGGCGCGACGTGGGCATTTCGCTCGCGAAACTCGGCGAGTCGCGCGAGCTGCGACGCCTTCTCGTCGTCGGTCGATCGGGCGAGCTCGAGCTTCTGCGGCACGGCGTCGCCGTGCGGATTGCGAAACGTATTGACGCCGACGATCGGATAGGTGCCATCGTGCTTGCGGTGCTCGTAATAGAGTGATTCCTCCTGGATCTTGCCGCGCTGGTAGCCGGTCTCCATCGCCCCCAGCACACCGCCGCGCTCCGACAGCGCCTCGAATTCCCTCAGCACCGCCTCCTCGACGAGCGCCGTCAGCTCCTCGACGATGAACGCACCCTGATTCGGATTCTCGTTCTTCGCGAGGCCCCACTCGCGATTGATGATCATCTGGATCGCCATCGCCCGGCGCACGCTCTCCTCGGTCGGCGTCGTGATCGCTTCGTCGTAGGCGTTCGTGTGCAGCGAATTGGTGTTGTCGTAGGTCGAGATCAGCGCCTGCAGCGTCGTCCTGATGTCGTTGAACGCGATCTCCTGCGCATGCAGGCTCCGGCCGCTCGTCTGGGAGTGGAACTTGAGCTTCTGGCTGCGCTCGTTCGCGCCGTAGCGCTCGCGCATCGCGATCGCCCAGATGCGGCGCGCGACGCGGCCGATCACGGCGTACTCGGGATCCATCCCGTAGCTGAAGAAGAACGACAGGTTCGGCGCGAAATCGTCGACGTGCATGCCGCGGGCGAGGTACGCCTCGACGAACGTGAAGCCGTTCGCCAGCGTGAATGCGAGCTGCGAGATGGGATTCGCGCCGGCTTCCGCAATGTGATAGCCCGAGATCGATACCGAATAGAAGTTCCTGATGTTGTGGCGGACGAAGTACTGCTGAATGTCGCCCATCACCTTCAGGCTGAACTCGGTCGAGAAGATGCACGTGTTCTGTCCCTGGTCCTCCTTCAGGATGTCCGCCTGCACGGTTCCGCGCACCGTCGAGAGCGTCCAGGCGCGGATCTTCGCGGCTTCGTCCTCGGTCGGGTCGCGGCCGTTGTCCTCCGCGAACTTCGCGAGCTGCTGGTCGATCGCGGTGTTCATGAACATCGCGAGGATCGTCGGCGCGGGCCCGTTGATCGTCATCGACACCGACGTGTTGGGCGCGCAGAGGTCGAAGCCGGAGTACAGCACCTTCATGTCGTCGAGCGTTGCGATCGACACGCCCGAGTTTCCGACCTTGCCGTAGATGTCCGGACGGCGATCGGGATCGTTGCCGTACAGCGTGACCGAGTCGAACGCCGTCGACAGCCGCTTGGCGGGCATGCCGTCGGCGAGCAGGTGGAAACGTCGATTGGTGCGGAAGGCGTCGCCCTCGCCGGCGAACATCCGCGTCGGGTCCTCGTTCTCGCGCTTGAATGCGAACACGCCTGCCGTGAAGGGAAAGCTGCCGGGAACGTTCTCGGTCAGTTGCCACCGGAGGATCTCGCCGTCGTCTTCGTAACGAGGCAACGCGACCTTGCGTACCTTCGTGCCGGACAGCGACGTGGTGGTGAGGGCAGTGCGGATTTCCCGATCGCGGATCCGTACCACGTACTCGTCCCCTGCATACGCTGCCTGGGTACGCGGCCACATGTCGAGGAGCTTCCTCGAGCGCGCTTCGAGCTTCGCGTCGCGCTCCGCGATCAGCGCATCCAACGCGGGCCTCGGATCATTCGAACCGAGAGCAGCGTGAACGACGGCTTTCGCGGAAGCCTTATCGGAAGTCGTCTCCGACCCCACCTGGGCGGCGCCCAGCATCGCTTTCGCCGCACGGAGCTGCTGCCGCTCGCGCGCCACGCGCGCCTGCTTCGCGACCCAACCGTGGTAACCGCGCACGGTTTCCGCGATGTCCGCGAGATACCGCACGCGTGCAGCGGGAATGATCGCGTGCTGGTGCGTCGAGTGCCGGATCGCGGGCTTTGGCAGCGTTCCCGGCTGGATCGGCAGTCCACGCTGCCGCAGCGCATCCGCCAACGCCTGGTACAGCGCCGAGACGCCGTCGTCGTTGAAGCGCGCCGCGATCGTACCGAAGACGGGCATTTCATCCGGCGCGATTTTGAACAGCTCGCGGTTGCGCTGGTACTGCTTGCGCACGTCGCGAAGCGCGTCCTGCCCGCCCTTGCGGTCGAACTTGTTGATGGCGACGAAGTCCGCGAAGTCCAGCATGTCGATCTTCTCGAGCTGCGAGGCGGCGCCGAACTCGGGAGTCATCACGTAGACCGAGAGATCGACATGCGGGACGATCGCGGCGTCGCCTTGCCCGATGCCCGACGTTTCCACGATGACGAGGTCGTAGCCTGCCGCCTTGCACGCCGCGATCGCGTCGGGCAGCGCCTTCGAGATCTCGCTTTCCGCGCCACGGGTGGCGAGCGAGCGCATGTAGATGTTCGGCGCCTGGATGGCGTTCATCCGGATCCGATCGCCGAGCAGCGCTCCGCCCGATTTGCGGCGGGAAGGATCGATCGAGAGGATCGCGATCTTCAGAGCGTCGCGCTGGTCCAGGCGGAATCGCCGCACGAGCTCGTCGGTCAGCGAGCTCTTTCCCGCGCCGCCGGTGCCGGTGATCCCAACGACGGGCGCCTGAACCTGGGCGGCGGCGTCGCGCAACGCGGCCTGCAACTCCGGGGATGCGACGTTCGCTTCGAGCGCGCTGATGAGCCGCGCCAGCGCTCGCCACCGGGCAAAACGATCTCCTTCGCGCAAGTCGGAGACTGCGTCCGGCGCCGTCTGCGTCAAATCGACATCGGCCGCGGCGACGATCTCGTTGATCATTCCCTGCAGGCCGAGCTTCTGCCCGTCCTCGGGCGAGAAGATGCGCGTGACGCCGTAGTCGTGCAGCGCCTTGATCTCCGAGGGGACGATCACGCCGCCGCCGCCTCCGAAGACCTTGATGTGAGCGGCGCCGCGCTCGCGCAGCAGATCGAGCATGTACGTGAAGAACTCGACGTGGCCGCCCTGATAGGACGAGATGGCGATGCCGTGCGCGTCTTCCTGGATCGCGCAGTCGACGATCTCCTCGACCGCTCGGTTGTGGCCGAGGTGAATGACCTCGCAACCGCTCGCCTGGAGGATCCGCCGCATGATGTTGATCGACGCATCGTGGCCGTCGAACAGGCTCGCGGCCGTGACGAACCGCACCTTCGCGACGGGCTTGTAGACGAGCGGCGGGCGCGTGGAGTCGTTCATCGGCTACCTCTTTCCGGGCTGACGGCCGTGGCTTCACCAAGGGCAGGCGAGTGCGGACAAGCTTACCGCGCGCGGCCTCGCCCGAGGATCCACCGACGCTACATGACGTTAACGTAAACGTCAATGTCGGTCGTCCGGGCAAAATGCCGCGCCCAAGCCACCCCGCGGCACTTTGCGCGCCGCCGGCTGTCCGATGGTGCCTCCCGCTCTGTCCCGAGAACGCCCCGCCATGCTCGCCTGCCGCAACGCCTTACGCCGGCTGCTCCTGATCCTCGCCTTCCTGCCCGGGGTCGCGCTCGCCGCCCTTCCCGCGGGCGTCACCAAAGTCGCAAGCGTCGAAGGCGTCGACGAATATCGCCTTGGAAATGGACTCATCGTCCTGCTCTTCCCCGACGCGACAAAGCCCACGACCACCGTCGACGTGACCTACAAGGTGGGCTCGCGACAGGAGAACTACGGCGAGACCGGCATGGCTCACCTGCTCGAGCACATGCTCTTCAAGGGAACGCCGTCGATATCGAGCGTCTTCGCCGAGCTTGGCCGGCGCGGCATGCAGTTCAACGGCACCACTTCGTACGACCGCACGACGTACTTCGAGACGTTCACCGCATCGCAGCCGTCGCTCGACTGGGTGCTGATGATGGAATCGGAACGGATGACGCGCTCGACCTTCAGCAAGGCCGAGCTCGATTCCGAAATGACCGTCGTGCGCAACGAATACGAAAGCGGCGAGAACCGGCCGCAGAGCGTGCTCTGGAAGCGCATGGCGGCTGTCGCATTCGACTGGCACAACTACGGCAAACCCACGATCGGCGCGCGCTCGGACATCGAGAACGTGCCCTTCGAACGGCTGCGCGCGTTCTACCGGATGTACTACCAGCCCGATAACGCCGTGCTGACGATTGCCGGCAAGTTCGACGCCGATCGCACGCTCGCTTCGATTGCGAAGCACTTCGGCGCGATTCCCAAGCCGACGCGCACGCTGCCCAAGCTGTACACCGTCGAGCCGGTGCAGGACGGCGAACGGACGGTGACCGTACGCCGCGTGGCCGGAACGCAATATCTCGGTGCGATGTTTCATTTGCCCCAGGGAGCGAATCCGGACGCGACTGCCTTCGAGGCGCTTGCCGAGATCATGACGGTCGAGCCGGCCGGGCGGCTCTACAAGGCGCTCGTCGAAGCGAAAAAGGCGTCGTCGGTCGAGAACTGGACGTTCCTCCAGCACGACGCCGGCTTCGTCATCTTCTGGGCGCAGGTTCCCGTCGGGGAATCCGTCGATACCGCACGCGACACGCTGCTCAGCACGCTCTACGACGTCGCAGCACATCCGGTTAGCGCGGCGGAGCTCGACCGCGTGCGGACGAAGGCGCAGAAGGACTTCGACGACACCATCAACGATCCCGAGAAGATCGCAATCGCGCTGGCCGATGCGACCGCCGAAGGCGACTGGCGGCTGTTCTTCATCCGCCGCGATCGCTGGCGGGCGCTGACGCCGGCGGATGTGACACGGGTTGCGAGTGCCTGGCTCAAGCCGTCGAACCTGACCGTCGGCATGTTCCTGCCCGAAGCGAAGCCCGATCGCGCGCCGGTCGTCGCCGCCGTGGACATCCCGGCGCTCGTGCAGAACTACAAGGGCGATCCGCCGGTCGCGGCGGGCGAGGCATTCGACCCGACGCCGCAGAATCTGGAGGCGCGCACCGAGCGCATTCAACTGCCGGGCGGCATGAAGGTCGCGCTGCTGCCGAAGAAGACGCGCGGCGAAACGGCGCAGATCGAGCTTCGCCTCGACCTCGGCGACGTCGAGTCGCTTCGCAACAGCAATCCGGTATCGGGCTTCACTGCCGAAATGCTGGAGCGCGGCACGACCAAGCACGACCGGCAGGCGTTCAACGACGCGCTCGACAAGCTCCGCGCGAAGCTCGACATCGGCGGCGGCGGCGCAACCGTCATGACAGCCGCAACCACGGTTCGGGCGAGCGTCCCCGACGTGCTGCGACTGGCGGCCGAGGCATTGCGCGATCCGGCGTTCGTGCCATCTGAATTCGAGCAGTTGAAGCGGGAGCGATTGACCGCGCTCGAGCAGAGCCGCACCGATCCGACGGCGATCGCGCGCCGCGTGGCTGCGCGCGCCGGCAATCCCTATCCGCCGGACGACATTCGCTACACGCCGACGATCGACGAGGAGATAGCGCGCGTGAAGGCGGTCGATCTCGATGCCGTGAAGACGTTCCACGCGAAGTTCTATGGCGCATCGCATGCGGAGCTCGCGATCGTCGGCGATTTCGACGCCGCTGCCGTGCGGCCCCTCGTGCGGGAGCTGTTCGGCGATTTCAAGAGCGCGACCGCCTACGCGCGCGTGCCGCAGCCCTTCTATCCGACGAAGGCCGAGCCGCAGACGTTCGAGACACCGGACAAGGCGAACGCGGCGATGTTCGGACGGCTTGCAATGCCGCTGAACGACGAAACGCCCGACTACGCCGCGCTGCTCGTGGCGAACCGCATGCTCGGCGGAGATTCCGATTCTCGAATCTTCAAGCGGGTTCGCGTGCAGGAGGGACTCTCGTACGGCGTCGGATCGGTGTTCCAGCCGTCGTCGATCGACGCGAACAGCGCGTTCATCCTCTACGCGATCTTCGCGCCGCAGAACCTCTCGCGCGTCCGCGCAGTCACCGCGGAGGAAATGGCACGCGCGCGCGACGCCGGATTCACCGAGCAGGAAGTGACGGCCGCCCGGAAGGCGTTGCTCGAGGAGCGGCGCATCGCACGGGCGCAGGACGATGCGCTCGCCGGATCGCTCGTCTCGCAGGAATTCCTCGG
>Ga0105248_10007536_pt1 | contig 11949 bp, 12 predicted proteins | sample KBSS34metaG_FD_81524 | JGI IMG/M metagenome (GOLD analysis project Ga0105248, IMG submission 81524) | Switchgrass rhizosphere microbial communities from Kellogg Biological Station, Michigan, USA - KBS S3-4 metaG | ecosystem: Host-associated > Plants > Roots > Rhizosphere > Soil | place...
CGGCAGAAGAACCCGAACTTCCGACCCGACAGCGACACCGCGTTGAAGAAGGCGCTCGAAGAGGTCACGCCGGGCGTGATCGTCGAGGCGGTGGACGAGTTGCTGATGGTGCAGCGCGGCAAAGAGCTCGGCTACACGATGAGCACCGAGCAGTTCAACAACATCGTTGAAAACATCAAGAAAGAAAACAAGATCGAGAACGACGAGCAGCTGCAGGCCGCGCTCAAGCAGGAAGGCATGACCATGGCCGACCTGCGTCGTCAGCTCGAACACACGATGATGGTGCAGCGTGTGCAGCAGACCGAAGTCATGCAGAAGCTTCAGGTCACCGACACTGAGCTGAGGTCGTACTACGACACGCACAAAGACGAGTTCGGCACCACGCCGCAAGTGACGCTGCGTGAGATCACCGTGAACGTGCCAGTGACGGCGCAAGGCGTGAATGTGGCGCAGGATGACGACGCGAAGGCGAAGGCCGAGGACGTGCGCAAGCGCATCCTGGCCGGCGAGCCTTTTGCGCAGCTCGCCTCGGACTTTTCCGACTCCGGTTCAAAAGCCAATGGTGGCCTCGTCGGTCCGCTCTCGAAGAGTGACCTCTCCGAGGAGTTGCAGAAGGCCATCTCCGGCTTGAAGACCGGTGACGTCACGCCGGTGCTGCGCACAGGGCGCGGCTACCAGATCATCAAGATCGAAACCCTGCAGGACTCGACGACCAAGCCGTTCGAGGACGCGAAAAGCGAGGTCGCCGACAAGATTGCCAACGGGAAGCGCCAGGGCGAGTACGAGAAGTTCCTGACCAAGCTGCGCGGCGAAGCGATCATCGACTGGAAGAACGACGAGATCAAGAAAGCCTACGAAGTCGGCATGCAGAAGCAAGGGTCCCAGCCGCAGCCCTAGTTGTGGAGTTGCGCAGCAAGGGCTCAGGCGAGCCAAGCTGGTTTGCCCTCTGGACGCGATCGCGCCACGAGAAGATGGTGCGTGACCAGCTACTGAGAACCGACGTCGACGTTTTCCTGCCGACCATTGGCAAGTGGAGCCATTGGAAAGACCGCAAGAAGAAGATCGACTGGCCGCTGTTTCCCGGCTACGTGTTCGCGCGGTTCGTGCCCGATGAGCGCGTCGGCATCCTGAAGGTCGATGGCGTCGTGCAGATCATCAGCAACAATGGCATGCTGTCGCCGATTCCAGACGAGGAGATCGACAGCATCCGAACCCTCGTCGAGAGCGAGCTGGCCTACGATCCCGTGCCGCTGATTAAGGAAGGCGACATGGTTCGAGTCTCCCACGGCCCTCTGACGGGTGTCGTCGGGCGTCTGGTCCGTAAGGGTGCACACGCGCGGCTGGTGCTGTCGGTGGACTTGATTGGACAGGCAGTCTCGGTTGAAGTCGACGCGTCTGACGTGAAGCCGTACTAAATTGGCAGGTTTTGAGGTCCTAAGGTCTTGAGGTCGTGAAAATAGGTCCAATCGAACTCGAATCGCCATTTGTGGTGTCGCCAATGGCCGGCATGACCGATACCGCGTTTCGCCGCCTGGTGAAGCGCCAGGGCGGCTGCGGCCTCGTGGTGTCCGAAATGGTCAGCAGCGAGGGACTGGTTCGAGGCATCGACCGCACGCTCGAGTATGCGGAATACACCGAAGAGGAGCGTCCGGTGTCGATCCAGATCTTCGGCGGCGAACCCGCGAAGATGGCCGAGGCGGCACGCGTCGTCGAAGCGATGGGCGCGAACATCGTCGACGTCAACATGGGCTGCCCGGTGCCGAAAATCGCGAAGCACCACGCCGGTTGCAGCCTGATGCGCGAGCCGGCACACGCCGCCGAGATCATCGCCGCGATGTCGAAAGCGGTCTCCATTCCAGTCACGGTGAAGATGCGCAAGGGCTGGGACGATGGCGAGTTGAATGCCGGCGAGCTGGCAAGGCGAGTCGAGGATGCCGGCGCCAAGGCGATCACGATTCACGGCCGCACAGCCAAGCAAAGTTACAGCGGCGTGGCCGACTGGGACTTCGTCAGCGAGATCGCGCAGACAGTTTCGATTCCGGTGTTTGGCTCAGGCGATTGCATCGAGCCGGACGACATCGTGCGGCGCATGCGTTCGGGAGTCAGCGGCGTGTACGTCGGCCGCGGCGTCCTGCGCAATCCATGGATCCTCGCGCAGGCGAGAGACTTGATCGAGGGGCGCCGGCCGCGAGTGATTCGCGATGACGAACGCGGCCAGTTTCTGCTCGACTACATGCAGTTGCTGTTGGACGAGAACGTCGACGAAGCCGCAGGGTTCCGGCATGCCGCGCCGGCCGGCGCAGGCGACGCCGCGCCAAATCAGCGCGAAGCGGTCGGCCGTGAACGCTGGGTCATCAACAAGATTCGCGCCCTCTGTTCCTGGTACACCAAGGGATTCGACGGCGGTGCTCAATTCCGCATCGGCGTCAATTCGGTGAAGTCGATCGCCGAACTGCAGGCGTTGATTGAGCAGTTCTTCATGCGAAGCGCCGCCCTGCACGAGGCACACACCACCTATGCCGCACGCTGAGATTTCGATCGCGGGCAGGAAGATCGGCTTGGCGCACCCGCCACTCGTCGTTGCCGAGATCGGCATCAACCACGAGGGCAGCTTGCGGACGGCGTTCGAGATGGTGGATGCGGCATTTCGCGCCGGCGTCGAAGTCGTCAAGCACCAGACGCACATCGTTGAAGACGAAATGAGCGGGGCGGCCAAGAAGGTAATCCCGGGGAATGCGTCCGTCTCGATTTACGAGATCATGCAGCGCTGTGCGCTTTCGGAGGCCGACGAGGTCCGTCTGCAGCAGTACGTGGAATCGAAGGGGATGATCTTCATTTCCACACCGTTCTCACGCGCTGCGGCTGATCGGCTTCGCCTGATGAATGTTCCGGCCTACAAAGTGGGATCGGGCGAATGTAACAACTATCCGCTGTTGAAGTACATCGCCTCGTTCGGTAAACCCGTGATCCTCAGCACCGGCATGAACACGATCGAGAGCGTGGGCAAGGCGGTTGAGATCTTCGAAACCACGGGAGTCCCCTACGCCTTGATGCACACGACCAATCTGTATCCCACACCGCCGAACCTGGTGCGGCTTGGGGCGATGGTGGAGTTGCAGCGGGCGTTTCCGAACGCCGTCGTGGGCCTGTCCGATCACACGACCGACAACATTGCCTGCCTCGGCGCCGTCGCGCTCGGCGCGTCGATTCTCGAGCGGCATTTCACGGACAAGATGGATCGTCCCGGACCCGACATCGTCTGCTCCATGGACGAGGCCGCATGCCGTGAACTGATCGCCTCGAGCCGAAAGCTTCATCTGGAGCTCGGTGGTTCGAAGGGCCCTGCCGCAGAAGAGCAAGTCACGATGGATTTCGCCTTCGCGACGGTCGTCACCATCAAGCCGATTCAGAAGGGTGAGACGCTGACGAAGGACAACCTGTGGGTGAAGCGGCCGGGAACGGGAAGCATACCCGCCGAGCGCTACGAGTCCCTGCTGGGCAAACAGGCCGTTCGCGATCTTCCTGTCGACGTCCACCTCTCGCCGAACGACTTTTCGTAACCTCGAACCTGGCGTGCCGCCGCTAGAATGACGGCATGCGTGAAATGGCAGCCGACGCGCGCGACGCGTCCGTCTCCTAAATGGCCTCCTGATGCCTCTGCGAGTTGGATTCGATCTCGACGGCACTGTCGCCGACATGCACTCGGCACTCAAGCGGGAGGCGATCAGCCTGTTCGGCGAAGACGTCGTTCGCGATGCCGAGGTCCAGCCGCCTTCACAGCAGGAGGCCGGCGGCGAACAAGCGGGGTTGAAGGCAGATTCGGCAGTTCCTGGCTCAGACGAAGAGCAGGTCGCCCGGCCGGCGATGCAGGAACTGCACCTGACCGCTCGGCAACAGTCGCAACTCTGGGATCACGTCAAAAAGATCGAGAACTTCTGGAACACGCTGCCGGAGCTCGAGCCCGGCATCATCAAGCGGCTGGCCAGGAACGTAGACGAGCGCCGCTGGGAAATTATTTTCCTGACGACGCGACCGGCGACAGCTGGTGATTTGGTCCAATTGCAATCGCAACGCTGGCTCCACGACCACGGTTTTGAATATCCGAGCGTGTTTGTCGTGCGCCGATCCCGTGGAAGGATCGCCGATGCCCTTGGCTTGGACGCCTTCGTCGACGACCGTCCGGAGAACTGCCTCGATATTGCCGTCGACTCAACAGCCAAGGTGATTCTGGTGTGGCACGGCAATCCGAAAGACATTCCTGCTGGCGCAAAGAGCATCGGGGTTCAGCCTGTGCAGACAATCTCTGAGGCGCTGGCGCTGCTCGAGAAACTCGACGATGTCCGGGCTCAGCCGAGCCTGATGCGAACCATCAAGCGCGCCTTCGGGAAGGGCGCTCCCGAGCGCTGAATACTACTCGAGTGCCTCGCTGAGGCGCGCAGCTCCAACGCAATCGAAATCATAGGCGAGCACCGCCGCCGCCGACTGAAAGAGTCGGGCGCCCAGATCCGAGTGCGCCGGGTGATCGAGGTATGCGCGGAGATCGACTTCGGATGTGAATTCGAGAATCGCTGCGTACTCGTAGTCTTCCGACATCAGCGATTCATAGCCCGGCCGGTTGAGCAAGAGGCGCCGCCCGATCGAGGCCCTGGCGATCGACGGAATGCCGTCGACCACTTGTTGCAACGACGTGATGAGTGCAGCGCGCTCCTCATGCGAGAGCGACGGCTTCGGGCGAAACAAGACCACGTGCGCGATCATGATTATTCGTCGTCGCGACGTTTCTTCTTATTCGGGCTCGGCTTCCTGTTGAAGGCCGGTCGTTTGAAGGCCGGCCGCTTGCTCGAGTCCTTCTTGGCCTCCCAACGCGGCCTATCCGGTTTCTTGCTCGAGTCGCGCTTAGGTTCCCAGCGCGGCCGATCTGGCTTCGCACCCGAGCCGTGTTTGGGCTCCCACCGTGGCCGGTCCGGCTTCGCACTCGAGCCGTGCTTGGGTTCCCATCGTGGCCGATCGGACTTCCCGGTCGAACCGTGCTTAGGTTCCCAACGCGGCCGGTCGGGCTTCCCGGTCGAGCTGTGCTTGGGCTCCCAACGCGGCCGCTCGGACTTCGCGCCCGAGTCGTGCTTGGGCTCCCAACGTGGCCGTTCGGGCCTCTTGTTCGGATCGCCCTTCGGCTCCCAGCGCGGCCGGTCCGGCTTCTGGCTCGGGTCGCCCTTTGCCTCCCAGCGTGGCTTCGCGTCCTTGTCCTGTTTGGTTTCCCAGCGCGAACGGACTTGTTTCTTGAAGCGCTGCCACTTGGCCTTCTTCGCGTCTTTGTACTTTTGACGCGGGTCGCGATGCTCACCGCCCGGACGCCAGTTCTTGTCTCGCGCCTGAGGCTTACGCGGGGGCCGCTTTTCTGACCGCGGTTCGGCGTCCTTTTCCTCTGGTTCCTTTGGCTCCGCGTCCTTCTCCTTCGGCTCACGACGCGGCTTCCAGTCGAGCTTCTCCTGGCGCGGCGGATCATCCGGCTCGAGTCTTTCCTCGCGCGGCGGGTCATCCGACGGCGGCTTTGGTTGCCACTCGGGTTTCGGCGAATCCGTCTTCGGCCGATCCGCTTGCTTGGGTGTCCACTGGAGGCGTTCGCCCCGTTGCTCGGAAGGTTTGAAAGCGTCGCTGCGAGGAGGTCTTGCGAACGTGTTTCGATCGCGAGTGCCGCCACCCTGCCTGAAATCGGAACGGCGGCCCTTTTCACCGCGCATGCGCATGGCTTCTTGCGCGTCGATGCGCGAATTCCAGAGCTTGCCGCTTTGAAACCACATCATCTTCGCCGACGGGTGCTTCTCCTTCAGGCGCTTGAAGGTGGGCATCAGGTCTTCCATCGAGCCGGCGCGAAATGCCGTCGGTTGGTCGTCGACCAGGATGGTCCAATACGCGTATCTCGGCGGCATCGGAACGACTATCCTACATCGATGGAGTTGGTTGGTGCGCCCGTGAACGAACTTCGCACGGTTTTAACGTCGTCGTTCGAGGATTGGGCCAAGGCGTCGGCGGCGCGGACAATCACTTCATCGTGTGCCCTGTCCGGCGGCGCCACTGCCCTGATTTTTCTCGGCGCCCTGCGCAATGCCAATGTCGACTGGAAGCGGATCACGCTGTTTTGGGCCGATGAACGCGCGGTAGCCCCGGATGATCCTGAATCGAACTACGGGCTGGCGGACCGGATGTTGCTGCAGCCACTCGGCGCGAAAGGGCCACGCGCGCTGCGGATGCCAACCGACAGGTTCGCTCTCGATCAGGCGGCACTTTGGTACGACAGTGTGCTCGCCACCGAGCTGCGCGATGACGCGCTGGACCTTGCGCTGCTCGGCGTCGGAGAGGACGGCCACGTGTGCTCGCTGTTCCCGGACCACCCAGCGCTGCTCGAAGACGACTCACGAACCGTGGTGGTCGAGGACGCACCGAAGCCGCCGCCGCGCCGGTTGTCGTTGAGCTTGCCGTTCGTTCTTCAGACCAAGAAGATTTGGCTGATTGTGATTGGTCCGCGAAAGCTGCCGGTGCTGCAGGCGGCAATCAACAAGACGGGCGGCCGCTCGACCCCGCTCGATCTCGTGCTCACCCACGGCAAGGACGTGACCGTCTTCACCGATCAGCAGCTCAGGCGCGGCTAGCTACATCCTCTTCAGTTTTTCCACCAGCGTCGTCCGCTTTAGCCCAAGCAGTCTAGCGGCAGCACCCTTGTTGTGCTCGGTGCGAGTCAACGCGCGGTCGATGAGATCCTTTTCGATTTGTGCGATGAGCGCCGGAAGGTCCATGCCTTCTTGCGGTAGATCAAGCGAGGGCTTCGCGGCCGGCTCGATCGGCGCCTGAACGTCCGCGGGCAGATCGGTAATCTCGATCTGTTTGCGCGTCCCGATCATCGCCAACGCGCGCTCGATGGCGTTTTCGAGCTGCCGGACATTGCCGGGCCACGCGAACGACATCAGGCGACGCATGGCTTCCTGGGAGACAGTCGTATTGGCGCCGGGGTCCTCGCTGCCGCGTGAGACCTTACCCGCATCGCGAAACTTCTGGATGAACCGGCTCACCAGGAGCGGAATGTCTTCGGCCCGTTCACGGAGCGCCGCCAGGTGCACCTGCACGACATTCAGGCGGTAATACAGGTCCTCGCGGAACGTTCCTTCCTTCACCATCCTCGCGAGGTCCGCATTTGTGGCGGCGACGATCCGCACGTCGACCTTGATGGTGCGGGTGTCGCCGATCCGCTCGAACTCGCGCTCCTGCAGGACGCGCAGCATTTTCATTTGCAACGCCGTCGGCATGGTGCCGACTTCGTCCAGGAACAGCGTGCCGCCATCGGCCTGCTCGAGTCGGCCCTGCCGCATCGCGACCGCGCCGGTGAAGGCACCACGCGCGTGGCCGAACAGTTCCGCATCGAGCAGTGTCTCGGGGATTGCGCTGACGTTGATGGCGACGAATCGGCCGCGATGTCGCGGGCTGGTTTGATGAATCGCACGCGCGACCATCTCCTTGCCGGTGCCGGTTTCCCCCGTGATCAAGATCGTTGCGGCGGTTGGCGCGACCGATTCGATCAACTGAAACAACGCGCGCATCGGCGCGCTCTTGCCGACCATCGATCCAAGACCGAATCTTTCGTCCAGTTGTTGATGCAGGTAGGCGTTCTCGCTCGTCAGCCGCCGTTGCTCGAGCGCCTTGTTGAGCACGTGCATCAATTCGTCGAACTGAAATGGTTTTGCGATGAAGTCAGCGGCGCCGACCTGGATCATCTCGACGGCGTCGCGCACGGTGCCGTAGCCCGTCACCACGATCGCCACGATCGATGGATAGCGATCGAGCGCCGCCTTGATCACTTCGCGACCGTCGACCCCCGGCAGGCGCAGGTCCGAGACAATGACATCGAACGCAAAAGTGCCCAGCGCCTTGAGCGCCTCTTCGCCGTTGGTGGCCTGCGTGACCTCGAAGCCTTCGTCCGACAGCCGCTCCGACACCACTTCGCGCAGCGCGTCTTCGTCATCAACGAGGAGCAGATGTCTTTTGGCTTCAGGCATTTGTGTCTGGGCGACCGCCGCTAAGGTAGAGATGGCGACAGCTGGACCGTCAAAGTATTGACGCACGATCGACGCCTGTCAATAACCGATTTGGCCTGCACACCTAATCCCACAAAGGCTTGCACCGATACACACCTTGGAGGCAAACCCCTGTGGAACGGCAAACAGTCAGCATCATGAAGGCGTGCGAGATGGTCGGCGTAAGCCGCCGAACGATCTACAACTGGATCGCGGCAAACAAAGTCGAGTACCTGCGCACGGCCGGCGGCAGCATTCGGATTTTCGTCGACACACTTTGGCGCGAACCGGACGGCACGAAGCATCCGACGAACCACACGGCAGCGTAGCGTCGGAGAGATGTCTACCACCTCGAAGGAGCTGTTACACAAGCTCAATAATCAACTCGGCGTGATTCTCGCGCACGCCGAGTTGCTCGAGACCAAGTCGCAGGACGCGTCGCAGAAGGCGCGCGCGTCCCAGGTCGTCAACGCGGCCCTGTTGGCGATGGCCGTGTCGAGAGAGCTGCGCGAAACCGTCGCCGAACAATAGGCGCCGAGCTCCTCCCGCAATCCTCACAATCAGTCGGGAAAGTCAGGACTGTAAGTTGCGGGCCACTGCCGATTTCTGGGCGCGCTTACCCCTCGCGAATTCTTGCCGCCGCTTACGAATTTGTTATCGCTCGCACGAAAACAAAACCGTCAGTCAAAATATTGGCAGTTAGTTCTGTCAGTCCGTCAATTACTTGGCGGTAATTTGGAGTGAATTGAGACGCTAATTTGTGAATGCCTCCATGTGAACTTTCGTGTAACTGTCTGATTTTCCTAGCATTTGCTCGTAGTTCGAACCTGAACTTCACGAGGCTAGCCGTCGATTTACAGGACTGGCATCGTCGTTGCCTTAGGGCAGTCAACATGAAAACCCCAATGTCCAAGGCAGCCGCCGCCAAGGCGATGGCGAGCCACATGAGTGAATCGAATCGCATCGAAGCGGGCTTGCCGTTTGTCGAGGCGTTGGCCCGCCGCATGGCATCGACGATGCCGCATTCGATCGACATCAGCGACCTGGTCCAGGACGGCGTGATCGGCCTGATCGACGCGGCGCATCGCTTTGACGATTCGCGCGGCATCAAGTTCGAGACATTCGCCGAACGGCGCGTGCGCGGCGCAATGATTGACGCGCTGCGCAAGGATGCCTGGCCGCGTGGTGTCCGCCGTGTGCGTCGCGAGCTGGAAGCCGCGCGAGAAAAGCTGCGCGCGTCCTTGGGACATGAACCGTCGCTTGCTGACCTCGCCAAGGCCGTGGGCTCGGACGAGAAGCGCTTGGGCAAGACGATTGTCCGCATCAACACGATCGAGTCGACGTCGCCCTTCTCCAATGCGGAGAACGTCGACGAGTCGCAGTTGCCGGCGGTGATGGTGCCTGCGGAGCCCGAACGGCCCGACATGCAGTACGAGCGCGACGAAGTGACCGCGCGCGTGCGCGGCGCCATCGCGTCGCTGCCACAACGCGAACAGCGCGTGATCGCGCTCTACTACTACAACGAAGTCACCATGAAGGACATTGGCGCGGAGTTGGGCGTCAATGAATCACGCGTCTCGCAGTTGCACGCCCGCGCGATTCGCCGCTTGCGTGAGGCGCTCGGCGCCGAGGTCACGCCGATGGCCGCCTCGACTGCCCTTCGCAGCGCGATCGCGGCGATGGAAGCCAAGCCGCGCATGGCGAAGGCTTCGCTGGCCCCTGCGACGCCGGCCACAACTGGCATTGCCGCCGCGATTTCGATACCGGAATCCGACACGCGCGTATCCGAGGCGGCGCAGAAGCGCGCGGCGCTCGTGCTGATCAAGAACCCGGATCAGGACAAGGTGTCCCTGGCGGCGCGCAGCAAGTCGCCCAACCTGAAAGGCTTGGAGAGCCAGCGGCAGCCGGTTTCTTCGAGAAAGCGCTCGGCGTCAGTACCGGCGACGTCGCCGGTGACGAAGATCACGCGGCGCGCCAGCGTCGGCGTCGCCACCGCCATCGCGCGGTAGAACTGCATGCCGTCAATGCGCGGCATCTTGAGATCGCAGACGATCAGGTCGTAACGGGCCTCGGTGAGGCGGGTCAGTCCTTCCTCACCGTCGCCTGCGCGATCGACGCTGAACCCCGCATCCTCGAGCGCTTCCGACACGGCCACCGCAAGCGCCGGCTCGTCTTCCACCACCAACACACGCAAGCCCTTGAACGCGTCGAGCGAGATCGGCTGCTGTGTCGATCGGGTGGTCGGCGCCGCGGCCAATCGTTGATGCGTCACCGGCAGCTCGATAAAGAATGACGCGCCCTGTCCGGCCACCTTGGCGACCGGTTCCACCCAGATGCGCCCGCCATGTTCCTGCACGATCGCGTAGGCGACGGTCAGACCAAGCCCGGTGCCCTGGCCGACTTCCTTGGTGGTAAAGAACGGGTCGAAGATCTTCCCAATGACTTCGTCGGCGATGCCGGGCCCGTCATCATTGACTTCGAGGATCGCCGAACCGCGTTCCTGATCGTGAGCCGTGCGGACCACGATCGTTCCGCGTCCGTGCGAGGCGAGGCACGCCTGCTCCGCATTGATCAGCAGGTTCAGTAGTACCTGCTTGATCTGATGCCCGTCGGCAAACACCTCGGGGATCCCGGCGGCGAGCGCTTCGACGACCTGGATGTTCGAGACGCGCTGCTCGTAGGCGCGAAGGGCGAGAGTTTCCGTCACCACCTGATTCAGATCGACCATCGCACGCGTGGTCTGCCGCTTGCGCGCGAAGGTCAGGAGGTTACGCACGATGCGTGCGGCCCGCTCGGATTCGCCAAGGATGACTTCGAGACCCTGGCGCGTTTTGTCGTCGACGTTGCGTTCGGCGAGCCGTTCTGCCCACGACAGGATGGTCGCTAGCGGGTTGTTCAGTTCGTGCGCGACGCCGGAGATGGTCTGGCCGAGCGCGGCCATTTTTTCCGCCTGCAGCATCTGGTAGCGGCCGTCGCGATTCTGGTCGTCTCGCTTCTTCCGCTCCGACACGTCTCGGACCAGCGCTTCGATGTGCAGCGCGGGCTGGCGTGGACCGGCGATTTCGTCGATGGCCGTCGCCGAGACTTCGATCCAGATCGGCGTGCCGTCGATGCGCCGGACGCGCAGCAGGTGATCGGTGACGACGCCCTGCCGCGACAGCAGTTCGATGAACGTCTGTCGCGTATCCGGATCGACGAACCGAGACGGGTCGAAGGGCTGGACCTGCGCGTCGGCGGTCTCTGCCGGATAGCCGAAGATCAGCTTCAGATGGGGATTGGCGGCGAGTGTCGACGAGGAATTGAGGCCGAGGGTGCCGATGTAGACACCCTCGCGAATCGATTGGAAGAGTCTTGCGAACGCTACTGTTCGCTCGTCCACATTACTTCTTGCCCGGTGGCGGCGGCGTAGGTGTCTTCCCCGACGCATTGCCAGGCATCCAGCGCTTCTCGATCGCGGCGCGAATCGAGACAACGTCGGCGCCTGACGAGTACAACTGCATCGCTTCACGCGCGACGTCGATGCAGATGGTGCAGCCAAAGCCGTGCGTATCCCATTCGAGCACGTTGCCCTTCTGGTCGCGGCGTGCGACAAAGCACGACTCATTGGCTTTATGGCCCTGGCTGCCGCAGCCGCAGAAGCACGGCACATAGCTGAGGATCTCCGGATGCTGCGCGGCGAAGTCGTACGTTTCGCGGACCACGTTCATCGGCCGCACCGGCGCGAAGCCGACATTGGGCAGCGGCGGCGCCGACACCCGCGGCTTCACCGGCCCGCCCTTCTGGGTGGCGGCACTCGAGACCTGCCGCACGGAGGTGGACTGCGCGGAGCCCTGGCTGGCGGCGAACACGACGGTTGTGACGAGACCTAGCGCTGCCAGGCCGAGCA
>Ga0105248_10007537_pt1 | contig 11949 bp, 8 predicted proteins | sample KBSS34metaG_FD_81524 | JGI IMG/M metagenome (GOLD analysis project Ga0105248, IMG submission 81524) | Switchgrass rhizosphere microbial communities from Kellogg Biological Station, Michigan, USA - KBS S3-4 metaG | ecosystem: Host-associated > Plants > Roots > Rhizosphere > Soil | place...
TACCGAAGCAATCGTAGCGGGCGTCGATCATGTGGTGCTGACCGGTTCGGCGGAGACGGGCAAGACGGTTTTGCGGCAGTTGGCCGAGACCATGACTCCAGCGACGATGGAGCTCTCCGGCTGTGATGCAGTCTTTGTGCTGCCCGGGGCAGATTGGACGCAGACGGTACAGGCGCTGGCTTTTGGCCTCCGGTTCAACGGGTCGTTTACCTGCATGGCTCCCCGGCGAGTATTCCTGGTTGGGCTGACAGATATGCAAGTAGCTGAGTTCGAAGCAATGCTGATCGTGTCGGTTTCTGGACTGGCTGTTGTCGAAGTAACCGCAAAAACAGCTTTGCTATTGCGCGACCTCGTCGCAGATGCACGGGAGCGGGGAGCTTCAATCCTGCTGGATGGGCAGAGTGAGGATGGGTCGTCGGTTGGGGTTACGCTGATTGGAAACGCCACTTCCGAAATGAAGGCGATGCGGGCGGAAATCTTTGCTCCGATCCTCAGCCTGATGCGAGCAGCGGATGTAGATCAGGCGCTTGCAGCGGATCGAGCTTGTGCCTACGGCCTGACCGCTTCTATTTTTGGGCCGGAAGATCAAGCGCGAACGTTGGCTGGACGGCTAAGGGTAGGCAATGTGCTGATCAATGATCTGATCGTCCCAACGGCTGATCCACGGATTGCTTTCGGGGGACGTGGGCGGAGCGGGTTTGGGGTCACGCGAGGGAAAGAAGGTCTGCTGGCAATGACCACGCCGCGGACGATTCAAATGCAGCGAAAGCCCTCTGCGCGCAATTATCAGCCTACGGGCGAGGACCATGTGGAGTTTTTCTCAGCCCTGGCGCTGGCGCTGTATGCCAGGGACTGGAAGACTCGGTGGGATAGTTTACGCCGGGTGATGCGGTCGGCGCGAAGTCTGCGCTAACGGGAATGAGTTCGAGGAGAAGGCGTATGCGGATTGCGGTGATTGGTTCCGGGTTGGGTGGACTTTCAGCGGCGGTTGTTCTGGCAGCTCGCGGCTACGAGGTTGAAGTTTTCGAGAAGAACCCATGGCTGGGAGGAAAGGCGGCGCAGTTACAGGAGGAAGGCTTCCGCTTCGATATGGGGCCGACGATCCTGATTCGACCCTCGGTGTTGCGCAGAATCTTCGGCGAGGCGGGCCGAAAGCTCGAAGACTATCTCGACATGGTCCGGCTCGATCCGCAGTGGCGCTGCTTTTTTGACGATGGCCTAGTGCTCGATCTCGAAGACAACCTCAAGTCGATGGCGAGCAAACTCGACGGGTTGAAGCCGGGCATGGGACAGGGGTTTCTCGATTTCCAGGAGCTCTCAGAGCAGCTGCACGAGATATCCAACAAGTTTTTCTTCTGGAAGCCTGTCGGTTCCATGATGGACACGCTGGATGTGAGGGGCGCCTTCTCGATCAAGGTTCTGAAAGACGTCATGAAGATGCGGCTGGGCAAGACGGTCGGAGGCACGATCCGCGAGTACATCCCGGACGAGCGGGTGGCGCAGATGCTGGATCACTACACACAGTATGTGGGGTCTTCGCCGGATGCCTCGCCGGCAATCTTGTGCGCGATTGGGCATATGCAATCGGAAGAGGGTATCTGGTACCCAATGGGTGGAACGAGAGCTGTGCCCGAGGCGCTGGTAAAGCTGGGGCGCGAACTGGGCGTTGTTTATCACCCGTCCACCGAAGTCGAACGCCTCATCCTTGAGAGTGGCAAGATCACGGGTCTTGTTACGGCTACGGGCGAGACGCGAAAGTTCGATGCTGTGGTCTCGAATGAAGACGCGGTGCGTACGTACCGCGAACTGATTGGCGGCGACAAAGCGGAAAAATTCGAGAAGGAGCGCGAGTACGAGCCAGCCTGCTCCGGAGTGGTGCTCTATCTCGGCCTGAACAAACGATATGACCACCTGGCGCACCACTGCTTCGTCTTCTCGCGCGATCCAGAAGAGGAGTTTCATCACATCTATGATCTGGGCCAGCCAGCTCCGGATCCAACCTGCTATCTGGCCTCGACGACCAGGACGGAAGCGGCAACAGCTCCGGAGGGTGGAGACGCGCTGTACATTCTGGTGCATACGCCGTACCTGCGACCCGAGCATAATTGGGACGAGATATTTCCCAGATACCGCCAGGTGATCCTCGACAAGTTGAAGCGGACGGCGGGGATGCCGGATATCGAGGAGCGGATTGTCTTTGAACGGGCGCTTACGCCGGTCGATATTCACAACCGTTACAAGGTGCTGAACGGAGCCATCTATGGATTGTCGAGTCACGGCAAGTGGACGGGCGCCTTCAAACCCTCAAACCGCCGCCGGGATATCGATGGTCTATTTCTTGCCGGGGGTGCGGCACACCCTGGACCAGGCATGCCGATGGTATTAATGTCGGGATGGATTGCTGCGGACGCGGTCGATCAGCGTTATCGTGGAGAGAGAGCCGCTGCCGAGAGTCGTCGGCAGGTCGAGGAGCAATTGACGGCGGTTTGATGCGGGCGATGAACAGGACACAGGTCAATTCGGCACGGGCTGGCGGTGCGCTACGCAAGCCGTCGCCGCGGGCCATTGGGCTGTTTTCAATCTATCTGCGCTGGTATCTGCGGCGGCACTTTCACACCGTCCGGGTCGCCAATGCGGGAAGGATTCCGCGCGAAGCAGAACGCCTGATTTTGTTTGGAAATCATGCCTCGTGGTGGGACCCGCTTACGGCCATGCTGCTAGGGCAAGAGATATTGCCGGAGCGAGATCACTACTCGCCTATGGATTCTATGGCTCTCGAGCACTACTCGATCTTCAAACCAATGGGATTTTTCCCGGTGGACAATAACTCCCCTCGCGGAGCTGCGCAGTTGCTGCGGGCAGGGTCCGAAGTGCTCTCGCGGCCTGGCTCGGTGCTTTGGATTACGCCAGAGAGTCAGTTCCAGGATCCGCGCAAGAGGCCGATTGTTTTCAAGCCTGGGCTGGGTGCGCTCATGAGCCGTACAGGCCGGATGACCTGCGTACCCGTCGCGATCGAGTATGTCTTCTGGAATGAGCGTTTGCCGGAGATCCTGATCAATGTTGGTGAGCCGTTGGAGATCGCCGATGGCACGATGGAAGACTCCAGAACCTGGACCAATTTGCTGTCGTATGCCATGGCCGCGACCCTCGATGAGCTGGCTATGCTGGCCATCGACCGGGAGCCTGAATCGTTTGTGACCATTCTGCGCGGGTCCGGTGGCATTGGCGGCGTCTACGAACTGTGGACGCGATTCAAATGCGCCGTAACGGGTAAATCCTATCGTCACGATCACGGAAGTTTGCACGAGCGATGACGGTGGCCTTGTATTTGGTAGTTTCTTTAGCAGCCGTGGACCGAATCGATGCAGTGATTGCTGTGTCTTCCCTGATAGCAGCTCTGATTCCCGCCGCCCTGTTTGCGTTGAACTTTTTGCTCTTCCGCCGACCGGGCAGGCCATGGAACAAGCGAGTGTTACCACCGGTCTCTGTCCTGATTCCTGCGCGCAACGAAGAAAACTCGATTGAGGCGGCAGTCGAGGCTGTGCTTGCCTCCCGTGGCGTTGAGTTTGAGATCATCGTGCTGGACGATGGCTCGACTGATCGAACGGCATCGATCGTTCAGGCTTTCACAGACGAAGAGCTTCCGGTGCGCGTGGAGCAGGCTCCACCGCTGCCAGAGGGATGGAATGGAAAGCAGCACGCCTGCTGGGTACTGGCAGAGAGAGCCTCATACGACGTTTTTTGCTATCTCGATGCAGATGTTCGTATTGGGCCTGAGGCGCTTTACCGGATGGTCAGCGAGTTGAACTACGCCATTTCTGGTGAGCCGGAGCGGGCAATGGTTTCAGGATTTCCGCGGCAGGAAACGGAAACTCTCCTCGAGTGGCTGCTGCTGCCACTGATCCACTTTGTGCTTCTGGGGTATTTGCCGCTGCTGGCGGAGCGCCGCAGCCGCCGGGCGGCCTTCGCGGCCGGTTGCGGGCAGTTCATGATGGTGCGCCGTGAGGAGTATTTTGCCAGCGGCGGGCACGGTGCTATTCGCACCTCAATGCACGATGGTCTCCTCCTGCCTCAGCTATTCCGGCGCCATGGGTTTCGCACGAGTGTTTTCGACCTCAGCAAAGATGCAGTCTGCCGGATGTACCGGAATGCAGGCGAGGTCTGGCGAGGGTTAGCGAAGAACGCCACAGAAGGAATAGCGGCGCCTGGACGGATTCTAGTTTTTACGGTGCTACTTTTCTTCGGTCAGGTGTTGCCCTGGATGTTACTTCCGATGGCTGTATGGCGGCAGGATTTGCATACGTTTCAACTGGCTCTGCTGGCACTCGCGCTGGGTTATCTGGTCCGGCTGATAAGTGCGGGACTGTATCGTCAGAGCTTGCGGGGGGCGCTACTGCATCCAATTGGAATCCTGCTGCTGCTCATATTGCAATGGTATGCGCTGGTACGCAAAGTGAGCGGGAGGCCAGCAACCTGGAAGCAGCGAGAGTACCCCGTTCAATAAATTGCGGTTTCTGGAAACTGCAATCGCGGGGTTTCGTCTAAATTGAGGTGGCCGTCAGGCCGATATTTTCATAGGAGACTGGTCTGGTTTTGGGTTTGAAACACAGTTGGATATTGTCGCTCACGTTGCTGGCTGCATGCTCAGTTTCTTCGTCAGCAAGGTTATCCGTAGCAGACATGGAACGTCAGCAGTATGCCGATAGGCTCTCTCACGCGCGGAATGCGTACTTTCGCGTAGTGACCTCAAACGACGAGACGGCCGATAGGCTGGCCCACGAAGCTCTCGACCAGCTCGACCGGGAATATCCAGGAGACCCGGTGGTCAAGGCCTACAGGGGCAGTCTGCAGTTGCTGGACGCGGCGCACAACTGGGCGATCTGGAACTTGCGCAAACAGACGAACGAAGGGCTTGCATTGTTGGATCAGGCAGTCTTCGAAGGGCCGAAAGAACCTGAGGCGCGATTTATCCGCGCAGCGACCAGTTGGCATCTACCCGGTTTTTATCGGCGTCGCGCGCAGTGCGAGGCGGACTTTGAACTGCTATCGGAACGGGCTGAAGAAGATGCTCGGTTGGGCAAGCTGCCTCCTGAACTGGCTGCCGCCTCGTATAACTACTGGGGGCAAATCCTCGTGGCACGCAAGAATATTGCCGGAGCCCGGAGTGCTTTCGGTACGGCTCTGCGGATCGCGGCGCAAAGCCCCGGTGGCCTGGATGCAGGCAAGAGACTGCATGCGCTGGGTGCTGAACGTTAGAAGAGACCAGGTAAAAACTACACAGCTCCGTAGAAATTTCCTCCAACACATATCTCCAAATTGGATTTGAATTAGCTGCCTGTCGGTACTTTTATCGAGGCAGTAGTTCTTTAGTGAGTGTAAATAAATTGTTTACAGGTTATTTCTCCTCATCTGACAATTCCGCCAGTCTGATGTGGGAAATGGAACGGCGATTGCTCTCTAATTTGGATAAGTGGAGCCGCTTAGTGGTTCAGAGCACGGAAACACAAAAGATCTCTGACAGAAGGGGAAAGCAAAATGGGGCAGAACAAGATGAAAAATGTTTCTACGAAGTGGATAGTGCTCAAGTCGGTAATGGTAGCTGCGGTCTCGATATCGAGTGTGCCGCTTATGGCGCAGTCGGCGAGTATCTCCGCTCAACAAAGAACAAGTGCTCAAGCGGGCGGAGCGCAGGCAAGCGAGTCGAGCGATATACACGGCTCGGCTGCAGTGGAGATGCGTCCGGTAACAGGTGAGCTGCAGGGCAAACTGGACTCGAAGACGGCCAAGGTCGGAGACAGCGTTGTGGTGAAGACCAAGGCCGCCGTAAAAACCGCAGATGGAACTGCAATACCAAAAGGTGCCCGGCTGTTCGGGCACATAACCGATGTTCAGGCACATGAATCTGGCAATGCCGAGGGCCGGTTGGGAATTCTCTTTGACCATGCCGAATTGAAAGGCGGACAGAGCCTCGCGATCCACTCAATCATTCAGGCCGTAGAGCCACCCGTGAACTTGGCTGATTCCGCATCGGCAAGTGGTGATGAATCTCTTGGCGGCGCTGGGTTATCGGGCGGAGTCCGCAGTACGGGAAGCGCCCGGGCTGGTGGCGGCGGTCTGTTGGGCAGCGCAGTTGGTGGCGTAGCTGGAACTACGGCGAATGTTGGTTCCGGGCTCGAAACCGGAGTCGGCAATACGACTGGATCGGCCAGCCATCTGGCAGGCAATACGGCTACATCTGTTGGCAGCAGCGTCCATGAAGTTGCGGGCGTTTCGGGTGGAGTCGTAGCCCATGGAACCGGAATCCCTGGGCTGTCGCTTGCAAGCGGAGCAACAATTGGGGCAGCCGGATCGGTTTCTGGGTCAACCTCGGGTACGCTCTTTGCCGCAAAGAAAAACGTGCATCTCGAGGGCGGCACCCAACTGGTGCTCGGTGTTGCAACTGCGACATCCGCGCGGTAGGCAATAACCCTGAAAGGGGCCAGAGGAGCTAGCCGGATGCGGCCGGCCCTCTGGCTTTTATGAAGCAGTCTTATTGCTTCAACGGCTTGCGGGCGAAATAGTAGAGCGAGAAAGCCAGAGCACCGAACATCAGTACCGAGATCCAGTCGTGGTGCAGAAAGTTCGTTTCGGGGAACTGGATCGGCACAAGGTTGCCACTCAATGATTCGTAGGCTTTGATGGCGACACCGATCAGGCCGATGATGCCTCCGGCAGCGATTAGCCCCGAGGCGTACAGCGATCCCGGGCTGATCTCGCTGTCATCTTTCTCGCCTGTCTTCGCCAGAGCCATATCGACGATCAGCCGCACCATGCCTCCTGTAAAGATGGCCAGAGTCGTGGCGATCGAGAGATACGACCCGACAGCGAAGGAAAGCGATCGGATACCCAGCAGCTCGACAGCGATCACCATAAAGACACCAAGCAGTACCAGTCCCCACGGCAGCTTCTGGCTGAGAATGCCGTTGATCACTGTGGCCATCAGGCGGGCCTGCGGCGCGGCCGCCTTTTCGCTCCCAATACCTTGAATCCACTGCACTTCAATGCGGCCAGTTGCTGGCGAGTAGAGGTATTTTCCATCCGCCAGCTCTGCCGATCCAAGGGCGTTCAGTACTACATATTCATTGGCATGGTGCGTGGCCGTCGCGTTGTTGGCGCCCTTTACCGAGAACTGCTCTGGAAGCTTTGCCCCCTCTTGCACACTCACTCCGGGATGGCTGGCGCTAAGACTCCACGGCTGGCCTGCTTCGCGAAACTCCTGCAACCCTGTGTTCATCGCGCTCAGCGTTAGCCCAATCACCACCGTTGAGACGCAGACACCGATCATCAGCGCAAGCTGTTGCAGCCGCGGGGTAGCCCCGATCAGGTAGCCGGTCTTGAGGTCCTGGCTGGTGTCACCGGAGTTCGATGCAGCAATGCAAACGGCTCCGCCCACGGTAATCGCGAGCGCTCCAAAAGCAGGAGCAGTCCAGCCTTTGACGAGGAAGATGGCAGCCGTCGCCATCAGCGTCGCAATGGTCATACCTGAGACCGGGGAAGCCGAACTTCCGATGAGGCCGACGATGCGCGAACTGACAGTGACGAAGAGAAATCCGAAGACGACCACCAGCAACGAAGCAGCCAGATTGGCCCAGACCCCGACGTAGGCACCAGGAACGGGCTTGAACTGCAGGAAGCAAAACATGATGGTGACCAGTGCGATGGAGCCGCCGATTACCAAGCTCATGGGCAGGTCGTCTTCCGTACGGAGTGCCTTGGTCACTACTCCGCTGGACTTTTTCATGCTACGCAGCCCGCCGGTCAGCGCTCCCACAATGGTTGGGATTGTCTTCACCAGGGTAATCAGACCCGAAGCGGCCACCGCCCCGGCTCCCATCGGCCTGATGTAGGTCGACCAGAGTTGGCTGGGTGTCATCTGCGCCACTGGAATCGTACCCGGGTAGAGTGCGTGGTCAATGTGCGATCCGAAAAAGTAGATCAGCGGCATGATCACAAGCCATGAAACGACGCCTCCGGCAAAGATGGTTCCAGCGACCTTCGGACCAATGATGTAGCCCACGCCGAGATATTCCGGAGTAGCATCGGCACGGATTGAAGCGCCCTTCATCACATGCTGCGGTCCGAAGTCGAAGTCTATCTTCGGTGTTCCCGGCCATGCCGCGAAGAGATTCTCATTTTGAAAAAGAGTGTAGACCGCCCCTAGCCCAAGCCCGAAGAATACCCGGCTGGCAAACGACCCGCCGCGGTCTCCGGCAATCAGCACATCCGCGCAGGCCGTGCCCTCGGGATAAGCCAGCGTGCCGTGCTCCTCCACAATCAACTGGCGACGCAGCGGAATCATGAATAGGACGCCCAGCCATCCGCCCACCAGCGCCAGCAGAAAGATGCGGGAATATTCGAGGTCGAACCCCAGAAAAATGAGCGCCGGCAGGGTAAAAATTACTCCGGAAGCGATCGACTGCCCAGCATTGCCAGTTGTCTGAACGATATTGTTTTCAAGGATTGAGGATTTTCCGAACACGCGGAGAATACTGATGGACAGCACCGAAATTGGAATCGACGCAGCTACAGTCAGCCCGGCACGCAGTCCCACGTAGACAGTCACGGCTCCAAAGACGATGCCGAAAAAGCAGCCCAACAGAATAGCGCGAAGGGTGAACTCCGGGCGCAGTTCCGTGGGAGCGACGTAGGACTTGAAGACAGGTTGGGAGTCGGGCGCAGAATTGGACAAGATCGGCCTCCGCAGGCGGGTTACAGCGAATATACGGGATTGGGGCACCGAAGGAGGAGATCCACCAGATTATTCGTGGCGCAGAGCCGTGGCAACGGAGCGCAGGGTGAACTCCAGCGATTCTCGCGGCACGCTCTCGACGAAGGGCCGAACCGCCCATCCGAGTCCCGTGGGAATGGAGCGGGTGAGGGAGACGGACTCGACCTGCATGGCGAGGCCGCCGTCGCGCTCTTCATACGACCAATACGTATTCAAACGCCACAGAAAACCGTGCTCCTGACTGGAGGGGAGCGCACGCTCGGCGGCCGTGCCGGCTGAATCAATCTCAGAGATATGCGTGCTGCGAGAAAGGCTATAGCCGTGTCGCGGATCTAGCCGTTGAAAGGCAACGTCATACGCAGAGTCGAGAACGACTGTAATGATGTGTTTCTGCCGGACGCGCATCTGGCCCTGGATTCGAATTGGAAATTGTGCATGAGAAGGATCCACTGGTCCAGAAGCTGCTGAGAGCAGCTTCGCTTGCACAATCTGTGGCGCAAAGTGTCTGGGGTAAGCAGGGAAGTCGAGCATAAGGCGTTCGAAGTCGGCTATCTTCGCGCCGGGGACAAACGCAGTTCCACGCCAATGATGAATCATTGCTCCGGATGGGAAGAAGTCAGGTGAAGGGCTAAGGCGCTCGATCTGCACGGCCCCTGCCGCAACGGTAGAGACATGTCCGGGGGAGAAAAATGTCGATTGCGCGGCATGCTGCCGAGCCAGCCGGGTTTCAACTCCATGCACATACTCATCGAACGCAGACGAGGCAGCTGCAGGCTGTGCTTGGATGAACTGTGAAAAAGCCAGCAGGCCGGCAAAAAAGCTGACGGCAGCAAAAGTTTTAATTCCCGGAAATCGTACAAACCTCGTCATCCACAGTTTGACTGCAGCCGTGAAGAAAAGCTGTAGGTCTCGCCTTCTCATCAATTCATCGTCAGCGAATTCGGTAGCAGCATGCTGGTCGGGATTCTTGTGGCTGGGCCTTAGGTCTTGCGGTGGATGGATTCCGGCGTGTCCAGCACTGGTCGTTGATCTGATGGCCCTCTTACGCGAAGGGCCATCGACCAGTTGTGAGTACAGGCATATTCGATGGAAAGGGACTTTCAACCCAGCTCCTGCCTTTTAAAAGCGAAAATCCAAAAAATCGCAAATTTTCCTGAAACTATCCAGCAACAGGCTGCGTACCTCTACACTAGATAAACTAGTGGAGAGCAGCTTGTGCTGCTTTTTGCCCGAGGATGCGATGACGGAAAAGCAGACAGACCTGGTTCAGGGAACGCTGGAGATGCTGGTGCTGAAGACTTTGGCGCTTGAGCCAATGCATGGGTACGGAATCTCGGTGCGGATCGAGCAGATCAGCGATGGAGCATTTCAAGTCAACCCGGGGTCGCTGATTCCCGCCCTGACCCGCATGGAGCGGGCAAACCACGTGCGCGGCGAATGGCGAACGACCGAGAAAGGCCGCCGAGCAAAGTTCTACGTGCTGACGGATGAGGGCCGCAGGGCTCTTGAAGACGAAAAGGAAGAATGGAGCCGCCAAATCGCCGCCATTCATCGGATTTTGGAAGCCTGAGGAGGCAACATGAGCTGGAAAGGTCTGGTCAGAACTCTCGTAGAAGGTACCCGCGCCTTACTGTCCAAGAGAGCGCGAAACCGGGAGTTGGAGGAAGAGCTGGCAGCCTATCGGGAGGACGCGATCGAAGATCGCATACAGCGAGGCCAGAGCCGGGCAGAGGCCGAACGCGAGGTTCGTATCCGGATGGGGAGCAGTGCGGCAGTCAAGCACCAGGTCTGGAGCGCCGGGTGGGAATCAAAGGCCCAGCTAATCCTTGACGATCTGCGATATACCTTTCGCCGTTTGGGCAGAACTCCCGGGACGGCCTTTGTCATCGTGCTCTCCATCGGGCTGGGGATCGCTGCCAACGGGACGATTTTTTCGCTGGTCAGCAAGTTCATTCTGACTAAGCCGCCCGTTGGCGACCCGGCAACACTGACCACAATCTACCGGACCTTCGACAACGGAGCCTGCTGCAACGCGCTGCCGATGCCCGTATATCGTGACCTGCGGGATCAGGCGAAGTCCTTCTCCGGAGTCGCCGCGTACTACGAGTTAGTCCCTGCTTCGATTGCGAGTAAAGCGGCAGCAGGTGGCGCAGAGCCGGAACGCGTCTGGGGACAGGCGGCGACGGCGAACTATTTCGATGTCATCCAGGCGCGGATGACAATGGGCAGGGGCTTCCTCAGCACCGAAGAAAGGGAGCCGGTCGTGGTGTTGAGCTATCGCCTCTGGCAGCGAGTCTTTCGCAGCGACCCGGCGATGGTGGGCCGTGAGATTTCGCTGGGTGGGCAGGCATTTGCCGTTGTGGGAATCGCACCGGAAGGCTTCCGCGGCATCGATCTTGTCCTTGATCCGGAGTTCTGGGTGCCGCTCGGGATGTTGCCACAGCTTACAGCCAATGCACCCGATCCGGAGTCACGAGTTTGGCAGTGGTTGCGAATTACTGCGCGGATCAAGCCCGGTGTGACCGAGGCGCAAGTCGCCTCCGAACTTCAGTTACTCGGCCAACGGTTTGCCGCCGAGCACCCGGCTTCAGAAAAGGGCGACGGCTTCCACATGGAACCAGCAGGTTCGTTGCCCGCCAGGGATAGAAAATCCTTTGAGATGTTTCTGCTGGCCCTTTCCATCGTCGTACTCCTCGTCCTGTGCATTGCCTGCGCCAATGTGGCCAATCTGCTGCTGGCGCAAGGGGCGCAGCGGCAGCGGGAGATGGCGGTAAGGCTGGCCCTGGGCGCGTCCCGGGGGCAGCTATTACGGCAGATGCTGCTGGAAAGCATCACGTTGGCGTTGGGAGGTGGGCTGGTGGGCGTGACTCTGTCGGTCTGGGCTACCTACGCGCTGTCTTCCTTCCGGCTGCCGGTGCCCATTCCTGTCAATCTAAGCCTCGGCGTAGATTGGCGGGTCGTGTTGTACAGCTTTGCCTTGAGCGTAGTTGCCGGGCTGGTCTGCGGATTCCTGCCGGCATGGAGTGCTTCCAAGCCGCTGATGCCAAATGCCCTGAAAGGCGAAGATGCACTCGCGCGTCCCGGGCGGCGATTCCCGCTGCGGAACATTCTCGTTGTCGCCCAGATCACCCTCACGATGGTGCTGCTATGCGCCGCAGGACTCTTTCTGCGCAGCCTGGCCA
>Ga0105248_10007538_pt1 | contig 11948 bp, 10 predicted proteins | sample KBSS34metaG_FD_81524 | JGI IMG/M metagenome (GOLD analysis project Ga0105248, IMG submission 81524) | Switchgrass rhizosphere microbial communities from Kellogg Biological Station, Michigan, USA - KBS S3-4 metaG | ecosystem: Host-associated > Plants > Roots > Rhizosphere > Soil | place...
GTACACCGATTCGGTGGCCGAAGCAATCATCCGATGTTAAACATCCGATGAGTGACCGCAGGCGCAATGCTCCGCATCCTCAGTCCCATGCTTGGGGGCAAGCCGTCGAACCTCAGTGGTGGCGGCGTGCTTGGTCGTTCTGGCCTTCGGCAAGCGGGCTACTTGAATGTCTGCTTCTTTAATCGGGCGATCCAGGTCAACAGTCGAACTCTGTGGCAGCTCAATTGCATCTACGCGTCGAGCACGCTGTTGAAGGTCCGCTTTCGGCGCCAATCGCCTACGTCCGCTCGTGACCTTGGATTCAACCGGTGGTTGCAACAGATTGGCTGAATCGCTCAGCTGGCGTTTCGTAGTCTAGGGTTTTCCGCGGACGCTCGATTAGCTTCCTGGCCACTGCATTGAGTTGAGATTGAGAGAAGGTGGAGACATCATTCCCTTTGGGGAAGTACTGCCGTAGGAGGCCATTCGTATTCTCATTCGTCCCGCGCTGCCAGGGACTATGAGGATCGCAGAAGTACACCTTGATGTCCGTCGCTAGAGTAAAGCGCTTGTGAGCGGCCATCTCTTTGCCGCGATCCCACGTCAGAGATTTGTAGAGTTCCTGTGGTAATTTGCGTGCGTTCTTGATCAACGCATTGACCACTGTCTCTGTGTCCTTGGTGGCAACCTTCACGAGCATTACGTACTGTGGCGCTCAACGAGCGTCGCGATCTGACTGTCGCGGTTTCCAAACAGGAGGTCGCCCTCCCAGTGGCCCGGCACCGCCCGATCGTCAGTCGCCGCCGGGCGCTCACTGATCGATACCACATCAGTGATCCTGCCGTGGTTGTCGGTCTTCTGGGTGTGATGGCGTGAACGGCGCATGACTCGGGTGCGCCGCAAATGCTGCAGCAGCTCCTTCTTCAGGGCGCCACGGGCCTGAATGAAGAGACTGCGATAAATGGTCTCGTGCGACACGCGGTGGGTTTCGTCGTTCGGGTAGGTGCGCTTCAACCATCCGGCAATCAGCTCCGGCGACCACAGTGCCTGAAGCTTGCTTGCCACCACGCCGGCCAAACGCCTATTCTCGACCAGCTTACATGCCTTGGGACGCCGCGCTCGGTCCCACGCCGCCAGGTCAGCTTGGCTCGCCCGATAGCGCTCCAAGCCGCCGTTGCGCTGCAGTTCTCGGCTGATCGTGGATGGGGCTCGCCCGAGTAGTGCTGATATTGACCGGATCGACTGACCCGCAGCCACCGCTCGGGATATTTCCTCTCGTTCGGGCAATGTCAACGTCGAGCTTGCGCGCTCTCGTCGTGCGGGACGTATCCCGCCCGTCTGCACCAGGATCCCCTGCACCGAGGAGTGGTTCCGATCGAACAGCTGCGCAATCTGCTGAAGAGAATCGCCTCTCTGCCAGCGCTCCCACATGAGCGCCTTCTGGCTTTCTGAGTAGTAAATCCGCGGCCGGCGTCCCATTTGCGCACACTCCTTCTGCTCACGCAGGTTTTAGTGTGTTGCATGGACCGGTTGAATCCAAGACCCTAAGCGGTCACGTAGGTAAAGTGGCGCACCCGTGGAGCGCGCCACTCCAATTGCCTAGTTCTGGTTCTGGCTGGCGTCCCGTCAGGATTTGATGAACTCGAGAAGGTCGGGGTTGAGGACGTCCGCATGGGTGGTCAGCATACCGTGCGGGAAGCCAGAGTATGTCTTCAGCGCACCTTGCGCGAGCAGGTGGACTGCGCGGGGCACCGAACTGGCGAACGGGACGATCTGATCGTCTTCACCGTGCATGACCAGTACCGGCACAGTGATCTTCTTCAAATCTTCGGTGTAGTCCTCGAGCCAAGAGAATACGGTCTCGTAGTGGGCTTGGGCGCTGCCAGCCATGCCCTGGCGCCACCAGTTGGCGATCACAGCCTCAGACGGCTTGGTGCCAGGACGGTTGAATCCATAGAACGGGCCCTCCGGGACTGCCCGATAAAACTCCGACCGGTTACCAAGCACGCCTGACTTAACCGCGTCGAACCACTCCCGCGGCTGACCTGCAGGGTTCGCGCCGGTTTTCACCATATTCGGCGTCAACGAGGCCACCAGCACGGCCTTGGCGACCCGCTCCTGATGGCGAGCGACGTAGCGGGCTACCTCGCCGCCGCCGGTGGAGTGCCCGATGTGGATCGCGTCGCGGACGCTGAGGTGTTCGGTCAGTGCAGCAAGATCGGCGACCCAGTGGTTCATGTCGTTGCCGGTGCCGACCTGCTCGGACCGGCCGTGCCCACGCCGGTCATGGGCGATCACCCGGTAGCCGTGGTGAAGGAAAAACATCATCTGGGCGTCCCAGTCGTCTGCCGAAAGGGGCCAGCCATGGCTGAAGATGATCGGCTGGCCGGACCCCCAGTCCTTGTAGAAGATCTTTACGCCGTCCGGAGTAGTGATCGTAGGCATCGCTGGAATCTCCTATAAAAAGTTGATTGAAGTGTTGGTGCTTCCGTTGCTTCGAGGACCGGAGTGACTGCGCAAATGTCTTACCCCTCACTGGAGAAGACCTTCGCGGGAAGCCGACGTCTCGCGGCTGCATGTGCGAGGCGTCTGTACCAAGTGTCCGTGCCGGCGGCGGAGGACGCCATGCGCGGCGGCTGATCGTTTTCTGATTTCTATCTGACTACCCGCGTGGAGTACACTCCATCGGGTGGGAATCCGGCCACGAGCGATCGGTGTCTATTCCAACCGCCGTCCAGTATTGCTTCGAGCAATACGAGCTTCAGCCTGGTGAACGCCGCCTGCTCGCGGCCGGCAAGCCGGTAGCGCTCGCGCCTCGGACGTTTGATTTGCTCGTTGCGCTGGTGGAGCGCGAAGGCCGTCTGGCGACGAAGGAATATCTCCTCGAGCAGGTGTGGCCGGGCGTGATCGTCGAAGAGAATGCGCTACACGCACAGGTTTCGGCGCTGCGCAAGGTTGTGGGTGCGGCTGCGATAAGCACCGTCTCGGGCACCGGTTATCGTTTCGCGCTTGGATTGGTGCGAACCGGAGAAGCGCCAGCGTCTGCCCAAAATATCGCGCCCCGACATAATCTGGTGCGGCAATTGACGAGTTTCATCGGGCGCGAGGAGCAACTCGCCGACCTCACAAAGCTGCTGCGGCAGACGCAACTGCTCACGCTTACCGGGGCAGGTGGCTGTGGCAAGACGCGCTTGGCACTGAAACTCGCCATGCAGGTCTTCGACTCCTATGTAGACGGGGTTTGGGTGGTGGAGCTCGCCGAGTTGATCGATGGGCAACTTGTCCCGCAGACAGTCGCCGACGCGCTAGGGCTAAAAGAACGCGTGGGCGAGAGCTTTACGAATACGCTGCTGAGCCATCTCGCGCCGAGACATTTGCTGCTGATCCTGGACAACGCGGAGCATCTGCTGCCTGCTTGCGCCGCGCTTGTGCGCACGCTCTTGCAGCGGTGCGCCGGCCTGATGGTTCTGGCGACCAGTCGCCAGCGGCTGGGGGTGTCAGGAGAGGTCATTTACCGGGTGCCATCGTTGTCCGTTCCCGATCCGGATCAGAAGCACGTTGCCGAAACGCTCGTCGCATATGAATCGACGCGGCTGTTCATCGAGCGCGCACGTCTGCAGCAGGCACATTTTGCGGTCACCGCGCAAAGTGCGCCTGCCATCGCATCAATCTGCGCGCAGCTCGACGGCATCCCTCTAGCGATCGAACTGGCGGCCGCACGTGTTCGAGCACTTTCGGTCCAGGAGGTGAACCGCCGACTCGACCAGAGGTTCCGCCTGCTGACGGACACTTCGCACACGGCACTGCCACGGCAGCGGACGCTGCGCGCGCTGATCGACTGGAGCTACGATCTGCTGAACGTGGAGGAGAAGGCTGTGTTGTGCCGCGCGTCGGTCTTCGCGGGCGGCTTCACCCTCGATGCCGCGGAGCAAGTGCTGAGTGGTGACTTGGTCGATCGGACTGCGGTGCTCGACCTGCTGACCTCGCTCATCGACAAGAGCCTGGTGCAGACGGAAGAGCACGCGGGTACGACGCGTTACTGTCAGTTTGAGACGGTTCGTCAGTACTGCCGGGATCGACTGCGCGAGAGCGGGAGCGCGCCGTGGTTGGAGCGACGCCATAGCGACTACTTCCTCGAACTTGCCGAAGCAGCCGAACAAGGACTACGCGGCGCGCAGCGGCAAGCGTGGCTCGAGCGTCTCGAGGCTGAGCACGAGAACATGCGCGCGGCGCTTGGGTTGACGACGACCCGTGACGGCGATCGCCTCGCCGGGCTGCGCCTCGCCGGCGCGTTGTTTCCCTTCTGGTGGTTCTCGGGCGTCTACTGGAGCGAAGGCCGCGCTTGGCTACTGCGCTTTATCGACGACGTGCCGGCTGGGTCGGCGGACCCAGTGCGGGCGAAAGCACTTAACGCAGCCGGGGTGCTGGCCCACAACCAAGGGGACGCGCAATCCGCCCGGACTCTTCTGCAAGAGAGCGTCGCCATTCGGCGCACTCTGCCTGATCGGCGCGGCCTCGCCTCGTCACTGAACAATCTCGCGAATGTTCTCGACACCCTCGGTCACTCGACCGCCGCGCGCGCGCTGCTCGAAGAGAGCCTTGCCATCAGGCGAGAGGTCGAAGATCGATGGGGAGTCACACGGGTCCTCGTATCGCTCGCGGAGGTGGTACGCGGCCAAGGCGACACTGGACTTGCCCGCGAGCTTGCTCAGGAATGCCTCGACACAGCGCGCGAGTTCGGCGGGCAGAACGTTTCCGACGCGCTTTACGTCATGGCCAACGTCACGCTGGACGAAGGCGACGCCGAAGCGGCCGCGAGGCTTTGCCGGGACGCGCTCGCCACGTCGCTTGTCGATCGGACACTGATACAGAATCTGTTGGAAACTACGGCGTGTGCTGAATGCGCTCGGGGAGGACCAGTCCGGGCAGCGATGATTTGGGGGTACGCTGAACGGTTGCAGCAGGAGATCCGCATGTCGCCTTTGCCCGTCACTCGGCTACGTCATGAACGCAGCGTAACGGCGGCCCGTGTCGCACTTAGGGACGATGCCGACTTTGAGGATGCGTGGCGCAGAGGCGGCGCGATGACCACCGAACAGGCGATCGAGTTTGTGCTGCGTCCGGCCGGCTCCTGATTGCCCGGCGCGGCTCTCCACCGTCTCTACCTTCGGGATGTCGAAGGTGATTCATGAGGCTGTCGTTGTCGACGGAGCCGTCATAGTGACGCGGGCCGATCTTCGTCAGCAACGTCCGCTCCTGGCCTTGGATTCAACCGGTGGTTGCAACAGATTGGCTGAATCGCTCAGCTAGCGTTTCGTAGTCTAGGGTTTTCCGCGGACGGTCGGCGAGCTGGGAATCAGTACGTGCCCGCATGACTGCGCCCTTGCGCGCCGGCGGCCGTAGGGGGCGCGGCGGCGTTCCTTCGACGTTGTTCGGAGGAATCCTACGATGCGGCTTCTGCGGAGGCGCCGTCGTAAAAGTTAGTGCGCGCAACTACGGTGCGCCGCGGCGAAGGACCGCGGGCAGGCCGTCTGCTCCGGGATCGAGGCGCGCGTCGTCGAAGTCGAGCGAGTATTTCTCGACTACCTGCGTGCCTTGCTGAACGATCCAGCCACACTGGCGCGCCTGGAACGGGAGGCGATCGCACACGAGGCCGCGCTCGCGCGCGACGCCGGTACCAGCGCCTCAAGTGACCGACGCCGCGCGTCAGAACTCTCCGCCGAAATCGCCCGCCTGACGGATGCGATCGCCACCGTGGGAATCTCGCCCGCCTTGGCAGAACGATTGAAAGCGTCGGAAGCGGCGCTCCAGGCCATAGAACGCGCACCGGCGCGCGCAGGCGTCACCTCGCTACCTGCAGCGATGCGAGCACGCGTACGCGCCCTAGCGGACGGCTTGGAGGCTGCGCTGCGCGAGGAAACGCCTCGTGCTCGGGAAGCCCTACGTGCTGCGTTCGGTGAGATCCGGCTCGTGGCCGACGGCGAGGAAGTAGTCGCCGAATTCGCCGCCGAGAGGCTGATGCTGGCCGTCGGCGGCGCGTCGATGGGTCGGGGTGCGGGGGCCTGCAACCTCGACGAGATACGCCTCCAGATCCGGTAGGGGCCACGGCTCGATTGGCGAGCCTACAGGGCTTGCGGACGTCTCCGGCTACCCTCCCCGCCTACCGCGCGTGAGCCGTCGGACCCGAAGGATTCAAGGGCCAGTCCAGAATGGACATGATCGCAACTCCCAGTTCGCAGGAGCGCGAGGGCGCCGATCTGAGTAGCAGCGGCAAGTGCCACCCTTATACGCAGTGGCGATCAATCCTACGCGTACCGAAGAGCTAACACCACCGACGATGGCGCCAGCGGCGTGACGACCTCGCCACCCCTCAACGAGATGTAGTCTCCAGCTCGCGCACACGCGACGCCTGCGCGCTGGATCGCTCGCGCTCCGCCCATACCTTCGTCCAGCCGAGGCGTTCGGCGGTATCGATGCGGATGCTGCCATCCTCGTTAAGAATGCCGCTCGCTTTCAGGCGACGGATGCTCTCGGCGGGCATGCCCTTGGTGAAGTTCGGATCCGTGGCCGAGCGCGGCACGAAGTCCTTGTTCTCCGAGATCGCCTCGTGGTCCTTGAACGCTTTGCGCACACCGTTGACGACGTAGTCGAAGTCGACGTCTTTCGACGACTGGATGACGATTCGGTCGAGCGACTTCGTGATGCAGGCCATGATGGCCAGCTCGCCCACTGGTGTAACGACGACCGTGAGGTTCTTATCGTCGGTGACCATGCGAAACGACTCGGGGACCTCGATCGTGGCGAAACCGTTCACCGTGCGCGCGCTGCCGCGGAAGTAGGTGCCCGACTCCGGCCCTTCGAGGGAGACAAAACGGATCTCCTTTTCCGGGTCGGATGGGTGCGGCTCGACGAACGACTTGGCCCCGCCGGCGGTAAAGTTTCCCGTGGTGAAGAAGCCGTAAGCGGTGCCATACCCAACGACGCCGTAGGCGCCGCCGTCGCCTAGGACGCCAACATCGGAGCTATTTCCGTGGACGCCAACGCCAAAAGCCGCGCCCGTCCCGTAGACGCCCGTAGCGCCTGTGCCGTAGACACCGTAATTGGACCCACTTCCGCTGACGCCAGTAGAATCACCATTCCCAGAGACGCCATACAGACCCACTCCTTCGACACCGTAGGTGCCGCCCGTCCCGAAGACACCGGTAGGGCCGGTTCCATAGACACCGTAAGTGATGCCCGTCCCGTAGACGCCGGTAGGTCCCGTTCCCAGGACGCCCTGCGCAGTGCCCACGCCGTGAACACCTTCGGTGCCCTGGCCGTAGACGCCGTATGCCCCGCCCTCGCCAAATACGCCGCGACTCCCGGCGCTCTTGCCGTAGATGCCGGTGTTGCTATTGGTGACCTTGAATGCTGCGGTGGCAAGATTGACCGTCTGGTCGTAGGGCAACGTCAACCCGCTGTCGCTGTCTGCTGCGCACGTCCACGCGCTGCCGTTCCACTTCGGGATCTGATTCGCGGTGCACGCGACAGCAGGCAGCAGCTGTGTGCCCGCGAGGTTGACCGTGCCGCTCGCCGTGATCGGTCCCCCGGTGAGGCCCGTGCCCGTCCCGACACTCGTCACCGTCCCGCCGCCACCACCGGTCGCGTCCGCGGCGCACGCCCAGTTCGTGCCGTTGAACTTGAGGATCTGTCCATTCGTGCAGCCGTTGCCGTTCATCATCGCCGCGGTCACGCCCGCGCTGGCGATGGCGAGCGTCACATCGCCGCTGGTGCCGCCGCCCGACAGGCCCGTGCCGGCAATAACGCGGGTGATGTCGCCGATGGGTGCGGCCGGCGCCCTGAAGTAGCCCACGACGTCCGCGATGAAGTCGACCTGCGCCGGGCTTTTCGCGATGAACCGATTGCTGTTGGCGGTATCGACCGGCACGATCGCCCCGGTTGCTATCGCCACAATCCCAGCCTGGTAGTTGACTGTGCTTACCGCGGGCTCCGCACCATTCGCCGGCCACACCTTGATGAATCCCAGGTTGGTCGGATTCACGGCGTACACGTTCATCGCGATGGCCGCGACACCGTTCGGCATCCCGCAATTAGTTGCCGTACCGCCTTGGGTGGAAAAATTAGCCGAGAAACCGTCGAACGTGCGCGGTGTTCCCGTCTGCAAAGCGCCACCGGCCACGCGCGTGTCGGCGATTCTGCAGGGACTGATCGGCGTGTAGGTCAGGTCGGCGTTCGCGTCGCCAAGATTCTTCGTCACGAGACGTTGCCGCGTAGCCGCGCCATCCTGCCGCGAATCGGCAATGAGCGCCTCGATCGTCGCGAACGATCCAGCCAGGCTCGCCGCCAACAGCCGGTCCGATCGCAACTGCCACAACGCCTCGCTCAACTGTTCCACACTAATTCGCCGATTCGCCGGCAAGCCCGGCAACTCCACTGCCCACTCGTTCACGATCCGCTGCACCACCGATCCGCGATGCTGCTCGATTACGACCAACGGATGCTGTGAGGCAGCCGTTATTGTCTGCGCCGCTGCGCTCGGCATCGCGCCCGTTCCCACTAACGCCACATGCACGATCATCCCCGCCAACGACAACAGCATGCCGCGACAAGCCGCCATGATTGCCTCCCCTTCGCATTGGAACCGCATTGGGCGCTTAGCATCCTGTTCGGTCAACAGTTATCGCGCGCGTAACGGGCCACCGATCGACCTCGACGGTGTGTCAGACGACCTGAAGCTTCGCGGCGGCCAGGACCGCACTCGCATCAACCTTGAGCAGGACCACGAAGTCCGCTACTGGACCAAGGCGTCACGGCTGACCCGCTCCACGAGGCGGTGAAGGTGGCCGAGTCGTCGAAGGCGAGTCCTATGGCGTAGAGTGGGTGATGCCTTAGCGCTTTCGCTTTCAATCAAGTGAGGGAGGAACCATGAAATCTAAAATGAACCTGAAACTGCAATTCGCAGACCTCGGACTGGTGGCGGCACTCACGGTTGCGGGTGCGATGTGTCCAGGTTTGAGTGGTTGCCAGACGGCTATGGCGCCGAAAGCGGTCACGCCGACGTGGACCATGCCACAAGGAGTGTCCACGCAGACCGTCGACGGCTATCCCATGGCATACACGTCCAGAGGATCAGGGCCGACTATCGTGTTCGTTCACGGCGTTTTAGTGGACTACCGCTATTGGCAACAGCCGCTGGAAACTTGGACGGCCGATTACCGCGTAATTGCCATCAGCATGCGTCACTTTTACCCAGAGAAGTGGGACGGCAAAGGCGAGGACTTCACCGTTGGTCAGCACGCCAAAGATATTGCGGCCTTTATCGAATCGATAGGCGGGCCTGTTTACCTCGTCGGATGGTCGTACGGGGGCCGTCCCGCCTACGAGGTCGCCCGCACGCGCCCCGATCTTGTCAAGAAGCTGGTACTAATGGAGGGAGGGCCCGACATGCGACCCAGGCCACCCGGTGTTCTCCCCGATATCGACGTAGCTGTACGGGCTTCCAAGGTCGCAACGTTCTTTGACGCGGGCGATATGGACGGTGGGCTGGCATTTGCGACCGACGACATCAGCGGACCGGGGCGCTGGGCCAGCATGCCCGAGTCGTATCGCCAAATCCTCCGAGACAACGCGTGGACGGTAGTCGGTATCGGTCACGGGGAGGCCTATACGGGTACGTGCTCGGAGTTCGGATCGTTGAAAATGCCGGTTCTTCTGATCAAGGGGGAACTCACCACGCCTCGTCTGCGGGACATTGTTTTAGAGGAATCAAAGTGCCTGCCGCATGCAGCCGTCGTCACGATCCCGAAGGCGGGGCACTCCAGTGCTGCGATGAATCCGCCCGCAGTCAAACAGGCTGTGTACTCATTCCTGCAACATTAGGCAATTTAGCGATCTGCCCGTGACCAGTAATCGGGGACGCCCGCGTTGGTGAGATGTGGCCGTCTCTGAGGCCTTCCGCCTTTGATTGCCCGTGCCGATCGACGGCCACGCACGAGTGCTTGCTCTCGCACTGCACACCTGACCTTCAAATCAAAAAATTGAGTACCCCCGATCAGTGGGCGCTTGGGTTGACTCCAGCTGGTGGGCGTCCGGTACGGGGAGAAAATGCGAGGGGCAGGTCATGGCCGATAGCGGACGGTCGGATGCGCCGCTAGTCACACGCATTGGCTGCGAACACGCATGCCTGCCGCTAAGACAGATGGTTGCGGGTTCCAAGCGAAAACGGCCTGCGCTTTCGCGCAGGCCGTTGATTCAAGCAGTGGTTGCGGGGGCAGGATTTGAACCTGCGACCTTCGGGTTATGAGTCCTAAGTCGCCGATATCTGTCGGTTTTCACCCGGTTCTATAGGCTTACCTCTTCCTTGTTTTATCAACGACTTGCTTTTATACTGGCTTCTATGGGATTGCGCTAGCTTTCCGGGTTCTCGTTACCCTGGCGTTACCCGCAGCGTTACCCAAGGGAGCCAACATGCCGAAGCGGATCGAAGCCAAGCGGATCAAGTTCAACGATCGGGTATTGCGAGCCCTGCCGAACCCGCCGATAGGCGAGCGCGTCGAGTACCTGGACGCCGATGTGACCGGGCTCCGGCTCCGCGTCTCTTCCTCAGGCGTCAAGACATTCACCCTTCTGCGCCGAACGAAACACGGCCCGCCGGAGCGCCTGACCTTAGGCCGTTTCGACGAGATCAAGTGCGAACAGGCCCGGACAGAGGCTCTGAAACTCATCGGACACATTGCAGGGGGCGCCAATCCCGCTGAAGTGAAACGAGCGCACAAGGGGGAGCCGACCTTTGCGGGGCTGTTCACCGAATACCTCGAGCGCCACGCTCAACCGAACAAGCGGACTTGGCGCGAAGACAAGCAGAAGTACCGCGACTATCTCGAAGGCCCGCTGGGACGAAAGAAGGTCTCACGCATCGCGCGTCCCGATCTGGCAGCAATTCATTCTGCGATTACTCGCAGCGGGCACCCCACCGTCGCCAACCGCGTTAAGGATTTGGTTTCGTCGGTCTTCGGCCGGGCGATAGCTTGGGGATATCTCGATACAAACCCGGCGAAGGGCATCGGGGACAACGCTGAGAAGAGCCGAGAACGATTCCTAAAGCCCGGCGAGTTGCCGCGACTGTTTGCTGCACTTGACGGCGAGCCGAATGGCGCATTCCGCGACTATTTCCTATTGGCCCTGCTGACCGGCGCCCGCCGCAACAACGTCGTGGCTATGCGTTGGACCGATCTCGACTTCGAGCGCGGCGAATGGGTGATCCCGATGACCAAGAACGGCGAGCCGCAGCGCTTGCCGTTGGTTCCGGAAGCGATTGCGATCCTCAAGATAAGGCACGGGGCCGCGGCCGAAGGCGCGCGGTACGTATTCCCTGCCTCTCGCGCCGACTCGAAGCTCGGACACATGAGCGGCGAACGCAAGGCTTGGTTGCGCCTTCTAGAGCGTGACGAAATCGGTCAGTTGCACCAGCGGATTGAGGCGAAGGGCGGGAAAGCGGATGGCGAGCCAGGCGAGTCGCCTGCCGATGCGTTGCAACGTCTTCGCCGCGTCGCCAAACGCCTAAAGGTCAACACCGACGGCGCGCAGCTTGAGGACATTCGCATCCACGATCTGCGACGCACGATGGGGAGTTGGCAGGCGCGGACCGGTGCCAGCCTCGCCATTATCGGCAAGAGCCTTGGGCACAAGAGCCAACAGGCAACCGCAGTCTATGCGCGCCTTGACATAGACCCTGTTCGCGCAGCGATGGAGACTGCGACCGCGGCAATGCTCCACGCGGCCAAGCAGTCGCCGTCCTCGGATGTATTGCCGTACAAGAAGCGCGCATAGAGATCGGCCGTTACAGCGCGCGAACGCCCTGCCCGCCTGACCGTAGGCAACCCACGGAGGATTTACGCCATGGCCAAGAGCAATTCCGGTGATACGCAGCACGCGAACGGCTCACCCGATCCGCTACCGCCGGAGGCGGA
>Ga0105248_10007539_pt1 | contig 11947 bp, 10 predicted proteins | sample KBSS34metaG_FD_81524 | JGI IMG/M metagenome (GOLD analysis project Ga0105248, IMG submission 81524) | Switchgrass rhizosphere microbial communities from Kellogg Biological Station, Michigan, USA - KBS S3-4 metaG | ecosystem: Host-associated > Plants > Roots > Rhizosphere > Soil | place...
CTGATGTGGGCAGCCGATCATGCCCCCCTTGAAACGGTCCATATCCTCCTGGATTCGGGGGCGGACGTGAATGCCGTTTCCGGAAAGAACATGAATGGGGTCTCCAGCAATGAGACCGCGCTTCTACTGGCCAGGCGGCAAAAACGAAGCGATGTGGTCGACATTTTGTTGCGCCGCGGCGCGCGTGAAACAAAGCCGCGAGGCCGCTTCCGCAATCTAATGGGATGGTGATGGAGGTACATTGATCGGCTCTCCTCATTGATGACCTGAAATTTTTCCCCATCTGATTGCATTAGAGCACTTGGGCACACCTCACGGCCTGTCGCTGCCGCGTGGGCCACCTGCGATTAGAAAATTTCCCTGTTAAGATGCCGGCATGCAAGATTTGCTCGAGTTCGTCGCTCGCTATGGATATGGCCTGGTTTTCTTTGCCATATTCATCGAGCAATTGGGGATACCGCTGCCGGGCGTTCCCATCCTGATCGTGATGGGCGCGCTGGCGCACTCGGGCGAATTCGTAGTGCTGGGCGTTGTGGGAAGCGCTTTGGCCGGATCGCTGACGGCAGATGTAATCTGGTACCAGCTGGGCCGCCGGTATGGCCGCGCCGTTCTGAACCTCATGTGCCGCATCTCGCTGGAGCCGGATTATTGCGTCCGGCACGCCGAAGATGCGTTTGAGAAGCGAGGCATCTGGACGCTCCTTTTCGTTAAGTTCATTCCGGGGCTCAATGCTGCCGCCGTCCCCCTGGCCGGAATGATCCGGATACGAGGACTTCGCTTCCTTGTTTTCGATGCTGCGGGAATCCTGTTATGGTCAGGAACCTACGTTTCGCTTGGCTACATCTTCAGCCGGGAAATCGAATTGATCATTGAGCGAAGCTCCGATGTTGGCGGATCGGTCCTGGCGATCATCGTTGTGTCCGCGGCGATTTACGTGTTGATCAAGTACTTTCGACGGCAGCGCTTTCTGCATTCCATCCAGATCACGCGAATTTCCGCCGACGAACTGAAGACGAAAATGGATTCAGGCAAGCCGGTTATCCTGCTGGATTTGAGGAATCCTCTGGATCGCGACCACGACCGTGTCCGAATCCCCGGCGCCTTTCACATGCTTCCGAATTTTGTGGATATCGGCGCCCGCGAGATTAAACAGAAGAGTGAGATCGTTGTTTACTGTTCGTGCCCGAACGAAGCAACGAGCGCGAAGGTCGCGCATCAACTGCTTCGTACCGGCCTGAACGCCGTATATCCGCTGGAAGGCGGCCTGATGGCGTGGCGAGAACGTGGCTATCCAGTCGAATCGCTGGACTAGCGGTACGAAATGCTCCTCGCTCATGCGCGGCGTTTCTTTATCAGGAAACGCCGCGCGGACCGGCTAGAGCGAATTCAGAAACGCGAACAGCAGTTGTTTCTGAGGTTCACTCAAGGCGTTGTACGTGCCGATGACGGAGGAAGCCTGGCCTGCGTGACGCTCGATTGCTTCTCTCACCGTGAAGGATAGCCCGTCGTGCATAAGGCGATTGCGTGTTCTCAGCGCCCACAGTGGCGCTGTGCGCATGAGATTGGCTGTCATTGCGAACTCTGGCGTGGGCAGAATCGGTATCCCGTCACTGGTACCGATGTCGTGGAGAAGGAAGTCGCTATAGGGATGGATGATTTTGTTTCCTAAAGCCGGGGGAACCGTAAGCGCGCCGCTATTGATCTGCGTGCCTGGAGCCGCGGTCGTGATGGACCCCACGTGGCACGTCGCGCATCCGATTTGCGTAAACAATTGTTCTCCACTATTGACAGTGTGGTTAATCGGTCCACGTGAAGGCGCTTTTGTGGAACGCATAAAATTGGCGAAAGCGACGACATCCTGGCCATCATCCTCAGGATCTGCGACGGCATCGTATGGCGTGCCATAACCCACAAAACGGCCAGCGACGTGTTCTCGACAGGAAATAGGGGCGTGGTAATTCCCATTTCATTAAGGTAGGCATCAGCGGCGAATGACACCAGACTGGCGTGCTGCCCCTTCCATCCAAAACGTCCAATGCGCGCGGTTCCATCCCCTTCCAGAACAGGCACCATGGTCGCGGTTCCTCGCAAGTCGGCCGGCTGGGCATCGCGAATCGCAAGCAACGTATCATTGGCGATGGCTTCAATATAGCCACTGCCGAGCGTGTTGGTAGAGATGCGCAAGGTGCGAACGTCATCCCTGTAATCCACGAGTTCGACAATGTTCGGATGCGTTGCGCGGGAAGCGATCAGAGATCCCCCCAGCGACTCGACAAACACATTCTCTGCCATGTGGCCCGTGCGGTGTTCAGCCACCTGACTCGCGCCGCCCGTCACCGCATTCTGGTGGCATTCACCACAACTCGTTCCGTTGTAGGTGGGGCCGAGTCCATCTGCGGGGCCTTCCCGCTCTTCAAAGATGAAGCGGTTATCGTTGAATGAAGCCAATGGCACGACTGTGTCGTCGTCCAGCGTTTCATAGTCCGGTCCCTGAACATCGAAGCCGTTCGTCAGGTTGTCGAAACCGGCGGGCGCTTCGGTGAATCGAGCTCGATTGCGGTCAGATCCATTTTCAGATCGAATAGAGCCATTGTGACGGAACCTGTCCACCTGGGACGACTGGCCTTCAACGGAGAACGAAAGCCATGCCGTCACAACGAGCATACTCACAGATACAGATGCAATAGCCTTAACTGATTTCATACGTGGTACCTCTGATTCAGTTGGTTTTTATGCGCACGATCTCTCTTCAAGACTCTCGCTTCGCGCACAAACAAAGTTCGAGCACCAGTCGAGGTCGCAAATTGGAAAGTGCTGTGAGTGAAAAATTTGTGAGTCTCAGCGTCGGTGCGCCAGCAGGAACAAGGCAGCCAAAGGCAGGACTAACAGACGCCGCAGGCGGAAAGCAAATTCGGAGCCATCATCAGCAAGGAGGCAGAGTACTGATTATCAACCCCGGTTCGAACGGCTCGAACCGTGCGGGAGATAAAATCGACGAAGTTTTCCCCTCTTTCCGAGCGATGTGACGGACTGAAAGAGAATCCTGAAGCGGGTTAGCGAGTACGGGTGCCGCCGAGCCTTGCGCGCTCTCAAACGCGTGTCATATGATCCCCGCGAATGCCCGTACTAATTTTTGCCGGGGAGCACATCTGATGAAGGCGAGATTACTCAGCACAGTTTTGAAGAATTCCGCGAGACGGACGCTGTTCTGCCTCATCGTGTCCGCAACGCTGGCTGTGGCTCCTGTTGCGTTCGCGCAAGGCCAGCGCGGTGGCGGGCAGCGGGGTCAGGGACAACGGGGGCAAGGAGGACAAGCCGGCGCGGCAGCCACAGCGCAGCCGGCCCAGCAGGCACCGCATCCACAACCTTTGCCGACAGATCTTTTCACTTCGAAAAACTTTTACAAGGATAAGGCCGCGTGGCTGGATCAGCGTTATTTCCGGTGCAACAGTCCACGCGAACTCACCGATATGTGGACGCGCGGCGGCAGGGTCGGCAATGATCCTCCGCGTTCCGCTGAGTGGGGCGACTGCAGTCGAGACTACCCCGCATCAGAGATCAAGAGCCACCTCCCTTACAAAACCGCGAAGGAACATTACGCAGCGCTACTGGCTGAAACCAAAGCGGCGGGCGGCCCGACGATCCATACGCGGCAGACCCTCCCCGACTGGGACGGGCGATATAACCGCGCCGGCCAGAATCAGTGGATTTACGGACGCATCGTCCAGACCAGCACGATTCTTTCGCTGCTCACACCCGAATATCAGGAACGCATGGTTCAAATGAACTATCACGAAGCCGTAAACAATGCGCCTCAGTGGAATGCAGCGTATTGCTATCCTGAGGGCTTCATGAGGTGGTGGGCAGAATTCTCCATCAATCAAATCGAAGTCATGACCACACCTGCTCAAGTGCAGTTCCTGACCGGTGTTGCCGACAACTTCCTGCGACGTGTGCTAGTGGGGCGAAGTCACGTTCAGCAGGTTCCTCAGTGGTGGGGCGAGACCGTTGGCTTCTGGAAAGGCGACACGTTGATCGCGTGGACAGCGAACGTCCAGGGATGGACATTGTCGCATTCCATGTTTGAATTCAGCAATTCGCTGGAGACCATCGAAGTGTTTACGCCGCGGCGTAATGCCGATGGAAGTTTTGCCGGACTCACGGTCGACACGACGTTTTATGATCCCGAGGCCTTTGTGGCGCCGCTGCACACCCTTCAGCAATATAACCGCACCGCAGGACTCGATCACCCGACACAGAGATACACGTATATCGAATGCTTGAGCAACATCTCGGCTGTTGACGGCAAACCGACACAACTTACACAGGGAGATCCAGGCTACATCGACTATTACAACCGTCCCTGGGCACAGAATTGGGAGAAGTTGGAAAAGGGCTGGGATAAACCCCAGCGCGAGCTATTCCCTGATATCTTCGGCAAGTAATTCGTAAGGAGCGGCATCATGAAACGTTTGTTGAGACATGCCCTTAGGATCGCTATCACCGCCGGGCCCATAATTACAGGTGTTGTAGTCGCGACTGCTCTGTCGCACCATTCGTTTGCGATGTACGACATGACAAAGACGATCAAGTTTACCGGCGTGCTGACCGGCTTCGTCTCCCAGGCGAACCATGCCGAGATCCATTTTGTTCCTCTCGGTGCCGATGGGAAGCCCTCCCGAGGTCCTGACGGGCAACCCATTTCCTGGGGTGTGGAAATGGGAGGTGCCGCAGCAATGGCTCAACAAGGTATCTCGGTCAATACATTCCCTTACGGCACGATCTTTAGTGTGAATCTGCACCCTTTGCGCGATGGCAAGAACTTTGGATCGATGGAGGGTCCCATCTACAAGTGCCCACCCAAAACCCCGCCGCCAGCGGGCAAGCATTGCAACGATGTGCCCGGCAGCACGTCTCATGGCCGCGGAAATTTTTAGCTGACGAACGGTTGAAAGGATCCACGTGAACGATTTCGCCAACTGGCTTGCCGGAACACAGCTAAGCCTCTCCATTCAGACGCATCTCTGGGTGGTTCCGACGATTCAGTCTATTCATATCGTATGCATCGGTATCGTCCTGGCTTCAGTGTTCATGATCGATCTGCGCATCTTTGGATGGGCCGGCCGCGATCAGAGTGTGCTGCAAATATCGAGAAGGTTCTGCCCATGGCTTTGGGCAGCGCTTGGTGTGCTTCTTGTTACCGGTGTCTTAATGGTCATCGGTGAGCCGGTTCGCGAGCTCATGAGCTTGTCATTCTGGCTAAAGATGTCCATGCTTCTCATCGGAATTGTCATTGCCACGCTGTTTCAACTCTCGCTGCGCGGGAACCGCAAAGAGGATGAGTTCATCGGTCGCTGGACGACGAAATCCCTTGCGATTGTGACCCTCGTCGTTTGGTGCAGCATTGTGGTTCTTGGCCGTCTCATTGCGTACGATCACGTTTGGGGAGCATGGTCCCTGAGGCCGATTGTTTGATGGATATCGGTGCGGGACTTAAAGCGATCGAGGCGTCAGGCCTTGCGGGATGGATTCGCGACTCTCTTTATGCCTTTCCGCTGATTGAGTCGTTCCACGTGATCGGCTTGACAATGACGTTCGGCACTATCGCCATTCTGGATTTACGCATGCTTGGGCTTGCGTCAGCCAATCGCCCGTTCACGCGCGTGGCAGAAGTGCTGAAGTGGACCTGGGCCGCATTCGGCCTGACCGTCCTTACGGGCGGGCTGATGTTCATTACGAACGCGTCGGTCTATTTCTCGAACCGCCAGTTCCAATGGAAGATGGCATTGATTGCTCTCTCGGGTCTCAACATGTTGATCTTCGAGCGCACGTGCGGCCGGAACGTGCGCCGCTGGGATAACGACAAAACCGCTCCTCCCTCGGGGAAACTTGCGGCCATTCTCTCTTTGATTCTTTGGATCAGCGTGATCTTTCTGGGCCGCTGGATAGGATTTACTACTACTGGAAACAGGACGCCTGACACGGAGATCAATCTGGATGATCTCTTTCAATAGGTAGAGAGAACCCCGAACCCTCGATTTTACAGAGGTATTCAGCCTCACTACAGTCAACTACTGATTGCTGCAACTTCGCCTTTCGCTTATCCTCGCCACGCCTTCTTTTTGGATCGAGACGGGAGTTTTGATGAGGGATGTCTGGTGGACGCGGTCCGAGATCGTCGCGGTCCTGGTAGTAGTTGTGATATTGGCGGCAATGTCGCCCAGATTGGAGGCAACTCCCGCACCTGTCCAGAAGAGCGCCGATCCAGATCTCGCCATCACGCGGCCCACTCGTTTCAACGCATCTGTGGGAGGCGGTTCCGGACTCATCCAGGCGATCTCCCCCGACACTTTGCCTGACGGCGATATTGTTGCCGGCGCGGCCGTGATGAACCACGACCGCGATCCGGGAGATATCGATATCTTCGCGTACAGCTTTCAAGGCGCTGTCGGCTTCGGCAAACGCATCGAGGTGTTCACTAAGGTCATGCCGTGGTTGCGTGCGAATAGTGCGCACCAGGAACCGGTACGGTTCCCTGTTCCGCCTCTCGATCTTTTCGTCGACACCTATCCGAACTCGGCGGTTCGTCCTGGGCCTTATTTCATGTTTGTGCCCACGTTGCCCTACAAGACCTATAACCCAGTGAACATCACGGAGACAGGCGCGTTTTCATCCTCCAGTGGAGACAACGTTTTCGGGGCCAAGTTCAATTTGAGATCCGAAAATCGCGGGAACCCCTTTGGCATTGGACTCCGCGGCTACATTGAAATCCCCACAGAGGCACCGCGATACAACACTCCCTTCCCCGGCTTTCGGCACGTCAACGGAGCATCAGGCGAGGTTAACTTTGGCGGCGATTTCCTTTTCAGCAGAACATGGAAGTCTACAGAGTTCCTCGCCAACATCGGTTACAAGCAAACCGGAGATCCCAATCGCGGACTGCGTGTACAGCTCGTAGACTCGAGCCAGACAGCCCCCGAGAAATTTCTGATCGGCGATCCGATCGAAATGCCCTTGAGGCTCAGCAACGAGCTGCGTATCAGCACAGGATGGACTGTACCGCTCTTCCATTACTACAAGGCGTACTGGTGGCTCATCGCGGAATTCAATCACACGCGCTATGTCGGAAGTCACACACCAACGGAAAGGCTGGTCCATCCGGCGGAAGTGTCCGTAGGGATCCAGTCCAACGTCCCGTGGTATAAGGCCGTCTCGGTCGGCGCTGCATGGCAACTGCTGCTGAACAACGCCGGAAAAGGGCAGCAGCGCACAACATCGCTGAAAACTCCGGATGGACGCGGGGACATCAACTTCAGCGAGATTCTGAATAATCCCGAGCTTACTGCCGAAGTTAAAGAGTTTCTTCAGAGCCGCGGGGCGACATTCTCCGAAGCAAGTAACAAGGTTTTCTCTACAAACAATCCTGCATTCGACGGCTGGCGAAACATTCCAGTGGCGTCGGCGCTCGTACAGTCTGAAGGCCACACGAACATTCTGGCTTTCGTTACGTGGCATATCGGCCACCGCCGCTGAACTGAAATGATCAGAAACCGTCTACGAGAAGCATCACGACACACTTGGGCCATCTTGCTGGTTCTTGTTGGGTCAATGACCCTGTTTGCGGAAGCCCCGCCTTCCCCACATAGTTTATTGCCGGGACTGACCTCGGCGGAGCAGGCTCGGCTGGCGCACCAGTTTGCGCCCGTGCTCGTCTTTCATTCCGAAGAACACTACTTCCCGACAAGCCCGCTGTTTCCGTTAAACACGGAATCGGCGGCAACACCGCTGTCCTCGCTGGGTACGACGCAGTCGCGTATCCAGGCTTACAAAAATCTGCCGCTTGCCGAAAAAGGAAAGCTCGCGACGGTGTTCTATCGAGCTTACCCGGCCTGGGTTTCCCATGAGGCGGTGGTCGTTCTCGAGTACTGGTTCTACTATGTGCAGAACGATTACCGAGTTCGGGGAAATATTCTCCCTTTCTGGATGGACGGCAACCATCCGAACGATCTGGAACACGTCCATCTGGTTCTGCGCGCGAAATCCAGCCCAGGATTGAAGTTCAGTTTGGGACCGGCGCCGGGAGATCTCCAATACTCGGTGAAAGAGGTCTACGCGAGCTCGCATGAAGGAAAGATTCCGTCTAATTGGTACGATTATGGCGATACCCCCAGAGACGGCCCGACACATTTTCTGGTGGAGCTCGGATCGCACGCTCTCGCACCGGACATTAACGAAGACGGACTGTTCACGCCAGGCGAAGACGGAGATTCCGGATACAAGATTCAGTGGGGAATTCGTGATGTTGGCTACACCTGGCCTCGATATCGGACCAGCTATATGGACCCGCGTTCCAATGGCAATGCTGTGGTGTTCTCCTCGCAAGACGCAACCACTGGCGGGGCAGCACCCGAAGATCAGCAGCACCTGACGTACGAACTCGTCTCGGTTGATTCGTTATCGGGACGCTTCGCTCAGCTTGAGTTGACCGAAAAGCAGCGCAAGCACACATTCGAAAATCAGGTTTTTTGGTTTCCGCGAATGTTTGGGAAAGACAATGGCCGATCCGACAAACTCCTCATGCCGCCTCCCGCCAAAGTTGGGGGTGACTCCATCGGGGTGCGCGGCGTGTCTTCGAGCGAGCGGCATTTTCTGGCCGGCACCGTGCTCAACGTAGGCGAGCCTGGCTTCTTTGCCGGCGGCCGGTATTCATTCCTCACCCGCTCACGATATCTGCCTGATCTCATCATGCAGGTCGACGGTGTTGTGACACGGGAGAGCAAGTATTTGTCTCCGCAAGTCCTGCTCAGCTATCCGATCGACGGCATCACCAAGGTGATGGCAGGACAGTCATTCGTCACAGATTCGCTGCGGTTCGATCAGGTTCAACGGGACTGGATCTGCGCTATTGAGGTGCGTCTTGGCGATATGCGCATCTCAGCGGCGACGCGATCGACGGGGCCGCTGCGAACTTCTGCCAAGGAATTCCGTCTGTTTTACGCATTCTGAGGCCTGGCCAAGCTATCCTCGCATCTCTTCTGCGCGGCATCTTCAAGAAAAGACTGCGCAAAGCGCCATCAGCGATGACAAACGACAATCGAGCATTGAACAGCATCATTTCCCTGCCCTTTCAACCTGTATAGACAACAACAGACTCCACAGTTCATAATTAATGTTCTTCGAGTAGTGATTCATCAAACCTTCTCCTTACTTCAGAAGATCGAAAGGCCGCAATGAGCGAAGACTGGTCACACCTCCAGGCTCTTGAAGCCGAATCGGTCTATATCCTCCGCGAGGTCGTTGCGCAGTTCCGGAATCCGGTGCTGCTGTACTCGATCGGCAAGGACTCCAGCGTTCTCGTGCATCTCGCCCGAAAGGCCTTCTATCCGGGGCCTATCCCGTTTCCGCTGCTGCACGTAGACACGGGGTACAAGTTCCCGGAGATGCTGAAGTTTCGTGAAGAATTTACCAAAGCGATTGGCGCTCGGCTCATCGTTCACCGGAACGAAGAGGCGATTGCCGAGGGCGCGCATCCCCTCAAACTTGGCGTTGCCCGATGCTGTGGCGCCCTGAAGACGGGAGCGCTCCTGCAAGCATTGGGAAAGTACCAGTTTGACGCCGCAATCGGCGGGGCGCGCCGTGACGAAGAGCGTTCCCGAGCAAAGGAACGCGTTTTCTCTTTTCGCGATTCGTTCGGCCAATGGGATCCTCGCAATCAACGTCCGGAGCTCTGGAACCTTTACAACGGCGAGATCCATGAAGGCGAGTCCATGCGGGTCTTTCCTCTCTCGAACTGGACCGAACGCGACGTGTGGCAATACATCCAGGAGCAGAACATTCCGATCGTGCCCCTGTACTATGCGCGCCAGCGCAAGGTCGTCTTTCGCGGCACGAACTGGATTCCAATCGACAATCCTGAAGACGTGCGTGAAGGAGAAACCGTCGTCACGGAATGGGTACGGTTTCGAACACTCGGCTGCATGCCCTGCACAGGGGCAGTGAAATCTCAGGCAACAACGATAGAAGAGATCGTTGCCGAAGCCGGCGCTGCCACGCGCAGCGAGCGTGAAACTCGTGTGATCGATCACGGGGCGAACACGATGGAAGACAAGAAACGCGAGGGCTACTTTTGAGCGTTGGTCTTCTGAGGTTCATCACTGCCGGCAGCGTCGACGACGGCAAGTCCACTCTAATCGGCCGCCTTCTTGTCGACGCGCGTGGCGCATTCGAGGATCAGGTTTCCGCGGCGCAGCGCGACAACGAACGGCGAGGTGGAAAAGGCATCGATTTCGCCCTGCTTACTGACGGCCTCAAGGCCGAGCGTGAACAAGGCATCACTATTGATGTCGCATACCGCTACTTCAACACGCTCCGACGGAAGTTCATCATCGCCGATGCTCCTGGCCATGAGCAGTACACCCGCAACATGGTTACAGGAGCGAGTACGGCCGATCTGGCTTTAATCCTGGTTGACGCGCGGCAGGGGTTGGTGACGCAATCGCGGCGGCATGCCTATATCGCGCATCTCGTCGGTATTCGTCACATCATCGTGGCTGTGAACAAAATGGATCTCGTGGACTTCAAGCAGGACGTCTACGATCGCATCTGTTCAGAGTTCCGAAACTTCTTCGAGCAGCTCGGCCCCATCGATCTGCGATTCATTCCGATTTCAGCGCTCCAGGGCGACATGGTGGTCGAGCGGGGTTCCAATCTATCGTGGTACACGGGCGATACTGTAATGGAGACGCTGGAGACTATTGAGATTGAACAACAGGACGCCAGCCACCTGCGATTCCCCATTCAGCTCGTCAATCGCCCGCCGCTGCCAGAACTCGGAGACTTCCGAGGATACATGGGAAAGATCGCATCAGGCCGCGTGAGTGTCGGACAGTCGATCGCCATCACGCCAGGCGGCCGCCAGACCAGGGTCACAAGCATCCTTACATTCGATGGCGAGCGCACGACAGCCTTTGCGCCGCAGTCGGTGACGCTGACGCTGGCCGAAGACGTCGATACCTCTCGCGGAGATATGATCACAGGCATCGATGACGCGCCTTCGGCCAAAACTCAATTCGAGGCGACGATCTGCTGGATGAGCCCAAAGCCAATGAAGGCCGGGGGAAAGTACCGGCTGCGTCACACGACGCGGCTCGTGAAGGCGCTGGTTTCCGGAATTCAGCACAAAGTCGATCCCAATACCCTCGCGAAACACGCCAGTCCTTCTGAGCTTCAGCAAAACGATATTGCCCGCATTTCCCTGAAGACGCTTTTGCCCATCGCGTGTGACAGCTATCGCGAAAACCGCGAGACGGGCGCATTCCTTCTCATCGACGACAACAACGATACCGCTGGCGCCGGATTCATCGAGTAGTCGCGGAATTCTCGGAACAAAAGGTCGTATTTTCCGCGACAAGTGTGTTTCGCGAACCGGAAGTGCCTCAACGCACGCAATGGCGGCTCGGCCTGTCAATTGCAACCGAGCCGCTCGGCTGACACGGTATGGCGCCGGTGCTATAGTCGAGGTCCAGCCATGGAGCGCGAAGTGTCCACACAATCAAAGGTACGCATTACGCCAGAGGAGTATCTCGCTCTGGAACGGAAAGCGGAAACCAGGAGCGAATACTTCGACGGCGAAATGATTCCAATGCCGGGCGTCTCGTTGCAGCACGACAGAATCGTGATCAACCTGATTAGTGAATTGGATAGTCAGTTTCAGGATCGTCCCGGTGAAGTGCACGGCCCTGACTTCAGAATCAAGGTACCTCATATGGGTTCGTATTTTTATCCGGATGTAAGCGTTGTACTCGGAAATCCGGAGTTGGAAGACGAATACGGGGACTCGATGCTAAACCCACGAGTCGTCATTGAGGTGTTATCACCTTCTACGGAGTCTTACGACAGGGGGCCTAAGTTCGCACACTACCGAACCCTGGAATCCCTTCAAGAATTC
>Ga0105248_10007542_pt1 | contig 11945 bp, 11 predicted proteins | sample KBSS34metaG_FD_81524 | JGI IMG/M metagenome (GOLD analysis project Ga0105248, IMG submission 81524) | Switchgrass rhizosphere microbial communities from Kellogg Biological Station, Michigan, USA - KBS S3-4 metaG | ecosystem: Host-associated > Plants > Roots > Rhizosphere > Soil | place...
ATTAAATAAAATAGCGGGCGTTTGATAACAGCGATTCCGTTCGGGAGCGCCGCCAGGCGCTGTAGTTGGGAGAACGGAATCTTCTGTTATCAGATGACCGTCCGATTTGAGGTTCTTTTTGCCGAAACCCTCTAGTTCGAATACGATCACAGTGCTTTCTGCAGGATTCTTTAATTGAAATGCGCAGATTGTTCGCGTGGATTAGAAAAGAGCGCGACTAATTCGCGGGTACGCGTCGTCTTCTTCGAGCAGAACATGGGCTGCATCTGCATGTACGATAAATTGAGACATGCACCATGCTTACAGTTGGGATGGAAAACGAATTGGGCCAAGTGTCTGTAAGGTCAAAGGCATAAACGGAAGGCCAGCTTCAGAGCTGGCCTTTTCGGTTGGGCGAGACATTTAGCCTTGTAATCCGGTTTCACGACTGAGGAACCTAGGCGAGAGTCGGAAGTGTCACGTGTTAACACGTGACGCTTCTGACACTCTCTAACGGGCGCTCAAAATCGATCGAAAGGTGCGGACTGAGTTATTGTCGAGGGCAACGGCAATAACTCAGCCCAATGCTATGAACTCAACAGAGGCCAACCAAACCTTGACGCCAGATATTTGTGAAGTGAATCTAGGTGCGGATGTTCGGGCAAATTGGGACGCGACTACAGCGAGGATTACCCACCAGTGAGACTCAAGAATTGTCGCTGCGAAACCAGCCGACGAGCGCAAAAGATCCTCAATTACCTTGCCCACATTCATCGAAAGAGTTTTGATAAGAAAGTTCCCGTTGAGTTCCTGTTACAATCGCTCTCATTTGATCAGCTTCTCCAACGCGTAAAAATTTTTTCGCCAGCCAAGTGCTAGCACTTGCCTGGCGGTATCTCAGGGGAGTGTTGGACATAGCTTGACACTCCCGGAACGTGCGCCAATTGTTATTCAAAACGCGTTAGACACGATTGTAGGGAGAGTCAGATAGCTACATTGAGGAAGGACTTTTTCGTGCAGCCGCCTGACTTTCGTGCAAACGCTACTATGCGTGCAAAGTCTCGTCGACGGGCTTTGTCCCGAAGACTCAGGCTTGTAGGAAAAGTCAGGTTTCTGGAAGTCCGGTGAGTTAATTCAGGCAGTCAATATTAGCTTGAACGCGCTGTAGAATCATTTCAAGTTCAGTAGCGTTCACTTGCCTCAGATCAAAGCCCTTGTAAATTTTGTCCTTCCGGTTTCCATTTGTGCTTGGCAACGAGAGGACTTGCAGACCCGCTGCTTCGATTATGTCTTCGATGATTCTATCGAGTCCGGCCTGTTTCCCTTTCTTGGTTTCTCCGATAGTAAAGTACAAGCTATCTCCGGTTTCAGACTTGGCGATCCGGTGAGTCCTGAAACCGGGCAACTGTTCGCCGCGAAGTGTTTCGAGGCTTGTCCAACCCTTCGGCTCGTCATTGATGGTAAAGTATCTTCTCAAAATTTGTTCGTGGAACATACGGACGCCCCTATTAAGGGTGCCTCAACCCGGAATTGTGGCTCAACTCTCCATTCGTACATTGATTGGATGACCATGCAGAGATTATGGCACAGCACCTGTGTCAGTACCTTATTAACTTGCGGGCTCTCTGTTTTATTTAGAGATCTCCCTTTGGTCAGGTTAACGAGCAGGCGCGCTGGGGTCTTCATAACACTGGCTCCGTGGTAAGGCCAAAGGAGGAGTTCCTCCTGTCGGTCACCAACGCGGCACCCAAACTGGACCAGTGATCATCGGCCCGTCTGGGCGTATGGGATGGCTGCATGTCAGGAGTGAGGGAAGTATCTCTTAAAGGGAGTGGAAGAAAACCAACTTCGGTTCGTGATGCGCCGGCAACGCGGCGGTGAGGCTGTGATTTCGATATCATAGATGTGAAACACGGCGCCCATGCGGAGTTCGCCGGTTGTCGCCGTGACATGTTGTTTCGGTAAGTACCAAAAGTAAGTAGTAGATGAAGAATGAAAGAGGAAGTACAAAAAGCCATAAGGGTACATAGAAGTATTCGACCCGAGTTTTGCGACTCGCCAATTATTCTGAGCCATCGCCCCGCAAAGAAATCCATCTCGCTACCTTTCTGCCACGTGATGATGCGCAGTCACATTAAGTGGCTGTTCGATATTGACTATCCTACCGGCATTATCACCGTCGCCGATGTAAAGGATGATATTGAGTTGGCGTATGAGTACGGCCACGAAAACTTCACTCACCTGTGGGAACATCCATTCCATGATCATAAGCTGCTCGAAAAAACGATAAATAATGGACAATTGCCTTGGAATATAGGTGCGGGTGCTCCTGGTCAGGCTTGGCCGCTTTCCCTTGCTATGCAGGAAGCGAGACGGCGCGGCTATAACATCCTCGACGAGTACATCAATAATTCGCCGCCTTCTTACGGGGAAGATGAGGCGTACTATGCCGCTCGAAAACTGGCTTACCACTATAGGCACCGCAGCCAAGATCTACCGTACCAAGTAGTAGCAATCTGCACGAACTTTTTCGTTCCGAACCGCTATGGCATGAAGTACGCCCCTTATTTCGTTGACCTTCTTTGGATACTCGTCGATAAAGATTTAAGTTTCCGTTTAGTTGCCATCGAAGTTGACGGCGAACATCACTTCGATCGCAAAGAACGTGATGCCGCCCGCGATGAACATCTAGCATCGCTGGGCTATGAAATTTGGCGCGTTGAGAACTGCTGGTGTCGCGTAGACGGTTGGAAAGTGATCTCTGAGGTTTTATGTGAGGCCGGGATTATTCCAAACGACTACCGATACAAGTATCGGCTCCCGGGGCAAGATCGCTTGCAGACAATTGACAGCTATTACTGTTCGCGTTGTCATCAGCCTATGGTGAGGTTCGATAATGATTGGATTAAAGAAGTGAATGATGAATTGATACACCGCTGTTGCGAAGAAGAATACTAACAGAGCGAATGGGAAAGAACTGCAAACGGAAGCTCGGCCCTATATATTAACTCCGTGACAGATTTACGGCGTCCAATGTTTCCAATTCCTCGCATCACGGAGTCCTTCGTAGATTCGATCGCACAAGACCTGGGATGGCGCCGTTATCTTGATGCCCATACACCCAGCGACGGTCGGCTCAACGCTGACTATCTCGGTAACAATGCCATCATCGAACTGAAGATCATGAAGGAGGAGGGACTGGATAAAGAATTACGCCAAGCAAGCTCGCTATACTGTTTTCGCAAGCGCATCCAAATGCATCTCAAATTGACGTTACGTTTGAAATGTTCCCGCCTCGGAAAATCGATTGCATTTGACCTTAAAACCTTGCTGGACACTTCAATACATCGTCGCATTTCCATCACGACGCCGTGGAGACCTCACAAATCGGCGAACTGCGTGACAAGAATGACCGATCAGTTAGTCCGGATCTTAAAAAGCTAAGGCATAGCTGTAAGGATTGAGAGATGTGATTAAGGGTCGGAATGACTAGCTGGATACGTTGCCATGCCAATCGCTGCATATTTCGATGCCGGTGGTCACGAAGAGGACCAAGAGTATTTAGTCGTCGCCGGCTTCGCTGCGCCCATTACTTCCTGGATCGAATTCGAGATCAGTTGGCGGAGACGTCTGTTAACCGACGGACTTGAATATTTCCACGCTGTTGAATTTGCCCACAGTCGAGGACAATTCGCTCATAACTGGAAGGAGGATGAGACACGCCGCAGGTGTCTGCTTTCAGACCTGATGGATATCGTTAAGCAGAATGTGTCGCGCAAATTCAGCAGCGTAGTGATCAATGATGCACTGAACGAAATGTCTGAATCCACGAAGCTGCAATTTCATATCAACGCCTACTCTCTGTCAGCAAGAACTTGCGCCGCCCGATTAAGAGAATGGATGCAACGAGAGCATTGGGAAAACGAGCCACAGTTAATCTTTGAAGCAGGTGATATTGGGGTAGATCTGCTTAAGAAAAGTCTTACTAGAGATGGTTTCCCCGAACCATTGTTCCGCGCTAAAAGGGATCAACCTACACAAGATGGATCGACACTGCGAGCACCTACCGCGCTGCAGGCGGCGGACTGGTTGGCTTATGAGGTTTTCTTGGCTACGAAAGCGAACGAGGTCAGGCGTTGGGCGATGGAGCAGTTCCTCACGACTCCTGGGAACATAGGAGTGTACGAGATGCGAGATGTCGAAAGGCTGAAACAGGTCCTTGAGACACCGGCGGATCAATTATTAACAGGTACGCTGTGGGACGCTCGGAGATTGACCTGAAATGATAGTTAAGGCCGGTGACTACTAACTTCGTTTGACTCGCGGGCGGAACTAACCACGCCAGTGGGCGAATGTCGGCGGCGACCTCTGACATGTCGTTATCGGGCTGATGGTCGCGATCGGCAAGCCGGCGAACAACAGCTTGCGGAATTGCCTTTTCGTAAAGATCGACATGGCGAAACGGCACCTATGACGAAACGGAAGAAGTGATTAAGAAACTTGTTAGCGGAAGAACCGATAAAAACGTTGCTTTGAAAGTCGAAGGACTCTCTGCGTTACGTGGTTTAGACCTTCCTGCAAGGCTATAGGTCTCCTTGCTCGTCGCTCTTACAGTCTTCAAGAAAAGTTATTAATTCAGATAAACTGGAAATGCATACAGCGCCTTCGGTTTCAAAAATAGAACGGGACGTTGTAAGTAAATGTCTAATCCATTTATCTGTGCTCACGAAGGCATCAGCGTAAGCCAAAGGAGTGAGCATCATTTGGATATCAAAAAAGTCATTCATTGTTGCTTTTCGAGTTGGATCATAGCCCGTGATTGTCATGATTTGTATGGCATTCTTTAGGGCGGGCATATGTTCAAGAATTTTAGTTGAAGCTAAGGCGGGGCTATTTTGCGGAAGAGACTTTATATAGTCCTTGAATCTTTGGATTGCTTCAGATGGCAATTTCAAACTCTCATTTTGCAGCTCCGGTATCAGAACCTGACGTACATAGTTGTCTTGTTCAACCTCACGCATTTTCGCTTTATTCCCCTTCGCGTATTCCCATCGCTCCTTCCATACTTCGGTATACTCCGGTGGGGATTGTTGCTGAAACAATGAAAGCGGAAGAGATTCCTTCAACATATTCACAATGTCAGTAAGCTTCAAAGATGCAAGTCGCTTCGAAACGTTTTGAGTAAATTCCTGCCTTTGCTCTTCGGCTCCGGGAAACTCTGCCGGGAATTGTAGATTACCAAAGCTGCCCAAAAAGGCTGAAACAGGGACGTAAATTTCATTTTTAGAAAGTCTAATTTCCTTTCCATCCACAAAACGCTGTAGGAATGATCTCACCTCTTTATTGTAGATTTCTTTGTCTAATGCAAAACAAACGTTCAGGCTCAGCTGGTCCATTAACGTTGCGGTGCGCAGCGCAGACTCGTAGTTTTGTTTAAACAACTCGGTTATGACAGAGAAAGTCAACGGGCAAAACACCTTACCGTCAACTACTAAATTAGTAAGAAGTTCTTTCGCTCTCGTTGCCTCCGCGCTTACATCTCGCGCTAAAAAATTCCAAACATTCATATCCAAGGGTATCGCTATGCGTTCGGATACTTTGTTCGCGATGCTTGCGTCTGTGAGTTCAAAATCATGTTGGTTCATTATTGAAGACTTCTCCCGAATATCTAAGACCGTTCGATTCCAAGCAAAAGCGACGACTCTATTGGTTTAGTGCACGCAGCTCAGAATCGCTAGGCATGGGCACTCAAAAAACCATGCGCACCATCATGTCCTCTTCCACGTGCAGGAGCTTCGGCCAAGGTGATTTCTTAAGCAGATTATGATCGTAAGCAAGCTCTAAACAAAATAGACCAGCAATTGCATCAATAGTGTTTTCAAGATTTGCGTCCGTGAAGTATTTGCTTCTTTCATGTTTCACATCATTATAGCCCTTCCACCATCGAGGATTCTTTTGGTTAGCCCACTCGATAAACGGCAGTCTTACCAAACCATAACGTGGAATTGTGACTTCGAATAGCGGAAACTCGGGATACCGAGAGAGGATGCATTCTCGATAATGATTAATACTCTTTGCCGTTCTATTCGGATTTATCCTGTCACAAATAAGTTTCGCGATTACATCTACCTCTGACCCTGCGCTAAGCAGAATTTGAGCCAGTTCGACTGAGTACGTTTTGAAGTTATCGGTAGCTATTTCAATGTAGCGTCCGATGTTCTCTAGCTTAGATTCTATTGCAATAAAGTACTGCCAATGCGGATCAGACATATGCGTGACACCTCCCGCCAAACTCTCCAAAGCTCTTAAGGTTAGATCGACACTTAAAAAAACGGCATTACGCATGTTGGCCGCATTCTTGCCCGAAATAATAGTTCTACCAAAGTATTATAATCGCTGGCTCGTCGTTATGGTCGGATGAATAGTGGCGCGAGTCGGTTCCGTGTATGAGTTCCAATATTACAAGAGAGGCAATTGGAGATTGGAGCGGCCTTAAAGGCACGCATTACCATATCCTTTATGCAATTTGGTTGCTCTTGCGCGGCAACGCTAGTCAAGTAGCGTTTTACCAGGGCAACGATTTATTGGCACGACCAGTTGCTCCTCCCTCGCGCGAAGACATTGAAGAACCGATTTCACTACATGGTCTATCACGTGAACATGACAGCTGGATCCAGCTCAAATCAACCGATACACTGTGGTCACCGCAACGGTTTCTTCCCGCAAATACAGAGAAGGATAATCTCTTAAAAAACCTGATCTGCAATGCTTTCGAATCCGAGAAAAATGGCAGATCTTGGAGCGTACACCTAATTACTCAAGGGACGATAAAACGAAATGATCTAGAAGAATTCGTTGCTAAGCCTTCCAGAAAACGGAAACTGAACAAGAGTCTGACTGAAATAGTAAAAAGAGCGCAGCAAGACTTAATACGAGCGGGCTATAAGCGAAGTACGATATCGCAGCGAAAACTTCGGGCGCTTGGGTTGGATATATTAAGTAAGTTAGCTACATGTATTCCGCATCACAGTAAACAACTTGCTGCTGAGATTGAGTTGGAGCTAGCGTACGCCTGCTACAACCGCGATGTAGCCGATCAAGTTGCAGCCGCTCTTGTTGGTGCTTTGCTGAAGGATGCCGCCGAAGGTCCAACTGCAGCACGGACTTACAACATAGATTGGCTTGAAGTCATTGCTGGCTTCCCGCTTCGACCAAGTGCGCTTTTTGATCAAGACCCTGCCGCGGCATGTACTGCGTCAATAAAACGCGCTCAGCCTCCACGATGGAACGCTCAACACTCTATTGTCAGACGGCGCCTAGAAGAAGCACTAGACCAATTCTTAAAAACTGACGAGACTCTATTCGTACTTCTTGGAGGTAGCGGTTCAGGAAAGTCTTGGGCAACGGTCGACTGGTGCTTGCGGAGGCTGAACCGACAGATGAGACTGCTTATACCTGGCTCCGCACTGCTTCAAAACGTCAGTTTGCCCTCCTTAGTGGGTCGGTCTTTGAGATCGTTTGCCTCGACTGGTGATTGGAGCGACGAGTTGCTTTTTCGACGCTTTCAACACGCGGCGTACGTCGATGGTCAACACCGGTTCATAATCGCGATCGATGATCTTTTGATCCCTCACGATAACGTCGATGCACTTAGACAACGGTTGACGTCATTAGTTTCCGAATGTAGTGCTGCGAACGGAAAGTTGTTGGTAACGTGTCAGAGGAACCCTTGGATGCTTTACCAACTGGGAAAAACAATTTCGCCGGGTGAGGTATTCACCTTCGACACAGCGGAAGATGCATTCGCAAACGCTTACGCCGGAATGGGAGGCGACACTAAACAGAGCCGGCCTTCTTACAGTTTTCTTTTGGCAGACTTGAATGATGATGAAGTTGATGAAATGGTCCGAAAGCGCGTTTCGCCTAACCGCGCTACCCTCGTTTCAGAACTGTTGAAAACTGAACCATTTCTCGCGCTGAGAAATGCCTACTTACTAAACGCCTTCTTAGAATCTCAGGCCGATCGGTTAGGTGAAGCAAATCTATCGGCAGCTCCCGTAGCAATCGACAGCCTTCTTGATGAACGAGTCGAGAAGTTGTTAAGCGAGGTTGCCGCTACTATGGGCCACAACGCTGCAGATCTGTCGGCTGCATTTGATGCTTTAGTGGCCCAGCTTTGGAACGTACGGACAACTGGGCTCTCCTACGCCGACGCTGCGTCGGTACTCGCCAACTTCTTGCCGGATCAAACCGGAAATTTAATAAATGCATTGCGTCGTAGTGGTCTTGTGACGTCCGAGGGCCCAATCGCCCTCGGAGAGCCACGCATAGCTGATAGGCTTTTCGCAAAACGATACCAAGGCAGAACGGACGTTATAGAGGCCATTGTTGAAGAACTTGTACCAGAAGTGGATGGCGGTGTAGTCGTTGCTCTGATGAGAGGCGACATCATTGATGCAGTGTCGCTCGGAGAGGTTCTGGTTAAAGATAAGCGATGGACCAAGGCGGTAAGCGATGGACTGGCGCAGTGTTCAGCGAAGGACTATCGCGTACTTGCACTCGCAGCCTCGATTATGCGTTCAGATCCAGAACATATATTGATCACTGAAGGCGGAGACGCCTTGGGTCAGTTAGCCGTACGTAATGAGCGAGCTTGGCGCTGGCTGATTGCGATGTACTTTAGCCGGCAAGGTGCTGAACGCCACCAGGGAGAGTATGGTCTCGGTGTCGCGCTCCAGCTAAATCCTCTTAAGACAGCTGCGGCAGTCACAATGAGACTGAGGCATGCAGCGAAAATCAAAGGCATCGCTTCCCCCGATCAAGAAAAGCGTGCGAGCATCCTCAGAGGTGCCTTAGATCCGTTGAGACTTATCAAGAACAGAAGTTCTGCCGAAATCGGTCGCAGATTGATAACTAAGTTCGGCTACTTGGCAAAAGGAGGTTCTACTGGACCAGATCTCGACGATCTCGATGTTCTAGAGGATATTGATCGAGTGCGAAGTCGCATTGTAATTTACGGAAGACCAAGCGATTTGGATGACATCTTACGCGAATTAACATCCGAGGATCGGCTTGTGCGTTATCGTGCGGCCTGTGCGCTTCGGGACCCCGCAATCGAACAACCGTCACGCGTGCAAGAGACGTTGTTTGAGCTGTTTAGCAGAACAGACGAATATGCAGCAACGATTAATAGAACCCTGCTAGCAGCTTATCCTTTCGTCTCGGCGGCGCCGGACGCGCTGTTGCACGCGCTTTCTGAGAGCCCCTTAACGGATTGGACACAACCACGGCTTAGTACGGGTCAAGTTCTTGCGCTATTAGCTGACTTATCAGAGAAGTATCCAAATGAGGTCAGCGATGTACTGCCACAAGAATTGACGACGTATCCACCGGAGGGACGTGCCTTCTTGAGTGAGATGCTTTCGTATGCATGGTGGCGCTGCGCCGAACGTGCTCCAAAAGCGATGGCAGTTTTGGAACGTCTTTGTGAACCAGATTTAGATGGAGTGCCCAAAGAATACACTTCCTTCGCGATCCGAGGCGCGGCGATTGCACAACTTGGTCGTATAAGTTTAGCGGGTGAATCAGCTCACGAATTAGCAGGCCAGCAATTTTTCTATCCATACTGGGACCTGAGATTTGCTTATCTGAATACGAGAGGATTTGTAAGAAAGCACGCTGCTGAGATTGTACGAAATGACCTTTTTGAACAGCTCCGCCATACTTTGGTTCAAGCCTCCACGGCAGAAGATCCCACGAACATCCATGTAATGAATCGGCCACTAAGAGAAGCGGTGTTCCGAAGCTCCGTTCTTTGTTTGGAGATGCTCACAAGCTTAGCGGCAGCATCTGATCCCGTAGCAACGCTTCGACTTTTACCACGCGATTGGCGCACGCTTAATCTTGCTGGCAACCTACTTGAGTCCGGCGTGACGAGCAAAGAGATGGTGGACTTCACGAAAGAAGTCTGCGAAGAAGTGATCCATGGAACTACTACTTTCCAGGCTTTTGCCGAACGCGAGAAGTGCCTCTCATATCTGGCCGTACAAACAAGAAATCCACAAGACGCGTTGGAAGAATATCGCACGACGATCGGGGATAGGTTCTTGCAAACCAGCGGCGGGGCAGGTGGTTTAGCCAGATTGATGGATGCTCACCCCCATCAGACACTCGGTTTATTGGATGCAAGCGTGCGTGAATCGAGTGATTTGGCAACTCTTTACCACTTGAAACAAGAAATACGCTCGTGGCGAGGCTTGTTGGTTGCCGGCGTCTATCAACGAATGTTTTATCGGACTATCATTTCCATCGAAGAAGCAAAAGAGCTCTGTGAACAAGTTCTCGCAGCAGTTTTAACAATTAAGGACAGTGAGCACCAACAACACTACAAATTTGTGTATGAGAGCATTTTCGCATCTCTAAATGGAACCCTTGAGCCGGCGTTGTCGTCTTCACGGCCGACCTTAACTAATAGCCTTATTCAACAATCTCACGCGCTTGCGCTATCAATCTTGCATACGGCCCAGCATGCTCAAACTAAGACGACTGATGTCAGTTGGCTCGAGGATGCATTAGGTGATCGCCGCGGATGGATAAAGTCAAGGCACACCTTTGATGGAGCCCGAAGATTGGAGTGGTCGTGGAGTTTTCTTAATTACGTCTATCCTGCTGTCCGGTTAGCATTGATAGCTGCTGGCCATGCGATGCAGCTCCCTGATCCTGCTGGACGTTTGTTGGAAGAGCGAAGAGTGGTAAGCAATCTGATCGCGACCTATAGCAACGCGTTTAGAGATCCATCGGAAGAATCACAGCCGTGGATGACGGAGCGTCTTCAACGTGCGGCTCAGGCATTTGAAGATCAGCTTACTCGCACACCTCGCGACGAGTTGTTGCTTAGCTGGCTCGGAGATGCATTTTTGAGGTTGGGTCGCCTCAACGAAGCAGAGGAACGACTAAGTCGGTGTCTAACCTTTACTTCGTGTGGACCTAGTACGCGAGCCGCAGCATTGTACAATCTCGCGTGCGTCAAGGCGCGGCAAGGTTCAAGTGAAGACTGTCGAACGTTCCTGGAAGAATCGGCGCTCCTTCGCCCGCTCAATCGAGAACATAGTATTGCGGATCCAGATCTGGAATCTGTTCGGCATGAAGATTGGTTTATCGATCTAGTCAATCGTGGCGATTAAGATTTGAAAGACACTTTTATGCTGACCTTCGATCCTATTTCGCTTAGTCCGGCAGAGTTTGAAAAAGCTGTAAAGGCGATTCTGGACGGAACAGGTGTTGCCCTAAAAGACTACAAGTCGGAGCATTTGGCATCATTGACTGGGGTTGATGGTGACTACGTAATCGACGTCGCAGTCACTTTTACTGCGCTTAATGGAGATTTTCTAGTTCTCGTCGAATGCAAACACGAGAAGCGAAGGACAGAACGACACGATGTTCAGATTCTGTATGCCAAGCTTCAATCGCTAGGTGCGCAAAAGGGAACGATCTTTTCGACCGCTGGATTCCAAGAAGGCGCCGTGCAATTCGCTGAGTTGCACGGAATCGCATTAGTACAAATTGCGAAAGGGGAGACTACTTACTTTTCAAGGAGTCGTGAAACAGATCAAATTCCAGCGTGGCCAGACATGCCCCAATACGTTGGATGGTGGAGGCATGGAAAATACCTGCGTGTTCTATCGGCATGTAATGGAGACTACACGCGAGAGGCTCTTGGGCTGCGGATAATTGATACGCAGTCCCTGACGGACGAATCTGTGACGTAAAAGGAATACCGCACATTTGCTGTTGCCAAACACGATGCATTAGATATGACCGCAAGAAAGAAGAGCCGTGTAGTTTATAAGGGGCCACGACATAGGTGGGTTCGGCAAGGCAAGCCTATTAAGTTCGAAAAATTGATCGGCTCGATAGTCGATGACTTCTTAAACCAACATCCTTCTGTGCGCCTAAGGTTGTTAGCG
>Ga0105248_10007544_pt1 | contig 11945 bp, 7 predicted proteins | sample KBSS34metaG_FD_81524 | JGI IMG/M metagenome (GOLD analysis project Ga0105248, IMG submission 81524) | Switchgrass rhizosphere microbial communities from Kellogg Biological Station, Michigan, USA - KBS S3-4 metaG | ecosystem: Host-associated > Plants > Roots > Rhizosphere > Soil | place...
AACGGGCTGGTGCGAAGCTTGCGCGCGACGTCGTTCGATGCGGGTCGCGAGTTTGAGGTGATCACGGTGAGCTTTGATCCGCGAGAGACGACGGAAAGGGCGGCGACGATGAAGCGCGTGTACATGGAGGAGTACCGGAGGCCGGGGGCGGAGCAGGGCTGGCATTTTTTGACCGGGGATGAGGCGAGTATCGCCCGGCTCACGGAGGCGGTGGGGTTTCGATACAAATACGATCCGGAGTCCGGGCAATTCGCGCACGCGAGCGGGATTATGGTGCTGACGCCGAAGGGAAGGATCGCTCAGTACTTCTATGGGCTGGAGTATTCGGCGAGAGATTTGCGGCTCAGCCTGGTGGAGTCCGCGGAGAACAAGATCGGCTCACCGGTGGATCAGGTGCTGCTGTATTGCTTTCGGTACGATCCGGCGAAGGGAAAGTATGGGCTGGTAATCATGAAGGCGTTGCGGGTTGCGGGCGTGGGAACTGTTCTGGGATTGGCAATCGTAATTTTGAGTTTGGTTTATCGGCAGAGGAGAAACGAACAGGCGTCATGAGAGTCCCTCTCCCCTTCGGGAGAGGGTGCCGCGAAGCGGAGGGTGAGGGATTTACAGGGCTCGAGGATCCCTCATCCGGCCCTTCGGGCCACCTTCTCCCGGAGGGAGAAGGACGCGCGAAAAAAATCATGTGGAGCGAGTTGCCTCTATTTCCAGACCGCGCATCGACCATCGCCGGCGAGACCGACGCGCTCTTCTTTGCCCTGATCGCCATTAGTGCCTTCTTCGCCACTCTCATTTTCTTCCTGATCTTCTTCTTCTCTATCCGCTACCGGCGACGCGCAGGCCGACCCCGCGCCGCCCAGGTCAACACCAGCTTGCTCCTCGAGCTTTTCTGGACCGGCGTTCCCATCTGTATTACCGTCGGCCTGTTCATCTTCGGCGCCATGGTTTTCATGCGCGTGCGCCAGCCACCTGCGAACGCCCTTCCCATTTATGTCGTCGGCAAGCAATGGATGTGGAAAGTCCAGCACCCCGAAGGTCGACGCGAAATCGACGAGCTTCACATTCCAGTCGGCCGTCCCGTCAAGCTCGTCATGGCTTCGCAGGACGTTATCCACGACTTCTTCGTTCCTGCATTTCGTGTGAAGCAGGACGTTGTCCCCGGGCGCTACACCGCCATGTGGTTCGAGGCCACAAAGAAAGGCGAGTATCACCTGTTTTGTTCGCAGTACTGTGGGACGCAGCACTCCGGCATGATCGGAAAAGTTATCGCGATGGAGCCCCGCGACTTTGAGGCCTGGCTTGCCGGATCCACCGACGAGACTCCTGTCAAAGCCGGCGAAAAACTCTTCTCCCGCTTCGACTGCGTTAACTGCCACGCGGCAAACACTCGCCAGCGTGGCCCCGCGCTCGAAGGCGCCTACGGTCACCCTGTTCGTCTGCAAACCGGACAGACCGTGCTCTTCGACGACAACTACATTCGCGAGTCCATTCTCAACCCGATGGCGCAGATCACCGAAGGCTATCGCCCAATCATGCCCACGTTTCAGGGACAACTCAACGAGGAGCAAATTATGGAACTCATCGCCTACATCAAATCACTGACTCCTCAACAATCCGGGAAACCCAATCCATGAACGCCCGGGAAAGCCTCGAGCATCAGCACTATCTGAACGTCAGCTACGGCGTGAAGTCATGGCTGCTCACGCGGGATCACAAACGGATCGCGCTCCTCTATCTCATATCCATCACGCTGTTCTTCTTCCTCGGCGGATTCTTCGCCGTGCTCATCCGACTGGAACTTTTGACGCCTGCCGGCGATTTCGTCCAGGCAGAGACTTACAACAAGCTGTTCACCATGCACGGCCTGATCATGATCTTCTTCTTTCTCATTCCGTCGATTCCCGCCGTGCTCGGAAACTTTCTGATCCCGCTGATGATCGGCGCCCGCGACCTGGCATTTCCCCGACTTAATCTGCTGAGCTGGTACATCTTCATTGTGGGTGGCATCTTCACACTGACTGCCGTCGTCACCGGCGGAGTCGACACTGGCTGGACGTTCTACACGCCGTACAGCAGCACGTACTCCAACTCGGCAGTTGTTCTGACGGCGCTTGGCGTTTTCGTCACCGGTTTTTCGTCGATCCTCACCGGCATTAACTTCATCGTGACGGTTCATAAGATGCGCGCTCCGGGCATGACGTGGTTTCGCATGCCGCTTTTTGTCTGGGCGCACTACGCGACAAGCATCATCTTTGTTCTTGGCACGCCGGTGCTCGCGATCTCGATCGTTCTGGTGGGGCTGGAGCGAGTCTTCGGCATCGGGATCTTCGATCCCAAACTGGGCGGGGATCCACTTCTCTTCCAGCATTTGTTCTGGTTCTACTCGCACCCTGCGGTGTACATCATGATCCTGCCGGCAATGGGCGTCATCAGTGAAGTAATCCCCTGCTTCGCGCGAAAGAAGATCTTCGGATACAACGTCGTGGCCTTCTCGAGTCTCGCGATCGCCATCCTCGGGTTTCTCGTCTGGGGACATCACATGTTCGTCAGCGGGCAGTCGGAGTTCGAGGGACTGATCTTCTCGGCGTTGAGCTTCATGGTCGCGATTCCTTCGGCGATTAAAGTCTTCAACTGGACTGCGACATTGTACAAAGGCTCGATCTCGTTCCATGCGCCCATGCTCTACGCGCTTGGATTTATCGGCCTTTTCACGGTGGGAGGTCTCACGGGGTTGTTTCTAGCGACACTGGCCGTCGATGTCCACGTGCACGACACGTACTTCATCATCGCGCACTTTCACTACATCATGGTGGGCGGGGCAGTGATGGCGTACTTCGCGGGCATCCATTTCTGGTGGCCGAAAATCACAGGGCGGATGTATCCGGAAACCTGGGCGAGACTGGCCGCTCTCATCGTTTTTGTCGGGTTCAATCTGACGTTCTTCCCGCAGTTCATCCTCGGCTATCTCGGAATGCCTCGACGGTACTACGCGTATCCGGACGAGTTTCAGGTTTTGAATGTGCTGTCGACGGCAGGCGCCTCGATTCTGGGCATCGGGTATTTGATCCCGTTGGTGTACCTGCTCTGGTCGCTGCGGTATGGGCGCGTGGCCGGGACGAATCCGTGGCACGCGACAGGCCTGGAATGGCGCACGGACTCGCCGCCATCAACGCAGAACTTCGAAGAGACGCCGGTTGTTCAGGAAGAGGCATACGCCTATGACGAGGTGCCGGAGGAGGTGAGCCTTGTCTAACGTAGCGGCGCGGGTAGCGGAGCAGTTCGATGACGCTGTGCAGCAGAGGGAGTCGGCGACCGTCGGCATGTGGATCTTCCTCGCGACGGAGGTGATGTTCTTCGGGGGAATGTTTTTGGGATATGCGGTGTATCGGTCGTCGTACCCGATGGTGTTTGGTGCGTCCAGCCAGAGGCTGGATATCGTGCTGGGGACCCTGAATACGGCACTCCTGCTGACGAGCAGCCTGACAATGGCGATGGCGGTGCACGCTGCGCACAGTGGGAAGCGGCGCAGTCTGGTGGGATTCCTGTTTGCGACGATCGTTCTGGGCGCCGGGTTTCTGGGGATCAAGTTCTACGAGTATTTTCAAAAGTTCGAAGAGCACCTCGTGCCGGGAAAAGGGTTTGTGTTTGAAGGGGCGGACAGCCGGCACGCGCAATTGTTCTTTTCGTTTTACTTCGCGATGACAGGGATGCACGCGCTGCATATGGTGATCGGGATTGTGATGATGGGAGTGTTGATTGTGTTCGCGATGAGGGGAAAGTTTACAGCGGAGTATTACAACCCGGTGGAGATGGCGGGACTGTACTGGCACTTCGTGGACATCGTGTGGGTGTTTTTGTTCCCACTGTTGTATTTGGTGGAGAGAAGCTGATGGCGGAGAAGACAGTGTCGGCTGGGATGTATTTGTTGGTCTATCTCGCCTTGATGGTGTTGCTGGCGGCGACCGTGGGCGCGGCGTATTTGCATCTGGGAAATTTAACTGTCGTTGCCGCGGTTGGGATTGCGATCGTGAAGGCGACGTTGATCATTCTGTACTTCATGCATATTCGTGTTGGCTCGCGAAATCTGTGGGTGTTTGCGGTGGTGGGATTTCTGTGGCTTGCGATATTGCTCACGCTGGGGATGACCGACTACCTGAGCCGCGGGTGGGTGCCCGCGCCGACCGGCTGGGAACCCGGAAAATAGGAAGCAGAGATTTATGATGGATTAACTATGAATTGTTATTTGTTAAATGCAACAGCGTCCCCGAAACTTAACAAATAACAACTCATAGTTAATCCATCACAAGTCTCTTCCTCTCTTCCTTACGGCAATGCAAACACCAACAGGGACTCATTCCCGCCCTGGCCACTCGTCGCTGCAGTCACAGCGACATACTGCTTGCCGTCCTTGCCCTGATACGTCATCGGGATCGCCGTCACATTGTAGTCGGTCCGCACGGACCAGAGTTCCTTCCCCGTCTTGGAGTCAAACGCTCTGAACCGCCGATCTCGTGTGGCCCCGATAAACACCAGGCCGCCCGCCGTCACCATCGGCCCACCGTAACCCGGCGAGCCGACATTTTTCTTCCCTTCCGGCATGCTGTCATTCACACCCAGCGGAACTCTCCACGCAAACTCTCCGGTCGCAGCGTTCACCGCCATCAAGCTTGCCCATGGCGGACGGAAGCACGGAAGCGTGCCATACGACTGGCCGTTCGCATCTTTCGCCTGCGCCGAGAGCGATCCGCCGCCGACTTGCGAATACGGAAACTCCGTGTCCTTAGTGGATTCGTTGTACTTCGGGTTCGGCTGAATCCATCCCGTCGAAGGCTCATCCTTCGAGTTCACAAAGATGTATCCGAGCTTGGGATCGGTCGCGGTGCCGCCCCAGTTCACGCCGCCGGTCATCCCTGGAAAGATGATGCTGGGCGGCCCGCCGTTCGGACGGTAGTTCCACGGCGTGTACGGACCGTCGTTGCGGAACTTCACACGATCCCATAGCTCCTTGCATGCAGCCGCATGCTCCGGCGTGGTATCTTGCGCCGTGACGAGATCGCTCGCTGTCATGCTCACGCGGGCAATCGGCCCGGGCTTTTTGGGTATCGGCTGGCTTGCCGGGTACCATTCGTCGGGCACATCGGCCTTCGCCTGCGGACGCTCATCGATTCCGTGCAGGGGCTCGCCCGTTTCACGATTGAGGATGAACATGAATCCGGATTTTCCGACTTGCGCAAGCGCGGGAATCGTTTTTCCATCTTTCACGATGTCGATCAGTCCCGGCGCGGGCGGAAGATTGTAGTCCCACAGTTCGTGGCGGATGTTTTGGAAGTACCACTTCAGCTTGCCGGTCGCCGCATCCACCGCAACGGTCGAATTCCCGAACAGATTGTTCCCCGGACGGTCGCCGCCGTAATAATTCATGCCCGGTCCGCTGACCGGCAGATACACGATGCCACGCTGCTCATCAACAGTCAGTGTGAATGACCACACGTTGTTGCCGGTACGATCCTTCCAGCTGTCTTTGCCCCAGGTGTCATTTCCGACTTCACCGGGTCGCGGGATCGTGTGGAAATCCCACAGCTTCTTCCCTGTGCGCGCATCGTAGGCGTGCGTGTCGCCGACCTCACCCTTGCTCGTGCTGAGCTGCGGCCCGATGTGGCGTTCGCCGGGGCCATAAAAATTGGATCCCATAAGGATGATGTTCTTGTAAATGGCCGGGACGCCCACGTACGGAATATCGAGATTCACACTTCCATTCGTTCCGAATTCGACGTCGAGTTTTCCTGTCTTCGCATCAAGAGCCGTGAGCTTGCGCAGATTCGTAAACAGAATCCTGGGCGGAAGGCTTCCATCGCCGGCCCAATACGCGACACCACGGAATGAAGCGAGTCCTTCGGGAAGTTCGTAGCGCCAGATCTCCTTGCCGGTTTCAGGTTCGAGCGCAACGACGCGATTCCCGGACGGCATGTACATCACGCCGTTGACGACAATCGGCGTGATCTGGTGGAAGATCTCGGCAGCGCTCGCGGGGCGGTCAACCGCGGGCACGGAAGCGCCAGCCGCGGGGCGAAGACGATAGGACCAAACTTGTTTGAGGCTACCGACGTTGGCTGTATTGATCTGGGTCAGAGGCGAGTAACGCGTGCCGGCAAGATCGCGATTGTAGGTTGGCCAGTCGGCATCCGGACTGCGCTGCGCACTTTGTTGAGCCACTCCGGTGATGCCCACCATGACGCAAACGACAATCAGGGTCGTGACGAGAATCGCATGTCGCCAATTCATACTCTGTGCCTCCTTGAATCGAGCTGAAAGCTTCGGGCGTAACGATATATCAGGCGATTATTGGAGTACTAGGGCATAAGGCAGGGGATGACTCTTCTGCGATGCCTGTTAATCTCCTAGCAGCTCCGCGGCCCCAGAAGCACAAAAGGCCGCGATTTCTCGCGGCCTATTGTTTTTGAAGGAACCCGACGACTGCCGGGTTCCCTCGTTGATGGTTAGAACGTGAAGCGCAGCTGGCCCTGCATCGTGCGGGTACCGCTCTTCGACGTGATCTGACCGAACGGCAGCGGGTTGCCGAACAAGTCTACTGCGTTGATGTTGAACGTCGGGGTACCCGGTTGCGGGTGGTTGAGCACGTTCAGAGCATCGAAACGAACCTGAAGACTCTTGGATTCGGTAATCTGGAAGGTCTTGCCAAGGTTTGCGTCGAAGCGCCAGGTTCCCAGACCGGTAATGGAATTGTTTCCGAGGTTCCCCTTCTTTCCGGGCTGTGCCTGTTGGAGCACCATTTGCGCGGTCCGTCCATCCGGCAACGTGAAAGAGTTTGCCGTTCCCGCGGGCACAACCATTGCGAGCGCATCTAGAGTGCAGCGGCTCGCAATGCTGTTGGCGATCGTTGCGCACTGGGGGTCGTCGACTCTGACGAAGACATCGCCGTTGTCGAAGTACCGGCCCTCGAGGTTGTTTCCGTTTCTTATACCCCAACGGACGCCGGTGATTTTCTTGAAGTCGACCGGATTGACGACGTCCGGCAAACCATTACCGTACAACATGCTCGTGGCGGTAATGCTGGTCGGAGCGCCGGAACTCAGGTTATAGATCAGCCCCAACTGCCAGCGCTCGAGAGCGCGGGCTGCCCAGCCGGAACTGTTGCCGAAGAACAGCTTGTTCGGCCCCATGGGCAACTCGAACGTGCCGTTGGTTCGGAACGAATGGGTGGGATTGTTGCCGATGTTCGTGTAGTCCTGAGCCCGATTCGTCGGATCGGTGAAGGTGGTCAACAACCCCAGGTTCTTGCTCCAGTTGTACGTCACCGATCCGCTCATACCTTGAATCGGACGAAGCGTCAATTGCGTCTGCAGCGAGTGGTAGTTGTTGTAACCCATGTTGTTGTAGAACGTGACGCTGCTGAACTGTGGGTTTGTGACGATGAAGTTGTCCGGGAAGCCATTCTTGCGCAGTGCGGCACCCACGGTCGAATTGTTCGGGTTCGGGTCCGGCAATGAGCAGTTCACCGCACAGACATGAGAATTCCCCGCCGAGCCCCAGCTGTAGTTGTAGCCGGCGATCGTTCCCGCAAGCGTGTTGAAGTCTCCATTGGCCAGGCTGGTAACAGATGCCGTCGGTCCGCTTGCCGGAAGGCCGCCGGCTCGAATCTGGGCTGCCGCCGTCTGGGTTGTGCCGTTGATAGGGCCCCAGGTCCCGGTTGCGCAGTTCCCGTTGGTCGGATTGGCATTGGTAGTACAGAGGTTGATCCCATTAAACATCTGGTCCAGCAGTCCGGCATTGGCATCATCGCCCCTTCTTGCGGCGTCAAGTGCCTGGAGCAGGCCATTGCTCTGGAAGTTGTTGATGTTCAGATTCTGAGTCGTATAGGTCTTCCTCGCCAAGGTGCCGATGTAGCGCACGTCGAGGGTGACGTTCCGATTGATGCTGCGGGTAACCGAGAGCGTCAGGTTCTGAACGTAGGGGTTGTCGTAGTTCGGATCAAAGGCCGACAGACCCTGGTTTCGCGGTCCGCTGGTCACCTGCGGCTGCAGAGGAGCAACGGTCGCGGGAACAGGCAACATCACCGTCAGGTTGTTCGGGTTCGTCGTGTTGTTTGCGGTCGACAAATCCAGGTAAATGCCGCTTTGCGAGTTGGCATTCACCGTTAGCGTGCGGCCGGGAGCGCCTGCCAGCGCAGCAGAATACGACGAGAAGCGACCCGTGCCAGGCTGAGGCGAACCGGTTGAATAGGTGATCTGATACCCGCCGCGAATCGTCGTCTTTCCTTCGCCTCCCCATTTCGGCGTCCAGGCGAACGCGAACGACGGTCCGAAGTTATGCCAGATGTTGGGATATGCCGATTTGCCGGGGTTTGGTGAATTAGGACCGACGAATTCAAAAGTGGTCGGGTCCGAGTGTACGCCCGGATTCTGCCAGCCGCTGAAGTCGCGTCCCGATATACCGAACGCTGCTCCGCCGCCGCCGACGAGTCCTACGGTTGTCCCGTTCTCGAGGTACGGAACACCGGTCCAATCCCATCGGAGTCCCGGAGTCAGGGTCAGGTTTCGCGTAACCTTCCACTCATCCTTGGCCCATGCGCTGAATTCAGTTTGGATAACGTTGCTTACAATGTACTGGTTGTCCCTGTAATCGCTCCAGTCACTGAGCTGCGAAGGATTACCGACATTCGGATTGTCGAGGTAGTACTGCTGCGCAAGACCCGAGAGTGAACCCGCCAGAAAGCTCATCAGAGTTCGCCCGTTTCCTGCGGTCGTGTTGTTCAGTCCCTTCAAGTTATTGGGATCCGTTGTGGGACGGCTGTTCGTGTTGGAAAAGTCAAGTGCACCCGTGGTGCCCGGCGCCGTACTGCCAAACGATCCCAGCGTCGCCGCTGCGTACGTTGTCGAACCGGTGAAGTCACTGGTGCCAGGAGACTCGGTCTTGCTGCCGTTGAGGCGGAGCTCTCCGTTGAAACGGAGCGCATGCGTCCCGTGAGTCCAGCTGATTGTGTCCGAGAAAGTCCACGTTGGGGTTTTCCCCTTCGAAGTCGGAGAAATACTGCACGTCTGAGCAACGCCGGCTGTTGGCGTATTCGTTGGCGGCCTGGCGCCGTAATGCGCCGGACATGGGGAGCCAGCGGGAGCGCCGAAACCGTAGAACGGCACAACCCTCATCCCGTTGACGTCGGGCGGAAACAGCGCGTTGAGAGCGGCCTGATCTTCATCAAGCGCCATCGGTGCAACGACATTGAGATCCTGCAGGCGGTAACCAAAGCGGGCCTCGTTGAGCAGGGTTGGAGAAAGCGTGGACGTAAATCCGGCGGTGATCACCAGGGGACGTCGGAAGTTCGAGTTGCTGAAGCCATTCTCGAAGGCGTGAAACACGTCATCCGAGGTCACGCGCTCGTAGCTCCAGTTGACATTCGCTTTGTGATTGTTTGTGAAGTTGTGGTCGATCTTCACATTGAATTGCTTACGGTCGCCCGTCGCTTCGCCCGAACCAAAGAGGTTATCGAGACCCTTGGTGCGACGTAACCAACGGAACCCGGCGGTGTTCAAACCGTCGCCAACTTCGTAGTTATTGGGAAGCGGAACGTACGCCAGCTGCCTGTTAATGTATCCGGACAGGTCCACTTGGTGCCGGTAGGCATCCCAGCCTCCCCCGGCGCCGGGCAAGCCTGAAATGCTGACGCCATTCGGAACCAGTGTGGTCGTGTTGATTGCAGCATCCGAACAGTTTGCAGTTGTCGGCGCGCTCTGCATCGGTCCAAAGAGGCTTCGATACTGCAGCGCGTTATTGTAGTTCGGATCGGGAGCGGTCGACGGTGCGGTGGGCGCGATCGGATTCCCGTTCAAATCCACGGCGCGCTTTGTTGCATTCACACCACTGGCAGTCTCCGTGCCGATGGCGTTGGTCGGGTTCCAGGTATTGTAGAAGCGCCAGATACCCAACCGCGCGCAGGGCGTGTAGACGATGAAGTTATCCAGGGAGCGCGTACGGGCCGAGTTCATGTCGAACAAGCCGAAGAAGAACGTCTTGTTGCGGATGATTGGACCACCGAAGCTGATGGTCGCCTGTTGCGTGTTCGTCCAGTTGGGCTCGAGGGCCAGGTCGGCCTTGCCCTGTTGAGCGAGTGCGCGCGTTGCGTCGTCCGCAAAAGTGGGAATCGTCTGGTTTCGGTTGTTGGACCACGTGTTGGGATCCAACGCCGTGTTCCGGAAACTCCACACTGCGCTACCGCTAAATTTGTTGGTGCCAGAGCGCGTCGTGTATTGAATGGACCCGTTGCCGCGGCCCAGTTCGACGTCCACCGGCGCGAGGATCAATCGGATTTCACCCACCAGGTCGGGGTTGATGGTCTGGATCGAGTAAATCCCGTTCGGGCTGCGGTTATCGTTCATGTTGATACCGTCACGAACGATCATGACGTTGTCGGCGCGAACGCCGGCAAAGGTGGTGTTCTCGCGGCCGAAAGCGTTTGCCGCGCTCGGCGGGTTCGTCGGCACGACGTTTTCAACGCCTGCCATAACGGTAATCAGATCCAGAACGTTGTTGCCGACCAAAGGGAGATCCTGAACCTTCTCCTGATTTAGTACTTGTCCAATGGTCGCGCCCTGCGCCGACAGAATCGTGTCGGCCGAGACGTTGACTTCAACCTGGGTGTTTACACCGGAAACAACCATCTCAAAGTTGAAACGGTAGGAGCCGTTCTGACCCAGGTTCACGTCGGTGAGTGTTTTCGTCTGGAACCCCGGCAGAGATGCACTGATCGTGTATTTCCCGGGAACCAGATCGCGGTAGTTGTAGACGCCGGCTTCATTGGTCAATGTTGAAGACGCAATGCCCGTACCCACGTTTGTTGCTTTGATCGATACGCCTGGAATGACGGCGCCGGAACTGTCATTAACCGTTCCCGTTACCGTAGCGTAGAGTCCCTGGCCGAACGCCGGGACCGAGAGAGTAAGCGCCAGCAGCGCCATTGCTGCGGACGCACACATCCGTCCTATCGTACTTTTCACTTGTCCCCCCATTTGATGGACCGATATCCGGCACGGAGCGTGAAGTACTGATGAATATGAACGGTGTGCCGTCTCAGCCCTTAGCTAGTACTTGACGCGCATACCATCACTTTTTACCCGTCGCGTCAACCCTGATGAGCAATTACAAAACCGTAACAAATTTTTACTTGGAGATATCAAGTCAACAGATATATGGGCGGATTTATCGAAGCATTGTCCTACTCAGCGTGACTAATTCATCCCAGAAGACTGCCTTGAGCCCGGGATTTTTCACCCACACGACAAGGCGCATGCCGTTCTTCCCGAGAGAATCGGGAGCTTTATGATTGATGAACTATGAAATGATATTTGTGAGCCGAAAGCGCCTGGGCGCGGGTGTCTGGAAACTTCAAAAATATCAGTTCATAGTTCATCAATCATAAAGCTCCCGATCCATCTGTTTTGACAACGGCTGTCCCGGCGTTAGCATGGATCCGACACCACCATGGAGGGTTCCTGCATGGCAACCACGGCGATCCGAGAAGTCAAACTTGCCCTAGCGTTGAAGGCCTACGGAATTGAAATCCGGCTCTGGAAGGAAGCGGACCTGCGCGAATGGGGCGCCACCTTTCGTAACGATGCCACGATCGTTCATTATCGCTTTGAAGAAGACAACCTGACGCTGGCGAAACTGCATGCCCTGGGAGAGGCGAGAAAGCGCGCCCTAGACCAGGCAAGCGACGTCCCGCTGCCCGGCTGTGACACATTTTCGAATTCCTGGAAACCGATCAACATGGCGAACAGCTAATTTGCGGTCGTTGTCTCGCAACAGCCGCCGCTGTTGAAAGCGATCCTCCTCTTTTGAGCCGGGACGAATTCGCGTAAATTTGGGATGCATTCTACGTAAGCGAGTAAGGAAGCAGTCCCCATGTCGAATGATTTACCAGACCGGTTGAGTGT
>Ga0105248_10007546_pt1 | contig 11944 bp, 12 predicted proteins | sample KBSS34metaG_FD_81524 | JGI IMG/M metagenome (GOLD analysis project Ga0105248, IMG submission 81524) | Switchgrass rhizosphere microbial communities from Kellogg Biological Station, Michigan, USA - KBS S3-4 metaG | ecosystem: Host-associated > Plants > Roots > Rhizosphere > Soil | place...
CGGCTTGCGGCTGAAGGTCGCGACGATCTGGCTGACCATGCCGAAGCCGGGCAGGATCATGATGTAGACTTCGGGGTGGCCGAAGAACCAGAACAAATGCTGGTAGAGCACGACGTTACCGCCGCCCGACGCGTCGAAGAAGGCGGTGCCGAAATTACGGTCCGTCAGCAGCATTGTGATCGCCCCGGCGAGGACCGGTAATGCGAGCAGAAGAAGGAAGACGGTGACCAGTATCGACCAGACGAACAACGGCATCTTGTGCAAGGTCATGCCCGGCGCGCGCATGTTGAAAATGGTGGTGATGAAGTTGATCGCGCCGAGGATCGAGCTGGCGCCTGCAAGGTGCAGCGAAAATATCGCCATGTCGACCGCCGGACCTGCCGAGCCCGAGGTCGAAAGCGGAGCGTAAACCGTCCAGCCGGTACCGGCGCCGAGCCCGGTTCCGCCCGAAACGAAGGTCGAGCCCAGAAGCAGCAGGAACGATGGGACCAGCAGCCAGAAGCTGATGTTGTTCATGCGCGGGAAGGCCATGTCCGGAGCGCCGATCATCAGCGGTACGAACCAGTTGCCGAACCCGCCGATCATCGCCGGCATGACCATGAAGAAGACCATGATCAGGCCGTGCGCCGTGATCAGCACGTTCCAGTGGTGCGCCCACTCATCGAAATTGGCGGTTCCGGCGCCGATCGGCCAGGCGCGGTTGAGCACCTGGATGCCGGGCTCCATCAGCTCCCAGCGCATGATCCCGGAAATGCCGCCGCCGATCACCCCGGCGACGATCGCGAAGATCAGGTAAAGCGTCCCGATGTCCTTGTGGTTCGTCGACATGAACCAGCGGGTGAAGAATCCCGGCTTGTGATCCGCATCGTGATGCGCGTCATGCGCCTCGTGCGGCTTCAAATGCAGCGAATCGGCGGTGGTGCTCATTGAAAACTCTCTTCGCTCTTAATTCTGCGCGGTCGCGGCCTGGTTGGTCGCGGGCTGTTGGGCTGCGGGCTCGGCGGCAGGCGGAGTTCCGCCTGCGGCCGCCGGGGCTGCTGCTGCTGCCGCGGTCGGCGTTGGCGCAGCGGCGGGCTTGGCGCCCGGCATGTGGCCGCCGTTCGATCCTACCCATTGCGCAAACTGCGCCTGGGGAGCGACCTCAATCGCAATCGGCATGAAGCCGTGGCGGGCTCCGCACAGCTCCGAACATTGGCCAAAATAGACGCCCGGCCGATCGACCTTGGCCCAGGTTTCGTGAAGCTGGCCGGGATTGGCGTCCTGCTTGATCCAGAAGGCCGGCATCGCGAAGCTGTGGATGACGTCGTCGGCGGTGACGATGAACTTCACAACCTTGCCCTGCGGGATGACCAGGCGGTTATCGACGGCGAGTAGCGGCGGCCCGTCATTGTCCGTCCTCGCGCGCTGGTTCGCCTGGCGGGTCGGATCGTTAGCTTCCTTCAGCATGTAGCTGTCGAAGCTCACGCCATAATCGGGAAGTTCGTAAGACCAGTACCATTGGTGGCCCGTGACCTTGACCGTCACGTCGGCAGCGGGCGGCGAATATTGATGGCGAAGAAGCCGGATCGACGGGATCGCGATTCCCACCAGGATAAGAACCGGGACGAGAGTCCAGACGACCTCGATCACCGTGTTATGGGAATTGCGCGACGGGGTCGGATTGGCACCGCGGCGGAAGCGGACGATCGCATAGAGCAGAAGGGCCAGAACGAAGACGCTGATGATCGCGCAAAGGGGCAGCAGCCAGTAATTATGAAAGCCCAACGCTTCCTCGCCGATCGGAGTGACCTGCATCTGGATGCCCTTGCGTCCGTCGGGCTCCCCGACACCCGGCGTCGGAATTGCATGGCCGACGCTTCCGGGGACGATCGCCGGCTGGGCGGCGTCGGGCTTGGCCGCGTCCTGGGCGGTTCCGGCAGTAGGAGTCGCGGCAGCCCCTGGTGCAGCTGAGGCATTCTGGGCGGGCGCACTCGCCGTGGTCTGTGCGGCTGCAGGTGTAAGCCCGGCCGCGGCCAAGGCGATCGCCCATCCAATCAGTCTCATTTTCACCCCGGTTTCAAATGCATTGGGACGGAAACGCGAGAAACCGCGCCCCTTGATTGGCGGCCTCTATAGGCGCGGGTTTTCCGACCCTCAAGCCGGTGGTCGACGATGATATTCGGGCAAAATGTTGAAGGCCCGTGCGCCGCAGCCTAAACGCCGTCCCCACCGATGATGACCGACGACGAAATCCTCGCGGAGTTCCGCGCAGCCGATGCCCTCCTTGAAGGGCATTTCATTCTCTCCTCGGGCCTTCGCAGTCCGCGCTACCTCCAATGTGCAAGGGTCTTGATGGATCCGGCGAGGGCCGAGCGCCTTGCCCAGGCGCTTGTGGCAAAGCTGCCGACGGACGTTCGCGACCGCATCGACGCGGTTGTCTCCCCCGCGATGGGAGGAGTGATCATCGGCCACGAAATGGGGCGGGCGCTGGGAAAGCCGGCCGTGTTCCTTGAGCGCCCGCAGGCAGTGTTCGAGCTTCGGCGCGGCTTCCGCCTCGACCCGGGCTCGAAGGTGCTGATGGTCGAGGACGTCGTCACCACCGGCCTTTCGTCGCGCGAAGCGATCGACGCCGTTCGTCGGGCCGGCGGCGAGGTGATCGCCGAAGCGGCGCTCGTCGACCGTTCGTCCGGCAAGGCGGACCTCGGCGTGCCGTTCGTTCCCCTCATCCGGATCGACGTTCCGACCTATGAGGCCGACGCTGTGCCGCCCGACCTCGCGGCGATACCGGCCATCAAGCCCGGGAGTCGTGCCGCCGCGTGACCGGTCGTCTTCGCCTCGGCGTCAACATCGATCACGTTGCGACCATCCGGAACGCGCGGGGCGGCGATCATCCCGACCCGGTGCGAGCGGCTCATATCGCGGCGGACGCCGGTGCCGACGGAATCACCGCGCATCTTCGTGAGGACCGCCGCCACATAACCGATGGCGACATTGACCGACTGATGGCCGAGATCGCTCTCCCGCTGAACCTGGAGATGGCGGCGACCGAGGAGATGCTGGAAATCGCCCTTCGCCACCGCCCCCATGCGGCCTGTATCGTCCCCGAAAGGCGCGAGGAACGGACCACCGAAGGCGGGCTGGATGCCGCCGGGCAGCACAATCACCTCGCTTATTATGTCGACAAGCTTCGGGCTGCCGGCATCCGCGTCAGCCTGTTCATCGAACCTTCCGAGCGCCAGGTTGACGCTGCGCTGCGACTGGGCGCCCCGGTCGTCGAATTCCACACCGGGAAATACGCTCACGCCGACGGCGAGGAGCGAACCGTCGAGCTGAAGCGGATCAGCGATTGCGCAGCGCTCGCGGTAAAGAATGGCGTGGAGCCACACGCCGGCCATGGCCTTACGTTCGACAACGTGATTCCCGTCGCAGCCATTTCGCAGGTCGCCGAATTGAACATCGGCCATTTCCTGATCGGCGAGGCGATTTTCACGGGCCTGGACGCAAGCGTGAGGCACATGCGCGAGCTCATGGATTCGGCACGATGATCCTCGGCATCGGCTCGGATCTTTGCAACATCGATCGGATCCAGAACTCGCTCGATCGATGGGGCGACAAGTTCCTCAACCGTGTCTTCACCGACCTTGAACGCCAGAAGGCTGCGTCTCGGCCTCACACGATTGCCGGAACCCTGGCCAAGCGGTTCGCCGCAAAGGAGGCCTTCTCCAAGGCCGTGGGCACCGGGTTCAAGCGCGGTGTCTACATGAAGGATATCGGCGTCGTTAATCTCCCATCGGGCGCACCTACGCTACAGCTCACCGGCGGGGCCAAAGCGCGGCTTGACGCCCTTGCGCCGGAAGGCCACGCAATCGACATACATCTGACGATGACCGATGATCACCCCTGGGCGCAGGCCTTCGTTATTTTGGCCGCCCGCAAGCTGGAGCAATAAGCTGAACGACACCGTACCAGAGGCGAGCAGCCCGCCTGCGGAAGAGACCGCGACGACGCCGGCCGAGCAGGAAAGCAAGGGTTCCGCCTTGTGGCGAGAGATCAAGGGGCTTTTGTGGGTGCTCCTGGCTGTCCTTGCCTTCCACAGCTTCATCGCAAAACCGTTCTACATTCCTTCCGAATCGATGATGCCGGGGCTGCTCACCGGCGACCGCCTGGTCGTATCGAAATATCCCTACGGCTGGTCGTGGGTGTCCCCAAGCTTCCACGTCTTTCCGGCGATGAACGGCAGGCTGTTCGGCAACATGCCGAAACGCGGCGACATCGTGATCGTCACTCCTCCGGGCACCCGTACCGATTACATCAAACGGGTGATCGGCTTGCCCGGCGACACGCTGCGGATGGTCGATGGGCAACTCATCATCAACGGACAGGCCGTGAAGCGGCAGGCGGAATCGCCAGACATGGTTCCCATCGACATCAACTCGCCATGCGGCTCCAACATGGATCCCGCGCTTTACGACTTCCGAGTCCGGGGCCCCGACGGGAAAATGTATTGCCGGGTGCCGATCGTTCGCGAAACGCTGCCGGAAGGGCGCACCTATGAGACCGTCGAGCTCGGCCGTTCCAGCGAGGACAATTTCGGTCCGGTAACCGTCCCTGCGGGCCGCCTTTGGCTGATGGGCGACAATCGCGACGATTCCGCCGACAGCCGGGTTCCCGAATGGCAGGGCGGCCTCGGCGGGCCGGTTCCGTGGGAAAATATCGGCGGCCGCGCCGAGTTCATTACCTTCTCGCTCGACGGTTCGACCGTCTGGTGGAATCCGTTGACCTGGATCGAGGCGTTGCGCCACGGCCGCGCCGGACGTTCGCTCAGGAACAGCTGATGTCGATCCGGGATCGCCCGCCTACGATCGAGCCGCACATTGAGCGGCCCGGTCCGGCGGAATTCCGCGATCCCTTCGTCCGTCGCGAAATGGCCAAGGCGGCGGTCTGGTTCGGGATGGCGCTGGTCATCGTCGGCGTGATCTTCCTCGCTCAGCCCCTGCTGCTGATCATCGGCGGTGCGATTTTCGCTGTGTTCCTCGATGGTGGGGTGCGCTTGCTCGGCCGCTTCCTTCCCATCCGGCGCGGCTGGCGGCTGCTGCTCGTGCTGATTCTTGGATTCGGTTTCCTCGGTTGGGTGGTCTGGTTCGCCGGAACCACCATCGGCGCGCAGTTCGAAGCTCTGCGGGAGGTGGTAACTGCCCAATTCAACCGCCTTTTGGCCTTCGCCGCATCACTCGGCATTTTGGCCGAAGGGAAGACCGCAAACATCGGCACCGAGCTTCTGGGTTCGGTCGGACGCCTAACCAGCGCCGTGGGCAGCGCAATCGGGGCCGTTGGAAGCGTCATCGCGATGATCGTGATCGGCATATTCCTCGCCGCTGAGCCGCGCATCTACGACCGGGGAATCGCCTGGATGCTGCCGTTGCGGCATCGGTCGGGCTTCTATCGAATTGCGGAACATCTCGGCTTCACGCTGAGGCGGTTGCTTTTCGGACGTCTCGTCGGGATGCTCTTCGAAGGGGTGTTCACCTGGGTCATGCTGACGATCGGCGGAGTGCCGATGGCGGCCCTGCTCGGACTTGTGACCGGCGTGCTGGCATTCATTCCAAATATCGGTGCAATCACTTCCGGCGTCCTGATGGTCGCCGTCGGCTTCAGTGCCGGCCCTCACCAGGGCGTTTATGCAATCTTCGTCTACTTCTTCGTCCAGAATATCGATGGCTATCTGGTCGTTCCCTACATCGCCCGGCGGACAGTGGATCTCCCGCCGGCGCTGGTGCTTGGGATGCAGCTGCTGATGGGTGCCCTGTTCGGAATCCTCGGAGTGCTGTTCGCCGACCCGATCCTTGCCACGCTAAAGGTCTTTCTCGTCGACCTCAGCCATCGGCAGGCAGAGCGGCAAGGAGAGGCGCCGGAAGTGGTGCCGAGCGGCGAAATTACTGCTGGGGAGCCTGCTGCTGTTGTTGCTGCGCCTGCATCTGCTCCATCATCGCCGCGCCGCCGGGGACGATCTTCCGAACGCGCACCTCAAACGTAAGCGGGCTATTCTTGGGCCAGCCCTGCGGCGCCTGGCCTTCGCCCCAAGCGATCTTCTGCGGCATGGTGATGCGATATTCGCCGCCTTCCTGCATCCGACTCATCGCCTCGGCAAAGCCGGGATAGACATGATCCATGGCGAACGGCTGCGGTCCGCCGTGGCTTTCGCTGCTGTCGATCATCGTGCCGTCATCGGCGGTCAGGACATAATCGAGCAATGCCGCGTCGGCGGGGGCGATCGGATTCCCCTTGCCGGCCTTGACGGTCCGGAACTGGAGTCCACTCGAGGTGACTTCGGGCCGAAGCGCTCCGGCGCCGATCCACGCGAGACCGATTCCAATCCCAATGACGAGGAGAAAGCCAAGCCACAGGGCGACGGCCCTGCCAGTCTTGGCCGGTCGGTGGGCGGCTTCGGTGGCGGACACCTGTCTGGCTTAAGTCTTAGCGGGAGCCTTCGCGCTCGGCGCGCTTGCGCTCGAGCTTTCGGGCGCGACGGATCGCGGCGGCGCGTTCGCGGGCGCGCTTCTCCGACGGCTTTTCATAATGACGGCGCAGCTTCATCTCGCGGTAGATGCCTTCGCGCTGCAGCTTCTTCTTGAGGGCGCGCAGCGCCTGCTCGACATTGTTGTCGCGAACGATGATTTGCATAAACTCCCGTCACTCTCCTTGTGTAGGCCCTCGGGGGCCCAGAAGACGCAAGGGCCACCTGGCTCCAGAACGTCAGCAATAGTCTAGCGGCCTCCGAGGTATACCGCGGCGACGCGCGGCCCTTAGCAGTGCCTGCCAAAGCGTTCAACCCGTTGAAAAACGATGGTGGCTGCGGCGAACCGTTCGCATCGCACGATGAACTCGGAAACCTGAACGTTTGGGTTATCGGCCATTAACCCTCCGAATGATACAACCTTCGCTTCAAATCCGGGGAGGGTGAACAATCGTGTCGTTGAATCGTAGGGATATGTTGCGTCTTGGTGCCTACGGGGCTGCAGGCGCGATTATCTCCACTGCCGCAAGCTCGAGCGTACTTCCATCGTTGGTTCTCCCGACGTCTCCGGACCTGCTCGCACCGACCGCTCCGCCGGCTCCGGCACAGATTCTCGCTCCCTCGGCTCCTCCGGGCATCGATCCGCAACTCTTCGCCAAGGCGAAGGCCGCGCTCGACAGCCACAAGGTTTATGCGCGCGATTCGATTGCGATCGTCGATTTCTCCAAGCCCTCGAACGAGGAGCGCTTCTTCGTCGTTGACCTTGCGAGTGGCAATGTGGAGACACACCGCGTCTGCCACGGCCGTGGATCCGATCCCGACCACTCGGGCTTCGTCGAGCGTTTCTCGAACGATTTCGGCTCCTATGCGAGTTCGAACGGTGCTTACCTCACGACGGATTATTATGACGGCAAGTACGGGCTTTCGATGAAGGTCCGCGGGCTCGACTGGAGCAATTACAATGCCGAGCCGCGTGCCATCGTCATTCACAACGCCTGGTATGCCGAGCCGGACATGATTCCGCTCCACGGCAAGCTCGGCCGTTCGGAGGGCTGCTTCGCGATGTCGCGAAAGAGCCAATATGACGTGATGCGAAAGCTCGCCGGCGGCCGCATGATCTACGCCGACAAGCTCGCGTAATCTTCCATGAAAAAAGGCGGCGGGCCCTAAGCCCACCGCCTCAATCTGACTGCGATGTCGCCTGTCAGGCGATGGCCACTCGGCGCATCGATTTCCGGCGCATCGCAAAGCCGATCGCTCCGAAGCCGATCAGCATCATCGCCCAGGTCGACGGTTCCGGAACCGAGCCGATGATGATCGTCACGGTATCGTGTGCCGACGTATAGACGTAGGTGCCCGGATTCGCTCCGAGCGCGCCGATCGTCGTTCCGAGCCACGTCGCTGTTCCCGAAATCGCCGATCCCGACACATAGCCGATCGGCACGAACACGTACGGCGAACCGAATGAAGAGCTATTCAGCGCGAAGCTCGTGCCCGAACGGCTCGACGAATCCGTGATATCGGCGGGGCCGAAATTCGTTGGGCCGGTGAATCCGGAGTACCCCGAGACACTTCCGTCGGCTCCGAGTCCAACATAGCCGACATCGGGACGGATGAATTCAGAGAGGAAGAACGAGCCTTGCGACGTCAGTCCTGTCAGGTCCAATGTGCCTGTAGCCGTCGCAACGACGTCGGCTCCCGACTGCGTGATGTTGACGGTGACAGCGGCATTGGCAGCCGCCGGAATTCCAGCGCCCGCAAAGGCCGCGGCGCACAGGATTGCATGCTTCATCGACATAAATAGCCCCCGGAAAAGCATCCGACTCATTAGGGGTATTAATCGTCGTTAATAGGAAATTAATCAACAAATAGTTCCGCCGTGGGTATTTCTGACCAGTCGGCGGGGCAGCACTTAGTTCTCGTGCATTTTGGCCGTATCAAGCCATACGTCGAATAGTCGTGGTAAGCCCACGCCGCGAGGATTAGCTCTGGGGTTGCACATCCTTGAGGAGATGGGGCTTGGTAATGCCTCGCGGTCTGGTCCTTGCATTTGTACTCACGGGCGCGGCCGTGACGGGAATAGCTGGCGGAGTGGCTGCGCAGGCCCCCCGCATCAGCAAGCCAAAGCCGGCTCCGCCGGGCCCGTCGACCATGCCGCCGCTGACGCCGGCAGATATCGACAACAAGCTCGCGATCGGCGGGGACGACGTCAACGCGCGGAAGATTGAAACGCGCATGACCGTCGAGGTGCAGGTCAACGGTAAGGGACCCTATCATTTCGTTGTCGATAGCGGTGCCGACACATCCGCGGTCGGCCTGCGCGTCGCGCGCGATCTGCAGCTGCCGCTTGGAACACCGGTCATCCTGAACGGGATGACCGACCGCAACATCGTCGATCGGGTGAAGGTCTCCACACTCGCCTTTGGCCCAAGCACGATTGGCGACCTCGAAGTCCCGGCGCTTCGCGAAGAGGATCTTGGTGGCGACGGAATGATCGGGATCGATGCCCTGGTCCGGCAGCGGCTGATGATGGATTTCGAAAATCGCCTGGTGAAGGTCGAGGACGCGCGGAGGCCGGCGGAGCATTTCACCGATGAGATCGTGATCACGGCGCGCCTCCGTCACGGCCAGCTGATCCTGACGCAGGTCCGTGCCGGCGGACTGTCGCTCGAAGCGGTGATCGATACCGGATCGGAAATCACCGTTGGCAATCTCGCTCTCAGAAACAAGCTGATGAGCCGAAACCTCAACAGGAACTGGACGGTCGCAACCACGGGCGTGACCGGGAAGACCATCGACCTGCAACTCGGCCAGCTTCGCGAGCTTCGGGTGGGCTCGATAACCCTGAACAACATTCCGATTGCCTTTGCGGACGTGCCTCCGTTCAAGGTCTTCGGGCTTTCGGATGAGCCCGCTTTGCTGCTCGGAACCGACGTCCTGGAGGTGTTCCGCCGGATCTCGCTCGACTTCCAGGCGCGGAAAGTTCGTTTCCAGCTGAGGCGTTGTGGATCAGTCGCAGTGGCGATCAGCAGCTCTCCGACATCCAGCCTGTCCAGCCTGTCGTCGAACGGCGACAAGGCGGTGTGCGGCATCTAGTCCTGTCAGGGAAAGTTCAGCTTCTTCAGCATCGCTGAGTAGCGCTGGTCATTGCGGATCGGATCAAGGAACGGATCGACCTCCAGGCTGATGAGGCCGGGGTCCTGGCTGGCGAAGGCATTGTCCAGCTCGGTGAAGGTTTCGTCCTTCTGGCCGAGCTGCGCCCGGATCTGGGCATATTGGTAATTGGCAACGACGCCGAACTGCTTCTTCATTCCGGCCAAAATCCGCTCTGCCCCGGGTCGATCGCCCGTACGAGCGGCGGCGAGCGCTTCGCCTGTTACCCGAAAGACATTGTCCGCGGACATTGCGCGAAATTCGGCGAGGGCGTCGGCCGGCCGGCCCAACAGCAGCAGGCTGTTGCCCACCCAGGATCGTGAGACTTTTGGAGCGAGCTGGTTGGCTTCCCGTCCTGCCTCGATCGACTGTTCGTATCGCCGGAGGAAATAAAGCACCTGTGCTTTCCGCAAGAAGGCCACGGGGTTGAGCGGATCGAGCGCGACAAACCGGTCGGCGAGGACCAGCCCCTCCTGGCCATGGCCGATGTAAGGCAGCAGGGCGACCGCGGAACCCAGGACATCCTGGTCATCGGGCGCAAGCTCCAAGGCCTTCTGCAGATGCTCCAGCGATCCCCGGAAATTGAGGCGGGCGCGCTCGATCCCGGACAGTGCCGCCTGGGCAGCACCCAGCTTCGGAGCAATCGCCAGCGCGCGGTTCGCGGACTTGGACGCCTCGGCCAGGTCCGATGCGGCTTCGGCCGGAGTAGACGCAAATCCCGTCGCGAACACGGTCAGGCTCCGTGCGCGGGCAACATAGGCATCCGAATAATTGGGATCGCGCGCAATGGCTGCTTCCACCAGCGTAATGCTCTTCCGGAGGGCTTCCGGCCCCGTGGAGTCGCGGCTCATCTTGCGGCTTTGGAGAAGGAGATCCTGGGCGACGGGGTCTGTTGTTCCGCCAAGCGTGAGTGCAGCCCGGCCCGAATCCTCCAGCTCGATGCTCAGTGCCTGGGCCACATTGGAGGCGATATCGGTCTGGATCCTGATCGCATCCCCCGGGGCACGATCATAGGTCTGGGCCCAGCGTTCGACGCCGTCCTTGCCGCTGACCAGCTGGGCGCTGACCCTTATGGTCTGGGGCGAGCGACGGACGCTCCCCGTCAGAACATTGGCGACATTCAGCTTCGACGCGGCTTTCCTGATGTCGAGATCCTTGACCGCATCGCAGGAGTTGCGGCCGATCACCAGCAGGCCGATCCGCGAGAGTGCGGCGCGAAGCTCCTCAGCGACCCCTTCGGAGAAATATGCCTGGTCGTGGGACTGGGACAGATCGGCAAAAGGCAGGACGGCAATTCGACGGGCATTTGCAGGAGCGGGCCGCAACATCAACCAGCCTCCACCCGCCGCGGCAACGGCGCCGACCCCCAGACCGCCCGCAATAATCGTTCGGCGGGAAATGCCCGGCTTTTCGCCAGGCAGGGTCGAGTACCCAATGTCTTCGCCGGCAATTCGGCGTCTGACCGCATCGGCGATCGCGATAAAACGCGCGTCCGAACGGTCGCCTCGCCAGCCCTTCAGCGAAATTGCCTGGATTTCGCCGAAACCGAGCGGCGGTTCGGTCCGATCGAGCCGGATAGGCAAATAGGCGCCGCGCCTGCGCGCCCGGCTCGCCTCGTCGCGGACGAAGTCGCCTCCGGGACCAGCCGACCGCCGGCTCCAGGCGACAATGACGCATTTTGCCGCATCGAGATGACGCTGGATGTCTTCGCGCCAATCGGCGCCACCGCGAATATGAGAGTCCCACCAGACGGTGAAGCCTTCCGCCTCGAGAGCGGAGACAAGAGTCAGGAGCCGAGGCCGGTCTTCGGCCTTGTATGATACGAAGATGTCTGTCGCCCCGATCACTGCAGCTCCCGCAATGAATCGGCGCCGACCTTAGGTCATGCGTTGGGATTCACAAGCAAGCAGCAGGCCCAGCTGCGAAAACGCCGCTAGCGTGCGGCGGATTGTCCCGGCTGCTTCGTGGCAGGCTGCTGCGTCTTGGGCTTTGCTGGCTGTGCTGCGATCTGGTCTTCGGGCTTGGGCTTCGGCGGTGCAAGGCTCGCTCCGCCATCCCTCATCTCCATCGCCGCCATGGCCTTCGCGTCTCGGCCGTACAGGTCCTTGTAGTCGACGATCCGGCCGTCCACGAGCGCGGCGGAGCTGAAATATACGATGTAGACCGGCACCGGCTTCACGAAGTTCGCCTGCACCGTTTTCTTGGTATCGAGCGCTTCCTGGATCTTGTCCGAGGTCCACTCCCCGCCATCATCACCAAGCAATTCGGTCGCGAGATCGAGGATGTGCTGGGTGCGGA
>Ga0105248_10007548_pt1 | contig 11942 bp, 12 predicted proteins | sample KBSS34metaG_FD_81524 | JGI IMG/M metagenome (GOLD analysis project Ga0105248, IMG submission 81524) | Switchgrass rhizosphere microbial communities from Kellogg Biological Station, Michigan, USA - KBS S3-4 metaG | ecosystem: Host-associated > Plants > Roots > Rhizosphere > Soil | place...
AAAGGGTGCGACCGCCATCGAGTACGGCCTGATCGCCGCTCTCATCGCCGTTGCGGCGATTGGCGCGATGCAGGGCATCGGCAACAAGCTGAACACCACGTTCAACAACGTGTCGAACGCTCTTCGCTAAGACGCGCTCTAGTTCGAAAAAGAAGGCGGCGGTGCCCACAAGGCGCCGCCGCTTTTCTTTTGCCTGAAGAGTTAGTCACGGCCGTCTCAGTAGGATTTTAACCGCTGCGGGCGTATCCTGCACGCGAATGGCGACGGTAATTCCCTTTGAAGAGCGCGCGGTTGCGCACCTCAGGCAGAGGCTTGGCGCGGTCGAGGAGGCCAACCAGGACCTGATTGCCTTTGCGCGCGGTCATTCGGGTGCCGTTGCCTCGATCCATGAGTCCGTAATCGCCGCGCTGGATGCGGACAGCATCGAATCCCTTTTTCACGTCGTCACCCAGGAGTGGCCGCTGATCCTGGGGATCGACGCAGTTGCCCTGTCCTTGATTGTCGGAAATCAGGGGTTCCGTGCTGACGGCGGCGGGGTGCAGCACGTTGAACCGGCACTTCTCGAGCGCGCGATCGATCGGGTCGCAGGCGTCGAGATGCGGACGGTGAAGCGCGGGCACCCGTTGTTTGGCCCGGCCTGCGACCTTATTCGCGCGCAGGCGCTGGTTCGCATCGATTGCGAGCCGCCTTTGCCGAGGGGTCTCCTGGCTTTGGGACAACGCGCAGAGCTCAGCCTCGATGCCCGCCACGGGTCGGAACTGCTGATGTTCCTCGGACGCAGCCTTGCGGCTATGATCCGCAAGTGGCTGATCATTCCACAGAGCTAGTTCATCCGGCGCGTGCGCTTGCCGCACGCTGGTCGGCTCACCTCCAGCACGACCGTCGCCGCTCGGCGCATACTGTCCGCGCCTATGTTGCGACCGCCCAGCGCCTCATTGACTTTCTTGGGCGCTACCGTGGCGACCTCATCGATGCAGCAGCCTTGACGAAGGTCGGCGCGGCAGACCTTCGGGCTTTCCTCGCCGATCGTCGATCCGGTGGGCTAGGCGCATCATCTTCCGCGCGGGAGCTTTCGGGCGTGCGCGCCTTCTTGAATTATGCGGCGGAACAGCAGGGAGTGGCTGCTCAATTGCCGCGCACTCGCGCACCAAAGCGTCCGCGAACCTTGCCGCGGCCCGCGGCTCCCGACGATGCCGTCGGCCTTGCCGAGAATGCTGCGGAGGCGGCGAGCGCACCATGGATCGGCGCTCGAGATCTGGCGATTCTGCTTCTGCTCTATGGTGCCGGCCTGCGTGTTGCCGAGGCGATGTCGCTGACAGCGAACCTGCTTCCGATCGGTTCGACATTGCGGGTTACGGGCAAGAGATCAAAGATGCGCGTGGTTCCGATTGTCCCGGCGGTCCGCGAAGCGATCGAAAATTATGCGCGGCAATGCCCATATCCGCTCCAGGGCGAAGTGCCGTTGTTCCTCGGCGCGAGGGGCGGGCCGCTCAATCCCGACCTCGTAAGGCGCGCTGTGGCGGCGGCTCGGCGGCGGCTCGGTCTACCCGATACGCTTACGCCGCACGCACTCAGGCACAGCTTCGCGACGCACTTGCTTGCTCGCGGTGCGGATCTGAGAGCGCTTCAGGAATTGCTTGGGCACGCGAGCCTTTCCTCGACGCAGATTTATACGGAGGTGGACGCAGCACGCCTTCTCGACGTCTATCGCCACGCCCACCCCCGCGCCTAGGAGCGGCCAGATGTGGTCGTCGCGGCCCGCCAGATCGTGGGGTAAGCCGTCGTGCCGCGACCCTTCGCGAACTAAACGGCAACGGTAAAGCCAAAGCTAAATAACCGTTATGGTTGAATATATTAGGGGTCGTCTTCTAGGCGAGATTTGCGCCGTTCCGGACTGAATTGCCAACCTTACGCTCGATCGCCTGCCAGATGAGGCCCGAGGTGTCGGTCCCGTTAAACTTGTCGATGGCGACGATTCCGGTGGGTGAAGTGACGTTGATTTCGGTGAGCCAGCGTCCGCCGATCACATCGATTCCCACGAACAGGAGGCTGCGGCGCTTGAGCTCCGGACCTAATGCGTCGCAGATTTCCCGTTCAGTGTCCGTCAGCTCACTCGCTTCCGCGGTGCCGCCAGCGGCGAGGTTCGAGCGGATGTCACCCGCTGGCGGGCGACGATTGATTGCGCCCGCAAAATCGCCGTCGACCAGGACGATCCTTTTGTCGCCCTCGGAAACCTCCGGCAGGAACTTCTGAAGCACGTGGGGTTCGCGATAGGTTGCGTTGAACAGCTCCAGCAGGGCTGACAAATTGCCGGCGTCCCGTCCGATCTTGAACACGGCTTTGCCGGCATTCCCATGGAGCGGCTTCAGGACGATCTCGCCCTGTTCGGCGAGGAACTTACGTGCAGCGCCTAGCGAACGGGTGATCATCGTCGGCGGCATGTATCGGGCGAAATCCAGGACCCACAATTTCTCGGGGGCATCGCGAACTGCGGCCGGATCGTTCACGACCAGCGTCTCTCCTCGAATTCGTTCGAGAAGATGGGTCGCGGTGATGTAACCGAGATCGAATGGGGGGTCCTGCCGCATCAACACGACATCGACGTCGCGTCCGAGGTCGAGGATCTTGAATTCCCCAAGGCTGAAATGATTGCCGGCGATCGGCTGGACTGTGACTTCGTGCGCTCCGGCGTAGAGCCGGCCTTCCTGATAGGTCAGGTCCTCGGCGAGATAATGATAGAGCTTGTGCCCCAGATCCTGCGCCTTGAGCATTAGGGCGAACGTGGAATCCCCGGCGATACCGATGCCCTCGAGCGGATCCATCTGCACGGCGACGCGAAGCGACATGCGCGAGGCCTAGGGTCTCACTTGGGCTTTGTCACCCTTGCCAGATATTCGCGAGGTGCTTCGGCCATCGTCCCGGGACGATGAGCAATGCGTCGATCCGGATTTCGTCGCCGTTGCGCATGTAGCGGGCTGCGAGACGCTCTGCGGCTGCCGCGACGCGACGCAACCGCCAGTCATCGAGCGCATAACCTGCCGCTTCCTCGCTCGAGCGAGCCTTGACCTCGACAAAGGCGAGCGTGCGACCGCGCCGCGCAACGATGTCCACTTCACCTCCAGGTACGCGCGCCCGGCGGGCGAGAATTCGCCAGCCGCACAAGCGCAAGTACCAGCACGCAAGCGTTTCGGCGCCGCGGCCTCGCTTCTCAGCCTCTTGCCGACTCATTTGCTGCGTTCAAGCGCTCGGGCGTAGGCGCGCTTGCGCGGCACCTTCAGTGAGTCGGCAACTTCCGCCGCAGCACGGGATGGCGAGAGGCGGGACAGGGCTTCGTCGAGCGCTGCGTCGAGCTCCTCATCCCCAGCTGCCGCCCCTGCCGGTGGTGGACCGATGACAATCACGATTTCGCCCTTCGGAGGCCGATCGGCATATCGTTCCGCAAGTTCGGAAAGCGTGCCGGTTACGCATTCCTCATGCAGCTTGCTGATCTCGCGCACGACGGCGGCCTCGCGGGGCCCTAAAAGCTTTCCAAGGGCTGCCAATGTGTCGCCCAGGCGAGGTCCGCTTTCATAGAGAACCAATGTCGCCTTCACCCCGGCGACCTCCGCAATCGCATCGCTGCGTGCCTTTGCCTTCGCCGACAGGAACCCAAGGAAGAGAAAGCGATCTGTTGGCAACCCGGCAAGGGTGAGCGCGGCGATGAGCGCCGAGGGGCCAGGGATGGTGTGCACCGCATGTCCAGCCGCGCGCGCGGCGCGGACGAGCTTGTAGCCAGGATCGGAGATCAAAGGGGTTCCGGCGTCGCTGACGAGCGCAATTGCTTCATTTTGAAGGCGCGCAACGATGCTTTCGCGCTCGGCCTCGCTGCTATGATCGTCATAGCGGCTCATCGGCACCTTGGCGCCGATATGCGCCAGCAGCTTGGCAGTGACACGCGTATCCTCGGCCAGGATTCTGTCAGCATTTCGAAGCGTTTCGGCGGCGCGAGCGCCAAGGTCGCCGAGGTTTCCGATCGGCGTTGCGACGATGTGCAGTCCCGCGGGCAGCCTCTTGTCCATCAGCTATCGATTAACCTCTTCCAATCGAAGCAAAAAAGAGTCATCGTGTTAACACTCATTGGCCTGGGGGAGAGAGGCACGATGATTATACTATTGGGCGCTTCGGCGCTCGTCTTGAACGCGCTTCAGGCCACGATCAGTGCGCCGACCGATGCCTTTCGCGGCTGCCTGCGCGAAGCTGCCAGCAAAGCGAAAAGCGATAAAGTGAGCGGGGACGCGATCGAGGGCTATTTGCGCACCGCTTGCACGGCGCAGATGGGGACGCTGAAAGACGCGCTGATTGCTTTCCGAATGAAGAATGGAATGACCAAGAAGGCCGCCGCTTCGGATGCCGACATGACCGTCGAAGATTACGTCGCGACCCCCGCCGATAATTATAAATTCATGGCGAACATGGATGCACCAAAGTCGGCAGCTCCAGCGCCGCCAGCGCCGACCCCGGCAGCTGCTCCCGCCAATCCACCTAGCCAACCGCCAAAGCCCTAGAATCCGCCAGGGCAATCTCTCCCAGGATATGGTCGAGCAGGAGGCGGCCCTCGGCCGTCAACGCGATGCGCGTGCCGTCGCGCTTCAGGTGACCTGACTGGACGAGACGCTCAACGTTTCCCCAGTCGACAGCGAGCGATGCCGCTTCGACCCCTTCAGACAGGCGCAATCCCATGACGAGGGCTTCGTCCGCAGCCTCGGCGGCGGAAAGCGGGGCTTCCTCGGCGATGCCATGAGCATTGCGGCCGAGCGCCGAGAGAAAATTCTCCGGCTTCCTGTGACGAACGGTCCGCATCCCCAAGCGCCGGCCGTGCGCGCCCGGGCCAACACCCGCATAATCGCCGTAGCGCCAGTAAGTGAGGTTGTGACGGCTTTGGTGGCCGGCCCGCGCATAATTGCTGATTTCGTAAGCGGGCATTCCAGCTGCCGACGTCATGGCGTCGGTCAGTTCGTACAGCGCCGCAGCCGAGTCAGGGTTGAGCGGCTCGAATTCGCGGCGCGCCACCATGCTGGCGAAGCGCGTGCCGGGCTCGATCGTCAGCTGGTAAAGCGAGAGATGGGATGTGCCGAGACTCAGCGCCTGGGCCAGCATCGCCGACCATCGTTCTTCGCTGTCCCCGGGCAGCGCGTAGATAAGGTCGAAGCTCACGCGCCTGAAATTCTTCTGGGCGATTTCGAGGGCCCGCCAGCCTTCGCGCGCAGAATGTGCACGGCCGAGGAAGCGCAGAGCCTCATCGTCAAAGCTTTGCAATCCGAGCGACAGGCGATTGACGCCGGCCGCCGCGAGATCGGCGAAACGTGCGGACTCCACCGAATTGGGATTGGCCTCGAGCGTGATTTCGATGTTCTCGGCCGGCAGCCAATGCGAGCTTGCAGCACCGATCAAGGCCTCGACCGTCGCCGGGTCCATCAGCGACGGCGTCCCGCCGCCGAAGAAAATGGAGGTCAGCCGCCGCCCGGGGAGCAGGCTTGCTTCATGCGCGAGATCGGCGAGCAGGGCCTTTCGCCATTCGTTCTGGTCGATCGCCGGACGAACATGGCTGTTGAAATCGCAATATGGGCATTTGCTGACGCAGAACGGCCAGTGGACATAAAGCGCCAGCGTTTCGCCGGTCATTCCTTGAGCGCCGCCACAAGCTTGCGGAAGGCGTCCGCCCGGTGGCTGATGCGATGCTTGAGCTCCGGGTCCAGCTCGCCGAACGTCTGTTCGTAATCGACCGGCACGAACATCGGATCATAGCCGAAGCCGCGATCGCCGCGGGGCGGCCAGACAAGCGTGCCGTCGACGCGGCCGTCGAACGTCTCGACCTGGCCGTCGTTCGGCCAGGCGATCGCCAGCGCGCAGGCGAAATGGGCCGCGGGTGCAGCGTCGGGCTCTGTCGCCTCGACTTCGCGCCAGACCTTTTCCATCGCCCGCGTCCAGTCGCGGTTTCCTTCTTCGTCCTCGGCCCATCGTGCCGAGAAGATGCCCGGCCGGCCATGAAGGGCATCGACGCAGAGGCCGCTATCGTCGGCAAGCGCGGGAAAGCCGCTGAGGTCGGCCGCCTCGCGGGCCTTCAGATCGGCATTGTCGGCGAACGTATTTCCGATCTCGTCGGGCTCGGGAAGGTCGAGCTCTTCAGCGCCGACGCATGAAATACCGAGCGGTTCTACCAGGGCCGCAATCTCGCGCAGCTTGCCGCGATTGTGGGTCGCAATGACCAGCTTTTCTCCGATCGGCCTCATCGCCCGGTCGCCTTCAGCTGCGCGGCAAAAATATCGGAGCAGCCGATTCTCGCGAGGCGAAGGAGGCGGAGAAGCCCTTCTTCGTCATAGCATTCGCCTTCTGCCGTGACCTGGGCCTCGACGATGGAGCCATCGGCCGTCAGGACGAAATTGCCGTCGCTGCCCGCCTGGCTGTCCTCTTCGTAATCGAGGTCGAGCACGGCCGTTCCCTGATGGATACCGCAGCTGACCGCCGCCACCTGCGTACGGATCGGATCAGCAGCGAGTGCTTTCGATTCGAGGATCTTGTCGACTGCGATCCTGAGAGCGACCCAACCTCCGGAAATGGACGCGGTGCGAGTCCCGCCATCGGCCTGGATCACGTCGCAATCGACGGTAATCTGCCGTTCGCCGAGCTTGGGAAGATCGACCACCGCGCGAAGCGAGCGGCCAATCAGCCGCTGGATTTCCTGCGTTCGGCCCGACTGCTTGCCCTTGGCAGCCTCGCGGCCTCCCCGAGTGTGGGTCGCTCGGGGGAGCATTCCATATTCGGCAGTGACCCAGCCCTGAGCCTTGCCGCGGAGGAAAGGCGGGACCTTCTCTTCAACACTGGCGGTGCAAAGCACGCGTGTGTCGCCGAAGCTGACGAGACATGAACCCTCGGCATGGCGCGTGAAGCCCGGTTCGAACTTCAATTCACGCATTTGGTCGGGGGCGCGTCCGGAAGGGCGCATGGAGACTCCTTGTTTCCTGATACTGGTGCGGGCCGGTCCCTAGACCGGGCAGCCACGCAATCCTAGATGGGTGCGCATGACCCAGCCGATCGGCGAATTGACGGACAGGATGCGGGAAATCTTCGGCCTGGTCGTCGAATCCTATCTCGAACGCGGCCTTCCGATCGGATCCAAGTCATTAGCCGGAGCGATCAGCCTCTCGCCGGCCTCGATCCGCAACGTGATGCAGGAGCTCGAAGAGCGGGGCCTGCTTACCCATCCGCATACTTCAGCTGGACGAATCCCGACCGACAGCGGGCTCCGACTTTTCGTCGACGGTATCATGCAGGCCGCGGCGCCCGACCCGCGCGAGCGGCGCGAGATTGAGCGGCAGATCGTGCGCGACCAACCGATCGAAGATGCGCTGACAGCGGCCTCGGCTGCCCTTTCCGGCCTTAGCCAGGCTGCAGGAGTCGTGCTCGCTCCGAAGCGCGAGCTGACACTCAAGCAGCTGAATTTCGTCGCCCTGAATCCGCGCCGAGCGCTGGCCGTGCTTGTTGGCGCCGATGGAAGCGTCGAGAACCGCATCGTTTCGCTTGAAAGCGGGACGAGTGCGGCCGCGCTCATGGAGGTGAGCAATTTCATCAACGCGCGCTTGTCCGGGCTGACGCTCGCCGAGGCCGAATCGCGCCTCCGGGCCGAAATCCTCGAGCGGAAGGAAGCGATTGACGCAGCCGCGGCCGAGCTCGTTGCTTCCGGCCTGGCAGCCTGGAGCCAGGATCACGCCAGGCGGCCGGTGCTGATCGTTCGCGGCCAGGCGAACCTCATCGATGCAACGGCCGCAGACGATCTCGACCGGGTGCGCCGGCTGCTGGATGAGTTGGAGGAAGCGCAGGAAATCGCCCACTTGCTCGAAGGCGCCCGCGATGCTCCCGGGTGCCGGATATTCATCGGTTCGGAGAACCGGATGTTCGCCCTTAGCGGCTCATCGGTCATCGCCGCTCCCTACCGCGGGAGCCGCGGCGAGGTGGTCGGCGTTGTTGGCGTAATCGGCCCGACGCGGTTGAACTATGCGCGCGTGGTGCCCATGGTAGATTTCACGGCGAAAGCATTGACGAGATTAATGGCATGACAGAGGCCACGAAGGACGAAGAAGAACTCCACGAGCAGGCGGAAGAAATCCGCAAGGAAACTGCCGAAGGCGCACCTGAGGTCGCCGAGCACGACCATGTAGCGGCGCTCGAACGTCAGCTTGAAGAGGCAAAATCGAATGCGCTCTACGCGGCAGCGGAGACGCAGAACGTGCGCCGTCGCCTGGAAGCGGAACTCAAGCAGGCAACCAGCTATGCGTCGGCGGGCTTCGCGCGCGATATGCTGGCAATCAAGGACCATCTCGACCGCGCGCTGGCAGCAGTGAGCGAGGAGCTCCGCGCCGACAAGACCGCGGCGCAGTTCCTGGCAGGAATTGAGTCGACGTCCCGGGAGCTCGACGCGGTGTTCCAGCGCCACGGCGTGACACGCATCGAGACGATCGGCGTGCCGCTCGATCCCCATCGACACCAGGCGATGATGGAAATGCCGAGCGACCAGGAGCCCGGGACGATCGTTGAGGAGATGCAGCCCGGTTATATGATGAAAGACCGGCTGCTCCGCCCCGCTCTCGTCGGAGTGGCGAAACGACCTGACTAATGGACCTCGCGGTGGTGGCTCTCGCTCTTGCTTGCGAGGCTGAACCGCGGCTCCGGAGCAATTGAGCCCAGGAGCCGGGCGGCGGCATAGCGGCCGACCTCCGGTCCATGCTTGAATCCATGTCCTGATCCGCCGCCGAGCAGCAGCACATTTGACCATTGGGGGTGCAGGTCGATCAGGAAGTCGCCGTTCGAGCTGTTTTCATATTGGCAGACCTCGGCGCCAATCAGCGGAGCATTGCGCAGGGCCGGAAAACGCCGGTCGCGAAAGGTCACGATCTCGGCCAGCGCTGCATCGGTCGGACGGCGACTTTGGGTGTCCGGATCGACCTTTACCCCGTGCTGATCGTGAGCGAACTTCACTCCGCGCGTTTCGAGATCCGGAAAGCCGTAGAAGATGTCACCGCCGTTGAAATCGGCCCAGCCGGGCATCGTGCCCGCGTTGAATCGCCGATCGCCAGGCGGAGTAGCGAAATAGAAGACCTCCTGCCGCGTCGGGAGGATCCTTGGTCCGATCACCTGGGGAAAGAGCTTGGGAAGCCATGGGCCGGCGGCGAAGATGAAACGGTCAGCCTTGATGCGTTCACCGGATGAGAGCTGCACCTCCTCCAATCGTTCGCCGTTGGTAGAGGGGGGTTGCACGAAGCCCTTGGTATGGATGCCCCCATCCTTCACGAACCGTTCGACGAGGGTGAGCACCGATCGCCGAGCCATCAATGCGCCGAAGTCGGGCTCGTAGAGGCCGATGCTGATCCCGTCGAAATCGATCATCGGGAAGCGGCGTGCCATTTCCGCATGGCCGAGGGCCTCCGTTCGCAGACCCAGAGCGTGATGCGCCGCGATGCTGTCCTGAACGTAGGGCTCTTCGGTCGGGAAGAAGAACAGGATTCCGCATTGAATGAGGATCGGGAGCCCGGAAACCGCGCTCAACGCCTGCCATTGCGGCAGTGAGTCCTTCGCCATCCGCGTGTAGATCGCGTCCTTCCCGTAGGCTGCGCGAGTGAGCCGGGATTCGCCGCCGGAAGAAGCGCGGCTGTGTGCCGGGCCCCAGGCGTCGATCAGAGTGACCTTGTGACCCTGGTTCTGGAGGTGATGCGCAGTCCAGGCGCCAAACACACCTGCGCCGACGACTGCTATCTGTTCTCCGCCTTTCGCGTTCATCGGTTTTGCCAATAGCGGAGAAACGGCAGCGCCGCCCGCCCCGATGAGGAGCGAGCGGCGCGTTATGCTCATACCGTGCCGGTCAGCCGCGCTGTGGTGCCGGCGGAGGCGGCGGCGGAGGAGGCGGCGGCGGAGGCGGCGGAGGAGCGGGCTGCTCAACCACCGGCGGTGGAGGCGGCGGAGGCGGAGCGGAGACCGGTCCACCGAAGCTCTTGCGCACCGTCAGGCCGATGATCCTCGGTTGGCCGACGTTGTAACCGAGCCGCGCGCGACCGCCGCGCTCGCGGTCGAGCGACAGCTTCGGATCGGCGTCGAACAGGTTGGTGACATAAGCGACGGTTTCCCAGCCGTTATCCCACTTCAAGCCCGCCGACAGGTTCACCAGCGTGTAGGAAGGAAGCTTCAGCGATCCGACGTCGGTCACATGCGTACCGGAGAGACCCGTTGCGGGATCGAAGAAGGTGAGGTTGAACACGCCCGCGCCCGGTTCCTGGTCACTCGGCTGGGTGAAACGGTTGCCGATGTTCTGCACGCTCGCATTCACGTACCAATCGGCGTTCGAATTGAACCTTGCTTCGTAATTGGCGGTCGCCGCGAACTGGTACTTCGGAACGGTCGGCAGGCGATTGCCGTCGCGAATGCCCGTTCGAGTAGCCAGGATGGGGTTGTCGATGGTCGAGTCGAACTTCGAGTCAGTGAAGCTACCAGCGAAAGAAAGGTCCAGACCCACCATCGGATGCGCGGAGAGTTCCGCCTCGAACCCCGTGGTATGCGCCTTCGGGACGTTGAAGACGAGACGGGAGGAGCAGCTGCCTGCATCAACCGTCACCTGCAAGTTCTTGATTTGGTTATGGAACGCGGCCGCATTGAAGGTGAAGCCGTGCTTCGAATATTTGACGCCCGCCTCATAGTTCCACAGCGTTTCGTCATCATATGTTGCCGCTGCGAACGGACCATAGATGGCCCGATCGGCGGCGCTGCAGATAGGCAGGTTCAGTGGATCGTTGACGCCGCCAAGCCTGAAGCCCTTGGCCACCTGCAGGTTCACGCTGAGGTTCCGATTGGGTTCCCAACTGGCAATCCCGCGTGGGCTGAAGCCGTTCGAGCTGGTCTCGTCGGTGCGGTCGTCGCCGTTGGAGAAAAGTCCGCCGGAATGGAAACGGCGGTGCTCGTTGAAGTCATACCAGCGGCCGCCACCGGTGATCTTGAACTGGCTGAACTTGTAGCTCGCCTCGCCGAACAGCGCCTTCTGCTTGATCACGTAGGGAAGATCGGCGTGGTAGGGGTTGTCGACGAGGTTGAAGCCGTTGTCGACCGCGGCGGAGGTTCCTGCACCGAACCTGAGGTCGGTGAAGAAATCATAGCCTGGAGTCGGCAAACGCTGATGATATGTGCGATCGACATGGCTGTAGAAGCCGCCGAAGACCCATTGGAAGGCTCCCGCTCCAGTCGATCCGAGTCGCAGCTCCTGAGTTTTCTGGTCCAGCTTCGTCGTATCCCGAAGGTTCGACGCCAGGTTGATGCCGGCCGGAAGATAATTGAGATCAACGCTGACTGAGCCGGTCAGGGCCGACGCATCGCGACTGACGAGAATATCGCGGGTCATCCAGCTGCTCACCGAGGTGAGTTCGACCCCGCCGAAATCGTAGCTTGCCGTCAAATCTGCCAGCGTCGTCTCGTCCCTGAACTTTTCCGGGATCTTCAGGTAGACGGTACGGTCACCCTTCCCGAGATCGGTCCCTGCCGCGCCGGTGGTGAACTGGTTGTCGTAGAGATTGTAGAATTCCTCGCGGTTGAAGCCGTCTGCGCTCGCCCGCTGCCAGACGAAGCGCGGCGTGATGCGAAGCTCCGGCGTCGGCTCGAGCAGCATCGACAGGCGGCCGCCGTAACGCGCGCCGTCGTTGACGTTCTTCTTGCTGTAGGGGCCGACGGAATCGATGAAGCCCGGGTAGTGCGTGCCGTACAATACGCCGCGGACTGCGCCCACGGTACCGATCGGGAGGTTCAGGGCTCCCTTCATATTGTAACCCATGGCACCGCCCTGGGCTACGCTGAGGCCGCCTTCCACCTGACCTTCAATCGCCTCGAGCTTCGGCTGGTTGGTGATGTAGCGGATGGTTCCGCCGACCGAA
>Ga0105248_10007551_pt1 | contig 11941 bp, 11 predicted proteins | sample KBSS34metaG_FD_81524 | JGI IMG/M metagenome (GOLD analysis project Ga0105248, IMG submission 81524) | Switchgrass rhizosphere microbial communities from Kellogg Biological Station, Michigan, USA - KBS S3-4 metaG | ecosystem: Host-associated > Plants > Roots > Rhizosphere > Soil | place...
CGATGCGGCCAGTCGATTAATACGTTGCGATAAACCTGTTTAAAGTGCTCAGAGAAATCCGTCCCAAGCAAGTCGAATTTGTCAGTGAACGGCGAAGCACTATTTTCCAGTTCACATTTTCCAATTCCATCTTTGATTGCCAGCGTGCCGTCAGTATCCCGGGCAAAACTCTCAAGCAAATCTATGAGCCCGGCATAGGCCTTCTTGCGCTCTTCTACTTCTTTTTCATCAACAGGCAATAGTCCGCACCCGAGGTCTGATACCAGTTTATACCCTGGCACAAATCCCTAAGGACTCTCGCCCGTATTTGCCGTAGGCGTCAAGGCTGCATGCTCTTCTTCTTTCAGCTCGTCCGCACCGCTGGCGCTGAGCATCGAGTCTATCGAGACGCCGGTGAAGGCACTGAGGAAGGAAAGCCCAAGGTTACCGGCAAACATGAGGCAGACGGCCGCGGGCAAGTAACCCATAAAAGTGATCACTGACGTGACTACCATACAGGCCCAGACCGGCAGGTGGGCGAAGGCCAGGAAGCGCGGGACGAAGCGGGTACCGGCAAGGCAGCGCACGATACATAATCCAGCGGCACCATACAAGAAGGAAGACAACAAAAAAGTCTGGGTGATGGATTGGTTGATAATCGTCCATCCTATCTGGACCAGGTCAGCACCCAGGTAGGTGCAATTGATTTGTCCCTGCATAGCAATGTCGGAAAAGAGAACCATCATCCGGCTTGAACCTTCCAGATCCAGAACGCAGGCCATCAATGCCAGACAGACTGCCACGCCAATCGTAGAGCGATACTTTTCTTCCAGAACATCGCGCATGGCCAGTACAAAGGCCAGAGTGGAAAGGCTGGAGAGCATTACGGCGATACAGCTTGTCCGCCAGAGGATCAGGTGCTGCGGCACAAACTGCAAAAGTCGCTGGGGCGAAAATTCAAAGAGATCGCCTTCACGAAAGGTGTAGACACAAAGGAGCGTGGCGGCGGTATGGGCCAATGTTGTAACCAGGCAGCAGGTCTGGACAAAGCGGTGGCGACGAGCCGGAGAAGGAGCTTTAATCAGAGCACTGACGTCGGGTTTGGGCTCGGCCATTTAGTATTGCCTATAGGCCCTTAGCCAACAGCGACTTTGGCGGAATCGGATTTGATTTCTATTTTCGTGGCGCCGTTCAGATAAGGACTGAGAACCTTAGGAATGCGCACGCTGCCGTCCGGCTCCTGGTTGTTTTCCAGTATCGCCGCCAGTGCTCGGCCAATGGCCAGACCGGAGCCGTTGATTGTGTGCATAAATTTCCGACCACCATCGGCGGTGCGGTATTTAAGATTGGCCCGGCGAGCCTGGAAGTCACCGAAAACAGAACACGAGCTAATTTCACGATATTTGTTCTGAGCCGGGAACCACACTTCCAGGTCATAACATTTTTGAGCACAGAAGCCCATGTCGCCGGAGCAGAGCAAAACACGGCGGTAGGGAAGCTCAAGTGCTTCGAGAATAAGCTCGGCATCGCGGGTCAGCTTCTCATGCTCTTCTACGGATGTCTCGGGAGTGCAAAACTTGACCAGTTCAACTTTATTAAACTGATGCTGACGGATATAGCCGCGCGTATCTTTGCCGGCGCTACCGGCTTCTCTGCGGAAGTTGGGAGTATAAGCGCAATGGGCGATGGGAAGCATTTCCACAGGCAACACTTCATCGCGATAAAGGTTTGTGACCGGCACTTCGGCGGTGGGGACCAGATAGAGATCCTCTTCCTCGACCTTGTAATAATCACCGGCAAATTTTGGCAGTTGGCCTGTGCCGACGAGACAATCCCGGTTAACCAGGACCGGCGGGAAGACTTCGCTGTAGCCGCGCTTGGCGTGGCTGTCGAGCATGAAGTTCATCAAGGCCCGCTCCATACGCGCGCCCCAGTGCATCAGCACGGTAAAACGCGACTGCGAAATTTTAACGCCGCGTTCAAAATCAAATATCGCCAGTTCAGTGCCAAGCTCATAGTGATGCTTGGGGTCTTTGATATCAGGGATGGTGCCCCAGGTGCTTATCTCTTTGTTGCCGTGCTCGTCTTCGCCATCAGGAACGCTCTTGTCGGGCAGATTGGGGATGGCCATGGCCAGATTGTCCCGCTCTTCTTCCAACTCCTTAGCCAGGGGTTGGACGATTTCCATACGAGCTTTGTTCTCTTTCGTTTCGGCCCGCAGAGCTTCCATTTCTTCCTTGGAGGCTTTACCGGTTTTAAATAGCTCGGATATTTCGTTTTTACGCCTGTTGAGCTGTTCCAGCTCAGCTTGCGCTTCGCGCTGTTTGATGTCTATGGCCACCAGCTCCTTGATGGAGAAACCGCCGTGGCGCCTGGCCAACTGCGTTTCCACAAAGTCCGGATTTTCGCGAATCAGTTTTAAGTCGAGCATTTATTGAACTTCTTGCAGGGGTTTTACGTTATTGAAAGAACAAAGTAGGCCCGAGGGCCATTTGAGCAAATCTGATTATAGCCCCGGGAGGTTGGAGACTGTCATGAGCAGAGCCGCTAATACTACAAACTTTAGACAATCGCTGGGTAGGATGGGCGAGGCCCTGGCCCGGGACCACCTGAGGAAGCAGGACTGGCACATAGTTGAGAGCAACTATTTCGCGCACCGGCTGGGCGAGATAGATATCATTGCCCAACCGCCCGGGGAAAAGGTGGTGGTCTTTATCGAGGTCAAGACCAGAGATATCAAGGCACAGGAAAATGGACTTGACCACCCCGGACAAATGGCCGTCCATTATCGTAAAAGGAAGAGCCTGATAGCCACAGCAATGACTTATCTGAGAAGTCATCCCACTGGATGTGGCCTGCGTTTTGACCTAATTCTGGTAGACGTGAAAGAAGCCGCTCAAAGGAAGGAACTTGTCATGGCAAAAGACCTGGAGGGCCTGAAGGCTCTCAGTACAATTGTTCACCTGACGAATGTTGTCGGCGCCTTTTGAGCACATTTTCCTTAAATTAATCTTGGCTTCTCCTAAGACGATGCCCGTAGCCGGTATCGTTGAATAGTGCTGAGTGTGCATAATATAGAGGCCGCTGAGAAGGCTGCTTGTAGACAGAGGGATAGAATGATTTATTGGCGAGACAAAAGGTCGCAAAAAGACCAGGCTGAGAAACTCGAAAATGTCTATTCCAACAAAGATGGACTCAATCGCCGCGCATTCGGACTCTTTCCCCAGCCCAAAGACTCCAAGCCGGTTCGCATCGACCTGAGCACCAACGTCAACTTCCAAAAGTTTATTGTCGCCCTCGAAGGTCAGGAAGAAACCACCTGCGTGCGACTGATCTCGCCCAGTCGCAAGGTGCGAGCTGCGGCGCTGATTTTGCGCGGTCGCGTGCTGGGTTGCATTTATGGTCGAGATGAACAAGATCAGCTGCTCGGCCAGGAAGCCTACAGACGTATGACCGCAGAAATGCTGCTCGACGATATCATCGTCGACTCTTACAAAATTGACGACAAGACGGCCATTGCTTCGTCGGCTATGTTTCATGGCGAGCTTTTCAGCGCACCATCGTCGATGACTTCAGACGAAATATTCAAGTTTTCGCTCAAGAATTTGCTTGATACAAAAATGCCCGGCACCATTTTGATTAATGAAATGGACGCCACCAAAGCCGTCCTCTACACCTTCAAAGGCAAGGTGCATGGCCTGTTTTCATTCACCGACGGTTGGCTCGAACCGAGCGTGGAAGCGGCCGAAGAACTTTTGAGGAACACCTCGGCCAATTATTCGGTCCAGGCCAGCAAGCTACTATGTGCCAATATTTTTGAACTGAAGCAATTCTCTTTCTCTATGACCGGTCTGGGAGATGCGGTCAAGGACGTGAAGCAGTATCAGTCGCTCAGCCTCAATTATGACGAGCTGGCCAATCTCGATAAGAAAAACAAAGACAGTCTTTCCAAGGCTTTGAGCGAGAGCAAAGAGCACCGCGCAGATCAGAACAAACCGCCCAAGCCCTTCAAGTTCGGAATGGATCCCTAACATCGCTGTTAGGATTCAACACTAAATATGCAATCATCCACATCGCCGACCAAAGATCTCAGCCTGACCGTAAATCAGCGTGTTGAGCCGCTCACGGCCGGAGTAAACGAAAAAAATCATCTAACAATCGGCGGACTGGACACAGTCGATCTGGCGACCGAATTTGGCACACCACTCTGGATCATTTGCGAAGACACGGTGAGAGCAGCCACCCAGGCCGTTTGGGACGGCTTGAAAGATTATCCCAGCGCCACCCCCTCCTACGCCGGCAAGGCCTTCCTTTGCCTGGCCATGGCAGCCCTGGTCAAAGAACTCGGATTCGGCATAGACGTCGTCTCGGAAGGCGAGCTGGTCACCGCACTGCAAGCGGGTTTCCCCGCAGACAGAATATTTTTGCACGGCAACAATAAAAGCCCACAAGAGCTGGAGCTGGCCATAAGCAACAAGGGCGTCAAGATAGTAGTCGACAGTCTCTCCGAAATGGAGGACATCGCAATCCTGGCCCAGAGCGCAAAATGCCGCGTGCCGATTATGCTGCGCATAATTCCCGGCATTGATCTGGACACCCACGACCATATTAAGACCGGACACTCCACCAGCAAATTCGGCATTCCGTTAAACGAATTGGAAGCGACAGTCGGTCTGGCGCTAGCTCACAGAGAGCATTTAGAGCTCCTGGGGCTGCACGCCCATATCGGCAGCCAGGGCATGGACCTGCCTCCCTATTTACAGATTGTCCACCTGATGGCCGAACTTTACAGCAAATACAAAGACAAATACGCTTATGAAATGCCGCATTTGGACCTGGGCGGCGGTCTGGGCATAGCCTATACAGCCGATGACCAGCCAATCGCCCTCGATGTCTGGGCCAAAGCGCTGAGCGACGAAGTCAAAAAAGCCTTCCCAGCCCGCGGCCTGAAGTTGCCGCATTTGTCGCTGGAACCGGGCAGATCCATTATCGGCACTGCTGGTGTCACCATTTATCAGGTCGGCCGGACCAAGGAGTTGACCGAAGGGGTTAATTACCTGTCCATCGATGGCGGTATGGCCGATAACCCCAGGCCCATTACATACCAGGCTAAATACACGGCTGTGGTGGCCAATCGCATGACGCCTTCGAAGGCGGAAAAATCGGAAGAGGCAGACGATAAGAAACAGCTGGACCAGGCACAGGACAAAGTCTGGTCGATTGTCGGCAGGTACTGCGAGTCAGGGGATATAATCGTAGAGGAAGTCAGACTGAACGCCGGGCGCGGCGACCTGATAGCCACCTTCGCGACCGGCGCATACAATTACAGTATGTCGTCCAACTACAATCGCACGGGCAGACCAGCTTGTGTGCTTGTAAAAAACAGTAAGGCCGAGGTTATATTGGCGCGCGAAACGTGTACAGATCTATTACGCCAGGACCGAATGCCTAGTTGGCTCACTTAATGGGCCTAATTCTGGATTTGCACACTTTGCACAGCGCGTAGAACCCAAGCAGGGGGCCAAGATGTACAACATCGCTGACTACCTGAACCAGTTCACCTGGTTTATATGGTTCAAGATGATTGTGCAGATCGTCATAATTTGCTACGTCATCCTCTGGTTCTGGCGTCGCATCGCCGGCACCCACGCTGAGCGCCTGGTAAAAGGCATAATGGTCCTGATTGCCATCGCTCTGGCATCCTGGGGTCTTCAACTGACCCTGATCACCTCGGTGCTGCAGCATATAATCCCAGCCGCCGCTCTGGCACTGGTGATAGTCTTCCAACCGGAGATCCGGCGCGGGCTCGGCTATCTGGGTCGGGTACAGACATTCAAATTTGACCTGTCGCTCTCGCATACAGAGAGCACAAAAATAAAACTGGGCATCCAGCAGATCATTGCGGCGGTAAAAGAATTGTCGCGCAACCGGGTCGGAGCGCTGATTGTAATTGAGCCGCCCGAGGGCGAAAGAGACTATTTGAGCCCGGGCACGCCGGTCAACGCCGAGCTTTCGTCCACCCTACTACTGACCATATTTTTCCCCAAGTCGCCCCTGCATGATGGGGCCGTCGTTATCCGCAAAGACAAAATCGTGGCGGCAGGCGTGATCTTGCCCATGACCGACAATCCCAAACTGAGCTATAAGTACGGCACCCGCCACCGAGCGGCAATCGGCCTTTCGGAGACCTACGACGGCCTTTGTATCGTCGTCTCCGAAGAAACGGGAGCAATTTCAGCCGCCAGCCGCGGCATGCTGGCCCGCTACAACAGTGCTGATGACCTGGCCGATCCTATCGTCTATCTCTATCATCAGAACCCCACCGAGAGCCAGGCCAGCCCACTCAATTCTTTCCTCTCGCTCTTCGGCAGGGGCAAAAATGAAACCACCGAGCCTAAGGACAGCGTCCTGCCTCGTGAGAGCAAAGAAGTCGAAAAGAAAGTGGACAAGCCTTTGAGCCAGGCCACAACAGGCGAGCATCATATAACCTATAAAAAGCCTTTGGGCCAGACTGCGACAGGCGAACACGTCAGCTACAAAAATCCTGAGCCTGAACAAGCTTAGACTCAAATTCTAGCCTAGTTTAGCGCCCTTCCAGCTCGGCCACAATTTTGCGTGCCGCTTCCACCCTGTCTTTGGCCTTGGTGATGGGACGACCGACGACGATCATGTCCGCACCACCCGCGATGGCGTCCTGAGGAGTGACGATGCGCGCTTGATCATCGGCAGCGGACCAGCTAGGACGGATGCCGGGAGTGACTATGAGGAAACCAGGACCGCAAGCCAGACGGATGGAGGAAGCCTCCTGCGCCGAAGCGACCACACCGTCGAGACCGCACTCTTGTGCCGCCTTGGCCAAAAATGGCACCATTTGGTCCAGCGGAATACTCACTTTCAAATCTTCGGCAAGAGCCTGGGCACTCATGCTTGTCAAAACAGTGACGGCGATTAGAGCCGGCTTCTCCAGGGGCTTCTTGCCCTTGTATCCGGCCGCTAGCTCTTCGTAGGCCTCATCCCTGGCGGCTACAGCAGCGCGCATCATACGCTTGCCACCCAGTGCGTGCAGATTGAAGAGAGCCGGTCGGTTCAAAACCACGGCGCGACAAGCACCGGCAACGGTATTGGGGATGTCGTGAAACTTACCGTCAAAGAAGAGTCTGCCTCCAGCCTCGTTGACAGCCTCAAAGATTTCTATGCCGCAGGAGGTAAAAAGCTCCAGACCGACTTTGAACATGCCCACTTCGCCGGCCAGTTCTTTTATCAAGCCGCGGGCTTCGGTCATCGTCGGCACGTCCAGGGCGACAATCAATCTGTCCTTGGCCGTAAGCACTTTCGCCTCAGCAGTTTCTTGCATTTGCACCGATTGCCTCCTCAATATACCTGTGAAAAAACGGTCCGGCTCTTAGTGCCAGACCGTATCTAAAGCTTTGACAGCCAACCCCGGTGGGCTGGTTAAGTAGCCACAGCCTTGTCTTTGTCCAGCTTGTATCTCTTGACAAAGCGGTCAACCCGACCCTCTGTGTCAACGATTTTTTGCTGACCGGTGTAGAAGGGATGGCAATTACTGCAAATTTCTACACGGATTGCATTTTTTGTGGAACCCAGCTGTACCGAATTGCCGCAAACACAAGTGGCAACGACGTCAAAGTACTTGGGATGAATCCCGTCTTTCATAGCGACACCCTGAAATATAGACACTAACTTAAGGAAAGATATCATATCAGGCTAGAAGATGCGTCCCGATATCTAAATCGTTTTGTAAGACTGTTACAGGACTTGCTTAGATAATGTTCAGTTTGGCGCGCTTTTGCCTGAAAGCGGAGCTTCCTGGACCGCGACATGTTTGTTTATGGGCTGCTGCACTTCCAGGCCATCACCCGAAGTCTCGAGCCTTTTACCTTCGACATCAAGATAAACCGGCTGGTCTCCAACAATGCCGACAACGGTCCGACGCAGCTGCTCCATGCGGGCTTCAAAGCTATCCATGCCACCACTATCAATAAAATGGCTGGAGAGATTGACGACCAGGTCGCCGGAATCCGAACTTGGCGCTTGAGTCACACCGAGCAACCTGGTGCCTTTGGGGATCTCAGAAGTGAAGTCGTGTTCAAAGCGCGGGTCTGGTCCAGCCAATAGTTCACCCAGGGCAATATTCAAAGCTTCGATCTTGTTCGCCGGTGCTTTATTAAGCCCACGCACGTATGCGGTATATCTGGTTTGCTCGCCCGTATGTCTGGCATACCAAACCGTCACATGAGCGGGGTTGGGACTGAGCTCAGGCGTGGCAGCAGGACTGAGAGCAGAACCAGAACCAGGACCAGAGCCGGCAGCGTCAACGCCTGCGGCCACATTAGCATTTGTAGAAGCATTCTTAGAATCAGTGGTAGAACCAGTGATAGAAAGGTTTGTCGCAGGCTTTACCACCGCGCCTTCGACGTGTTTCTTACCAGAAACCCGGTCTTGTTCAAGGACAGCTCGTCCCTTGCAGCCGCCCAAAATTACAGGCACCGTCAGCAGTGCCATTAAAACGAACGTTGAGAAAGATCTATTGAGCAGCACTTTCCACGCTTAATGAGTAAGAGAGCCCTTTTTCGCCGCAAGTTGACTTACGCCGACAGTGGGCCTGGGCACGAGCAACAAACGTCCGTCGCCTTCAACATCGCCTTTTTTGCCGGATACTTTGAGCGAATCCAATCTAAACGCATGATCGCGTCTGTCCATGCGGGCAAAATCAACAACTGGATTTAAAAGCTTGGATGTGAAATCGGCAAATTTTTCCGGATCAACAATGTCGGGGCTATCTACTTTCATTTGTTCAAGCACAATCTGACTGTCACCAATCAGTTTTGGTCTGGCTGAAATCGTGACAGGCACTCCACTTTCAAGGGTACCGCCCTTCGTCACAAGCGTACCTTCCAATTTGAGCAAGTCATCGAGTATTTCCACTTTGGGATGCACAACTTCTAATTGCTGCTCGCCCAAGCCCGGCAGATCAAGCTTCAGACCATGTAGCTTGGATGATACTGAAGGATTTTCCAGAGCCTTAGCAATTTGTTTTTGACTGAGGCTGGCTTTGACGCAGAGCATAACGGGGCTCTTAAGACCGCGTGATTCGCCGATTTTGGGCTTGCGATAGGCATACCAAATTGGATTGACAGACTTGACTGTGACTTCACCCAGGCCAATGCCGGAGAGCCTGGGATCACGAACTTCAAGCGAAACCGACTTGAGTTTGCCGGCGATAAGATCGGTAAAACTATAGGTTTTGATTTTGACTTTGACCTTGCCGCCCAATTTGCGGTGTACGGCGAAACTGGCTGCCTGAGAAGCTACAGCCGCTCCCAACCAGTTGATACCAGTGTATCTTTGCAGACGTCGCGAAAATTTGCTGGATAGAGGAAAAGGATCGGCCGCTTTGATTTTGATGGCTGGAACAGCCGGAGCAGAAGCAGCTGGAGAATCGACGATTGTCGCGGCAGGCGGCACCACAGGTGCAGCCTGTGCAGCCGGTTCAACAGCAGAAGCAATTTGCAAATTAGCGCTTCTGGCGTTGGCCTTGAAAGCCAGGTCGGCGAACGCAGGTTGGGCCTGACTGCAAATCAACAGAAAGGCAAAAAGAGTTTGCGATGGCGGCAAGATGCGCTTCATCAATATCACCCGCGGCCAGGGAATTGGCCTGATCGGCAAAGTCTAGCAAATGGTTTTGTAATAACCAAGAGGAAAGACTTAAACAACAAAATTTATTGAAGCCGAATCTTGCGAGTCTACTCTTCTTCGCGACGCGAAGGATTGTATGGCGGTCTGGGCGGCTGTTGCGGCTGGCCGCCGGGTTGCTGCATCTTGTCGTTGAGGGCCTGCTTGAGCAGCTCGTTCTGACGCAGTAGAGCCTTCAAGTGCTCGTTGGCAATAGCCAGCTCAGCTTGCAATTCGGCCACAGTTTGCTCGTGGCTGACACCGGTAACCGGGTCGCGGCCGGGCATCTTGGGCAATAGTACATAACCCAACTGCACAGCCTTGAGAGCGGCAGCGGTTCTTGTCGGCACCTTTAATTTGGCCAGGATACACTCGATGTGCTTTTCAACCGTTCTCAACTTCATGTCAAGTTCTTCTGCGATTTCTTTATTGCGCAGGTCGAGTCGAATCAGAACCTCAATTTCTCGATCAGTAAGGTTGCTGTTGGGCATGTTGGTCGTGGGCGTTTGCTTGACCAACTGTGTAATTTTGGGATCGGTGTACGGCAAAGCGCGCGTCACCTGCTCGATTGCTTCAAAAAGAGTGCGTGGACCGCTGCTCTTAAGGCAGAAGCCGCGGGCACCGGCGCGGATCAACTGGTTGTGATACTTAGTGGCGTGATAACTATCAGTCAGTATAAGGACATTGGAATTTGGCAGCTCTGAAGTAACGCGGCGGCAAACTTCCACACCGTTGAGTACATCCAGGTCAACGTCGAGGATGACGAAATCCGGTCGCAGGCGACGGATCATCTCGGTGGCGGCCATACCATCAGCGGCCTCTCCGACAATTTCAACCACTTCAGAAACGACTCGCTTCAAGCCGAAGCGAATCAACTCATGGCGTTCGCACAATACCGTGCGCGGACGAAATGGTGATGGTCTTTGGGGCGGTAAACCTGATTCCAAGAAAGTCTCCGGCATCTAAATTTCTTCTTTGACTCAAACTCGCCCTTGGCTTCCACATAGAAAAAATCAGGGTACTGAGTCGGGATTTATTGTAACAGCGCTTACGATTTGCGCCAGTACCTGGGTGTATATACACGATATTCTACGAATTCTAATCGTTTATTCATCTTCGGGCGATTCTTCGGTGGACTTGGACGCTTTATCGGACACCAACAGCCCGAGTCCATCAAAGACCAGTATAGGAAAAACGGGTCAGTATCCGGGTCCTGGAGTCAAAAGAGAACGGCGGCGGGTATTTCTACGCCGACAGGGGGAGTTCTACTAGTAGACCAGCACCAGCAAGATCGTTAAGCTAACCTCATAATATTATAGACAAGCCTCCTTCTAAACCAAGATAAGCGACACAAATGACCACCTCGGGCTTACCGCACAACGCTCCATTTCTTACTCTGGCTCTGACCCTGACGGTCACCGCATTGACCCTGACAGTCTCGCCTGCGGCCATGGCCACCAAACTCAATGCCAGGCCACTTCCGCATGCCGTGCCTGGTACCCAAGGTCGTGATGCCGACGTCAATCAGTGGGGCCGACCGGTAAAAGATTTTTCCCAGGCTCCAAGCGAGCTGATGTCGCCCTCGCAGTGGAAAGGCCGCAAGCTGGATTATCGAGACCAGGAAAAGAAAGACAAAGAAGAAGCCGAGGCCAAGGCAAAAGCCGCGGCCGACAGCGTTAAAAATGCCCGCGACGCACAAATTAACGCCATCAGGCAATATCAGACTATATCGATTGAAGCCAACAACAAAGCTATAGCTCTGGGCAAAAGTGGGCACCTTACCGAGGCCATCGCCCAGCACGAGCTGGCCTGCAAATATGATCCAGGCAATAAACAGTTCAAAATCAACCTTTCAGCCGCTGAAGTACTCTACGCCCAGAAACTTCTCGCTCAAAAAGACTATGCCGGCGCCGCCAATATGTGTCGCAAAGCCCTTACGGCTGTGCCCGACAACGGTCAGGCCGGCAAATATCTCAATGAATCTGTTCAGCGTATGGGCCTCGACCCCAGTTTGTCGGACAATCGCCTGGGCATCGGCGACGAGCTGGCCGCCTCGGGAGATATCGCAGGGGCTAATGTTGAATATCAACAAGCTATGCGCCTGGATCCTTCGGCCCGTACCTATACAAAAATGGGCGACATGGCCATGCGCTACGGCCAGATCCAAAACGCAGCCTCATGGTACCGCCAGGCTGTTGTGAAAGATCCGGAATACGGTCCGGCCCACCGTCAACTGGGCAATGTCATGCTGGCTATGAAAGATATGACA
>Ga0105248_10007554_pt1 | contig 11938 bp, 12 predicted proteins | sample KBSS34metaG_FD_81524 | JGI IMG/M metagenome (GOLD analysis project Ga0105248, IMG submission 81524) | Switchgrass rhizosphere microbial communities from Kellogg Biological Station, Michigan, USA - KBS S3-4 metaG | ecosystem: Host-associated > Plants > Roots > Rhizosphere > Soil | place...
CGCCGGATCGCCACGCCGCGCTGCTGACCCGGGTCGAGAAAATGGAGCGCGAGGGCCTGCATGCTGTTCTTGATACGCTCGACAACGGCTATCCGGCAGAGCTGCGCGGCGATGCGGAGCGCTTTGCCGCCTTTCGCGCCCGCTGGCTCGGCAGCGATCCGGCAAGCTTCGGCGCCATCTACCGGATGCTGATCAGCACCGACTTGCAGCCCGAGTTGCCGCGCATCACCTGTTCGGCCCTGGTGACGGCCGGCGCGCTTGATCGCGTGCGCCCGCCGCAACTGGTCGAGCCCGTGGCGCGTGCGATTCCCGGTGCGCGCTACGCCGTGATCGAGAGCGGACACTACGCGCCGGTGCAAACGCCCGAGCTCTACGCCCGAACCATCGGCGAGTTTCTCGATGCCGTCGGAGCGTGAGCGCTACAGAGTGGCCTGCGTGCCGAGGATGACAGTGGCCTGGGACGACAACACACCGCCGTTGCCGTGAGCGATCGCGACCTCGCAATTCTTCACCTGACGCGGGCCGCATTCGCCGCGGAGCTGGCGCACCGCCTCGATCAGCAGGAACAGCCCGTACATGCCGGGATGACAGTAGGAAAGCCCGCCGCCATTGGTGTTCACCGCAAGGCTGCCCTTCGGTGCGATGCGTCCGCCGCTGACGAAGGCGCCACCCTCGCCCTTTTTGCAGAAGCCGAGATCTTCCAGGAACAGAATCGTGTTGATCGTGAACGCGTCGTAGAGCTCGACGGCATCGACGTCCGAAGCACCGAGCTTGGCCATCTGGTAAGCGGCCTTGCCGGAGATCAGCGCTCCGGTCACCGTCAGATCGGGCATGCTGGAAATGCTGGCGTGGGTCGTCGACTGGCCGCAACCGAGCATATAGGCGGGCGGCTTCTTGAGCGACCTGGCGCGCTCGGCGGAGGTGACGACGATCGCGCCGCCGCCGTCGGTGACGAGGCAGCAGTCCCGCACCGTGAAGGGATAGCTCACCATCCGGGCCGACAGCACGCCGTCGATCGTCAGTGGCTTCTTCTCCCATGCCTTCGGGTTGAGCAGCGCCCATTCGCGCGCGGCCACCGCGACCGCGGCCAATTGCTCGCGCGTCGTGCCGAACTGATGCATGTGCCGCGACGCCGCGAGCGCATAGGAGCTCGACGGCTGGAACGGCTTGAACGGGGTTTCGTATGGATTGATCTCGCGCACCGAGGCCTGCTTCCGGCCGACGCTACGCTGCGTGCTGCCGTAGGCAATCACCGCGACGTTGCAGAGGCCGAGCGAAATGGCGCCCATCGCGTGAGCCACGTGATACTCGAACGACGAGCCGCCGACGATGGTCGAACCGAGATATGGCGGATCGATACCGAGATATTCGGCGAGCCCGAGGACCGACATCCGGTTCTGGGTGGTGGCGCAGAACAGCCCATCGACGTCCCTTAATTTCAGGCCGCAGTCGTCGAGCGCACGCCCGACTCCCTGGGCCATCAGATCGAAGACCGAGGTGCCGTCGGCCACCTGACCGAGGTCGGATTCCGCGACCCCGACGATGGCCGCGCTGCCGCGTTTGAGCCCATCCATCATGCGCTCTCCGCCGGAGTGAAGACGGGATAAGGGTCCTCATCGCCCTCGGCCGGATGCACGCGGAAACGTACGCGCTGTCCGATGCGCACCTGGTCCGGCGCGATGTCTTCGACCCGGCTCATCAGGCGGAAGCCTTCGTCGCAATCGATCAGGGCGACGTTGAACGGCTTGCCCTCCGCGGGATGCACCACGGTGGTCGCATAGACGGTGCCTAGCCCTTTGCTGATGCGCCATTCCAGCTGGTCGCTGCCGGTGAAGGGACAGAGTACGCGCGGAAAAAATACCGCACGCCTCGCTTCGCGGCTGAACTGATAGGCCAGTTCATTGCGGGCGAGATGATCGAGGTATGTTTTGAGCGGAGCGTTTTGGTCGGTTGGCATCGGGATACGTTAGCCTTGGTATGCCGCAGCGATCAACCGCGGTTTGTTCTGATCGCATCCTTGCGTCTACAATTGACGCGCTAACCGACCCACTTCGAGCGAACGGACCATGACCGATATTCCGCAGCAACAGATTCCTGGCGTCTATCACCGCCGCGTCGGCGACATTGTTGTCACCGCCATCAGCGACGGCTTTCTCGACGGATCGATGCAGGTCCTCCGCAACATCACCGTCGAAGAGGCCACCGGCATCCTGGCGGCGTCGTTCCGCCCGGCGCGCCGGACGTCAGTAAATGCCTTTCTGATCCATTCCGCGGGGCGTCTGGCGCTGGTCGACACCGGATCGGGCACCTACCTGTTGCCGACAGCCGGCAAGGTTCTGGCCAACATCAAAGCCGCCGGTATCGATCCTGCCAAGATCGACACGGTGATCCTCACCCACATGCACCCAGATCATTCGGCGGGCCTGGCCGACAGGACCACGGGTCAGCGTTTTTTTCCGAATGCCGAGCTCGTCATGCACGAGCGCGAGCCGGTGCATTGGTTCGACGACGCCAACATGGCGAAGGGCACCGATCGCGAGAAGCGGGACTTTTTCCAGGCCGGGCGCGAGCAGGTCACGCCCTACAAGGATCGCTGGCGTCTGTTCAAGTCAGGAGAGGTGTTTCCGGGCGTCACCGCCATTCCGCGGCCCGGCCATACCCCCGGCCACTCCACCTACATGATCAGCTCCGGCAAGGAGCAGCTCCTGATTTGGGGCGATACCGTTCACGTGCCCGAGGTGCAGACGGCGCGGCCGGAGGTCGCCATGGACTTCGACACCGACAAGGACCTCGGCATCGATTCGCGCCGCAAGACGTTCGACATGGCGGCGACGGACCGGCTGCTCGTCACCGGCATGCACCTGCATTTTCCGGGCTTCGCCCATCTGGTGCGCGACGGCTTAGGCTACCGGCTGATCCCCGAAGCGTGGCTGCACGGGCTGTGAATTATTTACCGTTCATTTGAGCTTGATGCCCGCCGCGGCGATGACCTTGCCCCAGCGCTCGATCTCGCTTTTGACATAGGCCGAAAACTCCGCGGAGGAGTTGCCCACCGCAATCACGCTCTGGGCGGCGAGCTTGTCCTTCACCTCGGCAGAACGCAGCGCCTCGGCCGCCGCCGACTGCAGCTTCGCCAGCACCGGTTGCGGCGTGGCAGCCGGCGCGACGAGGCCATACCAGTTGTCGGCTTCGACCTGCGGCATGCCTAGTTCCGCCGTCGTCGCGACATTTGGCAGATTGGCGATGCGCGTGCGGCTGCCGATCGCGAGCGCCCGCAGCTTGCCGGCCTGGATGTTGCCGAGAAGCACCGGCACGTCCGCGAACATCATTTGGACATGGCCGCCGAGCAGGTCGTTCACGGCCGGTGCGGCGCCGGTGTAGGGCGTGTGAATGAGCTGGATTCCAGCCGTAAGCCTGAAAAGCTCCGTCGCCATGTGCGGCATGCCGCCATGGCCGGTCGATGCGTAGACAAGCTTGCCGGGCTCGGCCTTCGCCAACGCAACGAGCTCCGCCAGCGTTTGGGCCGGCACGTTCTCGCCGACCACCAGGATCTCCGGCACCGACACGATCTGCGTGATCAGCGCTAGGTCCTTGAGCGGGTGGAACGGCATGTCGTCGCGCAGGTTCACATTCATCGCCAGTTGGCTCGATGGCGCGATGGCGATGGTGTAGCCGTTGGGATCGGACTTCGCGACCGACGCAATCCCGATCATCCCGCCCGCACCGGCGCGAGCTTCGACTACGATCGGCTGGCCGAGAATGCTCGACATCTTCTCAGTCACGATACGGCTGATCGTGTCGGCCGGGCCGCCGGCCGGGAACGGCACGATGAATTTGATCGGGCGGTTCGGAAACTCCTGAGCGGCCAGAACACCGGACCACCCAACGATACCGATCAAGCACAGCGCGCGAATGAGTGCAGTCATCTGGATGTCCTCTCTTCTAGGGCAGGCTCTTGATCCACCGGCTGAGCGCCTCGACGACGGCCTTGGGCTGTTCGGGGATCAGGGCGTGGCTCGCGTTCGGAATGACCACCACGGTGACGCGCGATCCGAATTCGTCCTTCATCTCGTTGCGCTTGGCTTCCGGCTTGAACGGATCGTTTGCGGCCTGCAGGTCGAGGAGCGGCGCCGTGCCGCCCGACCACCATTCGTCCTGCTTGACAGCTGCTGCCGCCGCACGCTGGGCGTCGCGGATCTCGGGATGCCATCCCTTCAGCCAGACCGTCGGATCGTTGCCCGGCGCGAAGAAGCCAAACCGCAGTGCCGCGAGGCGCTGCTCATCCGAAAGCGCAAGGTTGCCCGCGTTGGTCACGGCGGCCGACAGCTCCGCCGGATATTGCTTGGCGGCAGCCGCGGCGATCACCACGCCCCGCACCAGTTCGGGATGGTCGGCCGCGGTCATCCGCGCCACCCAGTTACCGTAGGCGTGGCCGACGACGACGGCCTTGCCGCCGCCGAGCTTCTTCACCACCTCGGCGATGTCGCGGGCGAAGTCGTGCAGCGTGACCTTGGCCATCGGCCCGGTGCTGCGGCCGATGCCGCGCGGCTTCGGCCGCAGGACGCGAAAGCCGTCAGCAGCCAGTCCCTCCGCGAGCTCGTCGTAATCGTCGGAGTCGCGTGCCAGCGATGGCAGCAGCACGACGGCAGGGCCATTGCCATCGATCACCACGTCGATCTGGACGTCGTTGTAATGAACGAGTTCGCCGCGGCGCTCGGTGGCGGCTGCAACGGCGACGCCGCAGAGCGCAAAGCCGGCGGCCAGAAGCAAAGACCCCATCTCGGACATCGTTGGCTTCTCCCGGCATTGGCCTATAGGTTAGCTTTATGACATATCGCGCACTATTCCGCATCGACATGAAGCTCCGATAGGACGACCGAGATGGCCGGTCCGCTGTCGCACATCCGCGTGCTCGATCTCAGCCGGATCATGGCGGGGCCGTGGGCCGGTCAGGTTCTGGCCGATCTCGGCGCCGACGTCATCAAGGTCGAGCGCCCCGGCGTTGGCGACGACACGCGCGCCTGGGGCCCGCCGTTTCTGAAAGACCAATCCGGCAAACCGACCGGCGAGGCCGGCTATTACCTTTCGGTCAACCGCGGCAAGCGCTCGATCACGCTCGATCTCGACAAGCCCGAAGGGCAGAACGTCGTGCGCGCCATCGCGGCGCGATCCGACATCGTGCTGGAGAATTTTAAGGCCGGCGCGCTTAAGCGCTTCGGGCTCGACTATGAAAGCCTGAAGGCGATCAAGCCGGACATCATCTATTGCTCGATCACCGGCTTCGGTCAGACCGGGCCGAAGCGGGACGCAGCGGCCTACGATTTCATGATCCAGGCGATGGGCGGCCTGATGAGGGTCACCGGCGAGCGCGACGGCATGCCCGGAGCCGGGCCGCAAAAGGTCGGCGTTCCCATCGTCGATCTGATGACCGGAATGTACGCCACGGTCGGCGTGCTGGCGGCGCTCGCTCGGCGCAACGAAACCGGGCAGGGCGACTACATCGATCTCGCCATGCTGGACGTACAATCGACGTTTCTGGCCAACCAGGCGATGAACTGGCTCGTCTCCGGCAATACGCCGAAGCGCGGCGGCAACCGCCATCCCAACATCCAGCCGCAGGATGTCTTTCCCTGCGCTGACGGTTTTGTCGCGCTGGCGGTCGGCAACGACGGCCAGTTCGCCAAGCTTGCCGAAATTCTTGGCCACGCCGAATGGGCCAAGGACGAGCGCTTCGCCACCAACCCGTCGCGCGTCCGCAATCATCCGTTGCTCGATCCGCTGTTGCGCTCCGAGTTCGGAAAGCGGAGTCGCTCCGAGTTGACCGCCTTGCTGGACGCCGCCGGCGTGCCTTGCTCGCCGATCAACACGGTGCCGGAGGTTTTCGCCGAGCCGCAGGTCCGGCATCGCCGCATGCTTCGCGAGCTGCCGCATCCCACCGCGGGCCAGGTGCCGCAGGTCGTCAGTCCGCTGAATTTCGCCAATGCGTCGCTCGCCTTCGACCGTGCGCCCCCGCTGCTTGGCGAGCACACCGGCGAAATCCTTCGCGAGCTTGGTCTGGACGTCGGCCTGGCATCGAGCGCTTAAGCTGGAGAGCTTCATGCCCCGCCTTCACCTTCCATCGGTTGCGGAAATGACGCCGGAGCAGCGCGACGTCCACGATGAAGTCGTGTCGGGCGTCCGCGGCCGGCTGGTCGGTCCGCTGCGGGCCGTCATTTACAGCCCCGATTTGGCGCGGCGCTGGTCGCGGCTCGGCGAGTATCTGCGGTTCTCGACGTGTCTGCCGAAGAAACTGAACGAGCTCGCCATCATCGTCACGGGCCGGCGCTGGAACAGCCAGCTCGAATTTCATATTCATTCCCAGGCGGCGATTGCCGCGGGTCTCGATCCCGCCTGCGTCGCAGCGATCAGGCTCGCTCAGACGCCGGCCTTCGCCGATGAAGCCGAGGTTGAGGTCTACGAGTTCGCACGTCAGCTGCAGCAGACCGGTAACGTCGATGCGACGCTGCACGCCGCTGTGACGGCGCGCTGGGGCGAGCGCGGCGTGGTCGAGCTGACCGGGGTGATCGGCTACTACACCATGGTGTCGATGACTCTCAACGCTCACGAAATTCCGTTGCCGGATGGCGCGAGCGCGCCGCTTGCGCCGCCGCCGGGCGGCGGGCTGACGACGTTGCCGGCCGGCCGGCTGGCAAAAGCTCCAGCGGTGTAGAACGAGGGCACTGAGATGGCCGACACCTATGAGTGCTTCAAGGTTGAGGTGGCCGATTACGTCGCGACAGTGACGCTCGCCCGCCCGCCGGTGAACGCACAGAACCGCCGCTTCCGCGAAGAGATTACCACGATCTTCGACACGCTGAGTGACCGCACGGATGTGCGCGCCGTGGTGCTGACCGGCGACGGCAAGACCTTCTCGGCCGGCGCCGACCTGAAGGAGCGGCCCAGCCTCGAAGAGGCCGGGGCTTACCCGCGGCACAACCGCACCGTCCGCGAAAGCTTCAACGCGGTCTTGGAATGCGAGAAGCCCATTATCGCGGCGATCAATGGTGCCGCCATCGGCGCGGGCTGCGTGCTCGCACTCTGCTGCGATATCCTGATTGCGAGCGAAAGCGCCTATCTCGCAATGACCGAAGTTGACGTCGGCCTCGCCGGCGGCGTCAGCCATGTGCGGCGGTTCTTCCGCGAGTCCGATGCGAGGCTTCTGATCTACACGGCGCGCCGCATCACGGGTCCGGAGCTTTACCGGATGGGCGTCGTCTCCGCCTGCGTGCCGGCCGACGCGCTGCTGCAAGCCGCGCGCGGCATCGCGCAGGAGATCGCCGCCAAGAGCCCGCTCGCGGTCCGCGCCGCGAAACGGTCGTTCAACGTCACCGAAAACATGCCGTTGCGCGACGCCTATCGGTTCGAGCAGTCGCAGACCGTAGCGCTCGCATCCAGCGAAGAGACCAAGGAAGCCCAGCGCGCGTTCGCGGAGAAGCGTAAGCCGTCATTCAAGAGCTAGCCGCTCGTGCAACTATCGGGAAATGCCCATGTACTATGATCCTCGTCGCAACGATCACGGCCTGCCGCGCAGTCCGATGCTGGCGCTCGTAGTGCCGCGCCCGATCGGCTGGATTTCGACGGTCAGCCGCTCAGGCGTCGTGAACCTCGCGCCGTACAGTTTTTTCAACCTGGTTTCCGGCACACCGCCGTTCGTCATGTTTTCCAGCAAGCCGCGCAAGGATTCCCAGCGCAATGCCGAGGAAACCGGCGAGTTCGTTTGCAATATTGCGACCTATGACCTGCGCGAAGTGGTGAACGCCTCTTCGACGGAGTGGGGGCCCGCGGTCAGCGAGCCGGAGCGCGTGGGACTTGAGATGACACCATGCCGCGCGGTCAAGCCGCCGCGGGTGGCGCGGTCGCCTGTCGCGCTGGAATGCAAATACTTCAAGACCGTCGAGCTCGTCAGTTCCGACGGCACGCGCAATGCCTCGTCCGTCATCATCGGTGAGGTCGTCGGCGTTCATATCGACGATGCGCTGATCGTGAACGGCCTCGTCGACGTGACGCGCATGCAGCCGCTGGCGCGATTGGGCTACATGGACTTCTGCGCGGTGAACGAACTGTTCGCCATTCAGCGGCCCGCGGCGCCCGGCCCGGATGCATCGGCGGAAGACGCGCCGCCGGCCAAGGTCGGCTAGCCGCTACGGAGGTCCCTATGAAGCTGCATTGGTCGCCGCGCTCGCCGTTCGTGCGCAAGGTCATGGTTGCCGCGCACGACGTTGGCGTCGCCGGCCGGATCGAATGCGTCCGCACGGTCGCGGCCATGATGAAGCCGCACCCGGAGCTGATGATCGACAACCCGTTGTCGAAGATCCCGACGCTCGTGCTCGATAACGGCACGGTGCTCTACGATTCCTCCGTGATCTGCGAGTACCTCGACCACCTGCACGACGGGTCGAAGCTTTTTCCTCTGCCGTTCGAGGAGCGGATGACGGCGCTGCGCCGCCAAGCGCTGGGCGACGGCTGGCTCGACGCGCTGGTGCTGTGGCGCGGCGAGCTGTCGCGGCCGGCGGCGCAACAGTCGCAGCCCTATCTGATGAGCTTCTCCGTTCGCAATGAGGCGACGCTCGCCGCGCTCGAGCGTGAAGCCGCGGCGCTCGAGTCGAGCACCTATTCGATCGGCCACATCGCCATCGGATGCGCGCTTTGTTATCTGGACTTCCGGTTTGCCGAGCGGGGGTGGCGCCGGGATCACCCGCAGCTCGCGCGCTGGCACGCGACGTTCGCGGCCCGCCAATCGGTCCGCTCAACCGAGCCCGTCGACGACGCTTAAGCCGCGTTGCGAACGATGGCCGCGCCGTCGACCATGGCCTTGAGCTTTCCGAACGCCACGTCCCTCGGCAGATACTTCATGCCGCAATCCGGCGCGACGACAATGCGCTCGATCGGCACATAGGCCATCGCTCTGCGGATTCGTTCGGCGACGGTCGCGGGGGTCTCTACGGTCAAGTCTTGGAGATCGATCACTCCCAGCATGATCTGCTTGCTCGGCAGTTGCGCCAGCATCGCGCAGTCGAGCTTTGACTGGGCGGTCTCGATCGAGATCTGATCGACCGTCGTGGCTTCGAGCTCGGGCAGGAATGAATAGCCTGACGGCTTGCTCTTCACCATCGAGCCGTATCCGAAGCAGAGATGCACGGCCGTGGTGCCGTTGATACCCTCGACGGCGCGGTTGATCGCGGCCACGCCGAAAGCCCGCGCCTTGTCCGGATAGGCCTGCAGGAACGGCTCGTCGAGCTGGACCACGTCGGCGCCGGCCGCAAACATGTCCCTGATTTCCTCGTTCAGCGCGATGGCGCAGTCCACGGCGACGGCGGCTTCGTCTTTGTAATACTCGTCGAACAACTGCTGCGTCATCGTGAACGGCCCTGGAATGGTGACCCTGATGGGCCTGTCGGTGTTGGCGCGCAGAAACTCCACGTCCCGGACCTGCACCGGTTGCCGGCGCCGGATTTTGCTGACCACCCGCGGCACGATCTGGACCTTGCCGGCCGTGCGCGATGGGATCTGCGCGGGATTGTCGCCGTCCATGCCGTCGAGCGCCGTCGCGAAGCGGTTGGAGTAGCTTTCGCGCCGGATCTCGCCGTCGGTCACGATATCGATGCCGGCGCGCTCCTGATCCCGGATCGCCAGGATGGTGGCGTCGTCCTGAGCTTGTTCGAGATGGGATGGATCGACATGCCAAAGCTCCCGTGCATGAGCCCGCGGCGGGACGATCCCCGCCAGGCGCGGGCGATCGATCAGCCAATTGGGCTGCGGATAGCTGCCCACCAATGTTGTCGGCAGCAACGTGTTGGTGCGGGTCTTGGGCATGCCGATGCCATTTCCGGAACGGGCGGCTGACGATTGTATGGTAGTATGGCCCTGCGAGAAGGCCAAAGGCCCCGCGATGCTTCGGGAGGGATGCATGAAGCGCCTGGTTGCCGCGTTTCTTTTCGCGATGTCGCCATTCGCCGGACAAGCGGTGGCCCAGTCCTTTCCCGAGCGGACCATCACGTTGATCAATCCATACGCCGCCGGCGGGCCGGCCGATCTACTCGCGCGCACCGTCGCCGACGGAATGAGCGAGACATTGGGGCGCCCGGTCGTCGTCGAGAATCGCGCGGGCGCGGGGACTGCGATCGGCGCGAGGGCGGTCGCGCAGGCCAATCCCGACGGCTACACGCTGTTCCTCGGCGGATCGCCGTCGCACGTCATTACGCCGGCGCTGATGAAGGATGCGAACTACGACGGGATCAAAGACTTCGCGCCGATCACCACCGTTGCGAATGTGCCGAACATGCTGGTCGTGCCGCCGGCTCGCCCGTACAAAAGCGTGAAGGAGCTGGTGGCCGCCGCCAAGGATGCCAACGGCAAGATGACATTCGCCTCGATCGGTGTCGGCAGCATTCCGCAGTTTCTCGCTGTCCTGTTCCAGCTGCGTGCCGGTGTGACGCTTGTCGACGTGCCGTACAAAGGCGCCGCGCCGGCGTCGGTCGACCTGCTGGGCGGCCGGGTCGATATGGCATTTCTCAATGTGCCAGCCGTCTTGCCGCAGGTGCAGAGCGGCCAGTTGCGTGGGCTCGCGGTTGCCGACGCGAAACGGGCCAAGGGGCTTCCCGATACGCCGACGATGGCGGAGGCCGGATACCCGAGCGTTGCCATGAGCACCTGGTACGGCATCTCGGCGCCGGCCAAAACGCCACGCGAGGTGGTCAACAAGTTGCATGCTGCCATCGCCCAGACGCTCAATTCGCCAAAAGCGAGAGAAAAGATCGAAGCCCAAGGCGCCGAGGTCTTCGTCAAGAATCCCGACGACTATGCGGCCTATCTGCAAGCCGACGCGAAGCTCATGCTGGAGTTGATCAAAGCGGCCAACATGACGGCGAATTGAGGCCGTGCACCACAACCACATGAAAGACAATTGACCACAGCGTTGCAATTTGGCGCGTGTGTTGAGTGCCGCGCTGCTGATCGGTCTCGGCGCCCCGCTCTGGTCCCAAGCCGTCGCGTTGGCATCGATCGCCCGCACTCCGGCGCGTTACGGCGCTTGCAAAGGCGGTTGGTGTGGCAAGTCGCTCCGACGACGCTACGTTGATTGAGCGGGTTGGAACATCTTAGGAGGTCGGTGGTGGATTTCGACGCGCTCCGCAGACAGAACGCTCAGATTGACTCGGAACGCGCACAAGCAAGGCATTTACCAACATGATCGGCGAACCATCAATGCACGCAGTGGAAGCGTCGTAGATATCGACCCTTGGCAGCGAAAAGCTCCCGGAATGATAGTGGTCGGGTGAACGCGAAAGTTCGCACGCATTCAGACAGAGTGTTGGTATTTCTGTTGGTTTCGGTCAAAATGCCGGTTGGAAAACTTGAATTGTCCCAATGTGTTGCAAAGCGACTGCGATTCCGCCCCTGGGCACCACTTCATGTTCGCAGACGTTCGCGGTCATCCGAAACGTCTGAGAAACCATGACGACCGGTTCCGCAACCGCCGCATCTGATCAAGTCAACGTCGAACAGACTGACGTGCTCGTCGTTGGCGCCGGCATGGCGGGGCTGTGTGCCGCCATCGCGGCCCGCGAAGCCGGCGCGTCGGTCATCGTTCTGGAGAAGGCGCCGGAGGCCGAACGCGGTGGCAATACGCGGTTCTCCAACGGCGCCATCCGCGCTGTCTATCATGGCGTCGAGGATATCGATGCGCTGGTCGGCGGATTGAGCGCGGCGGAGCGTGAGCGCTCGGAGTTCGGCTCCTATTCGCGCGAGCAATATTACGACGACCTTGCCCGAGTGACCCAATATCGCAGCCATCCCGACCTGGCCGACATGCTGGTCGAGAACAGCCGCGAGACATTGTTCTGGCTGCAACAGCAGGGCCTGCGCTTCCTGCCTCTCTATGAGTGGCAGTCCACGCTCCCCG
>Ga0105248_10007555_pt1 | contig 11938 bp, 6 predicted proteins | sample KBSS34metaG_FD_81524 | JGI IMG/M metagenome (GOLD analysis project Ga0105248, IMG submission 81524) | Switchgrass rhizosphere microbial communities from Kellogg Biological Station, Michigan, USA - KBS S3-4 metaG | ecosystem: Host-associated > Plants > Roots > Rhizosphere > Soil | place...
CCTTCCGGCACAAATTTAACCGTCTCGCGCAACGCCGGCGTTCCATCAGCAAACAGCAGCTTGCCTTCGATAGTTCGCGTGCTTTTCTGCGAGGGAATGTGAATGTCGAAACCCTCAAACTTGTCGCCACTCGTAAACGTCAGCGGCGTAGCCTTCTCCTTCTCGAAAACACCGGGATAGTACAGAGCGGGAAATGGTTCATCGCTGGTGATCCTGCCATCGTCATTCGCCACGAGCACATATTCGCCGAGCACGACGTCGTCTATCTTGAAACGTCCGTTTTCGTCAGTGCAATTGCCGAGATACGGAGTGTCTTTCGGTTTATCCTTGAAGAGCAGATGCACGCAGACGTTCGGCATCGGCTGTCCGCCGGCGCCGAAAACATTTCCAGTGACCCGAGTGTCTTCGGTGAAAGAGAAGTTGAGAACAGCACAACCCTTTTCCCTGACTTCAACTTCCTGCCAACGTCGATCACGCGCGTTTGTAACCATCGCCTGGCTACTGAAGTTGAGCTTCAGATTCGGAGGCGTTTCCGGCTCAACGAGGTACTTACCCGGCGGCAAGTCATACGCTTCATACACACCGTTCTTGTCGGTGAAGACCTCTCGCGTCAAAAACAAACCTGTCAGTTTTACTTTTACGCCGATGAGCGGTGTGTAATCGCGGTTCCGCAACTGACCCGCAATACGCGTCTTCTGCGCAGACTTGGGCAGCGCACGAAGATAAAGCAGGTCGTCAGCAGCATAGTCGAGCTGAGTGCTGCGGTCGCAGGCTGCGGTGGTCCATGTATCGTCGATGCCGTGGTACGCGTAGAGCAGCCAGCGTTGGCCTGCCGCGTAACGCGGATCGCAGGAACTGCTGTAGCTGCGAAAGATCACTTCCGGTGACTTGACCCCTTTGAACGACTCGTCGACTTGCACGTGAGCAACCTGTCCGGTGATGTATTCCCGACCGTTGTTGCTTTTCGCGACTCGATTCTCAACCCGCAGCACGGTTCCGATCAGCACGCCTTCCGCGGCCTCGAACGATCCGCAGGTCGTAGGCGTGCCGCCGCAACTGCACGCGCGCGCAGCATCGGCAGTGAAGAGAACTAACGCCAACACGGCGGCTGCGAAAATGAGTTTCATCGGGCTTCTCCTCAGTGTTGCGGGCTTGACTGATGCCACTTACGAAGCAACGACTGTTCTCGTTCCGCATCGATGCCGGCCTTCAACGCGCCCTCAGGCAATTCGTCTCTCGCCCACGCCAGCGTGTCGCTGATCGTGCCGGCGAGCGGGCGAAACCGCAGTCCGTTCGCAACAGCCTTGTCGACGTTAACAAACATGAACCCACTTAACCGGGGCGCGTCTTCCTCAGGCAGCCAGAGCGGCATTTCACTCCACGCCGCGACCTGCTCCCGGTGCAGAAATTTTTCAGACACCCAGGTGAAGATCGCGTCACTCCCGCTGCTCAACTTGCACTGGCCGAGCACATCCTGCATCGTCACGCTACCGGGCAAACGATTCGCGTTATAGACACCCGCTTCCCGGCGTTCCACCATGGCGACGATCCAATTACCGAGGTCGCGCGCGTCGATGAATTGCACCGGGCGTTGCGGCCGGCCCGGCGCGAACACTTCACCGCCTCGAGCGACACGCATAACCCAGTAAGTGAATCGATCCGTGTAATCGTGCGGCCCAACAATCAAGCCGGGGCGAATCGTTAGAACCCGGTTCGGCATGACCTGTTCCGCCGCCTGCTCACAAAGAGCTTTCAACCCGCCATACAGCGCGCCATACGAAGGCTGACCCGACGTGTCGATCTGGTTTGCCTGTTCTAACTGCTCGCTCGTCAACTGCGCGAGCGGCGCCGACTCATCAACGCCGCGCACACTGACATCTGCGTACGCTGACTGCGAGGAGATAAAAATGTAACGATCTGCTGCGTCGCGCAGGGCCTCCGCGGATGCTGTGACGGCTCGCGGCACGTTACCACACGTATCAACAACCGCATCCCACTGCCGGCCGCGAAGCTTCGCGAGGTCGGTGTATCGGTCGCCGATAATCGTTTCAATCTCACGCGCGGGCGGTGCATGCGTTCCGCGATTAAACAGCGTCACCTCATGACCACGCGCCAACGCGGCCTCGGCCAAGTGCCGCCCGACGAACCGCGTCCCACCAATAATCAGCAGCTTCATATATTTTTATGGCAAACTTGCAATCGTTCAACATACGCGTCTTCTCGGCGGACGACGATGCTATTACAACCCCAGCCTCTGATCCACGTCCCACTCTACTGCTGGCGCAACGCGCCCGATTACGCGATGCGCGCCATGGTCCAACAGCTCCTCGCGTGCCTCGAAAGCTACTTCGCCCACGAAAACACCTACGCTCTCCTCGTCACGACCAACGATCGACGTCCTTTCGAGATTGTCACCGCGTACAAGCAGAAAACCGGCTACGGTTTCCAGGTGCAACTCGTCACGGAAGAGGAGCTGCTCTCGGTTTTCAACACGGATCTCTACCGGCTTTACGACGTACGCTCGATCAGAATGATCTTCTCGAAGTTCTATCCGATATTGTCGCGCGCAGCCGACCCAATCGTGCACGTGGACTTCGATACGATGTTTGCCTCGAAGATCGATCTAACGCCGTTGCTCGTTTCCGATATATGCCTCGTGGACGCGAATCAGTTCATGGATGCGGAAATGCGTTGGCGACCTACCGAAAGTCAAACCGATTTCTTCCGGCTGCCGCAAACGGTGACACCTTCGTGGAATTGGATCAACTCCGGCGTGTTCTCGGTTCAGGGTCGCGGATTTCAGATCATCGCCGATGAGGTCGCCCACTACCTGGAAAATCTCGACCGCGCGATCGACACCGGGATCGACGTCTTCACCGACGAGATCCTCCTGAACGCACTCGCTTTGCGCGAGCGCGATTCAGTTTCCCTTATTCCGGACCACCGGCTCCACTTTCTCGCGTACCTGCTGAGGCACGATCCGGCATGGCCCACGACCGCCAAGATCATTCATTTTCATAGTCTGAAGCCTGACAGGTTTTGGTATCGCGATGGCGTATTCACACACCGCGACGATCTTAATGAGGTGCAGTTAAGGCGAGTGAACGAGGACCTGTATTTAGCGGTATTGATATGGTATCGCCACCTTCACGCCGCCTGCCGCGACCTGCCGTATCTCTTTCCACTACTCGAAGCAATCGCGCCTGACGTCGTGGAGCGCGAGATCGCAAACCGATGCGATCGAGTGCGCGCGGGATTTCGTGGTTGCGCATGAACCAGCGCCATACAGAGCCAGCGCGCATGTTTTCGGCGCTCAATAAAATGATGCCGGCGTTTATTCCGATCACGTCCGTGTCCGTCCAACCAGTCTTCGGATTGAAGGCGTCAGCGAAGCCATACTTGCCGTAGACCGTAGAACCCCAACGCTCGTGCATCGTGCGCAGCGCAGTCGTAGCGAGCTCCGGCGTGAACATCAACGAGCCGCCGGCAGCGGAAGGCACGATCGTCCCGTCGATATCGGGATCGCGCGGTGGGCCGCCCCACGCCAGGTAACCTTTCGCGCTATCGGACGCGGTGATGCCCCAGACGTTTGGTCCGTACGCGGGGAACTCGTACGCGAGGTTCATGCAAAACGCGCGATGGGCAAGCGTCGCCTCTACCGAGTTTTGAAAATAGTCGATACGGTCGCCACGAGTTTCGCGCCGGTTGCGGTAGTCGATCCACGCGTGGGAGTACTGATGCATGAACAGCGGCACGCCGATCGTCGTGAAGTAACTGTGTCCTTCGTAACGATAACGATCGCGCCACAACGCGTACCACGAAGCAGCAGGAATCGAATGCGCCGGCGACGCGATCGCGAGGACGTAAAGAATCGTGTTTTCGCTGTACGTGTCCCAGCGAGGTTTGAGAAAACCAGTCTCGGGTTTCCAGCCGTGCGAGAGAAGCACCGGGTGACCGTTGAGCATCCAGCGAAAATCGACTCGTTCGTAGATCCGCGTCGCGAGGCGCACGATCTCTACGTCGTTTGCGAAGCACTGACGCACGGCCAACACCCCGGCAAGCAGCAACGCCGTGTCGATCGAAGAGACCTCGCTGTTCCAGCGCCGTTCGCCGGTTTTCGTGTCGAGCCAGTGATAAAACCAGCCGCGTTGCTGAAACGCGCGCGTGTCGAAGAAGCGCAATGTGTTGCGCGCTCGCTCGAGCGCTTCGGTACGTGAGATCCAGTTGCGATCGGCGGCGATGCAGAGGGAAGTGAGGCCGAAACCGGTGGCGGCGATGCTCGCGACGTTTCGATGACTTTCGGGCAGCGGCGAGCCGTCCATTCGCGCGCGGTCGGGGACCAGGCCTGTGCTTGGATCCGCTTGTTCCCAGAAGTAATGGAAGGAGCGTTGCTGGAGGTCGTTGATGAAGGCCTCGGTAGCGCGGGCCGAGGCCGTAGGGACCAGAATTAAGAGAAGAAAAAAAAGGCCGATCTTACGGATAAGATTTACCTTTCAACGAGCTCAAACTTCGTTTCGATCACGTCGCGTGAGTTCGCGCCAACCATCACGCGAAACTCGCCCGGTTCGGCCACAAAATGCATCTCGCGATTCCAAAACGAGAGATGCTCACGCGTCAAGATGAAGTCAACGCGACGCTTCTCGCCGGGCTGCAACGTCACGCGCTGAAAACCCTTCAACTCTTTCACCGGCCGCGTCATCGTCGCCGTCACGTCGCGGACGTAAAGCTGGACCACCTCATCGCCCGCGCGCGTCCCCGTGTTCTCCACGTCAACACTCACCGTCAACCGGTCAACGCTTCGTATCCGCGGCGCACTCAATTGCAGATTACTCAACTTAAACGTCGTGTAGCTCAGCCCGTAACCGAAAGGGAAGAGCGGCGTCCACGGCAGATCGTAATACTTCGACGTGTAGCGATTCTCGGCTTCCGGCGGCCGGCCCGTGTTCATGTGGTTGTAGTAGATCGGCACCTGGCCCACCGTCCGCGGAAACGTCACCGGCAACTTCCCGCTCGGATTCACATCGCCAAACAGGATGTCCGCGGTCGCATTGCCTGACTGGCTGCCGCCCATCCACGACTCGAGAATCGCGGGCGTGTTGTCAACGATCCAGCCGATCGAGAGCGGCCGTCCATTAACCAAAACAACCACGGTCGGCTTGCCCGTCGCCTGAATTGCTTTGACGAGATCCATCTGGCGCCCGGGCAGATCGAGCGTACTTCGCGAAGCCGCTTCGCCAACCATGTCGTGCGTCTCGCCGACAAAAACGACCGCCACGTCAGCCTGTTTCGCGACCGAGACAGCTTGCTCGAAACCCGCAGTTGAATCGTCTTTGACGTCGCAGCCTTTGGCGTAAAGCACCATCGTTTGCGGGCTAACCTTCGCCTTAATGCCCGCCAGCGGCGTGATCGTGTTTTCTTCACGCCCGTCGCCGGCCCACCACCCAAGCGGCACGCGACGATCCTCAGCGAGTGGTCCAATCACGGCAATCGACTTCACGTTCTTGTCCAACGGCAGCACACCGCGTTCGTTTTTCAACAAAACTGCCGACCGCGCCGCGATCTCGCGCGCCAGACTAAGACTCGCAGGCCGTAGCAACGACTGCGGCTCGTTTGCTTCCTCCGTGTAAGGACGATCGAAAAGCCCGAGACGAAACTTGATCCGCAGGATGCGTCGCACCGCCTCGTCGATCGTCGCCAGAGAGAGTTTTCGCTGTTCGAGCAGCTTCGGACCGAACTGGTTGTAACTGCGGCTCACCATTTCCATGTCCACGCCGGCAGTCAAAGCAGCGGCCGCTGCCTGCTCTTCATTCGCCGCGATGCCGTGATTAATCAATTCGCGCACAGACGTGTAATCACTAACCACGAACCCGTCAAACTTCCACTCGTCGCGCAACACCTTCGTCAACGTGAAAGCATTCGCCGAAGCGGGAACGCCATTGATCGCATTGAACGAGCTCATCAGCGTTCCCACACCAGCATCGACCGCGGCTTTGAACGGCGGAAAGTAGATCTCACGCAGAGTGTTTTCGGAAACTTCAGTCGTGTTGTAGTCGCGTCCGCCTTCCGCGGCGCCGTACGCGACCCAGTGTTTCGCGCACGCGAGAATCTTGTCGGACGCACTGTAATCCGCGCCCTGAAAACCGCGCACACGAGCCGCGGCGAATGCGGCGCCGAGAAACGGATCTTCGCCCGCGCCTTCCGTGATTCTCCCCCAACGCGGATCGCGCGCGATGTCGAGCATCGGCGCAAACGTCCAGCGCAGTCCCGCATTGTTTGCTTCCTGCGCCGCGACCGCTGACGATCGCTCTGCTAAAACCGGATCCCAGCTCGCAGCCTCGCCGACCGGAATCGGAAAGATCGTCCGATAACCGTGAATCACGTCGAAGCCAAACAAGAGCGGTATCTTCAAACGCGATTCGTTGACCGCGACGCGCTGAAGCTCATTTGTCTTCTGCGCGCCGCGAACGTTCAACGTCGATCCCAGCAGTCCCTTGCGAACAAGCTCGACGTGCTCGGGACGAAAGTTTCCATTCGACTCGCCGTCGAGCTGTTGCAGTTGGCCCAACTTTTCCGCGAGCGTCATGCGCGCGAGTAGCGCGTTAACCTGCTGTTCGACATTTTTGGGCCGCTGCGAACGTGCCGGCGCGATCGCCGCCAGCAAGACGCAGACGACGGTTAAGAGTATTAGACTGAGCCGTCTCATCTGTGGTTAGAAGTTGAAACGCGCCTGGAACTCGACGACTCTTCCCGCCAGGGCGCCATTAGCCCGGCCAAAGTCAGGGCTATCGATGTTTGGCGCGAAGAAGCCGAATGGCCTCAGGTTCAAAGTATTAAAGACGTTGAAGAAGTTTGCCTTCACTTCGAGAAACGTTCCTTCGCCAAGAAAACTCGGCATGCCGGTGCGCTTCGCGAGACTCATATCGACCGAGAAGTATCTTGGACCACGAAACGAGTTGCGTCCAATTCCCGGCCGCAGCGTGCCGGCGCTGTTGTTCGGTAAGAAATAAAGCTGGCCACCACCCGGGAAGTTTCCACCAGGACGAATGAACGCCTCGTTATCGGTGTCTTCCAGCGCGCCGCCGTTATATCCGGTCGGACGCGACGGACAGATAAAATCCTGCGAGCCCGGCGCCCGCACGCAGTTACCGATGTGCGGCGTCCACGGAAAACCGGTGTGGGCGGAAAGTATACCGTCGATCGACCAGCCGCCGAACGCCTTGCCGACGAAGTCGTGGCGATTGCGCAAAAACGGCAGGTCCCACAAACCGGAGATCGCGAGATTGTGTCGCACGTCGTAGTCCGATGGACCACGTTCCGTGCTCAGGTCCTGCGGGAACGTCTGGTTCGTCACCGCGCCCGGCCCTTCATTCGATAACGTGTCGATGCTCTTGGCCCAACGATACAACACATCAAACTGAAAACCGCGCGAGAAGCGACGCGTGAGCCGCGCGTTCATCGCGTTGTAATTGGCGTTCACGTCCGGCGTCGGAATGTACACCGCGAACGCGAAGAAGTTCGGCGGGATCACGGGTTGAACGAGACGTTGATTCACCAGCCGGATCAATTTATGACTCGAGCTTCCCTGGTAACCGACGACCGCCGTCAGGTCGTACGGCAGCGCATACTGCGTTTCAAATGAATAGGAGTAGACGTAAGCAGTCGGCGTGTCAGGCAACGCGCCATAGACCTCGATCGTGCGATTCGGCGGCGCGCCGGTCGGGATCGATGCCCACCGCGAGAGCCGGATTTGCCGGGAAACTGAACGGCGAATTGCTCGTGCCGAGCGTGTAGAGAATCTGGTTGCCGGCAAACGGATCGCCGCTAGTCCCGCAGCAGATGCTGAAGCGCGCGAAGAACGGCGGATTACCACGCGAGTTGGTGAAAACAACTTCCGGGATTCGGTTGTAGCTGATGCCAAAGCCGCCGCGAACGACGAGCTTCTCGCGAAAACGTCCCGGGCTCCACGCGAAACCGATACGCGGCGCAAAGTTGTTTCGGTCGGGTTCGTAAAGCTGGTCGGTCGGTTCCACACGCGAACCGGCAAGACCGCCGCCCGGACCAAAGACAAAGTTGGAGACCTTGTTGTCCCGTTCTGTGAGCACGTCGAAATACTCGTAACGCAGTCCGAGATTCAACGTCAGGTTCGGCCGCACTTTCCAATCGTCCTGGAAAAACAGACCGTAGCCGCCCGAGCGAAAATGTCGCTGCGCTTCGGCAACGCCGCCGGTTCGCGGATCGGCGTTGATCTGATAGAAGAGCGGCGCGTCGTTCGCAAAGTTGAAGAGACCGCCAAACGTGTAAAGCGGACGCGAGGCGCCGTTGAGATTGTCGTCGTTAAGTTCTTTCCGCAATTCGCCACCGAATTTGAAACCGTGATTACCGTGCACCTTGCTGACGATGTCGCGAAACTCGAAAGTCCTTTCCGAAAAAATGCCCGGGGTGGTTTCGGATTGCGGCGCACCAAAACGAATGCGGCTGCCGTCGCGGAAGACGTTCTCGATCTCGACTCGCGGAATACCAAAGTTCGTTTCTCTTGACGATTCGACTTCGTTGAACTTGAACTGTGTGAAATTAAAGCGCGCCTCATTCAACAGCGTCGGCGACAACGTTTTGTTGTAGAGAACTGTGAAAGCCGTGTTGCGCGGGGAGCTGGTGACGTCGGCTTGTGGCCGTGCTGCCGCGCCGGTGTCGCTGCCGACAAAGAAACTGCGCGTCATGTAAGTGCTCACGGCAAACTGATCGTTTGCGCCCGGGGTGAAATCGAAGCGCGCGTTGTACTGGTTCGGCCGGTTGGTGCGCGGCGCGGCAATCGTGACCTTCTGCACGTCGGGAATACCGTCGAGTCCACCGCCTTCGATGTTTGGCAGATACTGGCCCAGGCCGAGCGCGGGCGAGCCGAGGTCCAACCCACCGGCGACGACCGCACACGGACGGCCGGCGATGACATCATTACAGCTCGGCGTCAGCACATTGCTGATGCGCGGCAGAATTCCGTTGCTGGAGAGTATCGCCGCGGTCACGCCGCCGGGCCGCAGTCCGATGATCTGATTGCGAAACTGCTCCGTCTCGACGTAGAGCACACTCGGAATGCTGGTGGTCTCGCGCAGACCTTCGTAGGACAGGAAAAAGAATGCGCGATCCTTGCCGTTGTAAACGGCCGGTCCACCTTCACCAAAACGCGGCAGATAGAGTGGTCCACCGATGCTGCCGCCGAACTGACGAAAGTGACGCTCGACTCGCTCCGGCAGGCCGCGCCCGAAGTCGTTCGGATATTTGTTAAAAGCATTGAACTTCGGATTGTCATATTTGAAGAAAGCGCTGCCGTGAAAATCATTCGTGCCGTTCTGCGAAACGACTTTAACCTGCGCGCCGGAGTTGCGGCCGTCTTCCGCGGAATAACTCGTCGAAGAGATCTGGATCTCTTTCACTGACTCCTGGTTCGGCGTGATGACCGCAGCGCCGCCGTGCGTAAGGCTGTTAACACTCACGCCGTCGATCTGGTAATTGTTGGCTGAGATGCGTTGGCCGTTGGCGCTGATTTGCGGTTGGTTTTCCGGAGGAAAGATCGAGTTATTGGAAGCACCGGGGCCGGTGTCGCTGCCGGCGTTTGGCAAGCCGGCGGAATTGCCGTTCGCGCTGCGCGCCGCATCGCCGAAGATGCCCGGTGTTAGTCGCGCGAGCTCGTAAGGATCGCGCCCGACCTGCGGCAAGCGCTTAACTTCAGCATTCGTAATCGCCTTCGCGACGTTTGCGTTCTCAGTGTCGAGCGGTGTAACAGCTTCATCCGTGATCGTCACCGTCGCGGTAACCTCACCGGTTTCGAGAATCACGTCAAGGCCCTGGACGCTCTCTGCGCCGACAGTCACATTTTCGGCAAGGCTCTTTTTGTAACCCTGCTTCTCGACTGTCAGTTCATACTTTCCGGGCGCGAGCCCCAGGATGCGATAAAACCCTTCATCGCTGCTGGTGGCTTCCTGGATCTTTCCGGTCTCGAGATCTTTGAGCGTGACTTTGGCCGCGGGCACGAGTGCGCCGCTCGAGTCGGATATCGTTCCCTGGATGCCGGCGCGGAACTGGGCCTGCGCCGTGATCATGGCCGAAAAAATGAACAACCCACACACGATCATGCGGGCCAAACTGAAGCTGGTTTGCGACATGGCAAGACCCTCCGTGGTCATCGACGTGTTTACCTGTTTGCGCAGAAGTCGGGAGACGATAACGGGTTGTACCCATGCGTACACTACATCCACGCGCGAGGTTTTTTATGTGCGCCTTCACACATATCCGTGTTCTTTTTGTGACCGAGCGTTAAGATGAAGCGGTCCATGTGGTCAAACTCGCCGCCATCGCTGTCGATATCGGGTGGAGAAGTACACGTGTGGCGCGCTGGTTTAGAGCCGGCGCCGCACGTGCAGCAACGTTTTTTCGAGACGTTGGACGAGGACGAGCAAACGCGTGCGAGCCGGTTTCATTTCGACAAGCATCGGCGCCGGTTCGTGATGGGCCGTGGGGTTCTGCGTTCGTTGCTGGGCCGTTATCTCGACGTGCGGGCGGAAGACGTGCGCTTTACTTATGGACCTTACGGTAAACCGGCGCTGGACACGCTGCATGGCGCCGGCGCGCTCCGTTTCAACGCTTCACATTCTCACGAACTCGCGGTCTATGCGTTTGCGCGGGATCAGGACGTGGGAATCGACGTCGAGCACATCAAGGAAGACTTCGCGACGGAGGAGATTGCGGAGCGCTTTTTCTCGAGATATGAGGTCGAGGCATTGCGAGAGCTGCCGCCCGGGGAACAAGCGGCTGCGTTCTTTCGTTGCTGGACGCGCAAGGAGGCGTACATCAAGGCGTTCGGCAGTGGGTTGTCGCACCCGCTCGATCAGTTTGACGTAACACTGGCGCCGGGTGAGCCGGCGGCGTTGTTGCGCGATCATCGCGACCCGGAGGCGATTAATCACTGGCAGATGTTCGACCTGGATCTCCCTACTGGTTATGCCGGCGCCCTGGCCGTTGCTGCGGTGGGAGTAAAACTAATTCAATTTGTGGCCGAAGAGCCGCTGGCCTGAGGCGGTGAACATCAGTCCGAGCGCCTCGTCGGCGATAAACCTCTCATCCAGATCTGAAAGCCGCACCTCGCGTTCTGTCCGTCCGTTGTTGATGTTGACGCCGGCGAGACCGTTTCCCTCGCGCGTATCGAGATCCGTGTAGAAATACATCCACTGCCCGCGCAACGCAGCCAGACGTTCACGATGCCAGAGAAAACGCGAGAGACGATCGAGCTGCCGCGACGGATCGACGCGATCGAGTATGCCGAAACGCTTGAGTTGCGAGCCGCGATTGTTGGTGCGACGCGAAGCTGTCGCGAGCGTCTGCAAGTTTGAGATCGACGAACGCGCAGTCAAACCCGACCAGCTCAAACCCGAAACCGCACGCGCGATCTGCACACCGCGAAACGCAGTCGTCGCTGTGCCACCGAAACGAAAATAGAGCGACGCAGCGCGCGCCGCGATCGCCGTCACCGTGCGAAAGATTCCGCGGCCCGGCGGTGTGTGCCGCGCGCGCCAGAGCTCTCGTCTACTCACCACGTCGAACGCGGCGATCTCCGACTGTCCACCAATTACCACGTCGCCGCGTTCGTTCAGCAGGGCGAACGATGCTCGTTCGATCTTGTGCGAAAAGCGCGCGGTGCGTTTGCCTGTCTGCGCATCGACGAAGATCAGATCGTCGCGATCGGCGACGGCGAGTACGTTTGGACCAGGCACGAGCAGATTCGTGATGCCTTTGTCGGCGCCTTTGTAACGCCAGAGAACTTTGCCAGAGCGCGCATCGATCGCGCTTAGACCATAGGAGCCGCGCTCGATCGTGTCGCCGTCTTTGAGACGCGTGAACTGGCCGCCGGTGCGCACGTAAAGTACGTCGCCGATGAGCACCATCTCCG
>Ga0105248_10007558_pt1 | contig 11937 bp, 12 predicted proteins | sample KBSS34metaG_FD_81524 | JGI IMG/M metagenome (GOLD analysis project Ga0105248, IMG submission 81524) | Switchgrass rhizosphere microbial communities from Kellogg Biological Station, Michigan, USA - KBS S3-4 metaG | ecosystem: Host-associated > Plants > Roots > Rhizosphere > Soil | place...
ACAAAAGCCGGCGCGATCTCCTCCGGCTGCGCCGGGCGCCGCATCGGCGTGTCGGCGCCAAACGTCTGGATTGCCTTGGCTGACCGGTCGGCCGGATTGAGCGGCGTCCACACGGGCCCGGGCGCAACCACGTTGACGCGAATGCCACGATCGACGAGATGCATGGACAACGAGCGGGCAAAAGCATGGATGCCGCCCTTCGTCATCGAATAGTCAAGCAGATTTTTGCTGCCGAACAGACCGGTCACCGAGCCGGTCATGACAATCGCGCCGCCTTTTTCCATCACGGGTACGGCGGCCTTTGCCATATTGAAGTAGCCATAAAGATTCGTCTTGATCGTGCGATCAAAATGCTCGTCGGAAAGATCCTCGAGCTTTCCGACGTGCTCCTGGAATGCCGCATTGTTGACGAGAATGTCGAGCTTGTCGAAAGTCTCGACCGTCTTCTTCACCGCGGCCCTGCAAAAGCGCGGATCCGCCACGTCGCCTGACAGCGTGATGCAGCGGCGACCTTCTTTCTCGACAGCCCGCTTCGTCTCCTCGGCATCATCGTGTTCATTCAGATAGGCGACGGCGACATCGGCGCCCTCGCGCGCGAACAGCACGGCGACGGCGCGGCCAATGCCGGAATCGCCACCGGTCACGAGGGCAACCTTGTCGCGAAGCTTTCCGGAGCCGCGATAGTCGGGCGCCTCATACATCGGGGCGAGCGCGAGATCGGCTTCGCGGCCCGGCTTACGCAGGTGCTGGCGCGGAAATTTTGGGACCGGATACTTGCGCGTCCCGGCCTGCATCGCCCGCGCTTTCCTGGCTGGCTTGCCTCTGGATTTGTCCTTGCGGTCGATCCTGCGCTGGATCGCTCTTTCGCGCGCCGCCGTGCGTTGGGCTTGTTTGCGGATTGCGCGGGCACGCGGCGCTTTGCTCATTGATGACCTGCGAGATCGAAAAGGTAACGCCTTTCAACTCGCCGTCATCGTCCATGTTCCCGCAAAGCACCGACTGCGGGCGCACCCGCCGGCAGCCACCGCGGATATTCGTTTAGAGCTTGCCCAGCAGCACCAGGATCAAAAGAATAACGATCACCAGGCCGAGGCCGCCGCCACCGTAGTAGCCCGTGCCGTAAAAAGGCCCGCCGCCAAACCCGCTGAAACCGCCCAGCAGTACGATCACCAGAATGATCAGAATAATTGTGCCGACCGACATAGCCCGCTCCCAATGAAATAACCAAAGGTGCACGTGCCCGGAACAGGTTAGATGTCACGCGTACCGATGCGTTGGTGTCGCAGCCAGAAACCGGCAAAATCAGCTGCGTCCATCTTCCCTGTTGCGACCGGTTGCCACCGGGCGCGTGCGGAGTTCAACGCGGAACTCCGATTCTGGTTCAATTCCCTGGCGCTGAAATCGGCACCCACCCGGCCCGTCAGACCGGCCCTGCGCATCATCGTCAACCGGCAACAGGTCTCTTTCGCTTGCTTCCGTGCGCATTTGCATAGATTTTCGTGAACTCGGCTCCGAACAGGAAAATCTGGGCCGAGTAGTAGACCCACAGCAAAAGTACGATAAGACCACCGGCCGCGCCGTAGCTGGAAGCGACTGCGCTGCTGCCGAGGTACCAACCGATGACTGTCTTTCCGAGATTAAAGAGAACAGATGTCATGAGCGCGCCAACGACCACATCCTTCCATTGAAGCGTACGATCGGGCAGGACTTTGTATATCGCCCCGAATAAAACGGCGAAGAGCAGCAACGAGATCGCGAAATTGAGCACGGACAAAAACAACGCGCCGACCGGCAGCGTATCCAGGTGGTTGGCGAAAGCCGTCAGGCCGGCACTCACGGCGAGCGAAACAATCAACAGAAAGCCAAGAGCTCCTACCAACCCAAGGCTTGCGATACGGGCGCGCACCAAACGGGATAGGATTGTCCCCCGCGACCGCGTTTTCCAGATTGTGTTCAGCGCGGCCTGCATCTCGCCGAATACGCCGGATGCTGTCGCGATCAAGGTGACCATTCCGACTATCGTCGCCAGCACGCCGGATGACTCTGCGGACGCGCTTGCAATCACAGACTCCAGCAAGTCGGCAGCCTGCTTGCCCATAAGCGCACTGAACTGCCCGCTGATGGCGTTCTGAGCGGCCTCCTGTCCAAAGACCAGGCCCGCGACCGCGATCACAATAAGCAGTACCGGGGCAAGGGACGTAATTGCATAGAAGGCGATGGCAGCGCCGCGGCTCAAGGCTTCGTCGTCAATAAAGGACAGCGTGGTATCCACCAGCATCTTCCGGGCAGCAGATATCATTTTTCTCACCTCCGCAGACCAACAAGCTGCGGAGGCGTTTGTTCGGCCGATCTTCCATCAATAAGAGGTTGTAAGCGCGGGCGTGTTTTGCGCCCATGCGTCGGGAGCCGAGTTATTTTTCCGCGCGATATGGCTGCGGGACTCCCCGCAGGACCGCGTCACACTGACCTGTGCGTGGCCATAATCGGAATTGCACCAGCGTCCGCCTTCGAACAGACCGTGCGAAGCGGCGATCTGAGCGAGCGCGGCTCGTCCGGGCAACTTGCAGCGCGAATCGACCACGCCGCGCCGCAGCTGGCAGACGTCGAGCGCCTTTCCGCACGGATGCTCGCTGGACGGCGAACAGCCGCCGGGCCGAATTCCACCCATGAACAGCACGCGCGCGCCGTGATTGTTTTCCAGATCGTCGATATAGGCCTGGAACCGCGCGGCATAGCGGATACCAACGCGCGCGCGTGCCCCCGTCTTCGACGATATGACAAAACCGGCCGCATTGCCGTTGGCGTCGGACCTGCGGCCGTGATGAGCGGCGACCGGCGGCTGGACAGTCGTGGCGACGGCTTTACACCGGTCCCCGTCGTCGCAACCAGCGCCCGGAGAGCCAATATGCATTTTCCCGACGTCGGCGGAGAGCGCGACAAGCACGGCGATCCCGGCAAGTGGGACAAATGTCGCGGCCTTGATTTTCGGGACTCTCATGGGTGCCTCCGGGAGGCAGGCTGCTGCAGCTGCGCCGAGCGATTGGCACCGTCGACGCCTTCGGTATATTTCCTGTAGATCCACCGGCCGTCGTCACGGCGGCGCAGGACCGTGCCCCGCACCAGGCGGCCTGTGATCGACCGCCTTGGAATGAGCACTGACCACAGATGCCAGACCTCCTCATAGGGAGGCCTTTGCTTGGTGGCTCGCGCCCGAAAAACGTTGAGCGTGCTTGCGATCATACGCGGCATGGCGGATCAACCGTTTCGGGCCGAATCCTAGCCGCGACGCACCGCCGCTCAATCGGATGTCGTGTTTACCGTGAGAAATAAACCTTAACGCGGAACGCTTGAGGCGATGCCGCGACGATTCAAGCCGTTTTTTTGCCTGGGCGGGCTGCTCAGCCGGCGCACATGCGCTCGACCGCTTCCGGCGCGCCGACGATCACCGGGTGGCGCCAGAAGCGAAGATCCGCCTCGCCGCCCACCGAAGGCTGCTCCGGCACAAAACTTTGCATCGTTTCCCATTGTCCGCCGCGCTGCTGGCGGACCGTGCCGCCAGCGGCCTTGACCAGGACGATGCCGCCGGCGACGTCCCAAATGTTCGGGCTGTCGAAGCGGGCGACCCGCAACATGCCCGCTGCGACCAGCGCGCATTCGATGGCCGCCGAGCCCGTCTTGCGGGTTTCCCAATTCTTGTCGTTCGCCGTCACTACCGGCACGCCCGCAAGGCGCCGCCGCACGGCCGGATTGAGCTTCGGGGTCACATCGCTGTCCTCAAAGCGAAGCTTGCTGCCCACGCTGGCGTGATAGACGCCGGGCCGCAGCGCGTGACCGGTCGAGCACCAGACAGCGCCGACAACCGGCCGTCCACGCCGCAATACGCCGATCGAAGCGGCGAACATCGGAAAGCCGTTGACGAAGTTAGTGGTGCCGTCGATTGGATCGACGGTCCACACACAGTCATGTGCGCGCCCCGGGCGCTCGACCATTTCCTCTCCGATGACATCATGTCCAGGGAATCGCTCGGCAACCCGGCCGCGGATCAAGGTTTCGACGCGCTGATCGATTTCGGACACCGGATCGCGCCACAGCGTCTTCTCCGGTGACTCACCTTTGTAGCGCACAGCTATCATGCTTCCGAGCGCAGCCTGGATTTCGGCGCCGGCCAGCGTTGCGAGTTCGACCGCTATCCGCTCGATTTCCTCCAGTTCCGAAACGTCGATGTCTTCGGCGGCTTCGGTCATTTCGCAACGGCTTTTTGCGACGGATGCTTCACGGGAATGAGGACGTTGAGCTTGTCCTTCTCGCAGGCAATCTCGGCCACCTGTTTCTTGTCGCGATTGCCGTAAGACTCATCGTCAAGACGATTGGCGGTATCGGCCCAGACAAGCTCGATGATTTTTCCCTGCCGCGTGGTGACCGGCGCCTGCTCATCCTGCGGCGCATCGAGCCACTTTTCAAAATCACGGCGGCGCGCAGCATCAAAACAGACGACGTCGAGCAATCCGTCAGCGACGTGCGCCTTGGTCGCCAGCGGCAGCCCGGGGCCGGTGAAGGGCACATTCATGACCTCGACGCCGAGAAACTCGCCGTTGAATGCCTTGCCGTCGATCTTGATGGAAAGCTCGATGGGCTTTGCGCCCTTGATCTGTTTTTCGAGCAAGGCGCGGCCCCTGCGAAGATTGTCGGCGCCTTTGGCTTTATCGCCCCCTTTGGCCTTCTCACTCTTGTCCGCCGCCTTGAGAAATTCGGCGAACACGCCGACCCCGAATCCTTCCAGAAACCGGGAGGTGCCCCATGATGCCTTCACCACTCCAATATCAAGCGGATGGGTGTTATCAATCTTCCAGGTCTCGACCAATTCCTGCGGCGTGCCCGCGATGCCAAGCGAGCGCGCGATGTTGTTGGCGGTGCCGAGTGGTAGCAAAGCCACCGGCATCGCACGGTCGGGTAGCCTGGTAAGGACTTCGGTGATAGTGCCGTCGCCGCCGGCGATGACGAAGAGGTCGGCCTTCTTTTCGAAGGCCTGCTCAAAGTTGTCATCCTTGACCGAGACGTAACGGACGTCGAAGTCGGCGAGCTTCATCGCGGCCAGGATGTCATCCTTGGTCGCTTTATGCCCGGCCGTGGGATTGTGGAACAACGTCGCCCGCATGCCCGATAACATGGGCCGCAGGTTCCAGTTCCATTCCGGAGGTGACTGTCTAGAAAGTTGCTTGGCAGCCCATCAGATCGGGCGCTCGCCTTTAACGGTGACCCGCGTGCCCGAACGCGTGTGTGGCCAGTAATCCCACATGGCCCGGTGCTGCGCGCAGCGATTGTCCCAGAAGGCGATCGCGTTCTCGGTCCAGCGGAAGCGGCACTGGAACAGCGGATTTTCCGCGTGCTGATAGAGATAGCTCAGGATCGCGTCGCTCTCGTCACGCGGAATGCCGACGATATGGGACGTGAAGCCTCGATTGACATAGAGCGCCTTTTTTCCCGTCACCGGATGCGTGCGCACGACCGGGTGCTCGGCGCGCGGGTAGCTCGGCTTGTCGGCAACGCCGGTGTTGGCGTAAAGCCCGCGATAGACCAGTTCACCATCGTGAACCGCTGTCAGCCCATTGAGATAAGTCTTCATGCGGTCCGACAGCGCGTCGTAGGCGGCGTACATGCTCGCGAACAATGTGTCGCCACCGTGCGGAGGACATTGCTTGATATAAAGAATGCTGCCCATCGGCGGCTCGAGATCGCAGGACACGTCGGTGTGCCAGCCCTCCCCGTTCGCACGGGGGCTGTTCTTGTCGGCATAGATCTTCATCAGCGCCGGCTCGCCCGGCTCGTGCGGGGCTGCTGGATGGACGTGCAGCTCGCCGAACAGCCGGCCAAAGGCGAGATGCTGCTGCGGCGAGATGTGCTGGTCGCGGAAGAAGATGACGATGTTCTCGGCCAGCGCGCGGTGGATCTCGTCTACCGTCCGGTTCGACAGCGGCTTGGCGAGATCAACGCCATCGATCTCCGCGCCGATGATCGGGGTCAGCTTGTCGACCCCGATTGTTTCATAAGGGTGCGATGCTCCGGCGTCGTGCCGAATGCGCGGGCCGTCCTTGCCGCTCAGCGAACTCATTGGAACCTCCCGGCAAATCCCGTTACCGGGATCGTAACGCGGGCGCGGGCGGGCGCAACTTAACTCTTCATCCAGCGCGGTATTGCTTCGACCTCAAGAAGGCGGCGGCGTGGTCCACAATCTCTCTCCAGTGCGAGAGATGGTTCTGGTGAAAGGCCACCTCGACGCTGAACCCCTCGAATGGAAGGCGAACTCTGCAGCCTGCGCCGCGAAAGCCAGGCTCATGACACTGGATCGGTAGCAAAAGGTCGTCATCGTATTTCGCGATATGGCAGCTCCCGCCCGGAAAGGATGAGCGGCGGCACCGGCCGCTATTGTCCACGTTGAACGCAAGCAGATCCTTGTCCTCAGGCTCGCCGGCACATGTCCGCAGCCGGTCGCTCGTCTGTCGCAGTGACAAAGCCGACGAATTGCTTGCAATCTTGATGTTCAGCAATCGCGTCAGGCGTTCCGGAACCGGAACTGACGGGACGCCGGGGATGCGGTCCAACTCACCTTGGGGAGAAACAGCACTGAAGAGCGAGGCAGGAAGGCCCGTATCCTTATCGAGACCGAACGAGACAATCGTTGTCTCGCGCGCTATCAGGTACTGAACAAAGGCACGCTCGAGGCGGATTCTGAGAACGCTTTTCGAGTCAAACCCGCCGACAACCTCGATATCCACTGGAGTGCGATCTGTGTACCAGGTCGTCAGGCTGCGGACCGGATTGAACGCGAGCGGCCGCGATGGCTGCGCAGGCACGGCGCCCGGCAAAAACGACAGCCCCAAAACAAGGCAGACAATGAACTTGCGCATGTCGCCAACTGATACGCGACTCTTCCTTCGGCGGGCTTAAACGGTTAATTCAAATCACAGCCGTCACCTGTTAAGGCCCGCGACGCAGCAAGGCGCGCGGTTTCTGACATTAAAATCTGCTTACTTCGGCACCCCGAAAACGCGATACGCGGTTAGCGGAGTGCAAATTTCCGTCTGTTAATTCGCCCGACATGAGAAAGGTTGACCAATACACCCTCGCTGATCATTTCCGGGCGCTCGCCGAAGGGCTGTCGTTGCGCGCCGTCAGTGAACGCGCGCCCGCGCAAAGGGCCGAATTGCAGCGCCTGGCCGAATGTTATGCGGAGCTCGCGAAGCAGCAATCGCCCGCCGATCATTTTGCGCGAGGCGTGGGCCCGCGATGACCGAAAGACGCGTGTCCTTCCGCGGCCGAACTCTCAAGGGCGGCCTTATCGTCCTGGGCGAGAAAGCACCAAAGCTCGAATGTACGGTGCGCAACTTCACGAAGGCCGGTGCGGCATTGCAGGTATCCACTACCTTCGGACTGCCGCAACATTTCGATCTGGTGGTCGATGGCATTGCCCGCCGTTGCCGCTCACAATGGCGAACCGACAACAAGATCGGCGTCATCTTCGAATCGGTATAAGGGAATCATTCGACCACTTCATCGGCGCGCAACAACATTGATGGCGGAATTGCCAGTTCAAGCGCCTTCGCGGTTTTGAGATTGATCAGAAATTCAAACTTGGTCGGCTGCTCGATTGGCAGCTCTTCGACCTTCACGCCCTTCAAGATTTTGCTCACGTATATAGCGACCCGATACAAGATCGCGTCGTGATCGACACCATACGACATGAGCGCGCCGGCAGCCAGAGTCTGCCTGGAATAGGCAGAGAGGGTAGCCGGCTTTCCAACGCCAGCTTCGAAATCAGATCGCGATAGGTGAAGGCCCAGCCGTCGGGATTGAACATGACGGCTTGAATTCCAGCAGCCTTCATCGCGGCAAACGTCGGCTTCAATTCGTCGGGAGATTTCCACTTGAATGCCGCGCCAGTCAGACCCAAGCCGCTGGCCGCGTTATTGACGGCCGTTTCGTAGCCGGATGCGAGCGGGGAATTCGTGTTGACCAGCAAAGCAACTTTGGAAAGCCCCGGGATGACCTCCTTAAGCAAACCCAGTCGCTTCCCAATGAGATCGCTCGCGGAATTTGAAAACCCGGTGATATTCGCCTCCGGCCTGGCCAGGCTCTTGACCAGATTGGCACCCAGTGGATCGGGCACGAGGGCGAAGACAACCGGGACCGTTGACGTCGCAGCCTTCGCATAAGGCGCGCTGTTGGCGCCAATGGCCACCAGCACATCGACTTTGGATTCCACGAGCTCGGAGGCCATGCTGCGAAAGCGATCGGCGCGCTCGCTCGGAAAGCGATGCTCCAGGGTGATGGATCGACCTTCCGCAGAACCAAGATCGGCAAAGCCCTTCACAAGCGCCTTGAAGTTGGTGCCTTCCTCTTCGGCACTGCCGGCGTGCCAGAGAACGCCCACCCTTGCCGATTGCTTTCCGGTGATTTGGCCGTGAACGATGCCCGGGCCCGCCAATGCAGCGCCGCCGACCAACAAAATGAATTCGCGCCGCCTCATCGCGCCCCTCGATGCCCGCGGCAAGTATCTTACCGGTTCGGGCCGGGCCCTTGAAGGGCCAGTGACCGAACCGAGCGGTCAGGGATGCTTCTTGAGCTTGCCGGCACTTTTGTTGCCACCTTTGTTGCCCGCGCCGACCGCCTGGACACGATTGCTCGTCTTCACGCCCTGCACGCGGTTGCCCTGAATGTTCTTGTTGGTCTGAATGGTCCTGTTGGTCTGGATCGTCTTGCTCGTTTGAATCGTCTTGTTGTTCTGGATGTTGACGGTCTTGCCCGTCTTGATTCCCTGGACGTTTTTGCCGCCCTGGACTCCCTGCACGCCCTGAATGCCCTGCGCACCTTTGCCGAGCTGCGTGCCGGTTTGCGGCCCGCGCAAGGTCTGGACGCCCTGAAGGTTTCTCGTGCCGACATTGCCGAACTGCTTCTGAAGATTCGTATTCTTGAACTGCGTATTGCGATGCACTGCGTTGAACTTCCAGGCCTGCGCGGCGCCGGGAGCGACAGCGACCCTGTTAAATTTGCTGTAGAGGGCGGGATTGGTCTGGATCGCGGCGAAGCCGGGATGTCCCCAGTTGTAGCGGTACCATAGCGCAGGCCCGACGAAGGCGGCCGCGCCGAACGCGATCACGGGGCCAGCCACCCACCAGCTCGGGCGCCAGAAAAACGGCGCATAGGCCGGCGGCCAGTAGCCGGGCCCGTAAATGACGACCGGATCGTAGACCGGCACATAAACGTAATCCGGCTCCAGCGGCTCGATGACATAGTATTCGGGCGGGCCTGCGTACCCCGTGCCTTGCGGCGCGGGGACCCGTCTGACCTTCTGCTCCTTGCCCGACTTCAGGTTGCCGGTCGAGTCCGCCTGCTTGCGCAGCGCCTGGATCGCCGTCTGCACATCGTTGGGCTGGGCCAGGAAGGCTTCGCCGAGCTGGGCTGTCCAGTCCAGCTTCTCGTTCATCATCGCGAGCACTTGCGGCACCGATGTCAAACCCTTGACGCTCGGGTCCCACGGCTCCTTTTGCATCGCCGCTTCAAGGTCCGGACCCTTGACGTTCGGATTTCTCTCCGCCCAACGCGCCGCCAATGTCACTTCGAGCGGATAGGTCGATGCGGCCAGGACCTGCGCCAGCAGCGCATCCGGGTAAAGCGCAATCGGTGCGACCAGCTGCTGGAGCTGCTGCTGGCTCAGAGGTTGCTGCTCCGGCTGTGGTTGCGCCTGCGGTGGAGGTTGCTGTTGACCCTGCGCGTGCACTGGCAACGAGAGGACCAATGGCGCCGCGAGCGCCATGAAGCAGTAGCGGCTGATGCGTTTTGGCCAGGCTGACATTGGCTATCCCTCCGTCGCTCACCCCCCGGGGAAAGCATCGTATCGCCGGAAGTCAGCCAATTGAAAGGGCAATCGTAAAGATCAGTCGCAACGAGGACTTGCGATGGGCCGAAACGGCCCCGATTTCTAAAGGCCTTCAACTATGAACGAGCGCGACTTCGTCGTCTTGAGCCGGGCAGCCGTTAATTCTTTCATGCTGTCGTTGTAGGATTTTGCCTTCTTCATGTTCTGGAACGAGATGATGACGAAAGACTTCGGCGGGGTCCCGTCGAGAGCAATCGCGTTCTCGGTGCGCACGATGTAACGCCCATCCTCCACCATGGCTTCCACCGCGGTACGCACGTCCCTTCTTTGGAAGCTGCTCTTGAATCCGTCAGCGTCGGTTACCTCGTCAATTTCCATGACAACGAAGATCGGCTTCACGGTCGCAGCGTACAGGCCGCTCACCGCCGTGGCCGCAAAACCGCCGGCCGCTGCGGCCAGCGCGAGCGCAAAATAGCGTTTCATAATTTGTCTCCCCTTTTCAAACTCCATTGATCTTATCGAGGATCGTAGCGCGCGGGCATAGCGGTGCAACTGCTTGGCGCCGCCCACCACTACATCGGAGAACGCACTTAATCGTTCCCGGGTCGCCTTTTGGAGCACTAGCGCACCGTTCTGGCCGAATCAGAAGCGATCATCTAATTGATGCGGGAAGGTTCCTCCCGCATGCCTTCCTCGCCCGCAACGCGCAATGAGCCGCCGATCGGGGCCGCCACGGCCTCACGCGCACCGACGCCGCGAGAGTTCTTCGATCTCGGCCTCGCGTTCAACGCGCTGAAGCAGCACCAAAAGGCTCTCGAAAGTTTCGATCTCGCGATCCAGTTGCAGCCGGATTTTTTCGAGGCGCACAGCAATCGCGGCGCCATGCTTGCGGCACTCGGGCGCCATGAGGATGCCATCGAAAGCTACCGCAAGGCGCTCACCATCAGGCCCGATTTTGCCGACGCGCATTGTAATCTGGCCAGCGCGTTGACACAGTTGCGACGCTATGACGAAGCGCTGGCGAGCCTCGATCGTGCCCTCGCCCTGCGCGCGGATTATCCCGACGCGCTGTACAATCGCGGCAACGCGCTGAAACCTCTGCAGCGCTACGAGGAAGCGCTCGCGAGCTACGACCGCGCCATCGCGCTGCAGCCAAATCATGCCGACACGCACAACAACCGCGGCCAGGTCTTGCGGGAGCTGGAGCGATATGGCGAAGCGCTGGCAAGCTATGACCGCGCCCTGGCCCTGCGACCCAAGCACGTCATGGCCCATTGCAACGCGGCCGCGCTGCGGCTACTGACCGGCGACTTCGAGCGTGGCTGGTCGCACTACGAGTGGCGCTGGCTGAAGAAATCGGTCATCCCGACGAAGCGGAATTTTTCCCAGCCCGCCTGGAACGGCCGGGATCCGATCGCCGGCAAGACCATCCTGATCCATAGCGAGCAGGGCTTGGGCGATACGATCCAGTTCTGCCGTTATGTGCCGCTGGTCGCCGCGCGTGGTGCGCGCATTATTTTCGAAGTCCAGAAGACACTGCAGACGCTGATGACGTCGCTTGGCAGCGGAGGGCAAATAGTGCCGAAAGGCGATCCCCTTCCCGCTTTCGATCTGCATTGTCCGCTGGTCGGTCTTCCACTCGCGTTCGGAACGCGGCTCGAGACAATTCCTTCGACCACTGGATATTTGTCCGCGCCGGCGCAGCACGTCACGGCGTGGCAATCGCGGCTGGAGGGAAAACCTCGCCCCCGGATCGGCCTGGTGTGGTCGGGTAACCCCGGGCACGAAAGAGACCGGGAAAGATCGATCGGCCTGCACGAATTCCTGCCATTGCTGGACGCCTTGGCTGCGGAAGCGACGATTGTGAGCTTGCAGAAGGACGTTCGCGCAGAGGATGCCGCCTTTCTCAAGGCGCGTGCCGATATACTTGACTCCGGTGACGCGCTCGAGAATTTTTCCGATACTGCAGCGCTGATATCGCAATTGAATCTGGTCATCTCGGTCGATACCAGCGTGGCGCATCTTGCGGGCGCACTGGGAAAGCCGGTGTGGATCCTGCTGAC
>Ga0105248_10007560_pt1 | contig 11933 bp, 8 predicted proteins | sample KBSS34metaG_FD_81524 | JGI IMG/M metagenome (GOLD analysis project Ga0105248, IMG submission 81524) | Switchgrass rhizosphere microbial communities from Kellogg Biological Station, Michigan, USA - KBS S3-4 metaG | ecosystem: Host-associated > Plants > Roots > Rhizosphere > Soil | place...
CGCTCGGTGGTGCGCGCCGGCACGCAGACCGCACAGGCGGCCTTCGCCCACTCCGTGCATGTCGACGTGCGGGGCCTGGAACCGGGCCGGGACTACTTCTACCGGTTCCGTGCCGGGACGGTGCTCAGCCCGGTGGGGCGCACCCGCACGGCGGCCGCGCCGGGCTCGGGGCCGGATGCGGCGAGCGGGGAGCTGTCCTTCGCCCTCGCCTCCTGCCAGGACTTCCAGAACGGCTACTGGGCCGCGTTCGACGCGATCGCGGCTGACCGGCCCGACCTTGTCGTGCACGTCGGCGACTACATCTACGAGTACGACCCGGACAGCCGCTACCCGGACCGCCGGCACACCACCCCGCAGACGCTTGGCCTCGACCAGCTCCAGACACTCGCCGACTACCGCAACCGCTACGGCCAGTACAAGGCGGACCCGGCGCTGCAGGCCGCGCACCTCGCCGCGCCGTGGATCGTGACCTGGGACGACCACGAGGTCGAGAACAACTACGCAGGCCTCGTCGACGAGGCCGGCGACACGGGAGGACGCCACCAGGACCCGGCGGCGTTCGCCCGCCAGCGCGCCGCCGCCTACCAGGCGTACTACGAGCACATGCCAATCCGCGCCGACCTCAACCCGGGCTCCCCCGACCTGCGGATCTACCGCCGGCTGACGTTCGGCAACCTCGTCACGTTCAACGTGATGGACACCCGCCAGTACCGCACGCCGACCCCGGAGCCCGCACCCCAGGGCATCGGGGCGGCGGCGCTCGGCGCGGACAACACCGGTGGCACGATGGCCGGCGCCGCACAGGAGGCGTGGCTGCGGTCCGGCCTCGACGCCTCCGTCACCCGCTGGAACGTGATCGCGCAGCAGACGATGATGGCCCAGCTCGACGGCCAGCTGCCGGCCGGCTCGGGGCAGTTGCTGACCAACCTCGACCAGAACGACGGCTACCGCCCCTACCGGCAGCGCCTGCTGTCGGGGGTGCGCGACAGCGGCGCGCGCAACCCGATCGTGCTGTCCGGGGACCTGCACTGCGCCTGGGTGAACGACCTGCGGGTCGACTTCGACCGCCCGGAGACACCGACCGTGGCCACCGAGTTCGTCTGCACCTCGATCAGCTCGGCGTTCTTCCTCGTCTCCGACGACTTCGTGCGCGAGAACAACACCCGGCTCAACCCGCACGTCCGCTACTTCCGCGGCGACCGGCGCGGCTACACCCGCATCCGGATCACGCCGGAGGAGTTCCGCGCGGAGATGCGAATGGTCACCGACCTCTCCCGCCGCGACTCCCCCGTCACCACCGATGCCACCTACATCGTCGAGGACGGCGCCACGACCGCCCACCCCCTCTGACCCCCCGGCGGGGTCCGATCCCCGTGACCGCCCAGCGGTCCGATCCGCGCCGGGTGGACACACGAACACAAGACGGCTTCCTACTCTCCGAACATGGATGGTCACGCTAGTGTCGGTCACCACCCCGACCGCCGTCCAGACCGGGAGCCACGCGTGACGATCGTCGAGGAGCCAGGAAGTCCCGGCGGGGTGGCCGGGAGCCACCCGGAGGACATCGTGGCCGCGCACAGCCGGCCGCACCCGAATCTGCTCGGATATCTGCGCACGACGTCCCACAAGGACATCGCCGTCATGTACTTCGTGACGTCGATGGGTTTCTTCCTGTTCGCCGGGGTGTTGGCCGTCATGATGCGGGCGGAGCTCGCCCGGCCGGGCCTGCAGTTCTTCTCCAACGAGCAGTACAACCAGCTGTTCACGATCCACGGCACGCTATGCTGCTGCTGTTCGCGACGCCGCTGGCCTTCGCATTCGCCAACCTGCTCGTGCCCCTGCAGATCGGCGCCCCGGACGTGGCTTTCCCTCGGCTGAACGCGCTGTCGTACTGGCTGTTCCTGTTCGGCGGCCTGACCGTCATCGCGGGCTTCCTCACCCCCACCGGCGCGGCGGACTTCGGCTGGTTCGCCTACGCCCCCCTCAACAGCAAGGCGTACTCGCCGAATGACGGCGGGGATCTGTGGATCCTCGGTCTGGTGGTGTCCGGCCTCGGCACTATCCTCGGCGCGGTCAACATGATCACGACGATCCTGTGCCTGCGTGCCCCCGGCATGACGATGTTCCGTATCGCCATCTTCTGCTGGACGTTCCTGGTCACGTCGATTCTGGTGATCATCGCGTTCCCCGTCCTCGCGGCGCAGCTGCTGTCGCTGGAGGCCGACCGACGCTTCGGCGCGCACGTGTTCGACGCGACCAACGGCGGGGCGATCCTGTGGCAGCACCTGTTCTGGTTCTTCGGCCACCCCGAGGTCTACATCATCGCGCTGCCGTTCTTCGGGCTCATCAGCGAGATGCTGCCCGTGTTCTCCCGCAAGCCGCTGTTCGGCTACAAGGGGCTCGTCTTCGCCACGATCGGCATCGGGGTCCTGTCCATCGCGGTGTGGGCACACCACATGTTCGTCACCGGCGCCGTGCTGCTGCCGTTCTTCGCCCTCCTGTCGTTCCTCATCGCCGTGCCGACCGGCATCAAGTTCTTCAACTGGATCGGCACGATGTGGCGCGGGCACCTCACCTTCGAGACGCCGATGCTGTTCTGCATCGGCTTCCTGGTGACCTTCCTGTTCGGCGGCCTCACCGGCGTCATTCTGGCCAGCCCGCCCATCGACTTCCACGTCAGCGACAGCTACTTCGTCGTCGCCCACTTCCACTACGTGGTCTTCGGAACGGTCGTGTTCGCAGCCTTCGGCGGCGCCTACTTCTGGTTCCCGAAGATAACCGGCCGGCTCATGAACGACCGCCTCGGCAAGGTCCACTTCTGGACCATGTTCCTCGGCTTCCACACCACGTTCCTGGTGCAGCACTGGCTGGGCGTACGCGGCATGCCGCGCCGCTACGCCGACTACGGCCCGACCGACGGCTTCACCACGCTGAACACCGTCTCGTCGGCCGGCTCGTTCCTGCTGGCCCTGTCGACGCTGCCGTTCCTCTACAACCTGTGGCACTCCTACCGGCGCGGACCGCTCGCCTCCGTCGACGACCCGTGGGGGTACGGCAACTCGCTCGAGTGGGCGACTTCCTGCCCGCCGCCGCGGCACAACTTCCACTCCCTTCCGCGCATCCGCTCGGAACGCCCGGCGTTCGACCTGCACTACCCGGAGGTCACCGGCCGGATCGACCAGCACGCCACACCCGAGTTCATCCCGGCGCTTCCCGCCGAGCGCGGCCGCGAGACGCCATAGCGCGGCAGACCTGCCGCCGACGACGGCAACGACGAGCCGACCACCGAGGATGACCATGTCCCGACGGTAGGGCGGCGGCCGCCGGATGTCGAACACACGTTCGTCAGCTGTGGATAACCGACCCTGTCGGCCCGCCGTCCGCATCGGATATATCGGCCGAGGTCGGCACCAGCAGCCGTAGCGCCGAGGGACGCACCACGATGGACGCGGGCAGCGCGGCCAGTGGATCACCGTCCGCGTAGACGGCGAACGGCCGGTCGGCGCTGATGTGGACCCGCCGTCCGCGCAGCACCCGCACGTGCCGGGTGTCCACATGCCGGCCGGAGAACACCCGGGGGAACAGCGCGAGGAAGGTCAACCGTGAGGTGTGCGAGATCAGCACGATCTCGAGAAGCCCGTCGGCGAGATCCGCACCCGGGGCGAAGCGCATCCCGCCGCCGTAGAACGGGGCGTTCGCCGCGCCGACGGTCCAGCCGCGCAACGTGCGAGGCTCCTCGTCGTCCACGGTGACGGTGAACCGCGCCGGGCGCCAGGCGGCCAGCGCCCGCAGCGCCGCATAGGTGTAGACATGCCGGCCACGCAGCAGCCGCGCCCGGTTGGCGATCACCTGGACGTCGGAGTCGTAGCCGACGCTGGCGATGCCCAGGAAGGGCCGCCCGTCGACCTCGGGCAGGTCGATCCGCGTCTCCCGGGCGTGCGCGAGGTCGGCGGCGACGAGGCGCGGGTCGTCGGGCAGGCCCAGGCCGCGAACGAAGTCGTTACCCCGCCCGCCGGGCAGCACGGCGAGCACCCCGCCCGCCTCGGCCACCGCTCCGGCGACCGCACCGGCCAGGCCGTCCCCACCGAGCGCGGCCACCACCCGGCCCTGCGCGCTCGCCTCGGCGGCCAGCTCACCGGCATGCTCCAGGCCCCGCGTCGGCGCCACCCGCACATCCGGTGCCCACTGGGACAACGCCGCGCTCACGTCGCCAAGCAGCCGCAGTGCCCGGCCCCGCCCCGCGCTCGGGTTGACGACCACGGTCAGCCGCCCTCGGTCAACCGCCGGTGCCTGCTCGGCATCCCGCTGACGCGGCCGCGGTCCCGCGACGGGCGGACGCCGCGTCACGCTGGCTCCGACGTCACGCCGGCCTCGACGCCATGCTGCCCGACCCCCTCGCCGCTGTGACCCGCTGATCGGATCAGGGTACGGCCACGGGGACCAGCGTCAGGGCATCGCGGGCGGCCCGGCGGTCAGATGTGTGCTCACCGCGCCGAAGAACGATCGGTCGCCGAGCTCCGGCGCGTCCCGGACGTCGCGCAGTACGAGCTGCTCCAGCAGGATCAGCGCCGCGTCGGCCGGCCACAGCACCAGCCACAGCCACACCCCGCGCGCCTCCCCGACGAAGGCCGCCCGGTCCGGCGGCACCGACAGCGGCCACATGGCGGTCGGATGCCCAGCGGCCTCGACCTTTGCCTCCGGGACGCCCGGCAGCGCCGATGGATCGGTCCCGGTGATGCCTGCCAGTCGCGCCGCGAGGCCTATCCCCGGCGACTCGGCGACCAGGACCATCTCCGCCGGGCCGCCGAGCGGCGACGGTCCGGCGATGGCCACCGCCGTGGCCCGCGGACCGCTGCGCTCGTCGCCGGCCCAGCCGACGCCGCTGACGTACCAGTGCACCGGCATCGGCTCCGGCAGCCACACGGGTACCGTCGAGCTGGTGGCCAGGGCGTGCAACGCCTGCTCGCGGGACGACACGGCCGTCCGGTAGGGACTCACCTCCCCGTGGTCGTCGCAGCGGTACTGGTTGCTCCACAGGTCTGGTGGGCGGAGCGGGCCGAGACAGCGAGGACAGGCCGCGGCAGTTGTCACCGAGCGCCTCCGATGATCAGGTCGACGCGACCGCCGGACTTCGACGGTTCCGTGACAACTGTTCCCACGCTCTCCGCAGAGCAACCACCCCACCAGCACCGATGTGCGGAACTGCCGGGCACCAGAGACGAGAGCCGTCCGCGTCGGCCTGCTCCCAGGCGCGCCGCGCACGGCCGGTCACGTCACCGAGCGCACTCGGCGAAGGCGTCCGCCAGGACGTCGAGCCCGTCCGCCAGCAGCGCCTCGGGCATCACCAGCGGAGGCAGCAGCCGCAGCACGTTGTTCCAGGTCCCGGCGGTCAGGACGATCAGCCCGCGGGCGTGGCAGGCCGCCGCGACGGCCGACGTCAGCCGCGGGTCCGGGGTGTCGTCCCCGCCGCCGCGGACCAGTTCCAGCGCGAGCATCGCGCCGCGGCCCCGCACGTCCCCGACGGTGTCGTACCGCGCGGCGAGGTCCCGCAGCCGCGGCAGCGCGAGCTCGCCGATCCGCCGCGCCCGACCGGCGAGATCCGCCGACTCGATCAGCCCGATCGCCGCCAGCGCCGCCGCACAGGCCGCCGGATTGCCGCCGTAGGTGCCGCCCAGCCCGCCGACCTGGGGCGCATCCATGATCTCCGTTCGCCCGGTGACGGCAGACAGCGGCATCCCGCCGGCGATCCCCTTCGCGGTGACGAGGAGATCCGGCACGATTCCCTCGTCCTCGCAGGCGAACATCGTCCCGGTGCGCGCGAAGCCGGTCTGGACCTCGTCGGCGACGAACAGGATGCCCGCCGCCGCGCAGAACTCCGCGAGCCGGGGCAGGAAACCCGGCTCTGGCACGATGAAGCCGCCCTCCCCCTGGATCGGCTCGATGACCAGCGCGGCCACCGCTTCCACACCGATCTCGTCCCGGATGATCTCGATGACGCGGGCGGCCGCCTGCTCGCCGGCATGCTCCGGACCCGTCGGCCACCGGTAGGGGTAGGCCAGCGGCATCCGGTAGATCTCGGGCGCGAACGGGCCGAAGCCGGCCTTGTACGGCATCGACTTCGCCGTCATCGCCAGCGTCAGGTTGGTCCGCCCGTGGTAGGCGTGTTCGAAGACGACGACCGCGTCGCGGCCCGTCGCCGCACGGGCGATCTTGACGGCGTTCTCGACGGCCTCGGCGCCCGAGTTGAACAACGCCGAACGCTTGTCATGCGCGCCGGGGGCGAGCCGGTTCAACGACTCGCATACCGCCACATAACTCTCGTATGGCGTGACCGTGAAGCAGGTGTGGGTGAACCGGCCGACCTGCTCGCGCACGGCGGCGACCACCTCGTCCGCCGCGTTGCCGACCCCGGTGACGGCGATGCCGGAGCCGAAGTCGATCAGGGAGTTCCCGTCGACGTCGACGAGGATCCCGCCGCCCGCCGCGTGGGCGTAGACCGGCATCGTCGCGCCCACGCCCCGCGCGACGGCGGTGGCGCGGCGGGCGGCGAGCGCCCGCGAGCGAGGCCCCGGGATCTCGGTCACGAGCCTGCGTGCCTGCCGCAGCCCCGGGCCGCCTCGCTCCGACACCGCCCGTGGGTTCATCGCCACGCCCCCTCACGTCGCCGCCGGTCAGACTGGTTCCATCGACGCCGGAGAGGGATCGACACCTGCCGGAGCACAACCATCCCGTCACGATCCGTCAGTCAGGGATGCCGCGTCCAGCATGACGCCTGCCCCGTCAGGCTGCCGAGGGGCTCTTCCCGTCCGGCCGTCCGGGGGCCTTCCCGTCAGGGTGCCGAGGGATGGTCGCGCTCGAGGGCACGAAGAGCGTCTCTATGCCTCGGCACCTTCCCCCGACACCCAACGAGCGATGTCGAGTACCGAGCGCGCGACAGCGAGGACCAGACGTGAGTGCCGAGGGTGCCGAGGGTGCTCCTCCATTGGGCCGGTGGAGCGCCGGGAACGGGCGGGGCGGCGGCGCGGCTCCAGAAGGGCGCCCGGTGAGACGCCTAGGATGGTCGGGATGGTGACGAGCGGGACGACGGCGCCGATGCCGACACCGAGGGCCGGTACGGCGGGCGCTGCCGTGCCGACACCGGTCGTGGCCAGGCCAGGAACTGGAATGCCGTGCGCCGCCGCGCTGGCACCGGAGGTCCGGGAGGGCGTCGATGGCTGATGTGACGCCGTTCTGGCTGGCCGGCGCGCAGGCGCGGGGGCCGTCCTCCCTCGAGGTCCGCCACCCCTATGACGGTGCCCTGGTGGCCACCGTCGCGGAACCCGACGCGGATCAGGTGGAGCGGGCAGTGGCGGCGGCCGTCGAGGTCGCGCCGCGGCTGTCCGCCCTGCCCGCGCACGTGCGGGCCTCGGCGCTCGCGCATGTGTCCGGGCAGATCGCGCAGCGGGGGGACGAGCTCGCCCGGATCATCACCGCCGAGAGTGGCAAGCCGCTGACCTGGGCGCGCGCCGAGGTCGCCCGGGCGAGCTCCACGTTCCGCTGGAGCGCGGAGGAGGCCCGGCGCTTCGCCGGCGAGCTGACCCGGCTCGACACGGATCCCACCGGCGAGGGTCGACTGGCACTGACCAGGCGGTTCCCCCGCGGGCCGGTGCTCGGCATCACCCCGTTCAACTTCCCGCTCAACCTGGTCGCGCACAAGGTGGCGCCGGCGCTCGCGATCGGCGCCCCGATCATCGTCAAGCCCGCGCCGCGCACGCCGCTGTCCGCGCTGTTCCTCGGCGAGCTGCTCGCCGAGACCGACCTGCCCGATGGTTCCTGGTCGGTGCTGACCGTCCCGAACGACCAGATCAGCGAGCTCGTCGCAGATCCGCGGCTGCCGGTGGTGTCGTTCACCGGGTCCGGGCCGGTCGGCTGGTCGATCCGCGACGCCGTGCCGCGCAAGCATGTCGTCCTCGAACTCGGCGGCAACGGCGCGGTCCTGGTCGCGCCCGACTTCCACGCGCCGGGCGACCTCGCCCGGGCCGCCGGGCGCATCGCGCTGTTCGCCAACTACCAGGCCGGCCAGTCCTGCATCGCCGTACAGCGGGTCTATGTCGATCGTGCCCTGTACGGCGAGTTGCTGGACGAGATCGTCACGGCGGTGCGGGCGCTGCGCGACGGCGACCCGACCGATCCCGCCACCGACGTCGGCCCGCTCATCGACGTCGCCGCCGCGCAGCGGGTCGAGGCCTGGGTCAACGAGGCGGTCGCGGGTGGGGCGTCGCTGGTCTGCGGGGGCACCCGCACCGGCGCGAGCCTCGCGCCGACCGTGCTCACCGACGTGCCCGACTCCGCTCGGGTCCTGCGCGAGGAGGTCTTCGGCCCGGTCATCGTCGTCGCCGCGGTCGACGGGCTCGACGAGCGCTTCGCCCGGATCAACGACTCGGCGTTCGGGCTGCAGGCCGGGGTGTTCACCCACGACCTGGGCACGGCGTTCCGGGCGCACCGGGAGCTCGCCGTCGGCGGTGTGGTCGTCGGGGACGTCCCGTCCTACCGCGCGGACCAGATGCCCTACGGCGGCACGAAGGGCTCCGGCATCGGCCGCGAGGGCGTGCGCTCGGCGATGACCGACCTCTCCGAGGAACGGGTCCTCGTCCTCACCGGCCTCGACCTGAAGGCGCGGGCAGGCCGCGCGCCAACCAGCACCGCACGGCCCCCACCCTCTGACGCAGGATGGGTGGGTGACGATCGACCTGCACACCCATTCCACCGCGTCGGACGGGCTGACAGAGCCGGCGCAGCTGGTCCGGCTCGCCGCCGACGCGGGCCTCGAGGTCATCGCGCTGACCGACCACGACACGACCGCGGGACTCGGCCGGGCCGCCGCCGCGCTGCCGGCCGGGTTGACGCTCGTGCCGGGTGCGGAGATCTCCTGCTTCGTGGAGACGGCCGGCGGCTCGGTGTCGCTGCACGTGCTCGCCTACCTCTTCGACGCCGCCGAGCCGGAGTTCGCCGCCGTCCGCGCCGCGGTGCGCGACCAACGGGCGGTCCGGGCCCGTCGGATGGTCGATCTGCTCGCCGCGGACGGGCACCCGATCACCTGGGATCGGGTCAGCGAGCTCGCCGCCGGCACGGTGGGACGCCCACACGTCGCGGCCGCACTGGTCGAGGCGGGGCTCGTGCCGTCGGTGGCGGCGGCGTTCAGCGGTGAGTGGATCGGCACCGGGGGTCCGTACTGGGTCGGCAAGGCGCAGCCGGATGTCTGGCAGACCCTGCGGCTGATCCACGGGGCGGGCGGGGTCAGCGTGTTCGCGCACCCGTTCGCGAGCCACCGCGGTGTCATCGTCGGGCCTGACGTGATCGAGACGATGGCCCGGGCCGGTCTCGGGGGCCTGGAGGTCGACCATCCCGACCAGGACGCCGGCGAACGGCGCGAGTTGCGCCGCCTTGCCGCCGAGCTCGACCTGATTCCGACCGGGGCGAGCGACTTCCACGGCAGCAGCAAGCCGCAGTCCCTCGCCGCCGAGACGACCAGCCGCGAGGCCTACGAGCGCCTGGTCGCCTCCGCCACCGGCGCCGCACCGGTCACCGCCAGAACCTCCTGATCAGCCGCGGCGGAACGCACGGCGCCCTGCCCACACCCGGCGGAATCGGTGGCGCCGGCGTCACCGGGCAGCGGACCGCTGAGCCGGCCCAGCAGTTCGGCGAGCTGCTCCTGCTCCGCACGGCTGAAGTGGGACAGCACGTGCCGCCCGACCCCCTTCAGATGGGTGCCGGACGCGGCCCGCAGTCGCTCGTAGCCCGCCGGGGTGAGGGTGGCGAGGGTGCCCCGGGCGTCGGCGGGGCTCGGCCGCCGGGTGACGAGGCCCTCGCGCTCCATCCGGTCGACGAGGCGGGTCAGCCCGCTGCGCGAGAGCAGTACCGCCTGGGCGAGCTCGCTCATCCGCAGCTCGCGGTTCGGCGCCTCGGAGAGCTGGACGAGCACGTCGTAGGAGGCCAGCGGCAGCCGGTGCGCCGCGTCGAGCTCGGCCTCCAGCACCCTGGTGACCCGCGCGTGGGCCTGCAGCAGGGACCGCCAGGCGCTCATCCCGCGCTCGTCCACCCAGTCCGCGTCGGACTCCGAACTCGCGCCGACCAGCCGTTCGACCACCTGCTCGACCATGAGCGCGTCCTCCCGCAGCCGCGTCGATCCGCCTGTGCCACCCCCGGTCTGGCTCGGGCGTCCCCGTCACGGCCGCCGGCCAACGCCCTATCTCCCACAACAATCGAGGTCACGCGAGTCAGCCGGCCGACTTCGTCGGCTATGCGACAGACAGGCCACACCCAGGCGCCGTTGCAGTGGTATTGGCCGATACCTCCCGGTCCGGCGCACCGCGCCAAGGATGCGACGTCAGGCCGCGCACACCCGGGCGACGACCGAACGCCGATGGGCCTGTCGCGGGCTATCGTGGACCCACAGGCGGCCCGGGGCCGCATCTGATGCCAATGTGACTGAGGTTTCCCTTGTCCCCATCCCGGCCTTCCTCCGACGCGATCCAGTCGGCTCTGGCGACGGTGCACGATCCCGAGATCGGACGCCCCATCACGGAGCTGGACATGGTCTCGGCGGTCCACGTCCTCGATGACGGCTCGGTCGATGTCACGGTGCTGCTCACCGTGTCCGGCTGCCCGATGCGCGAGGAGATCATCAACCGCGTCAGCCGCGCCGTCAGCGCCGTGGAGGGGGTGCGCGCCGTCCGGGTCGACCTGCAGGTCATGACGGACGAGCAGCGCACGGCCCTGCACACGAAGCTACGCGGCGGCATCGCGCCGAAGGTGATCCCGTTCGCCCAACCGGGGTCGATGACCAGGGTGTACGGCGTCGCCAGCGGCAAGGGCGGCGTCGGCAAGTCCTCGATCACCGTGAACCTCGCGGCCGCGATGGCCCGGTCGGGGCTGTCCGTGGGTGTGCTCGACGCGGACATCTACGGCCACTCCGTCCCGCGGATGCTCGGCATCGACCGTCCCCCGACGCAGGTCGAGAAGATGATCATGCCACCCCAGGCCCACGGGGTCCGGGTCATCTCCACCGGCATGTTCACCCGTGGCAACCAGCCCGTCACCTGGCGGGGCCCGATGCTGCACCGTGCCCTGGAGCAGTTCCTGTCCGACGTCTTCTGGGGCGACCTCGACGTCCTGCTGCTGGACCTGCCGCCCGGGACCGGTGACATCGCCATCTCCCTGGCCCAGCTGGTGCCCTCCTCCGAGCTGCTGGTCGTGACGACCCCGCAGCTCGCGGCGACGGAGGTGGCCGAGCGGGCCGGGACCATCGCGGTGCAGACCCGGCAGAACGTCGTCGGCGTCGTGGAGAACATGGCCTGGCTGCCGTGCCCGCACTGCGGCGAGCGGGTCGACGTCTTCGGCTCCGGCGGCGGCGCGGCGGTGGCGGAGCGCCTCACCCGCGTCCTCGGGCACGATGTGCCGCTGCTCGCCCAGGTTCCGGTGGATGTCCGGCTGCGCGAGGGCGGCGACAACGGTGTCCCGCTCGTCGTCGGTGAGCCGGACAGCGAGGCCAGCAAGGCCCTGCGGGCGGTCGCCGAGCGGCTGACCTTCCGTTCCCGCGGCCTGGCCGGCCGCAGCCTCAACCTCACCCCCGCCGGTCGCTGACGGGCCGCGCTCGGCCCTCCAGCTCGGGTTCGCCTGCTCCTGACGGGTGGGCGACGCCCGGCCGCGGGTCGGGCCCGGCGAGGTAGGTGGGCGAGATAGCCGGAGGTGGCGAGAGTCTGCGGCTCGCCACCTCCGGTTTCCGTGACCGTGTCAGGAGGCCACGGTCACGGTACGTTTGGCGCGACTCGCGGCCTGCCGCCCGACTGGAGGCGGCCATGAGCGGCCATGCGGAGCACGCACGAGCCTGAGCCGGTGGGGCTCAGGTGGCGTCGGCGTCGAAGGGGGCGTCGCCCGTGTCCGCCGGCTGAGAC